>P_2C_Liq_1_UnCtyDRAFT_1000046_pt1 | contig 45574 bp, 35 predicted proteins | sample Pon2CUnioCityCA_2_FD_10234 | JGI IMG/M metagenome (IMG submission 10234) | reverse complement strand
TATTTTTTGACTAGATGATAAAGAAAATTAAAGCATAGCCTAAGCTACGGTTTCATTTTATTTTGAAATATAGGCGAAAAAGAAACGAATTATATGCGACACTATAAACACTAATTGGTATAATTCCTTCTTGTTAATAAGAAGAGTGAAATAATTATGCATTTTTTAACAAGATAGAACCTACTTTTGTATATTTGTGAAATAAACCTTACATTTAAAAACTATGTTTAAACGCACAAACGCACAAACGCACAATGGGCTAAAAGCCTCATTGCGATAGCAGCTATTGCTATGCTCACATTTACGAGCTGCCAGAAAGATGATGCTCCACAAGAAACCGTTCAAGAAGGACCCGAATTTCAAGTGGAAAAACTCACCCGTTCTCAGTTAGAAAATAACCGTTCATTACGCAAAGCTTTAAAAGATGCCAAAGAAAATCTAGGGATCTCAGTAGCACAAAAATCATTTTATGATTCTATCAATGGATTTTATATTGAAGACAGCGAGGTAAATCATGTGAGTAGTGGTGATTATGAAAGTTATACTTTTAAAATTACTGATTCCAGTGATACTACCCATTTAAAAAATATGGTGTTTTCAAAGCAAATAGACTCTACTTATCAAGCTTTTATAGTAGCTTATGATTTGAATTACATCAGTTTAGATGACATAAGACAAGGTAACATCCCACAAGACCTCTTTCAATATGTTACCTACACCCCAGTTAATTCAGGATTCCAATATAAAATGAATGTAAATTATATTGGTTCAGGCGATTGTGTGGGGTCAACAGAAATTATTCCTGGGAGGAATTGTACAGTAGGTAATCATGAATTTGGAGAGCCATGTGATTTAGAATCAAACGATTGGAGAAGAGCACAGGAGGCAACATTACTAGTGATTATGGAGCTATGTGTTGGATCCAGTAGTGGCGGAGGTAACTCTGATGGTGGAAATAATCCTCCACCAGACAACACTTATCCCGGTGGCCTAAGTGGTTTCCCAGATGGCGGTAATGATACACCGCCTAGTAATGGTGATAATTCTGGTGACCCAACTGAGCCAAATAATAACGATACACAAACTGAGCCATGCCTTTCATTATCTAATGGAGATTGTGCTGGAGTTATCTCATCGCCTATTTTTACAGTTGATTTTGAGGAAAAGTCTAAATTATATAATTCCCTTAATTTAGAAGATAGAATCTATTTATCAAACAATAGTCTTCTTGAAGATATACTTTTAGAAACTTTGGACTTTGAGGATGATTCTGAGCTTGATAAGGAAATTTCAAAAGTTGTTATCGATTTAGCAAAGGTTTACGACGGTGAAGGTTCAACTTCGGAAATTGATCCAACTGAAATTATTCAAAAATTACAACAAGCAGTTTCGGAAGGTATAACTTCAACAGCAGAAGCTGCACATAAACTATATGTTGTATTGACAAAACTGCAAAATTTATATCCAAGTGCAACAAGTGACATTAATACTTTTGTAATAAACCCTATCAGAATTAGCATGCTTCAATTAACAAACACTAATGTTGATCAAATGCAGTGGATGGATTTATTATTAGTTTGGACTTTTGAGCTTGGAGGTAATTATGACGGCATGGTTAACAATTCAGATTTAAATCCCAATAACGATGCTGTATTAATAAATATTCATGGAATAGATAAGCCGCTCATAAGCGGAGATGGAACTAATGACCCTAATAAAAACGTAAAGGATTTAAGCGAGCCATTTGATGTAAGCCAAATACCTGATAGTCAACAAGGTTCAGTAAATGCTGTCAGGCAACTTGCATTACAATCTATTCAAAACAACCAGATTCCTGCCCCACCACTACAAAGTAGTTTTTCTAGTACTTTTAGTTATGGTCAAAATGAATTCTACGATGGCATTAGTAACTTAAATATAGCAACAGCCTTTTTAGGTAGCTATAGTGTTAGTGCAGTTGTTACTAATAATATGGACGGTACTTATGATATTACTTTTGAACTTTCAAATACTACAGGTTGGGAAAGTGGTACTAGGTTAAGAAAAGATGGACCAGATAGTAATTCACAACATGATGCTGTTATACCTAATAAACCTAGAGGTAGTGGAATAAATATGGGCGGCAATATTAAACAAAATTTCAAATGGACAGAAACATACCCTTAAAATCTCTATTATTATTTATTTGTTGCATGATTTATTCATGTAATATAGATTTGAGAGAACCCGATGCTAGTTATGAAGAATATTCTTTAAATGATGAAATTCAATGGAATGGGCTTTATCAATTCCAATCAAAGCCAAATGACAATAAACCTGTAACTTATGGTGATTTAAATTTGAATCATAAATATTACATAAAGTTACAGGATGGTGCATTAATTGATTATTTAATGCCTGAAATAAACATTAAAAATGAATTAACAGGAAAGACTTCTAAAAACCAATTACTTGGGATTAATAAGATTTACGACAATGGAATTAGCTTTAAATTGAAAACAGGTAATCTAATTTCGGATTTAAATGGAGTATTAAAAAAGCGAAATGACACAATTTTTTTACGATTTCAGTATTTCAATAACGAATCATTGAATTATTGGTATATGTATAAAGAAAAATAATTATTTAAAAGATAATATTCAAAAACCTCAAGAATTCCACTTAAGGTTTTTTTGAATTCAAAAATTCGTTTCTAGAATCCAAACCTCACAGGTTTCGATTAAAAGAGCTCGATTCTTAGTAAAACCTATTCATTTATTAGTGTCAAGTAGAAATTATGAGCCAAACCTGTGAGGTTTGAAGTTCAAAGAAATCACCAATCTTCACATTTCCCATCATAAAACACTATTACCTCTTACATTTAAAATATTTTTGAAGAGAATCTGTTTTACACTTAATGAAACACGTACTTGCATTTTTATTCACACTGGTCCTGGCAGCTGCTAGTGCGCAGGAATATACTAATGTGAAAAAAGTACGTCTTGCGGCGACCGATAGTATTCAACTGGATAGCATCAGTATCAATCCGTCGTATTTTAAGATGGTGGACAGCCGTGGTATGCCGGTGGACTCTACCGCTTATAAAGTAGACTTTGAAAATGCCATAATATATATTGAAAAATTTACTGCAATAAAAACAGACTCTATAGATATTCAATTCTTACCATTACCCGATTTTTTAAAGAAAACCTACCAGCAGTACGATCCTAAAATAATACTTGATAACAACAGCGCTCAAGAACGTGTAGTGGCTATGCGACAGTCTACTATGAAACGCAATTATGTGCCATTTGATGGATTAAACACGACAGGTTCTATTACCCGTGGTTTGCGAGTAGGAAATAATCAGAATTCTGTGGTAGATTCAGAACTGGATTTGAGAATCTCTGGAGCACTGTCAGATAAGGTTTCTTTGCGGGCATCTATTCAAGATGCAAATGTGCCACAAACTCAAAATGGTTACTCGCAACGCCTGGATGAATTTGATCAGATTTTTATCGAGCTCTACAGCGACGATTGGAACATAAGAGCTGGTGACGTAGATCTCATTCAAACAGACTCTTATTTCAATAATTTTACGAAACGTGTTCAAGGAATCTCAGGGCAAGTAAACTTTAATGGTGATGATTCTAAAGGTTATGTTCAAGCGGCTGGAGCATTGGTACGCGGTATTTTTAATATTTCTAGGTTCACAGGTCAGGAAGGAAATCAAGGACCTTATAAACTCACTGGGCGTAATGGCGAGTTGTTTATACTTGTAGTATCTGGTAGCGAGCGTGTTTTTGTAAACGGTGTACCACTCACGCGTGGAGAAAACGCAGACTATGTGATTGATTATAACGCTGGAGAAGTACGATTTAACGCCACGTTCCCTATTACTAGTGAAATGCGTATTTCCATAGAATATCAGTACAGTGAGCGCAACTTCACTCGTTTTGTAGGCTATGGAAAAGGTGGTTATGAAACCGATAAACTGGCCGTAGAAACTTATATTTATACAGAAAGTGATGCCAAAAATCAACCATTACAGCAAAACCTTAATGAAGATCAAGTAGCTATTCTCGCCGCCGCTGGAGATAATGAAGATCTAGCCATCGCACCCAGCGCTGTTGCCGATGCTTTTTCTGAAAATAAAATTCTATATCGTAAGGAAACGATCGCTGGAGTGGAACGCTTTGTCTTCTCGCAAGACCCTAATTATGATTTATTCAATGTGCGATTCTCTTTTGTAGGTGAGAATCAAGGTGATTATATCTTAGTAAACGACCAGGCTATTACTAATATTTATGAGTATGTGGCACCTATTGCAGGTGTGTCACAAGGAAATTTTGCACCAGTTATTAGACTTTTTGCTCCAGAGATTATTACCATCGCTGGTGCCAAAGCCCGCTATGCACCTTCTAAAACTACAATTCTAGATACTGAAATTGCCGCTAGCAGCAACGATCTTAACCGTTTCTCAAGTATAGATGATGATGATAACCGTGGAGTAGCGGTAAAACTTGCTATACAACAGCAGCTTTGGAAAAAGGACTCTTTAACGACATTGAGAGCCCGTGTGAAGTCAGATTATATAGACCAGAATTTTCGCAATGTGGAACGTGTTTATAATATTGAATTTAATCGTGATTGGAATATAGACGTCACGAGTGGTAATCAGTTATTTTCTACCATAGGATTGGATTATGTGCAAGACTCTACACTGCGCGCCACTTATGAGTTAGAGCACTTAGAGTTTTCAGATAGTTATAATGGTAATAGACACAATGTGAGTGGTATGTATCGTGATGCTGGATGGCAAGCACGCTTTCGCGGAAGCGTACTTAACAGCAACGCCACCACACTAGAATCGCAATTCTATAGAGCCAATGTGGATGTGGTGAAACATTTTCAAAACAAGTGGATAGGTGCAAGATTTGATACAGAGGATAACCAGCAAAATGTCATTGAGACTGGTGAATTTACTCCATTATCACAACGTTTTGCGGGTTATGAAGTCTATGGTGGTATAGGTGATAGTACGGCGGTTTTTGTAGAAATAGGTTATAGAAATCGTGTAAATGATAGTTTGAGATTAGGTAATCTAGAACGTGTGAATAGATCTAATAATTATTATGTAAGATCTCAACCTATTAAAGATGAATGGAGTAACTTAAGAGTGTATGCAAATTATCGTGTTTTAAAAAGTGAAATTGAAGGCACACAAGATGAGGTTTCTTTTAATAGTAGATTGCAGTACCAACGCAAATTCTTTGATAAAAAAGTACTGTGGAATACCACTTATGAGACTAATAGCTCTACCATTCCACGACAGGATTTTACTTATGTAGAAGTGAATCCTGGACAGGGAACGTTTACCTGGATAGATTATAACGGTGATGGTATTCAAGATTTATATGAGTTTGAAGTAGCACAATTTCAGGATCAAGGTCGTTATGTGCGTATCTTATTGCCTAATCAAATTTTTATCCCAACACACCAAAATAAATTTGCTCAAACACTCACATTAAACCCTATCTCGTGGGCACAAAAAGAAGGATACAGGAAAGTACTGTCTCATTTTTACAACCAGACGAGTTATTTAATAGATCGCATGGTGGCTCGAGAAGGAGCGACCTTTAACCTGAACCCTTTTAATAGTAGTGATAATCAATTAGGATTGAATCTCAACTTTAGAAATAGCTTATTTTATAATCGAGGAAAACAGCGGTACACTACTAACTATACTTACATAAGTAGTGCTACTGAAAATTTACAAAGTATAGGCAGTTTGAGCAGTAAAATAGAAAGCCACCAGCTAGGTTTTATTCATAAAATTAAAGAAAACTGGCTCATTACTATGGATGCCCAAACGGGTTTTAACGCCAGTGAAAGTGAGAACTTTGCAAACCGTAATTTTAAGATTAATGAGAGCTTGTTCAAGCCTCAAATCTCCTATTTATTTGGTAAGAGTAGTAGAGTAGATCTGTTCTATGAATTACAAACCAAAGAAAATGTAGTGAATGAAGCCGCGTTACTGGATCAGCAAAATCTAGGAATTAGTTTCTCGTTCAATAAAGAACAGAAATATGCGGTTAATGGTGAGATGCGTTATGTTAAAAACGATTTTGAAGGACAAGCTTTTTCTCCAGTAGGTTTTCAAATGCTGGAAGGATTGCAACCAGGAACTAATTTTACATGGAATGTGTTGTTTCAAAAAAACATATCCAGTTTCCTAGACTTAAATATCTCATATAATGGTCGCAATAGTGAAACGGCCAGAACCATTCACACGGGAAGTGTGCAGTTGAAGGCTTATTTTTAAGAGAAGACTTCATACTGCTTTAAAACTATGAATGGAACACTTCATAGACTCAAAGTCTTTGTTCATCAATTGTACTTAGTATAGAGAATCAACGGTGCTTAATTTTCAACCTACAATAATAAATTATAAAACTACTACTATGAAGTATCTCGTTAAAGTATCATTAGTATTAATCATGTCTATCGCTTTTTTAAGCTGCGATAATGATGACGGCACGGCCGACAATCAGGATCAATGCAATTATGAAGGGTTGACCTTCTTTGATGGAACTACAAACACCTTATTGCCAGAGGCTCAATTACAAACAGAACTTTTTCCTAATAATGGTGGTCCTGGTGTAGCAGCGGTTGAGGTATATGAAACCACTAATCCTGGGAACATCTTCTTAACCACTAGCGCTGTGACTTTAAATGCTGTCGGGCCTGGAACATTAGGAATTAATGGCACAAACTATACAGTAACAGTGACTTGCCAGCGTGCTGGAACAGCTGTAGGAGATGAATTCCGTTTTGATGTAGTAACTACTGGTGGATTAGAAGGAGAGTTATGTGTGGTGATTGATGAAGTGAACCCATAATACGATCAGTTTAATAAACACTTTTGAAAAGGGTAATAAAGAAACACCGTAGCTTCATAGTTACGGTGTTTTGGTTTACTGTTGTTTTTGGTATTATATCTTCTTTAACCACTCACTCATGCTCACGCGCTTTTCTAAATAAGATTTTAAATCTTTAATAGCGATACGTTCTTGAGTCATCGTGTCGCGATCCCGTACGGTAACTGCATGATCTTCCTTAGTCTCGTGATCTATGGTTACACAGTAAGGTGTTCCATTTAAATCGTGTCTTGCGTAGCGCTTACCTATAGAATCTTTTTCTTCATAAGCTACTTTCATAGACCACTTTAAGTCGTCTATAATTTCGTTTGCAATTTCTGGCAACCCATCTTTTTTTAATAAAGGTAAAATAGCCGCTTTTACAGGTGCAAGAACTGCTGGAAGTTTTAATACGGTACGCTCGCCGCCGCCATCTAGTTTTTCTTCTACAAGAGAATTTGAGAATACGGCTAGGAACATACGGTCCAGTCCTATAGATGTTTCCAGTACATAAGGAACATAGTTTTTATTCTCCTCATGGTCAAAGAACTGTAGTTTTTTACCACTGTGTTCTTCATGTGCTTTCAAGTCAAAATCTGTACGAGAATGAATACCTTCTAGTTCTTTAAAACCAAAAGGGAAATCAAACTCAATATCAGTCGCAGCGTTTGCATAATGCGCTAGTTTTTCATGGTCGTGGAAACGATAATTTTCATCTCCCATTCCTAGAGATCTGTGCCATGCCATACGGCGTTCTTTCCATATTTCAAACCATTCAAGTTCTGTTCCTGGTTTTACAAAATATTGCATCTCCATTTGTTCAAACTCACGCTGGCGGAAGATGAACTGACGCGCTACAATCTCGTTTCTAAAAGCTTTTCCCGTTTGTGCAATCCCAAAAGGAATTTTCATCCTTCCTGTTTTCTGAACGTTTAAGAAATTAACAAAAATACCTTGAGCCGTTTCTGGTCTTAAGTATAAATCTGTTGCCGTGACAGCGCTGGCACCTATTTTAGTGCCAAACATTAAATTAAACTGGCGCACTTCTGTCCAGTTTTTAGAACCAGTATCAGGATCTGCTATTTCTAGTTCTTCTATTAAGGCTTTTACACCAGCAAGATCTTCTTTTTCTAGTAATTCAGCTAGTCGAGCGGTAGGTTCTGTAGCTTTCTTCATGTAACTCATCACTCGTGGATTAGTCTCACGGTACAGGTTTGCATCAAAATCTTCACCAAATCTTTTGGCCGCTTTTGCGATCTCTTTATTTGCTTTTTGCAATTGTTTCTCGCAGTAATCTTCCACGAGAACATCGGCACGGTAGCGTTTTTTAGAATCTTTATTATCTATTAATGGGTCGTTAAACGCATCTACGTGACCACTGGCTTTCCAAGTGGTAGGATGCATGAAAATGGCAGCATCTATTCCCACGATATCTTGGTTGAGCTGCGTCATTGCTTGCCACCAGTATTCTCTTATGTTTTTCTTTAATTCTGCACCATTCTGTCCATAGTCATAGACTGCGCTTAATCCATCATAGATTTCGCTAGATTGGAATACATATCCATACTCTTTTGCATGCGAGAGTACTTTTTTAAACTGATCTTGATCGTTGTTCTTTGCCATAGCTGCAAATGTAAAAAAATGTCGCTTTGAAACGTTGTGATTTTGTTTATTTCGCTTTCGCGAAAGCGTATATCAAAGCACTTCATAAAAAAACACGCCCAAAAGCGTGTTTAATATCAAATAGAAGTAATGTGACTTATCTTAAACTAAGCTCAGAACTACTTACTCTTATACCATTATTATATAGATTCACACGGTACTTTCCCTTAATGATATTATCCTCATTTGCACCTACCAGCTCACAAATATCCAGTTCTTGTCCTTTATAGTTAAAAGATATTACCTTAGAATAGGTAAGCTCTTGGTCTTCAAACTGCTGTTTTTTCTTTAAGCCCATCACATTATTATCTGGGTTGATGACCTGTAGATAGAATTGCTGCACTCCAGTAGTCGCAAGTGTATTTTGAGGTAAGGTAAAACATACCTGTAAATCATCCACACGACGAGCACGGTCATTTTCAATTTGTTTACCGCTGTTTCTTATAATCAAGCCTTTTGCCTTAAAATTAGTAGGTAGTAAAGCGGCAGCTCTGGCCATATTTTCATTTAAGTGATCTATTTGAGTAGATTTATAAGTGCTGGCTATGATTTCTTCATTAAGGACTTGTAAAGTGCTGTCTTTAACTCTTGCCAGTTTTTGATTCTCTTGTTCTAGGGCATAAACACGTGCAGTGAGCACGTCACGTTCATCTTTTATTTTAACGAGTTCTTTGCGTAGTCTCGCTAGAATAGCCACGTTAGGTTCTAGAAGATTCACAGAATCTTTAAGTCTAGTAATGCGTTTGCGGGCAGTTTCTAGATCTTCAGTAAGTATGGTTCCTTTTTCAATTTCTATTTTATAGTCTGCCTCGAGATTATTGAGTGCTTTTTCAATTTCAGTCTTTTCTAAGTTGAGCTGGTCTTTTATTGCTTCATTGTTGTGATGTGATTTATAAGCATAAGTACCTACTGCTATGAGCAGTAAAACAGCTAGACCTAGTAAAATCTTTAATATGCGATTGTCTTTTTGAGTTCCCATATAGTTATATTTAAAGAATGAATTTTAAAAGCGATGCCAAATCGCTATTTATGAATAACGCAGTAAAATTACTATTAATATATGAGGCGCTGGGTTTATGATTTCTTTAATTTACTCTATCCAGAGTTATGTATAGGTTGTGAAACACCATTATCAACGGGTGAGCACTTGCTTTGTACCTCATGCAGCGCTAGTGTGCCACTCACAAATTTTCATAAAACCAGTGATGAAAAAATGCGCGAACTCTTTTTTGCACGCATAAATGTAGAACATCTTGCATGCTTGTTTTATTATGAAAAAATAGGTGCAGTCCAGCACATTATGCATGAATTAAAGTATCGAGGTAAAGAGGAAATAAGTACATACCTGGGAAAATGGCTCGCTGCTGAGTTAAAAAACCAAGAAAATTTTAAAGAAATAGATATGGTGATTCCAGTACCGGTTCACCCTAAACGACGGGCAAAACGTGGTTATAATCAGGTCAGTAAATTTGGTAAAGAGCTGGCGATGATATGTGAAGCACGCTTTTGCGAAAGCGCATTAATAAAAACTAAAAACACCATAAACCAGGCCAAATTGAATCAAACTAAACGTAGTGATGAAACACAAACACCGTATCATCTTGCAGAAACAATTCCTGAAGGATCGCACGTGTTACTCGTAGATGACGTGGTTACCACTGGAACTACACTAGTGCTTTGCGCTAGAGAATTACAAAAAATTCCAGAAGTAAAGATTTCTATTGCGACCATGGCGATATCTATTTAGGATTATTAATACCAAATTGAATTTATAAAGTCTTAATAAATAGTTTCTTTTTCACTTAAAATTATTTTCGTAGCTAGGGCTATGCAAAGAATTTTCAGCTTCAACTAAGCAAAAAATAATTCAATTTATTTTAACGACATTATAAACACAAATTGGTTTAAGTTTAATATTCTTAGATGGTAGGTGGAAGTTAATGGCACTGGAGCTTGTGTCCTTCTTTTAAGGAGCAGTATCACGTCAGCTACTGAGGAGCATAGCGTTAATTAAATGACTGGAAACTATGGGTTAAAAGACTGCCTGCTTTTTTTCCATCTTTTACATAATGATAGTAACTTGCGCACGTTATATGAACCTGTGAAAAAGACTTTTTTAAATATATTCAGCCTTATTGTAATCGCTGTTGTACTGGTGCAATGTGCTAAGCGTGGAACACCTACTGGTGGACCTATAGACGAAGATCCACCTGAGATTTTACGTGCCTATCCAGATAATTATAGTGTTAATTTTAAAGCACAGGAAATAGAAATTACCTTTAATGAATATATAAAACTGAACGATTTACAGAAGCAGCTGGTCGTTTCGCCTCCATTGAAAAATGCACCTATTATCACTCCACAAGGCGGCGCAGCTAAGAAAATGACCATAACCATTACAGATACCTTAGAGACTAATACTACTTACACGTTTAATTTTGGTCAGAGTATTATAGATAATAATGAGTCTAATCCATATCCTTATTATCGGTATGTTTTTAGTACGGGTTCTTATATAGATTCTTTACAGCTTAAAGGTAAAATCACTGATGCTCTTAATTATAAAGCAGATGATTTTGTGAATGTGTTGCTCTATAAAATGGATTCTACTTATACAGATTCGCTGGTTTTTAAAGGGCCGCCGTTGTATGTGTTGAACACGCTGGATAGTTTAAAAACCTTCACTATGGAAAACCTAGCGGCAGGATCATACCGCATGGTAGGAATTAAGGAAGAAAACAATGATTTAAAGTTCAATCCCAAAACAGATAAAATAGGTTTTATCTCAGAGCCAGTTACCATTCCTAGTGATGAGGTGCATGAATTAAAGATGTATGAACCAGAACTAGATCCAAGTATTAAAAGAGTTTCTCACGAAGGGAAAAGTAGGTTTTATGTGGGGTATACGGGTAATTTAGACTCGCTTAATATCACTCCAGTAGAAAATAATCTTTTTACTAAAACCAGAATTACTAAGCTTGAAAAAAAGGACACCTTGCAGTTTTGGTTTCAGCCAGACTTAGATCGGGATTCTATTTTCTTAAAATTAGAATATAAAGATTTTGAAGAAGAGAAAAAGGTACCACTTAAAGAACGTTACCAGGATAGTTTACTGGTTAAACAGCTAGGCGATTTATCACTAGCGACACCATTAGTGTTAACAGCTAGTACACCAATAGAGAGTTATGATGTTTCTAAAATGCAACTGATAGATAAGGATTCACTATCGATAGATTTTAAAGCCAGTTTAGATCAATTTAGAAATGAGCTCACCATAGATTTCCCGAGAGAAGAAAGTCAGCGATATGTGCTGGAGACTTTTCCTGGAGCCATAAGTGACTTTTATGGAAACACTGTTGATTCCTTATCATTTAATGGCTCCACTAGAACTGCTGGAGATTATGGTAATATGGAAATCACATTGAGTGGCGGTAATAAATGGCCTGCTATAATTCAAATTACTAAAGAAGATCTTACCGTAGTAGCTGAGCAAACAGCAACTTCAAATACTTCTTACAACTTTAATTTTTTAAACCCAGGAGACTACCTGATAAGAGTTATTTATGACCGCAATAGAAATGGTCGCTATGATCCTGGTGATTTCTTAAAGTCTATACAACCTGAAGAGGTGGTTTATTTACCTAGAGTAATTGAGCTACAGGCTAATTGGGATGTGGTTGAGACTATAAAGTTAAATTAAAGTCATCTCGATCTTCTAGAAAGCGTAGCTTTTTGCGTAAGTCTTGAATGTGTTTTTTCTCCAGAGTTACTGTTTTAATACCTTGATTTTCCCATGGATGGCCTATTAATTCTTCACCAAGAAGATTATAGACCTGAGAGTGTCCATTATACTCCATGTCCTTACCATCCTTACCAGTGCGATTAACTCCTATACTGTAACACATGTTTTCAATAGCACGAGCTTTGAGCAATGCGTCCCATGCATTTATGCGTGGAACAGGCCAGTTTGCTACATATAAAAGGACGTCATAATCTTGTGTATTGCGCGTGAAAACTGGGAACCTTAAATCATAACAAATCTGTAAATTTAGATTCCATCCTTTATAATTTACAATCACTTGTTTTTTACCTTTTTTATAAACTTTTTCTTCTCCTGCTAGAGTAAAGGTGTGTCGTTTATCATAATATTCAAAAGTAAGGTTAGGTTTAATAAAAAAGCCTCTATTTACATAAGAGCCATTATCATTAAACATAGTACTACCATAAATAGCAAAATTGCCCTTAGCCGCATGATTCATTAAATATTCAATCACGTCTTTATTTGAAGCAAATTTAGCGGCGTTCATAGAGAATCCAGTAGTAAACATTTCTGGAAGTATAACTAGATCTGTATGGTTATAAAGTTGTTCTAGCTTGCGCGAAAACTGCTCCATATTTGCTGTAGGATTCTCCCACATCAGGTCGGATTGTATTAAGCTTACGTTAAGCTGACTGGGATGTTCCATTGTTATTGTGTCATTTTGTGTTTGTTATTTCACTTCCATAAATTGAAAAATAAGTAAAAAATAATTCAATTTATTTTAACGACATTATAAACACAAATTGGTATTTTAAATTCTAATCTTTACGAGTACCTATAGATTGTTGATCAATAGGAGTTTTAATAAAAAATCCCTTTACAGAGTTCTGTAAAGGGATTTAATTTTTTTAAAAGAACACTATTAAATATTAGACTTTAAATACTCGCTATTCATACGAGCAATGTTTTCAAGTTTAATTCCCTTAGGACACTCTATCATACAAGCTCCAGTGTTTGTACAGTTACCAAAACCTTCTATATCCATTTGTCTAACCATGTTCTGAACACGATCAGATGCCTCTACCTCACCTTGTGGTAATAAAGCATATTGAGAAACTTTTGCGCTGGTAAATAGCATCGCACTAGCGTTTTTACACGCAGCAACACAAGCACCACAACCTATACAGGTCGCTGAGTGAAACGCCTCATCTGCTTTTGCTTTTTCAATAGGAATAGAGTTAGCATCTTGTGTGTTTCCAGAAGTGTTAACAGATACATAAGCACCAGCTTGCTGGATTCTATCAAAAGCGGTACGATCCACAATTAAATCCTTGATCACAGGAAAAGCAGCTGCTCTCCATGGCTCAATGGTAATGGTGTCACCATCATTAAACTTTCTCATGTGTAACTGACATGTTGTAGTCAGTTTTTGTGGACCATGTGGTTGCCCGTTAATCATCATGTTACAAGATCCACAGATACCTTCACGACAGTCATGGTCAAATTCTACAGGCTCTTCACCTTTATTAACCAGTTCCTCGTTTAAAATATCCATCATTTCTAGGAAAGACATGTCACCATCTACACCATCTAGTGGATAAGTAACCATTTTTCCTTTAGCTTCAGGACCAGCCTGTCTCCATATTTTAAGTGTCAACTTCATAACTTCTTAGTTATTTGTTTAGCGGTTGTCAGTTGTCGGTTATCAGTACTCAGATAATCGGAACTTATTCCCTTTACTATTTATTCAACTTGTTCAAGTAATTGATATATCCATTAAGGACTCTCATTACTTCGTTTATTTCGTTATTGTATCGTTGAGCGTCTACTTCAGTTATATAATTTTCATCTAGACAAACATCGATTTGATCAATCAGTTCACTTAAGGAACCTCTTGCAATTCTACAAAACTGAATGTTTTCTTGGTTATGATACCTTCCAAAACAATCATCTTCACAGTACAGTCAACTGATAACTGACAACCGTGAACCGATTACTACTTATAACTACGTGTTACCAGCTTCACATTTTCAAACACAAGGTCTTCCTTATGCAACTTAGCATCACGTGGGTTCTCATTATATTCCCATGCGCTTACAAAAGCAAAGTTTTCATCATCACGCATCGCCTCACCTTCTGGAGTTTGATATTCTTCACGGAAGTGACCACCACAACTCTCATTTCTAGTTAAAGCATCTTTTGCAAACAGCTCTCCTAGTTCAAGGAAGTCTGCTACGCGACCTGCTTTTTCTAGCTCTTGATTCTTAGTATCTGCACTTCCAGGAACTTTTACGTTTTTCCAGAAATCTTCACGTAGTTCTTTAATCTCATCCATCGCCGTCTTAAGGTCTGCTTCATTACGAGACATACCACATTTGTTCCACATGATGAGTCCTAACTTCTTGTGATAGTAATCTACAGAGTGTGTTCCTGCACCATTCATCAATTTCTCTATGCGTGCACGAGTATCTTTTTCAGCTTGCTCAAATTCTGGAGTTTCTGTAGAAATAGGGCCAGTTCTAATCTCGTCTGCTAGGTAATCACCTATGGTATATGGTAATACAAAATAACCATCGGCTAGACCTTGCATTAAGGCACTTGCTCCTAGACGGTTTGCACCGTGATCAGAGAAGTTTGCTTCACCAGCAGCAAAACATCCTGGAACCGTAGTCTGTAGGTTATAATCTACCCATAAACCACCCATAGTATAATGTACCGCTGGGAAAATTTTCATAGGCACTTCATAAGGATTCTCATCGGTTATGTTACGGTACATGTCAAACAAGTTACCGTATTTTTTCTCGATGACTTTTTTACCGAGTGCGATCATTTCTGCCTCGCTAGCATTTTTATGACCGCTAGTTAAAGCTTCTATTTTTCCATATCTTAAGAACGAAGCTGCAAAATCTAGATAAACGGCGTTACCTGTCTTGTTTACTCCATAACCAGCATCACAACGTTCCTTAGCAGCACGAGATGCTACGTCACGTGGCACTAGGTTACCGAAGGCTGGATATCTTCTTTCAAGATAATAATCTCTATCTTCTTCTTTAAGGTCTACACCTCTTAGTTTTCCTTCACGTATGGCTTGAGCATCTTCTAGCTTCTTAGGAACCCAGATACGTCCATCATTACGCAATGATTCTGACATCAATGTCAGTTTAGACTGGTGTTCACCACTTACTGGAATACAAGTAGGGTGAATTTGTGTATAACATGGATTTGCAAAGTGCGCTCCACGACGGTGTGTTCTCCATGCTGCCATCACGTTACTTCCCATTGCATTTGTAGAAAGGAAAAATACATTTCCATAACCACCAGAAGCGATGACTACGGCATGTGCACCATGACGTTCTATTTCACCAGTAACTAAGTTACGAGCGATGATACCGCGAGCTTTACCATCTACGACCACAAGATCTAACATCTCATGACGGTTAAATGGTTGTACTTTACCACGGTTGATTTGTCTATTTAAAGCAGAGTATGCTCCTAGTAATAACTGCTGTCCTGTCTGTCCAGCAGCATAAAATGTTCTTGAAACCAGTACTCCACCAAAAGAACGGTTATCTAATAGTCCACCATATTCACGTGCAAAAGGAACTCCTTGTGCCACACACTGGTCGATAATGTTTGAAGAAACCTCTGCGAGTCTGTGTACGTTTGCTTCACGAGACCTGTAATCTCCACCTTTAATCGTATCATAGAATAAACGGAAGTTTGAATCTCCATCTCCTTGATAGTTTTTGGCAGCGTTAATTCCTCCTTGTGCAGCAATACTGTGCGCACGACGTGGAGAATCATTATAACAGAATGTTTTAACGTTATAGCCTAGTTCAGCTAGAGTAGCAGCAGCACTACCACCAGCAAGTCCAGTTCCTACTACGATAACATCTATGTTACGCTTGTTTGCTGGGTTAACTAGGTTAATGTGATTTTTATGATTAGTCCACTTTTCTGCAAGTGGTCCTTGAGGTACTTTAGAATCTAATACTGACATAATTTATGTGTTATTAGTGAGTAAAATGGTGATACAATGCGATGAAAATAAATCCAGCAGGTATCAATACAGACCATGCATAAGTTGCTTTTCTCAGTCCGTCACCTTTATTGATGGCTTTTGCACCTACAGACTGGAACGAACTATTGAAGCCGTGCCATAAGTGCATAGCAAGTAAAATGAATGAAACAACATAAAAACCTACTCTGATCGGGTCTACAAACTTTTCTCTTAATTCTGGTAGATATCTAGTTGGGTCTTCTGGTGCAACATCTATGTATTTTACCGTCATTTCATGAACCCAAAAGTCATACATGTGCAATCCCAAAAAAGCAAGTACTACCAGACCAGAAAGAATCATGTTTCTAGAAACCCATTGAGAATTTGAGTTCCCAGAGAATTGAGCATATTTTACAGGACGCGCTTTTCTATTTTGAAAATCTAGCACTATACCCATTACAAAGTGAATGATCAGTCCTGCGATAAGAATAGGTTGCGCTACAAATTGCACTAATGGATTGTATCCCATAAAGTGCGACCACTCGTTAAAGGTGTCTGGTGCGATAACTGAGGTAATGTTTATGACAAAATGCTGTGTCAGGAATATAACCAGAAACAGACCCGAAAGTGCCATTATCCACTTTCTAGCAATAGAAGATTTTACTAATGCGCTCATGTATAATTTTTTAGTTTGTCGCAAAGATAACTTTCAAGCGTTGGATTTTCAACGGTCTCTATTTAATATCCTTCTCAATATCCTTATTTGGATTGAATCTTAATAGCTTGTGTCATTGACTTTACATCGTTATAGTAGTGATGGTGTAACTTTCCTTACTGAGGTTTTGTTAAGCTTGTGTTGGTATTTTGTTGCTTTCGCGAAAGCGAGCATAAAAAAAGCCACTCTTTTTAAAGTGGCTTAGTGTATGTAATTTTTGGTTGGAATTAGTTACAATTAGGATTAGGATTCACTGGTGAATCTGTGGTAAGTACGTGATACCAAGCAAGTGCTGGATCGTTGCCTTGAATCGTGCGCAGTACCATGCGATTTGCAGTAATTTCCATAATTTCATACTCACTACTTCCCACATACCAGCTTATGAAACTATCGTTAGCTAGGAGCATAGTTGTTTTTCTAGATTCGGTCTCTGGCACATCAGTATCTAATGTAGGAGTGAAAGTTACTGGACCTGGTGCTGGTGCGGTAAACGGTAGGCACTCATCTGCATTAGTAGTATTTAAGGCAGATGGACCACCAAATTGAGTCAAATAAGTATTGTGAAAATAGGTGCCTCCAAAATTCCTGAGTTCATAAATAACGTCATTACCATCTTTAGTAAACACCATTTCATCTTCATAAAAACATTCTGTGAGTTCATTACAGTATCTTCCAAATGCAGGAACTGGGAAAAACGCTGGTGTGTAATATCCCTCTGGTGATTGTCCAGGAATAAGATTAGTAGGTCCTACGCCCCAATGTGCATTTTCTGCAACAGACCAGTACCAAGTTTTAGAACTACCACCAGTTAGGAAATCTTTTGCTTCGGCATCGTCAAATGTGCTCAATACGTCTATTATAACAGTTTTAGTCGTTGCAGCGCCACCTGTTCCAGTTGCTGTTACTGTAACAGGATAACTTATCACTCCTAATTCTACAAAACGATGTTCAATGGTACCATCAAATGTTGAACCTGTACGACCATCTCCAAAATCGTAAGTATAATTAATAGCATTTTCAGAAGTTGCGTTGAACACAACTATTCCTGTTCCATCACCATTAGGTTCTGTCATACTCTGACCTTGAATATCAAAGGACAATTCTAGATTACTCGGAGCAATTACATCTCCAAATGTAGTGTCATCATCTTGGCAAGAGTTTAATGAAACTGCTAGCATTAAGATTACTACTATTCTGAAATATTTCATTTTAATTTGTTTTAATTAAGTCATCTATATAGATAGTTTCTGATACCGTTGTGGACTGTAATGGGTCAAAAAATATTACTACATTTCTTAAATCATCAGTGGTATTTCCAGAAAAGTTTGTAAATGTCAGTTCTTCCCACCCGTTTGCTACAGTTGTAGTAACACTTGTTACTTCTTGAAATAGTCCACCGTTACCTATGCGTTCTACCTTGAGCCAGACAGGTAGACCTGCGCGTGGAGAATAAACCTTTAAAGTGAAGGAAGTTGTTGCTGTGAAAGCTACTGGCTGATCAAGAACAATAGCTACTAATGAATAGTTGTTAGCTCCCGTAGGTGGTCTGTCAAATTGTAGTACCGTGCTTGAATTATTTACCAGATCTGGTACTGGATTAGTAATAATTGAAAAAGCTCCATTGTTAGTACCGATATTGTAAATTCTGTCGGGATCTTCAAAGTTTAATGGTAGCAATATTGGTGGTCCGTCAGCTAATTCAATGTCGTCAAAATAGTTGATATCTCCAGTAGGTGCGTTTCCTAAATCAAAGAAAACTACAAAACGGCTGAATGGTTGCGTAGTGTCTAATCCAGTGGTATTAAAGAATAATGTTTCCCACTCACCTGTTTTGGTGGTAAAGGCATCATAATCTGCAGAGGCAATGGAACCATCGGCGTTTTCTAATTTCATGGTTACTTTTGTTCCTACAGGCATAGGGGACCAAGTTTTCATTCTAAAGTTTTGCGAAACTGAAAAATCAATCGGGCCACTTAATGGAACAACACCACCACCATAAGTTTGTGTCCCTACTTTTTCTATACTTACCACTTTTGTACTACTGTTATAGACACTTACATCAGGATTATTAATAATTGAAACTGCAGTTTCAAAATTAATAAGGTTATAGTTTAAGGTAGCTGATTCAAAATCTAAAGGTAATTCTACTGGGTCTTCAATAACCACAGTTTCTGTAGCGGTTGCCGTAGCGAAACCACCGCTTAAAGCAGTTACTGTAATGGTATAAGTTCCTGTACTACTGTAATCATAATTTACTGTATCACCTTCCATAAAAGCAACTGGTGCAAGCGCTGGGTCTTCTCCAAAGGTAACTTCAAATGAAGTTTCAAAATCTGCAGTGGCCATTACGGAAACTCCAAAATTAGAAGAGGCACTTTCTGTAACCGTTATTGCAAGGTTTTCAGGAGCTCTAAAAGAAACATCAAGCGTTTTTACAAATTCTGTAGTTTCACCGCTTAAACTAGTAGCAACCAGTGTAACCGGAAAGGAACCTTCTGGGTAATTACGTTGAGCGTTTTCACCTAAAGATAGTATTACAGACTCGGCAGTTCCATCACCATAGAAAACCTCAAAACTTGATACGTTTTCACCCGTCGGAGAAATAGTTACTAATCCAGTGTTGTCTTGTGTAATCTTAAAGGTGAGGTCAAGATTTAACGGAGCTCCAATGGTATTGCTTAGGTCTTTTTCATCGTCACTTTCACAACTCCATATAGCAGTGCTTAGTGCTAATAAAACAACAAATAAAAATTTAATATTTTTCATTATGATTTTATTTTAATAATTAGGGTTTTGTTCCCAGCGATTTCCTGCAAGTAATATTTCTTCTAGAGGTATAGGAAAAACTTCATGTTTTCCAGCTACAAAGTTATCAATTTCTGAAGCTGCTCTACCTGTTCTTACCAGATCAAAGAAGTGGTGACCTTCTCCTACTAACTCTAATCTACGGTCTAGGAAAATAGCATCTCCCAGTGCCGTTCCAGAAAGTGTTACGTCTGGTAAGCCTACTCGAGTGCGCACTCGATTTAAGTATGTTCTTGCTTGTCCATCTCCTAGATTGCCGCTATTGTATGCCTCGGCAGCCATTAAAAGAACATCGGCAAATCTTATAGCTCTGTAATTGTTAGGGTTTGTTAGGTTAGCATCACCTGTATTTAAATCTCCTTGCCTAGCGATGTATTTTCTATTAAAGTAACCTGTATGTTCAAAACCAGTGCTAAAAGTAGCTCCATTAGCCGATGCAAAAGCGTCAATATCTAGTATTGCTGTATCTAATCTAGGATCTGCCGGATCAAATAAATCTACTACTTCTTGGGTCGGAACATTGAAACTAAAACCAGATTCAAAAAGTGGTCCGTTGTAATTTCTAATTCCGTTAAATCCAACGGCTACATTTCCTTCACTACACTGTAAACAACCAAATCCAGCTCCTTCTAAATCAGAATATTGAATTTCGAATACAGACTCTGAATTATTCTCATTATCGTTTTCAAAAATCGTAGAATAATCGGCAACTAAACTATATTGATTTGAAAGAATTAAATCATCTAAAACGTTTGCAGCCAGGTCATATTTCCCTTGATACAAGTAAACTTTACCCAATAGAGCTTGTGCACTTCCTTTTGAAGCTCTACCTATATCAGGAGTTGTATACTGTAGGTTGTCAATAGCATATATTAAATCCAACTCTATTTGGGTATAAACTTCTGCTTTAGGAGTACGGTCTACATCAAATTGATCACCAAAAAGGAATCTTTGGTCTACTACTAATGGAACATCTCCAAAGAATTTTACCAGTTCAAAATAATAGTAAGCTCTCAAAAAACGTGTCTCACCAAGAACCCTAGGTTTGTCTGGAAAATCTGTTTTATCTTGAAATTCCATGATGTAATTTGCTCTATTAACACCAGCATACATCCATCTCCATAAATCAGATAATTGTTGATTTACAGGAGTGTGAATCATATCATCAATTTGTTGAATTCCTATAACGTCTGATGCACTTTCTCCACCTGCAAGTGTATTATCTGATGCAATTTCACCTAGCATGACATTAATATAGCTCGATTGCAACATATCATAGGCACCGATTAAAGCACTTTCATAATCTTCCTGTGAATTAAAGAAGTTTTCTGAATTAGGATCTTCACTTTCTACATCTAAATAATCCTCGCTACACGAGTTAATACCTAAAGCAACAAAGAATAGTAATATATATATTTTATAAAGTTTCATCTTGAGTATTTTTTAGAATTTAGCATTTATTCCGATTAAAAATGTTCTAGCCACTGGGTAGAAACCGTTATCTATACCACTAGCAAGAGGATCTCCAGAACTTGCACTTGGGTCAAACCCTTGATATCTGGTTAGTGTAAAAGCATTTCTAACAGCACCATATATTCTCAACTTACTTAGTTTAACGTTTTTTAAAGCACTATCATTTAAAGTATAACCTAATTGAATATTTTGTGCTCTAAGGAATGAAGCGTCTTCAACATAGAAGTCTGAAAACACTTGGTTTGCTGTAGCTCCAGTGGTAACTCTAGGGAAGGAGTTTGTTGATCCTTCACCAGTCCATCTATTTAAAATATTTGTAGTTGTGTTAGTTAGTGGTTGATTACGTTCATAGTTCCTAACCATTTCATTACCTAAAGATGCAAAAAAGTAACTTTGGAAGTCCCAGTTTTTATAGTTGAAACTCAAATTCATTCCCATAGTAACATCTGGTAACGGGTCACCTAACTCTGTTCTATCTTCAAGATTAATTACTCCATCGTTATTTAAATCTCTATATCTAAAATCTCCTGGTTGAGCGTTTGCACCCAAGGCTATTTGAGATGGATGAGCAGCTACCTCGGCAGCATTTTGAAAGATCCCGTCGGTTTGATAACCATAAAAATAACCTATCGTAAAACCTTCTTCGAATCTAGTTATAGGTGGCTGACCAACGCCAAAACCTCCTGCTTCTATAAAACCGTTGTCATTATTTACAGCAAGGACTTCGTTATCTAGCGTCGCTATATTATAACTCACATTAAAGCTAAGATCATCAGTTATTTGATCTCCATACCCTATGGAAAGTTCAAGACCTCTATTTCTTATATCTCCTCCGTTTATAAATGGAGCACTTGAACCAGGAGCACCTGATCCTAATATACCAGAAACGTTTGGTGCTATTAATAAATCTTGAGTTTCTCTATTAAAATAGTCTACGGTTACATTTAATTTGTTAGATAAAAATTGCATGTCAACACCTACGTTTGTGGTAAACTGCTCTTCCCACTTAATTTCTGGATTACTTAAAGCTCCACCTGCTGTACCATTAAAAATCTGATCATTAAAGACATACTGACCTTCACCTGTTAATAAGGAAACATAACCGAAAGCTGGTATCCTATCATTACCTATAATTCCTGCTGATGCACGTACTTTAAGGAAGTCGATAACTTTGCTGTCCTTTAAAAAACTCTCGTCTGAGGCTACCCAACCTAAACTTGCTGATGGGAAAATACCAAATCTATTTTCTGGACCAAAAATAGTACTACCATCTCTACGTATAACCCCAGAAAATAAATACTTCCCTTGGTAATCATACTGTACTCTTAAAAAATGAGAAAGTAATCGTTGATCAAAACGTCTTGCGCTACCTACAATTTCATCTCCAGAGGTTCGTCGATCTGCTCCAGCGAGGCTTACCTCATTATAATCATTACTTCCATTTCCAAAACCAGTGAAATCGTTAAAATCGCCTCTAGTTCTAAAGGCACTCATCCCTAACATTGCTTCAATATTATGGCTGTCATTAAAAGAATTATTGTATTTAATAAAAGCATCATAGGTATAATCACTAAAAAAGTTCTCATATTCGCTGTATACATTTTCATCTAGGTTAAATACCTTACCAGCTCCATAAAATGCTCGTGGATTAAAGTTGTTTCCATAGGCTTCAGAATAATTTGCTTGAATACGAGCAGTAGCCTCAAAATGATCCAAGAAAGAATAAGTTAACCCAAAGTTCCCACTTATTTTACCTACCTTATTTTTATTAAAAGTATTTGCAAGTTGCGCTTCGGGATTGATAACTTCATTTCCCAAACCTTCTGCGAGTGAAAATTCACCAGCGGCATCTCTTACTGGTATGGTTGGAGCCATATTCACTGCATTGAATAATACAGATCCTAAACCACCATCATTTATACTTCTATTGCTGGTGTAAGAATAGATGAAGCCTGTCTTCATTTCTAGATTCTTAGTCCATTTATGGTCAAAGTTTCCACTCATAGTAAAGCGGTCAAAGTCTGATTTTTTCCCTCCTACAATACCATCTTGATTAAAAACAGAAACTCCTAATTTGTACAAAGACTTCTCTGTACCACCGCGCATCGATATATCGTTATTAAGAACTAAAGCATTTTGAAATACTTTATCTTGATAATTGGTATTAGTTAAATTTGAGATATTAGTAAAAGGAAGCGCTTCACCATTGTTAGCAAATGCTTCGTTTTTAATTAGCGCATATTGCTGAGAATTTAAGGTAGGTAACCTTCTAGAGGTCTCTTGAGCACCACCCCAGGAATTGTATTCTACAACAAGAGGCAGGTTTCTACGTCCGCTTTTTGTGGTCACGATAATCACACCATTTGCAGCTCTTACACCATAAATACCAGCCGTAGCATCTTTTAAGACGGAGATACTTTCTATATCGCCAGGATTAATAACGCTTAAATCTTCTATAATGTTACCATCTACAAGAATTAATGGTCTATTGTCTCCGTTAGTAGAAACACCTCTTATTCTAATGTTCAAACCAGCACCTGGAGAACCAGAAGAAGAAGTAACGTTAACACCAGGTACTTGTCCTTGTAAGGCCTCTTCAACACGTGCAGGTTTTAGGTTTTCAATAGCCTCGCTATTTACTATGGACACTGCACCGGTCACTTCTCTTACGGCTTGGGTTCCATAACCTACCACCACTATCTCTTCAAGGGTAGCGACGTCTTCTTCTAACATTACAGTGATTGAAGTTTCATCACCTAAGGCAAACTCCTTTGTAACTGTACCTATATATGAAAACCTGAGAACATCTCCTTTTGTAGCGGCAATGGTAAATAAACCATCAATATCGGTGGTAGTGGCTGTTTGGCTAGTGATGTTTTGAACAGTTACACCTAGTAAGGTTTCTCCTGTGGCCTGATCAAGGACTTTTCCTGAAACTAAACTTTGTTGAGCAAAACCTAAAGCTGCAACAAGATAAAAGAGTAAAAGAGTAAATTTATTCATGAAAATGGTATTATTTCCGTTTACTTTAATTGAACTTCTACGACGTTATAGTATGGCTATATAAGCGCGTTGTTCCAAAATTAAAATAAAAGATTAAATTTTTAAAGGTTTAACCCTTACAATTATTGCTACAATATATGTTTTGATTATTTTATTGGTTATCAATTACTTATATTTTAAGGCTCTTATTTTTTATCATGAAATCATCCTTTTGTTGAGGTGTTGTAAGGGTGTTTAACAGATGTTTTAATCCAAACCAACTACATCGTTTTCGTATTTGCATTCAGTTTTTAAGGCAGAATAATTTAATTTTAACGTTTAAAAGTGTTTTTTGGAACTCTCTATTTGAGTAAAACACTCTAATATCTATTTCCTACCGACAAATCATTTAAAAAACTACTCGCTTTTGATAAGGCGTGGACAGATAATACTACGCTTGGCGAATTAGTATAAGGAGCGGTTAATCATACAGATGACACCTGTCATAATTATTAGTTTGAGAAAATAATTGTGTTTTTCAACCTTTCTGACCAAATTTCCAACACCTCTAATTTGTCTGCCTTTACTTAGACGAGAAAAGGAGCTTTTTATAGTGTATTTAAATTACCCAATCGTTGCTCTCCTCGCTATGAGGTTATGAAAATTTACTCGACCACTAATTCCTGTTCTGCACTTCCAGAATTACTTATCATCTTTACTGTATAAGTTCCTACCGGTAAATAGGTCTTACCATTATCAGCAGTTTTTGGGGTTTCTTTAAATCGTTTTAATCCGCTTTTTGAAATAGAGCCGTCATACTCGTAGAAATTCAAACCTGGGTCTGCTGTGATGTTCATTTCTTGAATGGTTTTCCCTTTTTTGTTCTTAACTTCTATGGTCACCTTTTCAGTATTAGGACTGTAAAAAGCTAGTTCTATAGAAGGTTCTGGCCCTTCTGACCACATAAAACCTTTGTTTCCATATCGAGAAGAAAATTTAGTATTTTCTATAGGTGCTAATTTTAATGATTTGCCAGTCCTACCATACATAAACTCTTCTGCGCTGGACGTATTTAAAAGCTCTAATGAGCTCAAATCTCCTTTATAAATAGAACGACCATGCGTTCCTACCAGAAGATGATTTTCTTCGGGTTGAATTTTTAAATCGTGAACCGCTACCGGTGGCATGCCGCCAGTGAGTAATTCCCATGATTTACCAGTATCTGTACTAATGTACGTAGCATTATCAGTTCCTGTGAACAATACGTTTTCTTTTTTAGGATGTTCTATAATGACATTTACTGCGCTAGTAGGTATAGTGTGACTTATATTTTCCCAGGTTTTTCCATAATCATTACTTTTATAGATGTAAGGCGTAAAATCATCAAAACGATAACCGTTTAACGTGACATAAACACGTCCTTTTTTGTGCTGCGATGCCACTACTCGACTTACCCATAAATTTGCTGGCCAGCCGCCGTTGAGTTGTTCCCATTCCGTGCCACCATCTTTTGTCACTTGAACAAGTCCGTCATCTGAGCCGGTGTAAATTAACCCAAACTTAAATGGTGATTCACTGATGCTTGTTAATGTCCCATAGGCTACATTTCCTTGTTTACCACCTTGTGTAAGATCTGGGGAAATAGCGGTCCAGTCATCTCCTTGATTCATGGAACGGTGCAATTTGTTTCCTCCTAAATACAGAATGTCCTGATTGTGCGAACTCAATAAAATAGGCGTTTGCCAGTTAAAACGGTATGGTGATTCTCCAAGCTCATGTTTAGGTTGAATATAAGTTCTATCTCCAGTTGCTCGATTGAGTCTAAAGTAATTTCCAAATTGAAAACCCGTGTAAACGATGTCACTATTACGAGCATCTATTTGAATTTGCATGCCGTCGCCGCCCATAATAGATTTCCATGGATACTGACCTTGTTGATGCCACGAGCGGTTTTCTGGAGCGTTATGAGCACCTACCCAAACGCCATTATCTTGTAAACCTCCATAAACATTATAGGGTTTTTCAAGGTCATAATTAATCGCATAAAATTGACCTACACTAGGTGTGTTATTTTTAATCCACGTGGCGCCATCATCATAAGAAATGTTGAGGCCGCCATCATTACCATTAATGAGATGACCGCGTTTGTTAGGATTGATCCATAGGGCATGATGGTCTGCATGTACATTTTCTCTAGAAATACTTTTCCAGGTTGCACCACCATCATCTGATTTTATAATAGGAACGCCCAGTACATAAACATGGTTAACATCGCTAGGATCTATGCGTACTTGAGCAAAATAGTAACCATAGCTGTAGAACACATTGTCTAGTTGACCTTTGTGAGTTTTGTCCCAGGATTTTCCACCGTCGTTACTGCGGTATAATTCAGCACCTTTTACGGGTGTGTCAAAGAGTTGGGCATTGGCATTTTCCAGATATTTTGCCACATCCAGCGGTGTTGCGTCACCACTACGTACCATGTTTTTAACATTATCTGCCCTGTATTTTTCTTGAAAACCATTTTGTTTTAAGAATTTGTTGAGCTTGTCATTATCGAGCCTGAGGAACGCCTCTTTAGACATCGATTTAAAGTCGTTTTTAGATAGCTTATCGGATTTCGCTTTCGCGAAAGCGGAATCATCAACATCCTTATCCCTACGGAATTGTGAGTCGTGGATGGCATAAACTGTATTTTCATCATAAACGGCCAGTCCTATACGACCTACTCCAGAACCTACTGGAAAACCGCTGGCTGGTGTCGTTATTTTATTCCAAGTCTGTCCAGCATCCATACTTTTATAGATAGCACTCGCTGTTCCATCACCATCAAAATTCCAGGCTTTACGGTCTTTTTCCCAACTTGCCGTGTACATGATATTAAAATCATCGGGTGCATGGGCTAGGTCTATGAAACCTGCCATGTTTGTGGCAAAAAGTGTTTTTTCCCAAGTAATACCGCCATCTTTAGTCACATAAATTCCACGAGAATCACTAGCCGAATATAATGGGCCAGTCACCGCAATCACGACATGATCACTATTTGCTGGATTGATCAAAATACGTCCTATGTGATGGGAATCTTTTAACATAGGATCACTCCATGTTTTTCCCCAATCGGTAGACTTAATAATTCCTATACCAGCATAACTGCTGCGGCTAGAATTATTTTCTCCAGTTCCTGCCCAGATCGTTTTACTGTTCCAGTCTACGGCGATATCTCCTAGATTAATAGCTCCAGCACCGTCCATTATAGGTGTAAAGCTAGTGCCGTTATTATGAGAATGCCATAATCCACCACTGGCATAAGCGACGAGCATTTCAGTAGGTTCTGCCGGGTTCACATCTACATCTACTACACGACCCGACATGATACTCGGACCTATATTTTTAAAAGCTAAGTTTTTAAAAAGTGAGTTTTGCGCCATTTCTTCACGCTGTTCTAGACCTTTATGTACCACAGCGCTAGGAGTTGCTGGTGGATATTGTGCAAATAAGAAACTACTGGTGAATAGAAAAACAATTGAAAAAACTCTTTTCATGGATAGAAATTTTAGAAGTTTAAAGATAAGTCATAGAATTTGAAATCAAACTTGAACTTGAAACAGAGTGGTTAGTTAATCGTTAATCGCAGTTCTCTTAAAAATATTCCATTCCTAATAACTTAAATTCAATTTAGTATAAGTATTCTGCTTAGTATGGAATAGTTTGAGCAGCAATATTATTGCTGGTTGTAAGGTGTTTTTTAGTTAAAAGAATTGCTAATAAAGCTTTAAACCTTTGTCATATCTTTTTACCATAGTATCTTGCTGGCAGTTGTGGATATGGTTGTTTTATCCGGCTTTCGCCAAAGCGTAATAACCCCACCACATCATTTTAAAACACTACCAGAATTATGAAATACCATCCTGTAGACCCCAAATTATTTATCAAAAACCGCAAGAATTTCATGGCCAAAATGAAGCCGTCTAGCCTTGCTGTTTTTAATTCTAACGATGTTTTTACCACTGGTGCAGACAGTACGATGCCTTTTAAACAACATCGTGATATCTTTTATTTAAGTGGTGCAGATCAAGAAAACACTATACTTGTTTTGTTTCCAGATAGCCCAGATCCTGCTCACAGAGAAGTACTTTTTGTCACAGAGACTAATGCACATATTGCGGTATGGGAAGGAGAGAAGTTGACCAAAGAAAAGGCTACTGAAGTTACTGGTATTAAAACAGTGTACTGGTTGAGCGATTTTGATAAGAAGTTTTTTGAAATGATGACGCAGTGCGACACGATTTACTTTAATACTAACGAGCACTACCGCCAGGCTGTAGAGTTAGAGTCTAGAGAAGATCGATTCATTAAAAAGACCAAAGCACAATTCCCAGCACATAATTATGCAAAGTCGGCACCTATCATGCAGCGATTGCGTGCGGTAAAGGACCAGATAGAAATTAACCTATTACAAGAGGCTTGTAATATTACAAATGCTGGTTTCCGTCGAGTGCTTGAATTTACTAAGCCTGGTGTGATGGAATATGAAATAGAAGCTGAGTTTTTACACGAGTTTATAAGAAGTCGTAGTGATGGATTTGCTTACACACCTATTATCGCTAGTGGTAATAATGCAAATGTGTTACATTATATAGAGAATAATCAAGAATGTAAAGACGGCGAATTAATCCTAATCGATGCTGGAGCAGTATATGCAAATTATGCCAGCGATATGTCTAGAACTATTCCTGTAAATGGTCGTTTTACTGACCGACAGAAAGAAGTTTATAATGCGGTCCTGAGAGTTAAGAATCAAGCGACAAAAATGCTAGTTCCAGGAACACTCTGGAAAGAATATCATGTTGAGGTGGGAAAATTAATGACTAGTGAATTACTAGGTTTAGGACTACTCGATAAAGCCGATGTTCAAAATGAAAATCCAGACTGGCCGGCTTATAAAAAATATTTCATGCATGGAACGTCACACCACATAGGACTGGATACGCACGATTACGGTATCTTATGGGAACCTATGCAGGCTGGAAATGTCTTTACGGTAGAGCCTGGGATTTATTTACCAGAGGAAGGTTTTGGAATACGATTAGAAGATGACGTGGTAGTAAATGCAAATGGTGCACCATTTAATTTAATGCGTGACATTCCTATAGAAATAGAAGAGATTGAAGAGTTGATGAATAAATAGAAAGTTAATTATCTCATTGAAAACGCTGTTCCACTCAAGTGCAACGGCGTTTTTTGTTTTACTTTTACCCCATGAGCAGAGATGAACAATTAAAACAGCGCTGGGCGCAGACTACGGCTTTTTTTCAAGAGCGATTCAGTGATGGTGAAGAAATGGACCTCGATGCTATTCTATTTATAATAGGTGTGCAAGAGTTAGGTCAGCTGCATCGCAAGTTTAAAAAGGATGAAAAATACCAACTCATGCACATAGCAATATGTCGTGTGCTGGAGCCTTATGGATATTATGAGTTCTCACATTTTGACGATGATAAATGGCCGCACTATACGGTTAAAGAGAATTTACCACCACTAAAGGCTGGTGAGCAATCGTTACTTATGAAAGAAGCGATTGTACAATATATGATGGAAGCTGAGGTGATTGAATAGATTTATGTAAAAGAGTTATTAAAAGAAAGAGTTTCTTAGTGACTTTTATAAACCTTCACCTTAATCTGGCGTTTCGAGACCTAAAGACTTAGACCTTTTTTCCCAGTTTTTACGAGCAAGTTGTTGCATGTCCTCGACGTTATCACTTTCGTCCATGATTTCTAGTCCTAACATGGTTTCTATAACATCTTCCATGGTGGCAACTCCTTGAACACTACCAAAGTCATCTACCACTAGCGCCATGTGTTCTTTAGTAGCAATCATTTTTTCAAATAATTGCGGTATAGGCATACTGGAAGGTACCATAGCAATCTCACGGCGCAAATCTTCTAAAGTCTCTGCTGGTTTATCATGGATAATATCTGCTAGAATGTGATCTTTAAGTACGTAACCTTTTATATCATCGCGATTAATTCCATAAATAGGAATACGAGAAAATCGCAGGTCTTGATTCTCCTTAAAAAAGTCCTTAATCTTCATAGATTGCGGTGCCATAAACATAACAGAACGTGGTGTCATGACGTCTTTTACCTCAATTTTATTAAAGTTCATCAGGCTCTTAATGTATTGACCTTCAGTAGGTTCAAATACACCTTCTTTCTCGGCAGTGTCTGTAATGGCTATAAAGTCTTCACGAGTCATGGTATTCATGTGAGCACTTTTCCCTATGGCTTTAGTGGTGAGTTGTAATATCCATAATATACCAGTCCATTTAAGTGGAAAAATCATAATATTTAAAGCTCGAGTAGTAAAGCCAGCTAGACCTTGCCAGTAAGTCGCTCCGATTGTTTTAGGAATAATCTCAGAAACTACTAGTATAAGCACCGTCATGATTCCAGAAATAATCCCTACAAACGGTATTCCAAAATAGCTGCTGTTATAATCACTTGCACTTACCATATTTTCTGCCTGAACACCTACGAGAATAGCACCTACAGTATGTGCCAGTGTATTTAAGGTTAGAATGGCGATGAGTGGTTTATCCACATCAGCTTTTAGTTCTTGTAATGAAGTAATATAAGAGGCACCTTCTTGATTTTTTACTTTCATAAAAGTATCTGTAATACTTAGCAATACTGCTTCTAAAATAGAACACAGAAAGGAAAAGAAAATCGATACGGTTGCGTAAATAAGGAGTAATCCCATGAATAGTTTTTTGTAAAGTTAAATAAGAAAAATCAACCTAATAATTTCACCACATCTTTAGCAAAGTAACTAGCTATTAAATCAGCGCCAGCTCTTTTAATTGCGGTAATTTGTTCCATCATCACAGCATCGTGGTCTAGCCAGCCTTTCTCAGCCGCAGCTTTGAGCATGGCATATTCACCACTTACTTGATATACACTTATAGGAACTTCAACTTCGTTTTTTAAATCACGGACTATGTCTAGGTAACACAATCCTGGTTTTACCATGACAATATCAGCTCCTTCATCAATATCCATTAAAGTTTCTCTAATCGCTTCACTACGATTTGCTGGGTCCATTTGATAGGTTTTCTTATCGCCAAATCCTGGTGCACTATCCAGCGCATCTCTAAAAGGCCCATAAAAAGCACTCGCATACTTAGCACTATAACTCATGATTCCAGTATTCTTAAATCCTTCTTCTTCCAGCGCTTCACGTATGTATAAAATACGACCATCCATCATGTCGCTAGGTGCGACCATATCGGCACCAGCTTGTGCGTGTGAAATAGACATTTGGGCCAGTACTTCAGCAGTTTCATCATTTAGAATGATACCGTTTTCTACAATACCATCGTGACCGTAACTAGAAAATGGGTCCAGCGCCACATCAGTCATCACATACATGTCTGGAGCGACATCTTTTACCGTTTTAATAGCACGTTGCATGAGGCCATTTGGGTTCAGTGCTTCAGTTCCTTTATTATCTTTAAGGTTATCTGGAACTTTTACAAAAAGCAATACACTTTTCAATCCCATAGACCACAAGGTCTTTACCTCTTCTTTAAGTAAATCTAAACTGAATCTATAATAATCTGGCATAGAAGGTATTTCTTCCTTGATGTTATTTCCTTCTACTATAAAAAGTGGTACGATAAAATCATTTGGAGAAATAAAGGTTTCTTGAACCATAGATCTTATAGCACTCGTGGTTCTTAATCTTCTATTACGTCTTAGTGGATACATATTGTTATAAAGGTAAATCGTTCAGCAAAAATCGGAATTTTGAGGCGTATTGCGGCACTTTTAAGGTAACCTTTTGAGTATCTGTAAAAATGGTAATGCTAGGAATGGCTTCTCGAGCATCATCGTGCAATGGATATTGCTCTGATATAAATCTATTAATTTTAAGCACATCTTCATTAGTGAGCTCTACAGACTGCGTGCCTTGATCAGACTTATAAGTCATATAACCTTCCCTAAAACTTATGCTACTTCCTTTTTCTTTGCTCATGCGAAAACTAATACTAAAATCTTGAGTCGCAAAAATCTCGTTGATGTTCTCTGCAGTAACATCGGCAGTTTGCTGGCAGGATATGATTACAAATAGGAGTAGGATTGAGATAAAGTTTTTCATGGTTATTTTATCAATGTAAAAACCTTACCCTTTTATGGTTAGGGAAAAGGTTTCGACACATTACAATTCCTTCTTTAAAACAGTACTACTGGCTTGTGCGGTACACATCACCGTTAAATCAGCAATATTAACGTGTGCTGGTCGGGTAAGAGCAAATAGAATCACGTCTGCCACATCTTGGGCTTGTAAGGCTTGATATCCTTGATAGACCTTTTGAGCTCTTTCAGTATCTCCTTTAAAACGTACTTTACTAAAATTAGTTGCTACCAGTCCTGGATTCACCGCGCTTACACGTATTCCATACGGGTTTAAATCCAGTCGCATTCCAGTAGTAATCGCATCTACCGCGTGTTTAGATCCACAATATACGTTACCATTAGGATAGACTTCTTTTCCAGCAGTGGAACCTATGTTAATGATCTGACCTCGTTTACGATCGCGCATTTGTGGAATTATGGCATGACTTACATAAAGCAATCCTTTTACATTAATATCCATCATCGCGTCCCAGTCTTCTAGACTACCTTTATCTATAGGGTCTAGTCCGTGAGCATTTCCTGCGTTATTAATGAGAATATCTATCTCGTTAAATGGCTCGCTTAAACTCGCTATTTGAGTAGCAACTTTTTCTTTATCGCGCACATCAAATTCAAGAGTTTCTATAGGAATGATAGCGCTTAACTCTTCTTTAAGTGCTGCTAGTTTCACTTTATTTCTACCACATAACACGAGTGAAAACCCGTTTTCAGCTAGTGTGATGGCTGTGGCTAGACCTATACCGCTGGTTGCTCCAGTGATTAATGCTGTTTTCATGGCAAGTGCTTTGTACAAAAGTAAGGAATAGTTCTCATGCTATATGACTTATAAATCCTGTTAGAATTTGCCTTATACCATTTTGTGTTTTTAAACAAAGGGATTAATGAGTTCGCTTTCGCGAAAGCGAGATCTGAACAATTTTAATGTTTTTGCGTTCAATAGATGAATTAATCGCTAAAAGTCTCTGGAAAGTGGTATTCTTACCTTTTTACGAATTTTTATACATTTTTAACGCACGATTAACAGCAAACATGATAAGAAAACTACATTTTGCGTGTTAGAATTAATGTAATAGTAAATCACTTATGGAGCAACAAAATTCTGCTATCGATATAGCTAGTATTAATGAGAAAGTAGCTCAGGAAAGTCAATTTGTGGACTTACTGGTAAATGAAATGAATAAAGTAATCGTAGGCCAGCAATATATGGTGGAGCGATTACTGATAGGATTACTAGGTAGAGGACATATACTTCTAGAAGGAGTTCCAGGACTGGCAAAAACACTTGCCATTACCACACTTTCTAAAGCTGTAAGTGGATCTTTTTCTAGAGTGCAATTCACACCAGATTTATTACCGGCCGATGTAGTGGGAACCTTGATTTATAATATGAAAGAGAATGATTTCTCGATTAAGAAAGGTCCTGTTTTTGCAAATTTTGTACTAGCCGATGAGATCAACCGTGCGCCAGCAAAGGTTCAAAGTGCATTACTTGAAGCCATGCAAGAAAAACAAGTAACTATAGGTGATACTACCTTCACGCTAGAAAAACCATTTCTAGTAATGGCTACCCAAAACCCGGTAGATCAAGAAGGAACCTATCCATTACCGGAGGCGCAAATGGACCGTTTCATGTTAAAAACAGTGATCGATTACCCTACTATTGCAGACGAGCAGTTTATCATGCGTGCAAATCTTAAGAAAGATTTCCCAGAGCCTAATCCTGTTGTGAGTATAGAACAAATTTTACGCGCCCAGCAAGCGGTAGAAATGGTGTATATGGATGAGAAGATTGAGAAATATATCTTAGATATCATTTTTGCAACGCGTTATCCAGAAAATTATGGACTGCATGATTTGAAACCGTTAATTAGTTTTGGAGCATCTCCACGTGGATCTATTAACCTTGCTAAGGCTGCAAAATGCTACGCATTTATTAAACGTCGTGGTTATGTGGTTCCAGAAGATGTGCGTGCGGTAGTACTAGATGTATTGCGCCACCGTATAGGAATTACCTATGAGGCCGAGGCTGAAAGTTTTACTACTGAAGATATCGTAAACAAAATCGTGAATACGATTGAAGTGCCGTAAAACAGTTTAGAGTAACAGTCCTCAGTTTACAGTAAAATAAGCTTATCATATGATGTTGAAGCGTTTAGTTTTTCTTTTAATTATTGCGACAGCTTTACATTCCCATGCACAAGACAGCAACTGGAGTGTTGAGGCGAGTTATCCATACACCTTTGGAGATAATTTTGTAGATGAAGGCTATAACGGCGCAGCAGATTTAGGTGTGAAGTATAAAATAACATCTTATGACGCGATGGATATAGGAGCTTCATTTAACGTAGGCGCTTTTATAAGAGATGATAGCAGGTTTGATAATAATATTGACGCTAGTGGAAGTGCAGTGCTATTCCAACCCAGAATATTTGCGTCTTTTAAGTTGAATCAGTTCCCGCAAATTCATCCTATGGTAGGATTGGGTTATTCCATATTTGCTTTTAGTCAGGATGAACAGAATTTTGCCGGAGCAAATTTTCAAGAAAACAACTCTGATGATGGAGTGAATATTAATGCTGCGATCGCTTATGATGTTACTGATCATTTGTTTGTTCAAGTACAATATGATTATGTAAGATTGAGCGCTAGAGATTTTCTGGATGTATCTTATAATAGAAATGTAAATATCATAAAACTAGGAATAGGGTACCGATTGTGAAGAAGTTAAAAACAAAAGCAAAACAAAAAATAAAAATAAGTTGAGTTCTAATGATCACACGTAAATTCAACTAATAACTAATAACTAATAACTAATAACTAATAACTAATAACTAATAACTGCGAGCAACGCGAGCACTATGGATACTAAAGAACTCCTTAAAAAAGTACGTAAAATCGAGATCAAAACGCGTCGTTTGAGCGATGCTGTTTTTGGTGGTGAGTACCATAGTGCTTTTAAGGGACGTGGAATGACTTTTAGTGAAGTGCGCGGTTATCAATATGGTGATGATGTACGTAACATAGACTGGAACGTTACTGCAAAGTATAATGAACCCTTTATAAAAGTATTTGAAGAAGAACGTGAATTAACACTCATGCTTGTTGCAGATGTGAGTGGTTCAACACTTTTTGGGACCCAAGAACAAATTAAGAAAGAGATTATTACAGAGCTTTGTGCCACACTCGCTTTTAGCGCATTGCAAAATAATGATAAAGTAGGATTGTTACTTTTCTCAGATCAAGTGGAACTTTTTGTGCCGCCTAAAAAAGGGAAATCCCACATTCTTAGAATCATTAGAGAGTTACTAGAGTTCCAGCCACAACATAAAACCACTAATATAGGTGGCGCACTAGAATACATGGCTGGAGTTTTGAAGAAAAAAGCCATCGTCTTTGTACTATCAGACTTCATGGCGACAGATTATGATAAAACACTTAAAATCATAGGTCGCAAACACGACGTAACAGGAGTGCGCATTTATGATGAACGCGAGGCAAACATGCCTAATATAGGGTTAGTTCAATTTAAAGATCAAGAATCTGGAAAAAGTGAGATGATTAATACCAGCTCAAAGTCAGTAAGACGCAAGTATGCTGCTTACCATCTAGAATGTGCTGATTATTTTAAAAACGCATTTACTAAGTCTGACAGCGGTGCGATAGATTTAGAGACTAAAGAAAGTTATACTAAAAAACTACTAGGATATTTTAAAGCACGATGAAGCACTTAATTCACATATTCCTTTTAGGATTTATAGCTATTACACAAGGACAGGCACAGCAACCTGTTCAAACTACTGTAGATCGTAACGAGATTTTAATGGGTGAAGAGGTAAAGCTAGGAATTACCGTGGAGGCTGCACCTACAGATTTAATCATTTTCCCAGAACAACAAAAACTGGGTGCTTTAGAAGTTATAGAGTCATATCCTATAGACACCATACGTGATAACAATAGGTTACGATTATTTAAAGAATATGGAGTGACACAATGGGACTCTGGAGATTACTATGTGCCGCGATTAAAGATTCTTAAAAACGATTTAAGCATCTTATCAGACTCCATGCTCATAAAAGTGCGCGAGGTACAAGTTGATACTGCAAAACAAAAAATGTTTGACATAAAAGCCGCTATCGATATTCCAGATACTAGGCCTACAGACTGGAGCTGGTTATGGTGGTTATTGCTATTAATTCCATTAGGGATTGTGGTATACCTGCTTACGCGAAAGCGTGAAAAGAAAACCTATGAGGAAACCTTACAGCCTTATGAGTGGACCAGATATCGTTTAACTAAACTGGATGAAAAGCAGCTCATAGAAAATAAACGATCCAAAGAATATTATACTGAGCTTACCTATATCATTAGAAAATATATAGATTCTAAAGTATATGGTCATGCTCTAGAAAGTACAACAGGACAGCTTCTAGGTGAGCTTAAAACTGTAATGGCTGAGCGTGGTATGAACATTACTTCTACCACTGAAAACAGATTAAAAGAAATCCTAGAAAGAGCAGATTTAGTGAAATTTGCCGGTGTAGCACCAGACGCTATTACTGCCAAAGAAGACCGACTGCACACTACAGATATTATTTATAACATCCACCAAGTACTGCCTCCACCTACTGAGGAAGAATTAATGATGGATGCAAAATACCGCAGGAAACAAGAGCTTAAAGCGCGCAGTAAAAAAATTGCTATAGTCGCTGGAACAGCACTTGTAGCACTGCTCATCGGTTTAGGTACTTGGGTATATTTTGAAGGAAAAAATAATGTAAAAGATGTTCTTTTAGGTAATGAGTTGAGAGAGTATTATGAGCAAGACTGGTTGCGATCTGGTTACGGTATTCCTGAAATAGCTATAACCACACCTGATATTATGGTTCGTGGAGAAGAGAATAACTTACCAGCAGATCTTGCTAGCTACATAGGAGCATTTGATAACTTTAAACTAGGTGATCGTGGCGATAAACTCACCGTAAACGTTGCTACATTCTTATTTAAAGAAGGTGCTGAGGTAGATAAACTCACAGCTCAAAATTTGATAGGTCCTATAACAAGCGGTTTAGAAAAAGATGGTGCTACTAATATCATTATGCTCGATAAAAAACTGGAACATAATGGAATGAAAGGAATTGAGTTTACCGGTAACTTTGAATATGACGGTAATAAATATGAATATGATTACTGGATTTTTAATGAAAATGGAGGTATGCAACAAATTTTTGTGACCTACTTAGAAGATGATGAAGAAGATAAAACGAGAGAATACGGTAGGTTGATTAAAGAGCGTATTTTAAATTCTGTTGAGATTGCAAAAGAGGAAAAACCTAAAAAACAATCTGGCAAATGATGAACTGGTTCAATAGTATAGAGTTTTTGCATCCTAAAATGTGTTGGTTGCTACTGGTTGTGCCACTTGCTATAGCATGGTATTTCTGGACGCATAGAAGACAGCAAGCTCAGGTTAGCATCTCAAGTTTAAAAGGTTTTCAAGCAGAAACTTCATGGCTGGCAAAAATGCGACCACTGTTGTTTATGTTAAGATTACTAGCCTTAACCTTGATCATAATGGCTTTGGCGCGACCTCAAACCACTGATGTCACTACCAAAACTAAAAAGACCGAAGGAATAGACATCGTACTAGCAGTAGATGTAAGTGCCAGTATGCTGGCTGAGGACTTAAAACCTAACCGCCTTGAAGCGACTAAAAAAGTAGCATCAGACTTCATCATCGGTAGGCCTAATGACCGTATAGGAGTCGTAGTTTATGCTGGTGAGAGTTATACTAAAACGCCTATTACTACAGATGAGACGATCTCGCTACGTGCTATAAAAGAAATCGAGTTTGATGGTGTACTGGAAAATGGTACTGCTATAGGAATGGGACTTGCTACCGCAGTAAACCGTTTAAAAGATAGTGAGGCACTAAGTAAAGTTATTATTTTAATGACTGATGGTGTAAATAACAGTGGTTTTATAGATCCTAAAATAGCGAGTGAGCTAGCCCTAGAATACGACATAAAAGTGTACACTATAGGAATAGGAACTAATGGAAACGCTCCATCTCCAGTGGCTCAAATAGGTAAAAACAGATTCCGCATGGCGATGATGCCTGTGGAGATTGATGAGGAATTAATGAAGCAAATCGCGACTGATACGGGCGGGAAATACTTTAGAGCTACAAACAATAAAAAACTAGCCGAAATCTATGGAGAAATAGACAAGCTAGAAAAAACAGAAATTGAAGAATTTAAATTTATTAATACTGAGGAAAAGTATCGATTACTCGTACTGCTGGCTCTAGGTTTTATCACCTTTGAGATGTTGTTGAGGTATACCGTTTTTAGGACGGTGGCGTAGTAAATTGAACTCAAACTCAAACTCGAACTCAGAATTGAATAAAAAAATGATGAATAATGAAATTAAAAACCAACATCAAAAGTTCCTTCCCTTGAGGGAAGGCTAGGATGGGTGTTGCGCATTTAATTAAAAAATAAAAGTAAAAACGAAAAATAAAATCAAGTGAAACTTTCTCTCCGTTGGAGAGGACTGAGGAGAGGCAAAAGAAGAAATATGGAATTAAAGGTAACTTATGTAAAATTAAAACCGTTTTCGACTATCGCTCAAACTCACATTTCGTTTATTACAGATAACAGATAACAGATAACAGATAACAGATAACAGATAACAGATAACAAAAATGTACTTATTAGAAGAGAAAATATACTTTTGGCTACTATGCATCATTCCGGTGCTGGTACTGCTATTTGTGCTGCTATCCTACTGGCGTTATAGAGCACAACGCAAGTATGCTGATAAGCAAATGCTTTCTCATTTAATACCTGACCGCTCCTGGTTCAAGCCTATTTTAAAATTAGTTACCATAAGTGTCGGGATATTATTTTTAGTACTTGCACTAGTAAACCTTAAAGCAGGAACTAAAATAGAAACCATAAAACGAGAAGGTGTAGACATAGTCTTTGCGGTAGATATTTCTAAATCCATGCTTGCCGAAGATATCGCACCTAGCCGTTTAGAAAAATCACAACAGTTAGTGACTCAAATCATTAATAACCTAGCCAGTGACCGTATAGGGTTGATTGCTTATGCAGGATCTGCCGTGCCACAATTACCCATTACGACTGACTATAGCAGTGCCAAGATGTTCCTCCAATCCATGAATACAGACTTAGTCTCTAGTCAAGGAACTGCTATTGCTGAGGCTATTCAACTGGCCGAAAGTTATTATGCTGAAGATAGTGAAGCCTCTAAAGTTATGGTTATTATCTCAGATGGTGAGGATCATGAAGGAGAAGCGCTTGATTATGCTGAGGCCGCTGCAGAGAAAGGAATACGTATCATTACCATAGGCGTAGGAACCGCAAAAGGCGGTACTATTCCTATAAAACGCAATGGTATCGTGCGTGAGTTTAAGAAAGATAATGAAGGTAAAACCGTTATTACTAAGCTCAACTCAGAAACCCTAGAAGAAATTGCCAGCACAGGAAACGGTATTTATATAAATGGAACCATCACGGCCCAAGTAATAGATCAGCTCAAAGATGAACTAGCGGGAATAGATAAAGTAGAATTTGAATCACAACAATATGCTGATTTTGAGTCACAATTTCAGTGGTTTTTAGGTTTTGGTTTGTTCTTTTTACTTTTGGATCTATTCTATTTAGAGAAAAAAACAGCGTGGCTTAAAAAATTAAACCTATTCAATGAGTAAGAGTCATACACATATTATTTGTCTGTTTGCAGTGAGTTTTTTAGGTCTCGCTTTCGCGAAAGCGCAACAAAATACATCACTCGATAAAGAATATTATAACGCTGTTGCTCAGGCTCAAGAGCAAACTGCCGAAGGAGATTTTAATCAAGCAGAAGCATCATATCGCAAAGCAGCAGCGCTCAAACCAGATGCCGCTGAGGCCACTTATAATCTAGGAAACTTGTATTATAATAACGATAAGAAATATAACGCCGTTGAGAATTATAAAAAAGCTGCTGAGGCAGCAACTACTAAGGCAGAGAAGCACAAAATATTTCATAATCTAGGAAATTCATTTTTGGAAAATAAGCAGTATGATGAGGCTGTAGAGGCTTATAAAAATGCCCTACGCAACGACCCTACAGATGATGAAACTCGTTATAATCTAGCACTAGCAAAACAAGAAAAAGAAAAAAACGGCGGCGGTGGCGGCGGTGATGATGATCAAGACCAGGACCAGGACAATGATCAAGACAGCAAGGAAGGTGATAAGGATGAGAATAGCGATGGTAAAGATAAAGGCGACCAAAAAGAAAAGGAAGGCGAGGATCAAGAAGGCGATAAAGGTGATGAAAAAGAAAGTGATAAGGGAGAAAACAGCGAAGGAGAGAACGGTGACGGAAAGCCTAAAGAGCAAGATCAAGGCAAGCAGCCACAACGCGTAGAAGGAAAATTAACACCGCAGCAAGCAAGACAGTTGCTCGAAGCGATGACTAATGAAGAACAAAAGATTCAAGAAAAAGTAAACGCAAAAAAAGCCAAAGGCAAGAGCGTTAAAACAGAGAAAGACTGGTAATATGAAACAATTAATCATTTTCTCTTTATTAATCATAACCAGCTGGAGCAGTTTAGCTCAAGTGGAATTTACGGCTACGCCTTCTCGCAATAAAATTGCTGTTAATGAACGGGTACGTGTAGAGTTTAAAATGAACGTATCTGGAGATAATTTTACACCACCTAATTTTGAAGGTTTTCAAGTGGTAAGTGGTCCTATACAATCGTTTTCTCAACAATGGATAAACGGAAAAGGAAGCGTTAGTAAATCATATACATACATATTAAAGCCTAATAAAACAGGTAGGTTAAAGATTAAACAGGCCATCATGGAACATGAAGGCGCTGAGTATAAAACCATACCTTTTGACATAGCAGTTTCTAGTGCTGTAGATGATCCTAAAGACGCAAATAGTCAAGAAATTACTGCCAGTACAGATATACATTTAGTCGCTGAGGTTTCTAAATCAAATCCATATTTAAACGAACCTATTAAAGTGGTTTATAAATTATATGTGGCAAATAATACAGGCGTGAGCGGCTGGAATGAAATAGATACCCCTAAGTATCCAGATTTCTGGTCACTGAATGTAGATAACCGTAATGCACAGGTTAAAAATGGTACGTATTTAGGCCAGCCTTATCGTTACCTTCAGTTACGAGAAGTAGTCCTGTATCCTCAAAAGACGGGTGAACTTGTTATAGAACCACTTACTTTAGACATTAATGTAGAAGTACCTACTAATAGAAGAGATTTTTTTGGTAGAACTATATTTACAACTAAGTCTAAAACTGTAAGTGCAGGAAGTAGAAAAATAAATGTAAAACCTATTCCTACCGCAGGTCGTCCTGCAAGTTATACTGGTGCAGTAGGGAATTTCAAGTTTAAAGTAGAGCTGGATAAAGCACAAATAGAAGCTGGAGAAAGTCTCAATGCGGTCGTTAAAGTAGGTGGTACAGGAAACTTAAAGTTAATGGAGCTACCTCAACTTAAAGTGCCACAAAGTCTTGAAGTTTATGAGCCAGAACGCAAGAATGCGGTAAAAACCAGCATTTCTGGTATGAAAGGAACTATAAGCGATACTTATGTGATTGTACCGCAGTATGGTGGTAAATATGTGTTGCCTCCAGTAGAGTTCTCTTATTTTGACCCTAAAAAAGAGCAATTCATAACTGTAGATAGCGGCGAGACCTTAATAGAGGTAAATGGTCCTGCGCCAGCACCAGGAAGCAATACGGCTACAACAACTGCTACAGGACCTGGGAAGAACTATATAGGTAATGATGCTCAGTTTGCTTTTATAAAAACGACTACTAATTTAGTGAATAAGGAACAGACTTATTTCTTTAATTCTACGGGATACTGGTCCGTTTTAGGCGGTTCATTATTATTTATACCTATTGCTTTAATGGTGCGCCGCAAGCAAGAGTCTATGGCTAGTGATGTGGTAGGTAATCGTATTAGAACGGCAAATAAATTGAGTAAAAAATACCTTAGTGCCGCAAAGAAGAATCTAGGAAATCACGAGCGATTTTATATTTCTTTAGAAAAGTCGCTTCACAATTATTTAAAATCTAAACTCCATATTCAAACTGCTGAAATGTCTAAGGATAGAGTCAGTGAATTATTGCTAGAAAGAGGCGCTACTAAAGAGACTAAAAAAGAGTTTATCGAGCTGCTCGCAAGCTGTGAATTTGCGCGCTATACACCATCTTCTGATAGTGGAATGCAACAAGATTTTGATAAGGCAGGTAAAGTGATTAATGAAATTGATAAACAATTAAAACGCTAATTATGAAGTGGATAACAAGCCTTTTATTTTTATTAATTGTTTTACAAGTTCAGGCTCAAGAAGAAACAGCTCAAGTTGCTTTTGACAAAGCAAATCAAGCCTACACCTCTGAGAACTATCAACTTGCTATAAAAAGCTACGAGCAAGTTCTTAAAACAGATTTTCATAGTGTTGAATCTTATTTCAATTTAGGGAATGCTCATTATAAACTGAACCAAGTAGGTCCTGCTATTTATAATTATGAAAAAGCTTTAATGCTTGATCCAGAAAATGAAGATGTATTGAATAATTTACAGTTTGCAAAACAAATGCGTATAGATGCTGTTGAGGCTATGCCAGAAAATGAACTGGAATCTCAGGCTAGTTCTATAGCTAGTGTGCTTACCATTGATGAATGGGCTTATGCGAGCATCATGTTTTTAATTGTTACTGTGTTATTATTTATTCTATACCATTATTCTCAAACCGCAGGGAAAAAGAGATTGTTTTTTATTTTAATGTTGCTCTTTGCTTTAAGTACGGTAATAACTATCATGATAGGCTTTTATGCTCAGAATAACCTTAATAATGAGCAATATGCCATTGTTTATGCCGCAGAGTTTACGGCTCGTGATGAACCTAAATTAAAGGGTAATGCGAGTTTTGTAATTCATGAAGGAACTAAAGTAGAAGTCCTCGAAGAATTCAACGACTGGGCTCGTATAGCATTAGAAAACGGTAGTAAAGCTTGGGTGACTTTAGATACCCTTAAGAAGCTATAGATCGTACTGTATAAGGCTTATATATGCGCTTGCACTTAATCATCACAGCATGATTGTGGTATTAAAGATGATTTAATCCTCAAAAAGAGCCTTCAATTCAGTAGCATCTTTTGCCTTCATTTTACCAGCAAGAACGAGGCTTAACTGTTTACGTCGCAAAGCGGCATCATATTTTAATTTTTCGTCTTCAGTCTCTGGTAGGATCACAGGAATTTGAACAGGACGTCCAGTTTCATCTACAGCTACAAATGTGTAAATAGCTTCATTAGCTTTTGTTTTTTCACCACTTTCTCGATCTTCAATCCACACATCCATAAAAACCTCCATGGAAGATGTAAAGGCGCGTGTTACTTTTGCTTCTATAGTAACCACACTACCTAGTGGCACCATTCTATTAAACGCTACATGATTTACAGATGCAGTCACTACTATACGTCTAGAATGTCTACGAGCAGCAATACTTGCCGCGCGATCCATACGTGCTAGTAGCTCACCACCAAAAAGATTATTCAGCGGATTTGTCTCACTAGGTAAGACCATATCTGTAACAGTAGTAAATGATTGTGAAGGCGTTTTAGCATCCATAGCTTTAATTTTTTGCAAAGGTACGTCGTAGCTTTTCTTTTCAGTCTAAATGTTACAAATGCTAAGGATTATTTAACGTGAAAAACTCTTTCAAATCATGAGATTATTTTAAATTTAGGAAACATAACTCACTTCATCTTCTCCTTTTCCCATTCCTCACGAGTCTGCCTGTAAATAATAAAATCTTTCTCTGCAGGATAAGGTTTATAAGCAGTCATTTGGTTATTCAGTGCTACTTTTTGTGAGCCTATATTATCTTTATGGATGACTGAAATTAAAGCATTACCAAATTCTCGATCAAACCCATTTTTAAACCCAGTATTTTTAATAAAACGTGCGGCCTCGCTAGCATAGCCTTGTTGCCAGTATTCAGGTAAAATAGAATAACCTACTTCTAGTTGTTTAGTATCTCCTATATCTTGAACAAGTAACCCAGCTTGACCTATCATCTTGCCTGTTTCTTTATGGATTAATACATTCATGCCACCAGTCTGTTCTTTATAACGAGTAAGCGCTTTATCAAACCATTTCTCGCAACGCTGCTGCTGATTGAAATTCTTATCCATAGAAAGAAATGTCCCTACTTCTGGGTAAGCAAAAAGTGGTAACCATTCTTCAAAGTCAGTTTCTTTGAGGAGTCTGAAGGTTAAGCGCTCGGTTTCAAGGTTGGGTAAGAGGTATATCATAAAATGAATTTAGTAAAAATTAGAATGAATTGCTCTTATGAGTAGAGGTTTATAATCTAAGGATTCTGATCTCAACAGAAAACAGCAAAAATTATTACCAATTCACATTCCTAATGTCGCATATAATTCGTTTCTTTTTTGCCTATATTTTAAAATAAAATGAAACCGTAGCTTAGGCTATGCTTTAATTTTCTTTATCATCTAATCAAAGAATAATTCAAATTAAGAATGTGGCATTAGAAACATAAATTGGTATAAATACATATTTTTAAAAAATAAATATGTCTGGATAAGCTTGTCTAAGTCTACTTGTTGTAAAGATGAAAGTTAATTTTAATACCTTTTGAAACAACGGTAAGTATTAGCGAGATAATGACCCCAAAATAGTGAAGCTTAAAAATGTAAAATAGAAAACTACTTTGAAAGAGAACCTGTAAGTAGCCAAGCACTAGTAAAGCCTAATTTTCTCAAACGGTACAACTCATTAATCGCGTCATTGCGGTCTGAATGGCTGGAGAAGGCTACATTATGTAACCCATGTTTATTAACACCTATACGTTCTGCTTTATAGCCTTTGCTTTTAAGTTGGGATACTTTTTTATCAGCATTTGCTGGATCTCTAAAGGCGCCGGCAACGATATGGTGATTCTTGACCACTGGAGCAACCTCAAGTTCAATACTCGGCAGCGGATTACTTACCATAAAAG
>P_2C_Liq_1_UnCtyDRAFT_1000045_pt1 | contig 45800 bp, 45 predicted proteins | sample Pon2CUnioCityCA_2_FD_10234 | JGI IMG/M metagenome (IMG submission 10234) | reverse complement strand
TTGTAGAAAGTAAATTTTCATCTACAACAACACCATCACTTAATCCACCTAATACAAACACAGGTCTACCGAAACAAATGAGTGATGCTTGGATACAAAGACCAGGTGAATTAGCTAGTGCTTTGAATGGGAATTCTGTTCTAGCTGCAAATATCATAGCTGATGGTTATAAGAGAATTGTTGCAACTCACGGTCCTAATGGAAATTTAATTTATAAATTGGTAGACTCTAACGGAGTTATTGGAAATGTTTGGACTCCTTAAAGCCTTTTAATAATGAGAGATAAACTTAAGAGTAAAGAATATTTTGAAGACTTTGTTGATGAACGATATAAATTAAATAAAAATTTGTATGATAGATTAGACAATAATCAGATTAAAATTGATAGAATAGTTCCTGTAAAAAACTTAATGGCATCGCATTATCTTCATATTCTGTCGGCAAAATATTCTTTAGGTATTTTTCCTAACGAAGAAATTAGTTTGGATATTTCCAAAGGAATTAAATTACTTAACGAATCAATGATTAATAATCAAGGTAAAGTTCATTTGAAGGATAATATTTATTTAAATCAATATTACGTTCCTACATATCAAATAATTTTAAATTATTTCTCACTTGCTTATTTATTGGAAATTCCAGATAGTGATTTTCAGATTTTAGTTAATATCACTGATCGAGACAACATCAGTGATAATTTATATGAGTTTATAATCAAAGCTAGGTTCCCAAATAGAGTACAAAAGCGATCAGAAGAATATGATACAGAACATTCTGTAATACTAAAAGTGTATAATAGGCTACGCAAAGCAACAAAAGAAAAAGATAAAGTAGCGGCTGCTCGATTAGTGAAACAATTTTTAGAAAAGGATTATTATCACAAGCATATGAATTTATATAACAGCCATAATAGTAAAGCAAATATTTATTGTGGTTACTGGAGTTTTGAAGCAGCTGCTGTAGTTAAAATTATGGGTTTAGATGATAGTAGTTTTATAGATAACCAGTATTACCCTAAAGATTTAGTACATCAATTACCACTAACTAAAGAGAAAAAAGGATGGTTGGGTAAACTGGGTTTTTAATTTAGAAATACTTTGTGAAAACTAAATTACAAGAAAGCCTTTCAGAAATGAAGGGCTTTTTTACTTCTATAAAGGTTCATGGCACCACATTTGAACAACAATCCTTAAATTACACCCATGAAAGTAGTATACATCATCCTTGCTCTAGCCTTAACCTCATGCGGTGTACAAAAAATGAAACAAACCTACAGCGGTACAGACTTTTCAAAATCTGAACAGCCTTATGCTCAAGAATGGACTGGTGGAGCACCAGGATCTGGTAGTGGCGTGACCTTATACTTTCCGACTAAGGTTGTAGGGAATTATGAAGTAGCTGCGATCTATTTTCGCAACAGCGTGAGTAAAACGATAAGTTACACAGCCGAGGATCGTTTGATGATGGTCACTCGTTTCCGTACCGATTTTAATAGTCGCAAGGATTTAATAATGGATAAAGATGCTAGTAAAGAGATGCAAAATAAAGCACCAAGCTTAGAAGAATTTCCTTTTGAACTTAAAGATAATGAGGCTGTTATTGAACTTAAAGACAAAAACAGCGATAAACTTACTTATATTAAAATTACTAATATTCAAGAACGTTCACAACTCGCTTTACCGTCTATGCCACAATAAGTAACGAGCTCAAAAGACCGATTCACTCAATCAAATACAGCAGGCGCTCATTCTAGTTATGAACGCCTTTTTTATGCGCTTAAGTTTGGCTCATAAAATTTATAACTATGAAAAATTTATTGAGAATAACCATCGTGGTGTTAGCCTTTTCGGGAATTGCAAATGCTCAAGGAGCTGTCATTGCAGAAGAAATAAGAAGTTATATGAACGCAGAGTCCAGCGATGAGGTGATTGAAGTTAAAGATAAAGCTGGTAAAACACATTACGTGCGCAGTGCTGCTACCACATCTACACATCATATAGGTGGCCAAAACACCTCTACAAACACGGTCGTTTTTGACGCCTTTAACGCGCATCCAGAATGGCAAAACATGAATGTAGTCGTGGACTGGACCGGCAGCATGTACAGCTATGTAGGTCAAGTGGTGCGCTGGCATCATTTAAATAAAGACAAGCAACTCATCAATAGTATGGTACTTTTTAATGATGGTGACGATAAGTTACGTCAAGGAAACAAGCACAAACCAGTAGGCTCTACAGGTGGTATTTATTTCCCAGATCATTTAGAGATCGATAGTTTTTTAAAAACCGTAGCGCTGGCCGTAGATAATGGTGGCGGCGGCGATGGACCTGAGAATGACGTTGAAGCCATTATCGCTGCACAAGCTCATGATCAAACTGGCAGCGACTTTGTGCTCATTGCAGACGGCACAAGTATCAGAGACATTGCTTTGGTGAATCAAATCAAACGACCGGTACACGTCATTTTGTGCGACCACGTTACTCCAGATTATATTACCCTAGCTCGTGCCACAGGTGGTAGCATCACTTGGCCAGGTGGCTATACAGATTACAGCAATCAGTGCACCGCACATCACGTCACCTATTGCAACCATCATCACACGCACGATGTAGCTTGTCATGTCCACTAAAATATAAGGATTTACTAATTACGCTTTCGCGAAAGCGTAACATTGTACAAGCCTGTGATTATAACTACCTTTATACACTTATAATCACAGGTTTTTTTGAGCTCTATCAATCGTCTTTTTAAACACACCTTTGTCTATGGTCTAGCGACCGTGCTACCGCGATTATTGACGGTATTATTAACACCATTACTCACCAATTATCTACCGAGTAAGGCAGATTTTGGGGAACTTTCAATTATTTTTTCTTGGATCATTATTTTCAATGTACTACTCACTTATGGTACAGAAACGGCCTTTTTTAGATATTTTACCGAGACTCAAGATAAAACTAAAGTATTAGGAACAGCTATAGGAACTTTACTGGGTAGCACCTTACTTTTTGTGATAATTTCTTTTTTGAGCTTAGATTATATTGAGGTTTGGACAGAGAAGTCTGCAAATTATTGGAAATGGGTCATAGGCGTTCTTGCTTTTGATGCTCTTGCGGTAGTGCCATTTGCCTACATGAGAGCGCAAGGAAAAGCTATGAAATATGCCGTTATTAAAATGGTGAACGTAGTGATCTCTGTAGGTTGTACAGCCCTATTTTTGATATGGTTACAAGAGATTTCGGGATTGAGAGATATCTTGCCTAGTGATAAGATTGAACTTTATTTCATAGCCTTTTTTGGTGCAAGTGCGCTTACGTTTTTAATGATTTGCAGACCATATTTCAGCAAATGGAAATTTGATGTTCAGCTGTGGAAAAAGATGCTGCGTTATGGATTCCCGATTCTTATTGCAGGACTAGCATTTGCCATTAATGAGACCTTTGATAAAATTCTATTAGAATGGTTGCTTGTGGACAATGCAACTGAACAGGTAGGAGTTTATACAGCTTGTTATAGACTGGCAGTAGGAATGACTTTATTTGCTACAGCATTTAAACTAGGTGTGGAGCCCTTTTTCTTTAGTGAAGCAGGAAACGACAGAGCACCACAACTTTATGCCCAAATCACTAAGATGTTTGTGATTTTAGGCTCGCTAGCGTTACTGGTTTACATCATTCTAGTAGATGTTATCAAACCACTTTTAATTACCGAAGAATACTACGAAGCTATGGACATCGTTCCATTGATATTAATCGCTTATCTGTTTTTTGGAATTTATCAATCCATTTCGGTATGGTATAAGGTGACCGATAAGACTAAATATGGAGCTTATATCTCTGTTCTGGGAGCTGTTCTTACCATAGTTATGAATGTGATATTAATTCCGCAAATAGGTTATATGGCGAGTGCGATTACCACCTGTGCGGCTTACGGATTGATGATGATGACTTCTTATTTAATGAGTAGAAAACACTTTGCCATTCCATATGACGTTAAGAATATGTTGCTTTACCTAGCAGTGGCTATAAGTTTATCGCTGGTGTTCTTCTATTATTTTAGAGAATTATTGGGAATAGGTAGCTGGAAATTATATCTTGTTGGAACTATTATGACTGTTGTACTTGCTGGACTTATTTGGATTCGCGAAAAAACATTTATTAAAAATTTGATCAAAAAATAATGACTATAAAAATTATCAATAAATCGGCACATGCTTTACCTCACTATGAGACTGAGGCTAGTGCCGGAATGGACTTAAGAGCAAATCTAGAAACGCCAGTAATTCTAGAACCTTTGGAGCGCGCTATTATTAAAACAGGCTTATTTATTGAATTACCTATAGGTTATGAGGCTCAAGTACGACCTAGAAGTGGTCTCGCTGCTAAGAAAGGAATTACAGTCCTTAACGCTCCAGGAACCATAGATGCAGATTATCGTGGTGAAATAGGTGTGATTCTTGTAAATTTATCAAATGAAGCTTTTACCATAGAAAACGGTGAACGCATCGCACAACTCGTTATTGCAAAACATGAGCGTGCCGAGTGGCACAAAGTAGAAGAATTGAGCAGTACAGAACGTGGAGCAGGTGGTTTTGGTAGTACTGGAGTGAAATAAAAAACCCAGTTCCCGCGCAGGCGGGAACCTCAAACAATAAAAAACCAACAGCAGGTTAGACAGCTTGCTGCAAAAGAAATAACAAACAGTGATTTTTTAATCAATCACATCTATAAAATTAGATTCCCATTTTTATGGGAATAAAGCTTATGAAAATAATTGTACCTATGGCTGGACGTGGTTCCAGACTCAGACCACATACCTTAACCGTTCCTAAACCATTAATCCCTATTGCAAACAAGCCTATCGTTCACAGACTAGTGACTGATATTGCAAATATTCTAGAAGAACCAGTGACCGAAGTTGCTTTTATTCTAGGCGATCCAGCATTTTTTGGAAATGATGTGGTAAGCAGCCTGGAAGAGTTAGCGACTAGTTTAGGTGCCAAAGCCAGTATTTATAGACAAGGAGAACCACTAGGAACTGGTCACGCCATAATGAGCGCAGCAGACTCACTTACGGGACCTGCCGTAGTGGCTTATGCAGACACACTAATCCGTGCAGACTTTAAACTAGATCCAGCTGCCGATGCTGTGATATGGACTAAGCAAGTAGATCAACCAGAAGCCTATGGAGTCGTAAAATTGAATGATAATGATGAAATTGTAGAGCTGGTAGAAAAACCAGAAACCTTTGTCTCTGATCAAGCAGTAATAGGTATTTATTACTTTAAAGAAGTAGGTGAACTCAAGAAAGAACTACAGTTTGTGCTGGAAAATAACATCATCAACGGTGGAGAATACCAGATTAATGATGGTATCAAGCGCATGATGCAAAATGGTAAGGTGTTTAAAACCGGTACCGTAGACGAGTGGATGGATTGTGGTAATAAAGCAGTTACCGTAGAAACTAACACGCGCATCATCGAGTTCATGAAAAAAGATGGCAGTGATGAGATCAACACAAATCCTACCCTTGAAAATGCTAAAATCATAGAACCATGCGTTATAGATCCATCTGTAGTGATTAAAAACTCAACGGTTGGGCCACACGTTTCTATAGGAGCAGGAACTGTAATTGAAAATTCTACGATTAAGAATTCATTAATACAGTCTCATTCTTTAATTAAGAATGCTACATTAGATGATGCTATGATAGGAAATCACGTTACTTATGATGCAAATTATAGCAAAATAAGCATAGGTGATTATTCCACAATGGAATAATTATTGAATTTAAAAACACATGAAAAAATACATAACCATTCTTTTGATTCTAGCCGCACTATCATGGAGCGCCACTTCTCACGCACAAGAAGCTGTAGAAGCCGTAGAGGAGAATCAAGATGATTTAGGTGATGTTTCAGACAGTTTTAAGGATACCTTTTTTAATGCACTGGCAGAAAAAGCAAAGGGTAATCACGATCGTGCAATCACCATGTTAGAAAACTGTGCTACCATGCAACCTAGCTCTGGAGCAGTACAGTTTGAGCTGGCTAAGAATCATTTTGCAAATAACGCTTTCGCGAAAGCGGAAACCACCATCAAAAAAGCCCTAGAACTATCTGGTGATAATGAATGGATACTCGACTTATTATTTGAGATCTATGATGAACAGAAGGAATATGAAAAAGCCGTTCCGGTGATGGAACAACTTGCAAAAATCAATGATAATTATGAGGAGTTTTTACCATCATTATATTACCGTATAGGAGATTATGATAAGGCGCTTAAATCCTTAAACGCCATAGATGCAAAACAAGGAAGTGAAGATTCACGCAGGAACGCGCTACGTCGCAGCTTAGAATCCAGACAGCAGCAAGAAGTGCGCAATGATAATAACATCGAGTCGCTAGAAGCTGAGATCGCTCAAAACCCTAAGAACAAGCAAGCATATATCAACTTGATTTATATGCACAGCCGCAACGGTGACCATGATGCAGTGTTTGAAGTCGCACAAGATTTTGAAAATAATGTTACAGATAGCGATGCCGCACATCTAGCGCTCTATAAAATTTACTTTGAAAACAACCGTCTGGAAGAAGGAAAGGAGAGTTTAGAAAAAGTTTTAACGTCTAATAAGATTGATCAAAAAACTAAAATGAAAGTCTTACAAGACTTCATAACCATGACCGATGGTAATTTAGAACTAGAAAATACTGTTACAGACGCGATCAACTGGCTCGCAGATGATGTAGAAGACCCTAACGCTTATCGAGCTATGGGAGATTTTTACCTTAAGAAAAAAGATGCGGCACAAGCTATAGCCTTTTATGAAAAAGGACTGGACCTGGATGATAATAACATAGATTTATTAAAAAGTGTAGCCTTGTTAACTATAGATCTTAAGGATTTTAACAAGACCATTAATATTACCCAAGCGGCTATAGAAAAGTTCCCAGCGCAGCCGCTGTTTTATTTACTTCAAGGTGTGGCACATAATAATTTAAACGCACCAGATCAAGCTATAGAATCCATAGAAATGGGACAAATTTACTTGCTCGACGAGCTCAAGTTAGAACAAGACATGTACAAGCAGCTTGCTATTTCTTATGACTTAAAAAGTGATGCCACAACCGCTTCTAAAATGAGAACCAAAGCTCTAGAACTTTCTAAAAAATTATAAATGAAAGGATATAACATTCTTTATTGCTGCATCGCAGCACTCATAATAAGCTGTGGTGGAGTTCAAAAAGCCGCAAATACCGCCAGCGCTACCGCAAAAAAATCGAGCGTAGTAAAAGCGCATACAGCAGCTCGTACAGATTTTAAGACCATGCAATCGCGCCTTTCTGTAGATTATAAAGATGAACGACAATCACGTAGTGTAAATGTGGATTTGCGCATAGAAAAAGGAAAAAAAATCTGGATGAGTGTAAAGTTTCTAGGTTTTACAGCTGCCAAAGTGTACATCACTCCAGATTGGGTTCAGTTTTATGAAAAATTAAAAGGACGTTCTTTTGATGGTGATTTTTCGCTGATCAGTGACTTTCTAGGCGAGCCGCTGGAATATGACCAGTTAGAAGATTTATTACTCGGTCAGGCGGTAGAATCATTGCAACCTCATGAATTTTCTATAGTAGATAATCAGTATCAATTTAAACAAGGATTGCTCATTGAAAAGTTGTTCCAGCTGCGACCTTCAGATTTTAAATTGAGCCAGCAATCTATTACTAAACCGTCAGAAGATAGTTTTTTAATCATCACCTATCCAGACTATCAAGTAGTGGAAAAACGCATCATACCGCTAGAAGTAAAAGTAGATGCAAAACGCGGTAAACGTTTCTCTCAAGTAAGTCTAGAGTTTAAAAACGTAGAGTTTGATCAAGACTTATCGTTCCCGTTTTCTATTCCGTCTAAGAGTAAACCCATGAATTTGTAATGGTTAGAAAAGGTCTATTATTTGGTTTGATGTTTATGTGTTTCGCTTTCGCGAAAGCGCAATCACAAAAAGCACAGCTAGAAGCAAAAAAGGCAAAAATTCAAGCCGAAATCAATCAGTATACCCGTTTACTATCTGGTGTAAAGAAGGAAAGTAAAACGATGGTACTGCGTGTAGAAACCATCGATAAGAAAATCGCAAGTACTCAAGAACTTATTAATATTACTAATAAACAAGCTAACTTAATCACGCGTAGTATTAAAAGAAATACTGACGAAAATGCAAAGCTGAAAAAAGAAATCAAGGCACAAAAAGACGAATATGCTCGCATGATTGTAAAGGCTTATAAGTCTAAAAATGAACAAAGCAGATTAATGTTCTTGCTCTCATCAGAAGATTTTTTGCAAGCTTATAAAAGAGTGCAGTACCTAAAATCCTATGCAGACTACCGTAAAACACAAGCCGATGAAATTACCGCAAAATCCAAACGACTGGAAGAAATAAACAATGAGCTCGAGCTAGAAAAAAAGCAAAAACAAGAAGTCCTTAAAGTAAATAAACAACAGCGCATCGCTTTACAAGAAGATAAGCAAGAGCAAGAAAATTTACTAGCAGTGGTGAAACAGGATGAGAAGAAATATGCTCAGGAAATCAGAGATGCCAGCAAGGAACGAGCAAGAATAGATCGTCAGATTAAAAAGCTTATTGAGGCAGATATTGCTGCATCTAATAAAGGTAAAACAGGTGCGGTAAAAGGTAAATTCTTCCTTTCACCAGAAGCAAAAGTGCTGGCAAATAACTTTAAATCTAATAAAGGGAAACTACCATATCCAGTAGATAAATTTATTATTTCCCGTACCTATGGAGACCAGCCACATCCAGTATTAGGTGGTATCAGAATTTCTTCTAACGGGTTGCGTTTTCAAGCTCCTGCAAACTCAGTGGCCAAGGCTATTTTTACCGGTAAAGTCGTTAGAGTTCAAAAAGCCGCAAACGGAATCCTATCAGTTTATGTAAGACATGGAAATTACACTTCTATTTATGATCATTTAAAAAGCGTATCTGTGCAAAAAGGAGATCAAGTAAGTACACGAGATGTTATAGGAACTGTATTTACAGATAACTCTGGTGTTACAGAGTTACGCTTTGTACTCATGGAAGACAGCCACACGGTAGATCCTTCTCGCTGGTTGTTGAGGTTTTGATAATTCTATGAATACGTTTTAAATTCAAACTATTAGTAGAGTCTACAATACTAAATTGAATTTATAAAAGCTAGAAGTTCCTAGAGGTATTTGTAGAATCTACTGCAGTTTCATTTTTATCTCGATCGCCACGTATCCTGCGATCTACACGATCTGCTTCTTCTAGAATTTTAGGAAGTAAGAATGGAGCAAGTGGTTCTATATGCTCATAAACCATGCTTTCTTCTGTGGTTTTATCGCCTAACAAGTTAAATTCTCCAGAGGCTGTTTTAATAAACATTAAAACCACACTGGCTAGAAATCCCATTTTTATAAGTCCAAATGCGCCACCAGCAAGCTTGTTTAAAAAGCCTAGCTTAGCGCTTTTCATAATTTTAGTTATGAGTTTACCCGCATAGCTTATCACAAAGATGATGGCTACAAAAGTGATGACAAAACTGGCTACAGTAATATAGGTCTCTTCCCATTCAAACTGTTTGCGCAACCAGTCACCGGCATAGTTTGAAAAGTAAATAGCTCCATAAATCGCTGCAATTAAAGCGAGTAGTGAAGTAAGTTCTACAAAAAAACCGTTTAAGTAACCTTTCCAAAGCCCTATTAACAGTACTATACAAATGACAATATCTAACCAATTCATAAGTGTAAATATAATGAGAACAGTTGAAACAGGTCTTTAGTTTTAAAGTCTTCAGTCCACACTCCTCAGTATTAAAGTCGTTAGTGAAATGCCATTGAGATCTGTCATTGCATGCGACTACATATAATTATAGTTTAGAGCGACGCAATCTCTTATTTACAGCAGTAAATTAAACACACTACTTATCTAACTCTTCCTTAATGCTTGCCATTAAGGCTTTCCCACCTTGAGTTAGGATTTTTTGTGCCTGCGATTGTGCAAAAGCGAGACCACGATCATCCTGTAGTTCTAGTAATGGCACTCTTTTTTGAACTTCTAGTCGCTCTTTCCCATCTATGCTTAATAAACAGCCTTTAAAATGAAGTGTGTCCTCGTAAATTTGAGCTATGGCACCTATGGGTGCTGTACAGCCACCTTCTAGCTCTCGTAAAAATTTACGCTCTATATCTACACATAATTGTGTAGGCGCATGGTTGAGGTGAGCCATAGCTTCCAGTACAGCGGTGTTATTTCCCATGGCGGCTACCATCATCGCACCTTGAGCTGGAGCTGGGATAAAACTGTCTAAATCTGAATATTCAAAACCATAATTACCTTTTAATTGCGACAGTAAACCTATACGGTCTAATCCAGCTTTGGCAAAAATAGCTGCGTTCCACTCTTTATTGGCGTGTAGTTTAGAAAGACGAGAATTTACGTTACCACGCAAATCTACTACGTTATGATGTCCATACATATCCAGCCATTGTGCCTTACGGCGCAGGCTACCTGTGGCGATAGTCATAACCTCATCTGGATTAAAGTTAGACTTGTACACGATGATGTCTTTTTGAGAGGCGCGCTCTAGAACAGCAGCTTGCACCATACCTTTAGGCAGTTGCGTAGGAACATCTTTAAGGCTATGTACAGCGATGTCTATAACTCCTTTTACTAAGGACACATCTAGTGTTTTAGTAAAAATACCTGTAATTCCCATTTCATATAAGGGTTCTGTAAGGTTGAGGTCGCCTTGGGATTTTACAGGAAGTAATTCAGTGTTATAACCTAAAGCTTGTAACTGTGATTGCACTGTAGTTGCTTGCCACATAGCAAGTTGTGAGTCTCTTGTGCCTATTTTTATCTTAAGACTCATAAGTAGATCCTTCTAATTTAAATACTTTGTTGAGTAGTGTTATCGCCTCTTCAGTACTTTCTTCTTCATTGCGCAGGTGGTTTGCAAAATGACCTGCAATCTTCTGAATGATACGGTCTGCGATCAGATCTGCTTGTTCTGGGTTGAAATCTGCAATTTTTGTGCGACTATTTTTAATCTCTGCCTCTTTGAGTGTAGAGAGTTTGTTTTTTAAAGCCTGCATGGTAGGTGCAAACTGTCTCGAGTCTTGCCACTGTTTAAAATCGGCATGGATTTCTTTAATGATTTGATGTGCTTGAGGTATAAAATTTTCTCGGTTAGAAAGTGTTTTATGAGTCACTTTAGAAAGTTCATCTAAGTGAATTAAAGTCACATTATCTAGCGCTTTTACATTCTCATCTACATTTTTAGGTATCGATAAATCTAGAATTAATAATGGCTTAGAGGTATGTATTAATTGCTTAGAAATGGTAGGTTTTTGAGCACCAGTAGCTACTATAAGAATATCTGAATGTGCAATCTCTTCTTCTAGCTGTGCATAATCTTTAACAACTAGGTCAAATTTCCCTGCGATACGTTCTGCCTTATCCTTAGTGCGATTTATAAGAGTGATTTCTTTGTTTTGAGTATGTTTTACAAGATTATCACAGGTGTTACGACCTATTTTACCGGTTCCAAAAAGTAATATTTTTTTTGCGGGACCACCTGCTGGAAAGTTCTCTAAAATGTACTGCGCACTAGCAAAACTTACTGATGTGGCACCGCTACTTAATTCTGTTTCGGTTTTAATGCGTTTACTAGCTTGTATAACACAATTGAGCAATCGCTCCATATATGGGTTAATCAAATTCAGTTTTTTAGAGCGTTTAAAAGCCATTTTTAACTGACCTATGATTTCAAAATCGCCCAGAATCTGACTGTCTAATCCAGTACCTACAGTATAGAGGTGATCACAGGCTTCTTCATTTTTCTGAATATAGGCTATTTTTTGAAACTCCTCAACGGTTCCATGAGAGTGTTCACAGAGTAATTTTATCAACTGAAAAGGATGTTGCGCAAAACCATATAACTCTGTGCGGTTACAGGTAGAAATGACCGCTAGTGATGGGATACCTTCTTCCTTGGCTTGTAGTAATAGATTGTGAATAGTCTCTTCATTCATTGAAAAAAGACCACGCATCTCAGCATCGGCTTTGCGATAACTGATACCTATACTATAAAAAGAAAAATGTTTGGGCTGTAGGGCCGCCATATACTCATACCTAATGAGAAACAAAATTATATCACTCTTCTTAAATAAAATAACGCCATAGGTTCCAAATTAAACGCAATGGGTTATTTTTGTATAACCATGGTGTTTTTCCCTTCAACATAGGGCGTTTATGTCGCTTTCGCGAAAGCGTAACACCACTATTTAGAGTGATTATAAATAGCAATGAAGTATGGAAAATATCGCTAAAGGTGCCGCTGAGGTCACTTTAATTGAAGACGGATTTCAAGTCTTAAGATTGAAAAATGATACTGATGATAGTGCTCACTTTCATCACGATGTGGATAATAGTTTTATTCAATTTCATTTTTGTTTAAAAGGACAAGTAGAGCTGGCTTTTAATGAAGGTGGTTATAAGCTAAATCTATCAGAACAAAACAGTTACCTGCTTTATAATCCTTCTAGAGATTTACCTATTAACCTGGATTTAAAAGGCCATACTTGGTTTATTTGTGTGCTTGTTTCTATAAAAAAATTCCATTCTCTGTTCTCACCAGATGCGCAACAAATCAGTTTTTTAAGTGCAGAGAACAAGGATAAAAAGTATTATGTAGATGGTAGTATATCGCCATCTATGGCGGTAGCTCTACATCAACTGATGAATTATAACTTAAATGATGCTATAAAGAGATTATATTTTAAGGGGAAAAGTTATGAGTTAATGTCGCTTTATTTTAATAGCCCAGAAGATGCAGATGTGGAGGCGTGCCCATTTCTGGTAGATGAGGAAAATATGCGTAAGATTAAAAAGGCTAAGGAAATTATTATTGAGCGCATGACCAGCCCGCCATCCTTAAATGAACTTTCTATGGAAATAGGTTTGTCTCTTAAAAAGCTTAAAGAAGGTTTTAAAGAAGTGTATGGCGATACCGTTTATGGTTTTTTACTAGATCATAAAATGAATTATGCGAGACAACTTTTAGACAGCGGTCAGCATAATGTAAATGAGGTAGGTTTAAAGGTAGGCTACAGCACAGCGAGTCATTTTATAAGTGCCTTTAAAAAGAAGTATGGGACAACTCCTAAGAGGTATTTAACAGGTAAGTAATACCAAAAGGAATAATTAAATAGTCTAAAAGATTTTTAATATTAACGGCATTATAAACACAAATTGGTATAAAACACTTGAGCTATTCAGAAATACTATTTCTCTTTCAACAACTCCAGTATCTCCTTATAGGTCTTTTCATTATCAGGATTTGATTTAAGATAATCATATACCTTTTGAATCACAGTGGTAGAAGCGCCTAAATTTTCAAAAAGAGTAAGGTCTTGTTCCCAGTTTTTAATAGTTCCAGTAGTTTGACCTAGCTCTTCACTAGCCATAGTAACCTCGCGTATTTCTTTGTAAACAGCGGCTTTTTTAAACTTTAGAATCTCTGTGTAAACATCACTGAAGGTCATTTGTTCTACCTTCTTGTGTTTAGAAATACGTGTGAGCATGGTGTTAAAAACATCCATGTCACTAAAAAAGGTGACATCAAAATCATCCAGGCCACATGGTCTCAGCTTTGCTATTTCTTTAAAAAGAACGTTTTCATGAGTAAAAGAACCATCCAGCATGAAATCTAATTTTTTAACCAGCTGCATTTCACAAGCCTGTTCTGATGATATTTCTAGAGGACTGGATTGTGGCAGTTGCGCTTGTACAGCAATAACAGTAAATAGTGTTAAAACAGATAAGGTCTTTTTCAAGGTCAATTTCATTTGATGATATAACGTGTGGTCGTAATTCTTAGTACCTGAGGCAAAGAAAATGCCAAAACTAAAAACCTACAACTAAACTATTATTTTTCTGTAATTTCTACAGCTTCTAGCGCTTGTCTTAAATCTGTAATTAAGTCATCGCTATTTTCTACACCTATGGATAAACGCACTAAAGAATGGGTAACACCTATAGCTTCTGCATGGTCTTCATCTACTCCTGCATGGGTCATGGAACGTGGATGCTCTGCTAGAGATTCTGTTCCACCTAGACTTACGGCTAGACGTATCAATCGCAAAGAGTCTAAAAACTGAAAGGCTTCTTTCTCACCACCGTTAATTTCAAAACTTATCATAGCACCAGGACCGTCATATTGCTTTTTATAAATTGCATAATCTGGTGAGTTTTGATCTATTAAACCTAGATAGTTCAGCTTAGCTACTTTAGGGTGGTTGTGTAAAAAGTTAGCCACTTCAATAGCATTGCGCTGTTGTTGCTCCATTCTTATTTTAAGTGTTTCAAGACTACGCATTAACATCCAGCCGGTATGAGGAGAAGCCATGTTTCCTAAAAAGGTGCGCAGTACTTTAACACGTTGCATAATTTCAGCATTACCTAGAACTGCTCCGGCAATGAGGTCGCTGTGACCACCTATGTATTTAGTAGCGCTATACATTACGATGTCAGCACCCATTTGTAAAGGATGTTGCCATAATGGTCCCATATAGGTATTATCTACACCTATTAATACTGGTTTTTCTTCAGTAGAAAAATGATCTGCAATCTCGCGACACATTTCTATATCGATCAGTGAATTAGTAGGATTTGCAGGAGTTTCTATATGCATTAAGGCTACTTTATCTGCATATCCAGCATCTTCTACAAGTTTTATGATCTCTTCCTTACTCATTCCAGATTTGAATCCTAAGGAGTGAATACCATATTTAGGTAAAAAGTGGTTGATGAAGTGGTCTGTTCCTCCATAAGTAGGTGAGCTGTATAAGAGCACTTGTCCAGGTTCTAAAAACTCCATGAGCACCGTGGAAATCGCACTCATTCCACTTTCAAAAACGGCACAATCATCTGCCTGGTCCCATAAACATAAACGGTTCTCTAGTATTTCTAAATCTGGATTATTAATACGGCTGTAAATTAAACCCATTTCTTCACCAGGTAACTTTTCTCGCTTACCATAAGCAAGTTCAAAAAAGGCTTTTCCTTCTTGAGCCGTTTTAAAGACAAATGTAGAGGTTAAAAATAGAGGACATTTTATAGCGCCTTCAGATAGTTCAGGCTTGTATCCATAGGACATCATTAGGCTTTCGGGCTTCATAGAATCTTTCATAAAATGGGAAATTTAAAACTGGGCACAATTTACTTTTTTTTGCGGACTCCATCGATTTCGTAAGCTTATTTTTTACAAACCACAATTTTAAGCTCAAATAATATGAATTCTTTAATTAATGAGCGCTATTTGAATAACCGTTATTTTCTTAACGGCAAATGGTATGCTGCTATTAGTAAAGGAACTAAATTATGCAATAGTCGCTCCATTCACCACCGCGTCATCAGGATTTACAAACACTAGTTTTCCTTCAGGATCTTCGGCAAGGAGAATCATTCCTTGAGATTCTACACCACGTAGTTTTCTTGGTGCAAGATTTGCGAGTACGGTTACTTTGCGACCTACTAACTCCTCAGCACTGTAGTGTTGTGCAATTCCAGAAACGATGGTTCTTTTATCGATTCCAGTATCTACCGTCATGACCATTAATTTGTCGGTTTTAGGCATTTTTTCGGCAGTAAGAATTTCTCCTACGCGCAGGTCCATTTTCATGAAGTCATCGTAATTAGTCTCGTCTTTTTGTGGCATAAGATTAGGTGTTGTCCCGGCTGAGCCGAGATTTGCTGCTTTAGTAGCTTGTAATTTATCGAGTTGTGCTTGTACTTGCTCGTCTTCTATTCTAGAGAATAGCAGTTCAGCTTTATTTATTTTGTGGTTGGATGGTAGTAGTGGTTCTGTACTAGCTACTCGATCCCAACCAGAAGATTCCGCATCTAGTGCAGAATAGTCAAGCATATTTTTAAGTTGGGCTGATGTATGCGGCAAAAAAGGCTCACTTAATATGGCAAGTGCTGTGGTCAGTTGCAAGCATACATACATTATATTTTGAACCTGTTGTGGATCATTTTTAATGAGTTTCCATGGTTCTAATCCTTCTTCGGCAATGTATTTATTTCCTAGACTGGATAAATTCATGAGTTCGTTTAAGCTTTCGCGAAAGCGGTATCTCTCCAGACTATTTCCTATGTTCTCTGGGAATTTTTTAATCTGATCGAGTAGTGCCAGATCTCTTTCTTGAAGGTTTGCGGTTTGAGGAACCACTCCATCATAATATTTATTAGTGAGTACAATTACACGATTGACAAAATTCCCAAGATTTGCAACAAGTTCATTGTTATTTCTAGCTTGAAAATCTTTCCAGGTGAAGTTGTTATCTTTAGTTTCTGGAGCATTTGCGGTTAAAACATAACGCAATACATCTTGCTGTCCTGGAAAATCTTCTAGGTATTCATGCAACCACACGGCCCAGTTTCTAGAAGTAGAAATTTTATGGTCTTCCAGATTCAGGAACTCGTTTGCAGGAACATTATGGGGCATGATGTAATCGCCATGCGCTTTTAACATCGCTGGAAAAATGATACAGTGAAAAACAATATTATCTTTACCTATAAAGTGTAGGAGCTTTGTATCATCTTTTTTCCAGTAATCTTCCCAGTTTTTACCTTCTCGAGCTGCCCATTCTTTAGTAGCTGAGATGTAACCTATAGGTGCATCAAACCACACATAAAGCACTTTACCATCGCCTCCATTTACTGGAACTGGAATTCCCCAATCCAGGTCTCGAGTCACCGCGCGTGGATGTAAACCGTCTGTAATCCAGCTTTTTACTTGGCCTACTACGTTTGCTTTCCAGTCCTTAGTATGTCCTTCTACGATCCATTCATTGAGCCAGTCGCTGTATTCATCTAGTGGTAAGAACCAGTGTTTTGTTTCTTTTAACTCTGGAACATTACCTGTGATGGCACTTTTAGGGTCTATAAGATCTGTAGCGTTATGTGAGGTTCCACATTTCTCGCACTGATCTCCATAAGACTCTGTGTTACCGCATTTAGGACAAGTTCCTATTACAAATCGATCTGCTAGAAACTGATCAGCTTCTGGATCATATAATTGCTCAGTAACTTGCTCAACAAATTTACCGTCATCGTACAATTTTGAAAAAAAATCACTGGCTGTTTGATGATGAATAGATGCGCTGGTACGACTGTAATTATCAAAGGTGATTCCAAATTCTTTAAAAGAGTCGCCTATGATTTTATGATAACGATCTACTAATTTTTGCGGTGTGATCCCTTCCTTTTTTGCCTTAATGGTAATAGGCACTCCATGCTCATCACTACCACAAATAAAAGCAACATCGCTGCCTTTCAAGCGCTGGTAACGTGCAAAAATATCTGCAGGAACATAAACTCCTGCGAGGTGACCTATGTGAACTGGACCGTTAGTATATGGCAATGCTGCCGTAATCGTATATCGTTGTTTACTGCTCATGAGCTTATTTTGAGAGCTGCAAATTTACGATTTATGATACAGTAAAAAACCTTTTATGCTGGTATGATTATATGGAGTTGGCTTATATTTAAGACCTCGATAAGCTTATTAGAGATTCCTCTAATGTCTTGTAAAAATTGAGGGCTATATTTGAGTATGAATACATTAACTAAAAATTCCCATATTAGAATCCTTTGTACGGCAAGAAGTGCTCAAAAAGTAGATTTAAAACCTGCTCAAGACTTAATGGAGTCATGGGATTTGAGAGTGACTTATGGAAAAACCATCGGTGCTATGCATCATCAAATGGGTGGTGATGTTCCATTAAGAATTATGGATTTTCAAGAAGCGCTGGATGACGAGGATATTGATGCGATATGGATCGCTCGTGGTGGCTATGGTACTGTTCAGCTCCTGGATTATATTGATTTTAACGCTTTCGCGAAAGCGAATTTAAAAAAACTCATCATAGGCTACTCAGACGTTACCGTATTGCATGGTCATTTGAATACTTTAGGAATATCAAGTCTGCATACTTTCATGCCGCTGGAACTTAAAAACAAGCCTACAGCAGCGATTGATAGTTTTAAAAATGCACTTTTAGGTCATGAGCAAGTAGTTTCTATTCCCAATGATGGTGGCTTATCCATTCAAGAAATAACTGCTCCAGTGGTAGGAGGAAATCTCTCTATTCTATATAGTTTGCTGGGATCTAGTAGCTTTCCTAAAGCCAGTGGCTGTTTTCTTTTTATAGAAGATATAGATGAATACTTATACCATATAGAGCGCATGATGTATGGATTAAAACGAGCTGGGCATCTAGATAACCTTAAAGGAATTATAGTAGGTGGAATGAGTGATATGAGAGATCATGAAATTCCTTTTGGTAAAAATGCACAAGAAATAATCACTGACATGACGGCTGGTTATGACTATCCATTAATTTTTAATTTTCCGGCAGGTCATATTAAAGACCATCGCACGCTCAAATTAGGAGTAGAAATGATGGTAACGATTACAGAAAAAGCAATAACCTTTACCTACTAGCTATGGCACAACATAATGAACTAGGAAAGGAAGGAGAAAAACTAGCGGTGGCGCACTTGCTTGAAAAAGGCTATGATATTCTTACTACTAATTATGTTTATTTAAAAGGTGAGATAGATATCATCGCTCAAAAAGGAAATACGATTGTTATTGTAGAGGTGAAAACCCGTTCCACACCAGAATTTGGCGATCCTCAAAGTTTTTTAAAACCTGCGCAAATAAAAAGATTAGTCACTACTGCAAATCATTACATAGAGCACCATGCTGGTGATGATATAGAAGCAAGATTTGACATCGTAGCTATTATTAAAAATAAGGCAGGCACTCAAATAGAGCATCTAGAAAATGCTTTTTATCATTTTTAAATGAGAAAAGCAGCCTAAAGAGACTGCTTTAATATTCTGAACAGAAGTAATACCTATTTAACTCTGAAAAAAATTATATAATATTTACTTCGTCTCTTCTTTAATGAGGTACACATAAACCGGAAAGTGATCGCTAAATCCATTAGTGAAATTTCCGTTATTATAACTACGTAAAGGGTATCCTTTATAACGTCCCGTTTTATTAGTCATAAAACTAGGGTTATAAATACCTGCGTGGTAGTAAAAGTAGCCGTTTTGATTTGCTTGTTTTAACAATGGGTATGTCATCATAATCTGGTCAAAGATGTTTCCCGCATCACGATAAGCAAGTGTGTTAAACCCATCTTTCAACATTTGAATGTAAGGGTTATAGATCATTTGAGGTTTTACATCTTCTTGCTCTTGTTGTGCATTTAAGGTCTCAATCACACTCACATTAGTAGGGTCATCATTAAGATCTCCCATGGTCATGATTTTTGCCATAGCATTTGAAACATGCAACGAGTCTATAATCTTTTGATTTAAAGCTGCAGCAGCTACACGGTTAGGTCTACTGCGCTGCTCACCACCACGGCGTGATGGCCAGTGGTTTACTATAAAGTGGATAGGATCTCCATTAAGTTCTCCACTTACCACTAGTTGATCCCTAGTATAAATACGATTACCACTGCTGGTACTATTAATCATTAAACGACGCGATTGAGAATTATTTACTTTAAACTCACTTTTCTTGTAAAGTAACGCAACGTCTATTCCTCGCCTGTCGGGTGAATCATAGTGTTCAATTCCATAATCATAATCTCTTAACAACTGGTGGCTGGCAAGATCTTCAAGAACTTTGCGGTTTTCTATTTCACAAACTCCTAGAATAGCCGGTGCGGTCCCAGACTTATCAGCTCCTATTTTTCTAATGACACGAGCCATGTTTGTTAATTTTTTTTGATACACATCTTCTCTTAACCCTTCGGCCATTTCCATCATTGGACTAGCTTCATCGTTAATAGTCGTGTCATCTTCAGTGTCAAAAAGGTTTTCTAGGTTGTAGAAGGCTACCGTCTGAATTTTATACTGTTTTGCGTCCTGTTGTGCTTGTGACGCTTCCGCAAAAGCGAAAAACAAAAAAACACTGGTAATAAAGTACTTATACATTTTTTAAATAACTTAGATTAACATTATGTAAACATTTATACAAATGATGCGCCAAAGGTACAGTTAAGATAAGAAAAACGTACTTTTGCCGCGAATTAATAATATTTTGTTAACAAATAACTCTTATGAACAAACAAATTAGCAAGCTGATTCTATTGCTATTACTGGTCTGTAGCTCCATTACGAGTGCTCAAGTGGTAAAAGGTCGAGTAATTGATGAATCAACTGAAGAACCTATTAAAGGAGCGCTGATAGAAATTTTAGGAACTAAATTTACTGCAACTACAAATGTTGATGGTTTCTTTACTTTTGACTCTGGAATTCCTGTAGGAGATCAAAAACTGCAAGCCAGCGCAGCAGATCATTACAACCGTACCTTACCTATTATAGTGAGTACTGAAGTACCTGTAAACTTAGATCCTCTATACTTGAGAGTAGATTTTAGTGATCAGGATCAAACGGCTGGTATCATTTCTCTTACTGAAAACGATCTTTCTGATGATGCAAATGCAGCTAATAATATGTCTGGATTATTGCAAGCCACCAGAGACCAGTTTTTAAGAGCAGCAGCTTTTGATTTTAGTGCTACATTCTTTAGACCTAGAGGTTTAAATAGTGAAGATGGTCGTGTTCTTATTAATGGAATGACTATGAATAAATTATTTTCAGGTCGTCCACAATGGAGTAACTGGGGTGGTGTAAATGACTTACAGCGCAACCAGGTATTCAGTATGGGACTTGCTCCAGCAGATAATACATTTGGTGGATTAGGTGGTGTGCAGAGTATAGATATGCGAGCTTCTCAACAACGTGAAGGAACGCGTCTTTCTTATGCTGCTGCAAATCGTAGTTATGCCGGTCGTTTTATGGCAACTTATAGTAGTGGTCTTAAAAGTAATGGATGGGCATATGCAATTACAGCATCGAGACGTGCTGGTGAGGAAGGATTTATAGACGGAACCGTTTATGATGCAAACTCCATAGCACTGTCTGTAGAAAAGAAGATTAATGAACGTCACTTTTTAAACTTTACAGGTATTTATACACCTAACCGTCGTGGACGTCAAGCTCCTATGACTGAAGAGATTTTTAAACTTAGAGGAAATACTTATAATCCTAACTGGGGATTTTTTGAAGGGCAAAAGCGTAACAGTCGTATCAGAGAAATAGAAGAACCTATTTTAATGTTAAACCATAACTGGAAGATCTCTGATAAAGTAAAGTTGAATACAAACGTGGGATATCAGTTTGGTAAACTAGGGAACACACGTATAGATAATGGTGGTACTCGCTTAGTAACACTAGAAGGTCAAGATTCTTATATAGGTGGTGCTAGGAACCCTAATCCAGATTATTACCAAAATCTACCTAGTTACTTTTTACGTAATGGCCTGGATTATGAAAACGCATATCTTGCTCAACAAGAGTTCCAAAGTAATGGTCAGTTAGACTGGGAAACTCTTTACAGAGCAAATGCCTCTTTCACTCAACAAGGTGGAACAAGCGTTTATGTTATTCAAGAAGATCGTATAGATGACGATTTGTTTATGGCAAATTCTATTCTTACAGCAGATTTAACTGATAATATTTTATTTACCGGTGGAGTAAGCTACCGTAACTTGAAAAGTGAAAATTTTGCAAGTGTTAAAGATTTACTAGGTGGTGGTGGTTATCTAGATGTGGATTTCTTTGCACAGGAATCTCAAGAAGTAAACCTAGATCAAGCTGCACAATCTGATGTGAACAATCCTAATCGTATCGCAAGAGAAGGTGATCGTTATAAATACAATTATGATATTTTAGTAGATGAGGTAGATGCCTTTGCTCAAGCGCAGTTTAAGACTAAAAAAGTTGACTTTTATGTGGCTGGTAATATCACTCAGACATCTTATCAAAGAGATGGTAAATTTAGAAATGGAAACTTTAATGCTTTTGAGAATAACTCTTATGGGAAAAGTGAACAGTTGAACTTTACAAATTTTGGTGTTAAAGGTGGCGCTACTTATAAGTTAAGTGGAAAAAGCTTTATCGATTTTAACGGAGCTTACTTTACAGACGCTCCTACTATAAGGTCAGCCTTCCCTAATGCCAGACAAAATAATAATTCTGTTACAGGATTAGAGTCTCAAACCGTTTACTCTACTGATTTATCTTATATCTATAGATCACCTATAGTTAAAGCGCGTTTTACAGGGTACTATACTCAGTTCCAAAATGGAACAGATGTAGGTTTCTATTTTGTTCAAGGAGTTTCTGGGGTTCCAACTCAAGATGGAAACTCTTTTGTCCAAGAAGTGATGACTAACATAGATCGTCGTAATATAGGTGGAGAAATAGGACTAGAAGTACAAGTTACTCCTACTATAAACTTAAAAGGAGCGGCAGCTTTTGGGACAAACACTTTTAGCAACAATCCTAACCTGTATTTAAATAGTGATGACTTCCCTAATCAGGATATTACATTTGGTGATGGAACTACTAAGTTGAAAAATTACCACGTATCTGGTGGACCAGAACAAGCGTATCAAGTAGGTTTTGAATATCGCGATCCAGATTACTGGTGGATAGGTGCAACGGCAAACTTCTTTTCAAATTCTTATGTAGACGTAGCTGCATTAAGAAGAACTGAAAACTTTGTAACTGATTTAGACGGCTTAGCTATTGCTAATTATGATGAAGAAATCGCAAGAGGTTTATTAAAACAAGAAAAATTCAACCCATACGAACTTGTAAATGTGGTAGGTGGTAAGTCTTGGAGAATAGGTGATAAGTTTGTAGGTTTCTTTGCGACTATTAATAATGTACTTGGTAAAGAGTTTAGAACTGGTGGTTTTGAACAAGGGCGACTAGCAAATTACCAAGATGTCCTTGATGACAGAAACAACCCTATTGAAGTATTTGCACCACGTTATTTCTATGGAAATGGACGTACTTATTACCTAAACGTTTACCTAAGATTTTAATAAAATTAATGATGAAAAATAAAATAAATAATATGAGAACTTTTCATAAAATAATAGCGCTAGCGTTTATCGCAGCCATCACATTTTCTTGTGTAGGAGATGATGATTTTACAGCACCCACTTTTAACGACACAACACCTGTTGAAGTAAATGGTGAAGTATTAGAACTAAGCACAATTGCCTCTCAGGTTGCACAAAGCAACACTGGAACAGTAACTTTTGAACAAGTGCTCAATGGTGATGGGGAACTAGTAGATGCTTATGTAACTGGTTATGTAATATCTGATGATCAAGGTGGAAACTGGTTTAAGGAATTAATTATTCAAGATCAAGCAGAAAACCCAACAACTGGGGTAGCTATTTCTATAGATGTAAATCCTTTATTTACTCGTTATGAATTTGGAAGAAAAGTTTTCTTAAAACTTACAGGTTTAACCGCTGGAATATCTAATGGGGTAGTTACCATAGGAAAAGCTGGTACTGGTGGTGACATTGAAAGAATTGCAGGATCACAAGAAGGTGAATTTATTAAGAGAGATAATGTAGTAGAAACAATTGTTCCTTTAGAGTTAACATTTGATGAGTTTATTGAAGATGTGACTGAGTTATTATGGATTAGAGTAAGTGATGTTCAATTTATAGTAGAAGATATAGATCGTTGTTTTGCTTGTGAAGCTGGTGACAGTTTTGATGGTGAGCGAACTATTAAAAACTGTATCGATGATTCTACCGCTAATCTTTTTACAAGCACATTTTCTGACTTCAAAGCGCTAAATATTCCCGATGGAAAAGGTACTATAGACGCTCTTATTACTAGAAGTTTTGATGATAGTGAATTTGTTTTATACGTTAATACACCTGAGAACTTTAATATGCCAGGAACAGATCGTTGTGATCCTATTCCTTTTGTTTTAGGAACGCCTATAGATTGTGCAAGTGCGAGCGCTCCAGGAGCTAACACGATCTTATCAGAAAATTTTGAAACACAATCTACCGGTGCTGCAGCTATGCCAGCAGGATGGTCTAATGTTCAAGAGGCTGGTACTGAAACCTGGGAAGTGTATACTTCTGGTGGTTCTAATCCATCCTTGGGAAAAAGTGCACGTGTAGGAGCATATAATTCTGGTGATTCTTCAACGATAAGCTGGCTTGTAACACCTAGTATAGATTTTGACGCACAAACTGGAGAAGTATTCTCTTTTGAAACATCAAACAGTTTTTCAGATGCTTCAGAATTATTAGTTTTATTTTCAGCAGACTGGGATGGAACTGATGCTAACATTAATGCTGCAACCTGGCAAGAAATAGAAGATGCTTTTGTTGTTCCAGATAATGAGCTTTTTACTAACTGGGTTTCTTCTGGGAATGTGTCTCTAGACTGTGTTTCTGGAACGGGTCATATTGCATTTAGATATAAAGGTTCTGGAGATAGCGCCTTTGATGGAACTTATGAACTCGATAACATCTCTTTAACGAGTAACTAATTAGTTAACCTTTTCGCTTTAAGCGAAAACATATCATAAAAGCCTATTGTAATTTACAATGGGCTTTTTTGTTGATGATATTTTAATGAACTCCAAATTTATTTTTTACTATGCATTAATTCAAAAACATCTTCACCATGATATGGCGGTGGTGATGATACATTTTTTCTAAATGTCCTAAGAGTATTCTTATCAAATACAATGTGTTTAATAGTACTATTTGTTACATCATTTTTATAAGCTCCTGGTGACATAATAGCTTTAAAATAACCACCTATTTATAAGCTGTCTGCTGCTTTATACTAGTTAGGTGCATAAATACCGTTACTAGTAAAGAAAATTGCTCTAGGGCTAGTTAAAAAGAGTTGACGACCTGTTAAACTATCTTCTACCTTTAATAGATAGGCTTTAGAGCCTTTATGAATCTCTTCTAGTTTTAGCGTTCTAGTTTGCATTGCACTAAACAGCTCTTTAAGCTCTTGTTTATTAGTAGCAGATTTACAACTAACGTACAGCAAAATAATCAGAGCAAGTATACTGATTTTAAGATAACGATATATGATCATTTATAAAAAGGTGTAAAAAATCCTACACTGATCATTTTTTTATACTTTTGATGAATGAAACTAATTCATTCACAAATATTTGCGTTTTTGAATCCAAAAACAGCGATAGTCCTAATAATTGCTATTTTATTTTGCTCATATACCCCTTTACATAGTCAGGTTAAAAAGGATATTGAAAAGCAAGATGAAGCAGCCAATTTATTAAAAGAACTGAAAGGTACTAACATTGAAGATATCGACTTCTATGATATTGATATTGACAATCTTTACAAATTAAACACTTCTTTTAAGGAATCAAAAGCGAGTAGAGATAAAGCCTTAATAGCCTTATATTTAGGGGTTTATTACTACAGAGTAGAAGAAAAATACACAAAGAGTCAAGAGTATCTATATGCCTGTCTATTACTAAACGGGTTTTTAACTTTAGATGAAAAGGATTTGACATACACATTGCTTGCCGATTTAGAAAAAATTCAAAAAAATATTCCTAACGCTCTATATTTTTCTAACAAAAGGCTTGAAACTACCTATCAAAAAAAAGATTTTGACAAAATTTATGCAGCCGAAATAGGCATTGCAGCCGTATACAATCTAATTCAGGATAATGTAAACGCAAAAATACACCTAAACAAAGCACAAGAGCTAGAAGAGAAAATATCAGAGTATGATATTAATAGAGTTTGGTTTCGACTTCATTCTGCCTATATGTATAGATATTCAAATGAATTGGGCGCATCAAAAAAATATTTTAATGAAATATTTAATTACTCTTACTTAGACTCAGCACCTTTTCTCATCCCATACGTGTATGAAGAGTACGGTAGATATTGGGAAGCAAAAAAGGAAACAGATTCAGCTATTTACTACTTCAAACGTTGTTTAAAGTACTCTAATAGTGACGTAACAAATGATAAATTCCCTCTAGTGCCATCATACTCCGGTTTAGGAGATTTATATTTAAAAAAGGGAGACACCTTACAAGCTGTACACAATTACAAAAATGCACTTAATACAGGTATAAAACATGACATCTATGACCCTACCTATTTGGTAGCAGAGAAATTGTTTAAAATATTACCTAAAAAAGAAATAGATAATCTAGAATTAAAAGATTATTTAATTGCTTCATACACTAGAAGAAATACAATGCTTGAAGGGTCTAAAAGCTTTGTTAATCAATTTAATGAAATCAAAGAACTTGATGCTAAAATTGAAAAGGCGAAAAAAAAACAAGAGATATTAAAACTTAAAGATGAACAACAAAAAATACTACTACGTATTAGTATTATAGGGTTTATACTAATTATAGTTTTTTTGGTTTATTACTTTAGAAATAAGGCTAGACTTAAATCCAATGAAATAAAAAAGTTAAAAGCAGAAAGTGAATTAACTGAGTTAAATGCCATAATCAAGGGAGAAGAAATTGAGAGAAAAAGAATTTCTGAAGACCTTCATGATAGTATAAATGGTAATTTAGTGTCCGCTAGTTATTTGATTAATAAAACGCTAGATAGTGGAGATACACAGGACAAAACCCTCAATGACGTAATTACTATTTTACAAGACACAATACAAGATGTTAGAGATATCTCATTTAACCTTTCTCCTGCTTATACAGATAATAATAGTTTAGAGTCTATGGTAAAATACTCCTGTGAGAGATCGACCAATGCGAGCGATACAGATTTTCATTTTCATTGTTTTGGAGAGCCTGTGAAATTTAATAAAAAAACGGTATTGTTAATTTATAGAGTCATACAAGAAATTGTATTAAACATAATTAAACATGCACAGGCTAAGGATGCAATTATACAATTTCACTATACCCATGATGATAAACTAGATATAACTATTGAAGATGATGGAAAAGGATTTGACGTGAATAAAAAATCTCTCGGTATAGGAATGATAAATATAAAATCTAGACTAGAATTAATTAAATCAAGTTATACTATAAAATCTAACCATGCAGGCACTAGTTTTTATATATCCATCAACTTAAAAAATGAATTATTTTTTGACACTTATAGTTATTAAGACATTATAAATACATGTTGGTATAAAATGTAAAAGTATCGTGTTGCCATTATTTAAAAAACAGGTATAAAAAATCCCACCTCAGTGAAGAGATGGGATTTAAAGCATTGGTTAGTTAGTTATGCTTAGTAATTATCTTTTTGTGATCGTAAATTCAGATCTACGAGACTTTTGATATTCTTCTTCAGTACAACGCTTATTGGCACAATCCTCCACAGGGTTTGCTTCTCCACGACCTTCAGCCGTTAAACGAGAAGCCTCTACACCTTGAGATACTACATAAGCTACAATAGATTCTGCACGGCGCTGTGTAAGCGATAGGTTATAAGAATCTGGACCTCTAACATCAGCATAGGTCTCTGCCTTTACTTCTAGTTCTGGGTATTTCTTCATATAAGAAACTAAACGATCTAATTCAAGAGCTGCATCTGGACGTATAGTAGATTTATCTAGATCAAAGTATATCTTATTTAAGATAATTTTCTCATCTACCACTGGTGGATCTGGAATAATAGGTTCCATATTTACAGTAACCATAGCAGTTTCTTCTTCTGCTACACTTAGATCAGATTGACCACTTTCATATTGATCTTTAACACCACGAGCAACCAGTTCTTTGTTACACTCTGTTGTGAACATTGCTTTTCCTTCAGCATCTGTAGTCTGACTAGGTGTTGCGTTACCATCTGCATCTTGTAAGGAAACGATTGCACCTGGGATAGGTAGGCCAGTGGTTGCATCTACAGCCGTTACCGTAACTGCTACTTCACAAATATCGATACGATTTACAGAATAAATATCATCACTTCCTTTACCACCTTTACGGTTAGAAGAAACAAACCCTTTACCAGTTTCCTCTGAGTAAGTAAATGCAAAATCATCCATTACAGAGTTTACTGGAGCACCTAAGTTAGAAACCTTTCCATCTTTATATTTAAAAACGTCTAAACCACCTAAGCCTAGGTGACCATTACTTGAGAAATAAAGTGTTCCATCTTCAGCAACCCAAGGGAATGAATCATCTCCTGAGGTGTTCACCGTAGGTCCTAAATTTACTGGATTAGATATTTTACCATTTTTGAGTTGTGCTTTATAGATGTCTGATCCACCTTGTCCTCCAGGAGCTTCACTTGCAAAGAAAATGGTCGTACCATCTAAAGAAATACTAGGATGACCTACACCATATTCTTTACTTTCTAAAGAAGTGGTTCTCACATCTCTCCATTCTCCACCTGCTTTAAGAGCTCGGTAAATATTTAATTTGCTCTCACCATCACTTGCTTTTTCATAATCGCCATTTAGGTAATCTATACGAGTAAAGAACATGTACTTTCCATCTGGTGTAATGTCTAGAGTACCTTCATGGTACTTAGTATTTACTTCACCACTTAGAAGTTTACCTTCACCTGGCATGCCGTTTTCATCTACACTTGCCTCATAAATATCTAAGTATGGCTCTTTATTCCAGGCATAATTTGCGCGTTTATTGTTACGAGCACTTGCAAAATAAATTTTGTCACCTATTTTCTGAGCCGCAAAATCACTAGATTCACCGTTAAGAGGTAGCGCATCTACTGTGTAAGCAGGATTCATACCTGTAATATCTGTAAGATAGTCAGGATTTGCTTTAAACGCCATGGCACGATTATCATTAGGAACCATTCCGGCAAATTGATTCATGACCGTATTAGAAAGATCATATTTCTCGTTAGCCTTTAAGGTTTGTGCATATCTGTAAAGCGTTTCGGCCTCAGGCTTTCTTTTAGTAGCTCGTTTATAGTACTGTTCAGCACTTTTAAATTGACTATTAAAGAAATAGGAGTTAGCTAGATTAGTATACACATGTTGAGAACGTTCTCCTTTTTTAATGAGTTTCTCATATGCTTTTGCTGCATCTACATAGCGCAGTTGCTCATATAGCTTGTCAGCTTTTTTAGTTGCATCGTTTTGTGCATTTACTTGAAATGAACCAGCGATGATAATTAAGAGTAGTAAATATATTTTTTTCATGATATTCATTCTTTGCTAGTTATTAGAAGAAACGTGGTGATTGCATCACTTTACGTGGGAAATTCAAGTCATAAGTCAAGAAGATCTCATGAGAAGAATTTGCTGCTACTTGTATATCTGATACCACGCGGTCATAAGCATAACCTACCTTTACATTATCAGTGAGTTGCATACCTACTAGACCACTAAAAGAGTCTTCATACCTGTAAGAGACACCTACTTCAAACTTATTATTAAATAACACATTTGTATTTAAGTCAAAACTTATAGGAGCATCAAAAGCGCCTTTAACTAAAGCATGAGGCTTTAATTTAATATTCTCATTAATATCAAATACATATCCACCCGTTAAGAAAAAGTGTTGTGTCTCAGAACCGAAGGTTAATCCATCTTGATCTAAATGCGTGCTATTTAACATATTAGGAACAGAAAAACCGGTGTACCAGTTGTCTCCATATAGAAAAGCTCCAGCTCCTAAGTTTAAGTATTGCTCATTTAATTGCTCGCTGAATAGTGGATCACCAGGCTGCGTGGTATTCACAAAATTAAGACTCACATCGTGGAAAGTTACACCTGCTTTAAGACCTAAGGCAAGAGTCGTTTTCTTTCCTACTTGTAACTTATAAGAGAAATCTCCATAGAAGTTTTTCTCTTTAACTGGTCCTATTTGATCAGATATTACAGAAAGTCCTACACCTACTCGATCTCCTATAGGAGTACTACCAGAAAAGGTAAGTGTCTCTGGAGCTCCAGTAACACCAGTCCATTGTTGACGGTAAAGAGTGGTAAGAGTTAAGCCATCTCTTGTACCAGCATAAGCTGGATTGATGACGTTTTGGTTGTACATATACTGTGTGTACTGAGGATCTTGTTGAGCGTGTAGCACGCTGGTTCCAGACAAGACAAGGAAAATCCCCATGGCAAGTAATTTTCTCATCATTATAGAGTTAAGTTTTTGGGTTGCACTAGTTTGTTTTTAAAGTTCTAAATATACTACTATGTCCACTAATGTGGTATAAATAGCACTTGAAAATGTTATTATTTCGCTTTCGCGAAAGCGTCACCTTTAATTTAGTACTTGATTATCAATTCATAAGAGCTAAAAGTAAGACAATTAAATTTTTCCAAGCGTTCCTTAGAACATCGAATATAGAAAAAATAGATAGCGATTAGGGTTTAACAAATTCATAATAGATTAAAAGCAACCTTTTACAGATGAAAAGCCTTTCTTAGTTCCGGCGTAATATCATAAATACGGGAAAGTGATCAGAATAGCCTCCTTTATAAGTACGCCCCACAAAAGTGCGAGCTGGTTGCCCTCGATACTTTCCTTTCCACTGTCTTAACATAATGTCATCAAAGATATCTGCCTTATGAAAATAAAGCGCCTCTGGAACATCATTTATAAGACTGTCGCTTACCATAATTTGATCAAATAAATTCCATTTAAAATTATAATTTAAACTACCTCGATGGAATTTCTTGAGTGGAGCTGTTACGTTTTGAAAACCGTAAGGTAAAATCTCATTGCGTATACTGTCATTTTCTGGGTCATCATTAAAATCACCCATGATGATTATATTAGTTCCTTCTAGTAAGTGCTTTTCTTGATTTTTTCTTTCTTGATGAGGATCTACTTGACGCACATGTTCCATAAGCTGCTGCGCCACGGCCACTCTTTTCTCATTTGTAGAGGCCGCTCCATCCCTACGCGACGGCCAGTGGTTCACATAAATATGTAATGGCATACCAGATAAAAATCCTTTTACATATAATATATCACGTGTACGATCTGGTTCATCATTAGGCATAGTAACATCTACAGCTATAGGAGTAGAATATTCAACGGTAAATAGGTCTTTGCGATAAATCATGGCAACATCTATTCCTCGTTCATCGGGACTATCATAGTGTATAATGCTATAGTCTGCTTTTAACAGCTTGGGCTGCTGGATTAAATCTTCAAGTACTTTTTTATTTTCAACTTCGGCAACACCTATTATAGCAGGTAATTTACCGGTTTGTAAAGTTCCTATTTTAGATATAGCATCGCTCAGTTTTTGTAATTTTTTTTGATAGCGTTGAGGTGTCCAGTCTTTGCGTCCATGTGCTGTAAAATCATCATCTAATATGTGCTTATCATTAAACACGTCAAATAGATTTTCAAGATTATAAAAGGCTACGGTATACTGTTCAAATGCTTGTTGTGAAATGGCCAATAGTGTTCTTTTTTACAGAACCCAAAGCTACTACTTCACAATGGATATACGGCTTGCACAAGCTAGTAATCTTTTAAGCTTTTACTAATTATAAAGCTCCTGTCGCGCAATCTATTATCTTTGTTCTATCATACAAAAACATTAATGTTAGAAAGAGAATCACACGAATATGAAAAAGCCATTCTAGTAGGAGTGGTTACCCAACAACAGACAGAGGAAAAATTAAAGGAATATCTCGATGAACTGGAGTTTCTAGCTTATACTGCTGGAGCGACTGTACACAAGCGATTTTCTCAAAAAATGCAAAAACCTAATCCTAAAACTTTTGTAGGATCTGGTAAGATGGAAGATATTAAAGCTTATGTAGATTCCCATAACATTGGCACGGTCATATTTGACGATGAGTTAAGTCCTGCGCAACAAAAAAACATCGAGAAAATACTGGAGACTAAAATCATAGATAGAACGTATCTTATTCTAGACATATTTGCTCAACGTGCTCAAACCAGTTATGCTCGCACACAAGTAGAACTAGCGCAATATGAATATTTACTACCTCGATTAGTAGGTTTGTGGACTCACCTGGAACGACAGAAAGGTGGTATAGGTATGCGTGGTCCTGGTGAGACAGAGATTGAAACAGATAGACGAATCGTGCGAGACCGTATTTCTTTACTTAAAAAGAAACTCCTTACTATAGATAAACAAATGGCTACCCAGCGTGGTAACCGCGGTAAAATGGTGCGTGTTGCTCTAGTAGGCTATACTAACGTAGGGAAAAGTACTTTAATGAATGTGATTTCAAAGAGTGAAGTCTTTGCAGAGAATAAACTATTTGCCACCTTAGATACTACGGTGCGTAAAGTTGTAGTAAAGAATCTTCCATTTTTACTCACAGATACGGTAGGTTTTATACGCAAGTTACCTACTCAACTGGTAGAGTCTTTTAAATCTACTCTAGATGAGGTGCGTGAATCTGATTTATTATTACATGTGGTAGATATTGCTCATGGGAGTTTTGAAGATCACATAGCATCAGTAAACAAAATTCTGGATGAAATAGATGCGGTAGATAAACCTACCATTATGGTTTTTAATAAGATAGACCAGTATGTTCCAGAAGATTATGACCCAGAAGACCTCTTAGAAGAAAGAACCAGTGCGCACTATACACTTGAAGAATGGAAGAAAACATGGATGGCAAAGATGGGTGAGAATGTAGTCTTCATATCGGCCATTGAAAAGGATAACATAGAGGCTTTTAAGAAAAAAGTCTATGATCAAGTGCGTGAGATTCACGTAAAACGTTTTCCTTATAACGCTTTTTTATTTCCCGACTGGGAAGAGTTTGTAACAGAAGAAGAGTAATACCATATTGAATTTATTAAGACATTAGAAACATAAATGGGTATAAGATTTAAGGGTATAATGACCTTTATAATATTAAACTAGAAAACCCTTCATCATTTGATTGATGAAGGGTTTTTAAATGAATAGCTGTTGCTGTAAGACCTTATAAAATCAATTTGGTATTACATACGGCATTTAAAAAACAATATAGTATTAGAAACTATAGTTCAAACCTAGCAACCAGTAAGACTGTAAATCATTATCTACATTATCAAAAGTCAAGGTAGCTGGATCAATCATGGTTCCTTCAGCTTGTGTTTGAGCAAAATTCACCGCTTCTTGATGATTACCTCTTAAACCAAACTCAAATCCTACACCTATGTTTTTCCATAAGGTGTAACCAAAAGAGTTGATCCAAGTGAAATTAGAAAGATTAGAGCTATCATAGCTCTGGAAGGTAGAGAAGTTACTTTTAAAGTTTACTTTCCCTATTTTTCTAGTATAGTCTGCAACTATTTTTGCACCTAGTGAAGATTCAAAAACGCTCTCACCATTGCTAAATACAATGTTATAGTTCAACGGGTGAAACACAACTACTAAGTTCTCTACTGGAGTCCAAGTTCCACCTATACCTATATCTAAATAGCCTGGATCGTTAAAGTTATTAAGTACGGTAGTTCTATATTCACCTAAAGTAGAAACAGCAAGTTTTTCACTCAGCTTATATCCATATAAAGACTGTATGTTAAAAACATCAGTACTTTCTTGAAAGCTGTCATCATCAGTGTCTGTTGTTTTGTCATCAAACTTCACCCACTGAAGATTCACATTTAAATTGTTTCTCCAGAAATATTTTTCTTCTTTAAGATTTGCAAATGCGTTTAAGGTTGCCCCTATATTTCCTGAGCTTACATTAGGAGTTCCTTGAGAATACCACTTATCAAAACCAGATAAGTTTGCACCTATAGTCCCAAAAGCTCCTTTTTTCCATCCTGGAAGTGCATCTATTTGAGCTTGAATAGCATTTGCTCTAGCTTGAATAGCTGCTATAGAATCTAGTTTAGTTGCTTTTAGAGCTTTTAGCTCTTCTTCAGTCTGCGCATAAGTACTCATGGTACATAAGGCTATTACTAAAAGTAAAATTATTTTTTTCATGATATGATTTTGAAAATTTACGGCGCGAAATTACTATTAAATAGAAAAAGCTTACTTCTTAAAAATAAAAAAGAGCTAATATAGATGAACTACCTTTTTTTCTTATAAACTGGCACTGCACTACAGGCCTCGCCGTACATTATAGATCGAGCGATTCCTTGTAATTGATCAGTAATCATCATGTAAGCTGCTAGCGGGACAGGTTTATTAGAACATCCTTTAATAATTACGGGTACATTCTCATACACTGACAGGTCTAGAGCATTTATGATAGGTCTATAAACAGCTGTTTCTAGATCTTCTGGTGATCCTAGCACCACTTTTTGGGCTATACCACTCAATTCTGTCTGCAGTAACATCCACGCCCATTGTGGTATAATAGCATCAGTAGAGCAGTTTACGGCTACATAGTGATCTTTATAAATGGTAAAGTCTGTGTTTTTTAAGCTTTCGCGAAAGCGTGATTCCACCAGCACTATTCCTTCCATGAGCCATTGAGAAATGTCAATCTCACTACGTGTTCCTTCAGGATAATAATCTTCTAAGTCAATAGTTTTAAGCTTAGAATTTGCGACTCTATTAATGATCTCGACTTCCATGTTCTAGAGCATTCCTAGTTCAAGTTTAGCCTCTTCACTCATTAAGTCCTTATTCCATGGTGGATCAAAGGTGATTTCTACCTCAGCGTCATTCACTTCTTTAAGTGTCTTCACTTTTTCTTCTACTTCTACGGGTAAGGTCTCTGCTACTGGACAGTTAGGTGAGGTTAAGGTCATGAGTATTTTCACGTCTGCATCACTGCTTACCATAACGTCATAAATGAGACCTAGCTCATAAATATCTACTGGAATCTCTGGGTCATAGATGGTTTTTAATACCTTAACTACTTTTTCTCCTATTTCTTGTCCGTTAATCTCTTCCATAATTAATTTAATTGAGATTGATATGCTACTGCATACATTTTAAGTTGTTTGATCATGGAAACTAATCCATTTGCTCTAGTAGGTGAAAGGTGCTCTTTAAGCCCTATTTGATCTATAAAAGCGGTATCGGCAGCAATGATATCGGCAGGTTTCTGGCCTGACCATGCTCTTATAAGAATCGCTATGATTCCTTTAGTGATAATCGCATCACTGTCTGCGCTAAATTTTACTGTATCTTCTTCTAGATCTGCGTGTACCCATACTTTAGACTGACAACCTTTAATAATATGATCATCAGTCTTGTATTTATCATCTATCACGGGAACACTTTTTCCTAAATCGATCATGTACTCGTAGCGGTCCATCCAGTCGTCAAACATGGAGAACTCTTCTACGATTTCATTTTGAATTTCTTGAATACTCGCCATTATTTTTTTACTGCTGTAATTATTATAAGTCCTTTATCGTTTAACAACTCAAGCCCTTTTTTAGTGGGAATTACTTGAGTTACCATAGACAGGTGCTTTATGTAATCGTTTTCCACTTGTGCCACATCCACACAGTACATTTTAGTACTCATTAATGGCCCTATTTTTACTTTACTGTTTTCTAATATTTCAAATGTACCGCTATATTTATTACAAGCAGATCTTCCTGAAACAAGATTTTCTTTTCCCATTTTTATGGTTAGAGTAATGTCGTGCTCAGAGTAATCATTTTCTCCTACCATAATCACGTCATAATCTCCTGTAATTTCTTGCTCATTACAACTGGTTAAAGTAAAAATACTTAGGGCAAAAAGTATGGTGTAATATTTCATCTTTTAATTCTTAAAGGTTTTCTTTCTAAGACCTTCTTAGGATAGCATGCGTACTGCACGTTGCAAAGCCTGTACCATAATATCTATTTCTTCTTTAGTATTATAAAAGGCAAAGCTTGCTCTTACCGTTCCTGGTATTCCATAGCGCTCCATAACGGGTTGTGCACAGTGATGACCTGTTCTAACAGCAATACCTAGCTTATCTACGATGGTTCCTATATCATAAGGATGCAGGCTGTTTACATTAAAACTGATGACTGCAGCCTTATCAGCCACATCTCCTAGAATCTCTATTCCATCTATGGATTTTAATTGCTGGGTTCCATAGATTAGTAATTCATGTTCATATGCAGCGATATGATCCATTCCTATTTCACTAAGGTAATCTATAGCAGCTCCTAGAGCGATTCCTCCACAAATATTAGGTGTTCCAGCTTCAAATTTATGAGGCAATCCAGCATAAGTAGTATGCTCAAAAGTGACTTGATCGATCATCTCACCACCACCTTGATAGGGTGGTAGTGCGTTTAAGGCTTCTTCCTTACCATATAAGATTCCTATTCCTGTAGGACCGCACATTTTATGACCTGACATGGTGTAAAAATCTGCGTCAAGCGCTTGCATATCTAACTTCATATGGCCACAAGATTGTGCGCCGTCTATTAAGGTCTTGGCTCCATATTTATGAGCGCCTTTTATTATTTCTTCTACAGGATTAGTAACTCCTAACGCATTTGAAACATGGTTTACTACTACAAAGGCTGTTTTATCATTCAGTAACTCATGGTAAGCACTCAGGTCTAGTTTTCCATTATCCAGCACCGGTATTACTTTTAAAGTCGCGCCTACACGTTCACAAAGCATTTGCCAGGGAACAATATTAGAATGGTGTTCTACAGCGCTTACTATGACCTCATCACCTTTCTTGACAAAAACATGAGCACCACTAGCCACCGCATTAATACTATGGGTGTTCCCTGATGTAAAAATGACTTGTTTAGCTTCAGGAATGTTAAAAAAAGCTCTCGTTTTTTCACGAGCAGCTTCAAAAAGATCTGTCGCTTCTTGACTCAAGGCATGCACACCACGGTGTATGTTTGCATTATGCAAACTGTAATATGCTACGATTTTATCAATCACCTGTTTAGGTTTTTGAGAAGTCGCCGCATTATCAAAATAAACTAACGGTCGCCCATTTACCTCACGATTGAGGATAGGAAAATCAGCTCTTATTTTATGAATGTCTAAAGACATATAAATTTTTTATAAATCAAACCCTATCTCTACACCTAATTTCTTTGCAATCAACTTAGTGATACGAGATTTGATTTCTGGAATTTTTACACTTTCTAAAACACTATTTGCAAAGGCAAACATTAATAGCGCACGTGCTTCTTTTTTACCTATACCACGAGATTGCATGTAGAATAAAGCATCTTCATCTAGCTGACCTATGGTACAACCGTGAGAACATCTTACATCATCTGCAAAAATTTCTAGTTGTGGTTTTGCATTTATCGTTGCTTTATCGCTTACAAGAATGTTATTATTTTGCTGGAAAGCGTTAATTTTTTGGGCTATTTTATCGACTAAAACCTTACCATTAAAGACACCTACAGCTTTATCATCAAAGATCTGTTTGTACTCTTGATAACTCTCACAGTTAGGTGCTGTGTGATGTACTAAAGTAGAATGGTCCACATGCTGTTTTCCTTCTATAATAGTCACTCCATTAAGTAAAGAATTACAGTGCTCACCGCGCTGGTAAAAGTTTAAATTATTTCTAGTCAATCCACCACCGAAAGAAAAGGTATGCAGGCGCACTTCACTATCTGATTGTTGCTCTACGCTGGTGTGATCTATTAAAGAAGCGTTTAAATGATCGTTCTGGATTTTATAATAATCCACCATCGCACGTTTATCTGCAAAAATCTCTGTAACGCTATTTGTGAGTACATCATTCTCGCTCAAACTCTGGTGACGCTCTATGATTTGTACTTGAGAATTCTCTCCTGCGACCACAAGGTTGCGTGGTTGTGTCATTAAACTACTTTCATTTCCTGTAGAGAAATACACAATTTCAATAGGCTTTTCTACAGCTGTGTTTTTTCCTATATGAATGTATGCGCCTTCTCTAGCAAATGCTGTGTTAAGAGAGGTTAAACCATCTTTAGGAGCTAGCTTATTATAAAACGCCTCAATAATTGGGTGATACTTAGGATTGTTTAATGCACTAGACATTAAACATACATCAAATTTATCGTGAGTGGTTTGTGAAAGGTGTGAGCTATAAATACCGTCTATAAAGATGACCCTATATGCATCTATTTGATGCACTAAATATTCCTTAATATCTCCATAAGAAATGTTTGTTTCTTTTTTTGGAAACAAGCTGTAATCCTTATTAAAAACTGACTTAAGTGATGTGTATTTATAAGCTTCTTCCTTGCGTTGTGGTATTCCCATTTCTTCAAATGTAGCCAGCGCCTCATTACGCAATTGGTGCGCATAAGTCTCTGTATCCAGCTCATTTTCAAAAGCGATGAAAGAAGATAATATTTTGTCTTTAAAACTCATTTTTTTTGTTTTTAGGCTTTTTTATTTTTTTCTCACCGCGATTCTTGTGGTGAATACGCTTTTGCGAAAGCGAAATAAAAAAACATGCTCTAATCACTAGATCTTAGTCTAGTGAACTATGCCTCTACTTCTTCTTTAATCCAGTCATAACCTCGCTTCTCTAATTCTAAAGCGAGTTCTTTACCACCAGATTTTACGATGCGACCCTTATAAAGTACATGTACAAAATCAGGCACGATGTAATCTAATAAACGCTGGTAATGCGTGATCACAATCGTTGCATTATCCTTACTACGCAATTTATTTACACCGTTTGCCACGATACGTAAAGCGTCTATATCTAATCCAGAGTCTGTTTCATCAAGAATGGATAGTTTAGGATCTAGCATAGCCATTTGAAAAATCTCATTACGCTTTTTCTCTCCACCAGAAAACCCTTCATTTAAAGAACGTGATAAGAACTTGCGATCTATTTCAAGCATCTCAGATTTTTCACGGATTAACTTTAACATTTCTCCAGCTTTCATTTCTTCTTTACCTTGAGCTTTGCGAGTCTCATTAATGGCAGTCTTCATGAAATTAGTAACTGATACTCCAGGGATTTCTACAGGGTACTGGAATGATAAAAACACACCTTTGTGTGCTCTTTCTTCTGGATCCAGTTCAGAGATATCTTCATTTTCTAATTCTATGGAGCCACCGGTCATTTCATACTCTTCACGACCAGCAATCACGTTTGCTAGTGTAGATTTACCAGAACCATTAGGCCCCATAATCGCATGAACTTCTCCTGGTTTTACCTCTAGATTAATTCCTTTTAAAATTTCCTTGTCCTCAATAGAGGCTTGCAAGTTTTTTATCTGTAACATAGCTGTTCTTTAACTTCTTGTGTCTGTATTATTATATAGGTGCAACTACGGCAGCACTAGATGCTGGTGTTACTTCCTTTATTTCTTTAATGATGATCATTTCTTCCCAGCCTTCACCGGTTTCTAGTTTTAACGGGTTAGGGACTACCTCACCTTTAATAACCACGTTTACCATGTCAAATGTTGTTTTTTTGAGCGGTGTAGCTAGGTCATTAAGCTCATGCATTTTATCATCGATACGCACGGCATAGATTTCATTTTTAGTAGTAAGCACTGCTGCATCTGAAAGGTAGATAAATTCACCTTTAAAGGTGTTTTTATCTTCTACAACCTCTACTGTAGATACTGGCTCAACTTCACCTGACGGTTTTTCTTGATTCTTACAAGCGATGGTTGTTATCGCTATCAAACATAAAACGAGGAAACGCTTCATAATTAAATGGTTTTTTGAATTAGTTTTATCCTACAGAGCCTTCTAGACTTATTTCTAATAGTTTTTGCGCCTCTACGGCAAACTCCATAGGGAGTTTATTAAGTACATCTTTAGAGAATCCATTAACGATTAGTGCTATGGCTTTTTCTGTATCAATTCCACGCTGGTTACAGTAAAAAATTTGATCTTCACCTATTTTACTTGTGGTAGCCTCGTGCTCTATTTTTGAAGAACTATTGCTGTTTTCTATGTACGGGAATGTGTGCGCTCCACACTCGTTACCCATTAATAAACTATCACATTGTGAAAAGTTACGTGCGTTAGTAGCTCGCGAGTTTATTTTAACAAGACCACGATAAGAGTTTTGAGATTTTCCAGCACTTATTCCTTTAGAAATAATAGTAGACTTAGTATTCTTACCTAGGTGTACCATCTTAGTTCCAGTGTCTGCTTGCTGGAAATTATTAGTTACTGCGATAGAATAAAATTCTCCTACTGAGTTATCACCTTTTAAAACACAACTAGGGTATTTCCAAGTCACGGCACTTCCTGTTTCTACTTGTGTCCATGAGATTTTTGCGTTTTTCTCGCATAATCCACGCTTCGTCACAAAGTTAAAAACACCACCTTTGCCTTCGGCATTTCCAGGATACCAGTTCTGTACGGTAGAATATTTAATTTCAGCATCATCTAAGGCTATGAGTTCTACACATGCAGCGTGCAATTGATTTTCATCACGGCTAGGTGCGGTACAACCTTCTAAGTAGGAGACATAACTTCCTTCATCTGCAATAACAAGGGTTCTTTCAAACTGTCCTGTTCCTCCTTCATTAATACGGAAATAGGTAGAAAGCTCCATAGGGCACTTCACGCCTTTAGGGATGTAGCAAAAAGATCCATCAGAGAACACTGCGCTATTTAAAGCGGCATAGTAATTATCTTTTTGCGGTATTACCGTTCCTAAATATTTCTTTACCAGTTCTGGGTGCTCTTGAATCGCCTCAGATATAGGGCAAAAGATAATTCCTTTCTCTGCAAGTGTTTCCTTAAAAGTAGTTGCTACAGAAACTGAATCTACTACTATATCCATGGCTACACCAGCGAGTTTTTTTTGTTCATCTAGGGAGATCCCTAATTTTTTAAAGGTCTCCAGTAATTCTGGGTCTACTTCATCTAGGCTATCGTATTTAGGCTTAGAATTAGGAGCGCTATAAAAAGAAATCGCCTGTAAGTCGGGCTTGTCATAGGTTACATTTGCCCATTCTGGCTCTTCCATTTCTATAAAGTTGCGGTAAGCTTCTAGTCTCCAGTCCAGCATCCACTGTGGTTCATTTTTCTTTGCAGAAATAATGCGTATCACATCTTCACTTAATCCTACTGGGATTTTATCTGATTTTATATCGGTATAAAAGCCGTACTCATACTCCTTATTCTTGAGCTCTTTTTCTAATTCTTCTTCGGTGTACTTTGACATAATTTTCTTTTAATTCCGCTTTCGCGAAAGCGTAACAATAACTTTGAACTATCTAAAGAGAAAAACTCTCTCCACATCCACAAGTCCTCTGTGCGTTTGGATTGTTAAATACAAATCCCTTACCATTCAAACCGCCGCTAAATTCTAGGGTAGTTCCTACAAGGTATAAGAAACTTTTTTTATCTACAACAATGCGCACATCATTTGCTTCAAATATTTTATCTGTGTCTGTAGTTGTTTTATCAAAAGTGAGGTCATAAGATAATCCACTGCAACCACCACTTTTTACACCTACTCGCACATAATCTTTATCTATGGTAAAACCGTCTTCACTCATTAATTGAGCAAGCTTCGTTTTGGCCGTATCTGACACGTTTATCATATGCTTAAATCCTTATTTAAAATGGTTACAAATATACAACAGCCATTCCTCAAGATGAAGCTAAACAATTCATAAAACATTATGATGGCATGCAGTTTCTCTATAGTTTAACAATTCTTTAAAAGTTTGATGGATAATGCTAGGGTTTGCAATAGCTTAGAACAAGAAATGATTGTAATTTTGCAGCATGATAGAAGATAAAAATCCGCAGCGCACGTCGATTGAAAATTTAGGCGAATTTGGTCTAATAGATCACCTAACAAATAATGTAGAACTTACTCAAGACTCTACAGATCGAGGGATAGGTGATGATGCTGCCGTTATTACTCATAATGATTCTACTGTGGTTACTACAGACATGCTCATGGAAGGTGTCCATTTTGACCTGAGTTATGTACCTTTAAAACACTTAGGTTATAAAGCGGTTATGGTAAATCTGTCTGACATTTATGCCATGAATGCAGTTGCTACGCAAATCACGGTTTCCATAGCGATGTCTAATCGTTTTCCAGTGGAAGCAGTAGAAGAATTATATGACGGTATTAAACTGGCTTGTAAGGTTTATGGTGTAGATCTAGTAGGTGGTGACACTACAGCTTCTCAAACAGGACTAGTAATTTCAGTAACAGCTATAGGTGAGCAAAAAGCAGAGGATATCGTTTATCGCTCTGGTGCTGGAGATGGAGATTTACTGGTAGTCACAGGTGATGTGGGCGCGGCATACATGGGGTTACAAATCCTGGAACGTGAAAAAGCTGTTTACAAAGCAAATCCTAATAGTCAACCTGATATTGAGGCTTACAGTTATTTACTAGAACGACAACTCAAGCCTGAGGCGCGCAAAGATATTTCTAAACTTCTAGCAGATCTAGACGTAAAACCTACCAGTATGATCGATGTGTCTGATGGATTGAGCTCAGAAGTTATTCATTTATGTAAGAACTCTGAAATAGGAATGAAAATTTATGAAGAAAAGATCCCACTGGATCCTACGGTTATTAACGCTTGTGAAGAATTCAATTTAGATAGTACTACTATTGCATTAAGTGGTGGTGAGGATTACGAGTTGTTATTTACGGTAAAACAAGAAGATTTTCCTAAAATAAAAGCAAATCCTAGCTTGAGTATAATAGGTCATGCAGTTCCTCAAGGTGAAGGGATCCATTTAATCACGAGATCAGGTGAACAGGTTCCTATTCAAGCAATGGGATGGAATAGCTTTAAAGGTTAAAGGCTTAATTCTCTGCGATTTCTTTTTACCGCAAGTTTACTAAGAGCAATGTTGATACGAGTGTATTTATCGTTGAGCGGCACCACATTTCCATAAATGTTAGTAGTCATTTTTTTACCACATTTAGCACAGCACATTTCTTGAACACGTGAATTAACTTGATGAGTCACTTTTAAGATGTGACCCGTAATACTGCAAATAGCAGCCGCTTTAATAGGTGAGAAATTCTGGGACATAATGTCTAGTAGTTTAGATACAAAACTGATTTATATCTAGTTAACTAGAGATTATGCAAATTAAGTTTTTTTAATCATCGTTAAAACGCTTAATTAATCGACAAAGCGCAGGTTTTGAATTAAATCTACGGGATGAGTAAGTAATAGCATGTGACCACCTGTAAAGGATAGTCCCTTTAATCCCTGAGTTTTTATTTCCTTTTCAATGAGTGATTTATCTATTACCGTATCTCTATCTCCATAGAGGTAGTTCACACGTACGGCATCATCAAGCCATACCGATGGTCTGTCTCGCATGGCGCGTAACGCTGCCAGCACACTTTTTACAGTCATGTTTTTTGCACTTACCTTCATAGCCTCAATAATTGCTTGATGTGACTCATGTTCTTCTTTAGTAAATAAGTTATTAATGGCCATAGAAACATAGGCATCTTGAAAACGGTCTATGAGTTGAATTGCTCGATTACGCATTTGTTTACGTCCTGGTAGATCAGCACCGGCTATACTATTAACTAATGTTAATGAATGGAGTTGGGAAGGATACTCTTTTGCAAAAGCGGCTCCTACATAACCGCCCATGCTATGACCTACAAAATGGACTTTTTCAATTCCTTGTTGTAAGAGCTGTTGGCTTATCTCAAGGGCTAGAGATGCGATAGAATATTCACTTATAGAAGGTGATGCTCCATGACCTGGAAGTTCCACAAATAAGAGATCATATCGTTTTTCTAATGCCGCAGCAACAGTATTCCATTGACTCTTACTACCTAGAAAACCGTGTAGCAATAGTACTACAGGTTTGTTTTCGCTTTTAAAAGAATAGGTCATTTTACGCATGGTGGCAAGATAATATCTATGGCTGGTGTTAAAGTAAAAGGCAGTTCTTTTTATTTATATAAATCTGTTTTGTGGTTTATAACTCTTTAAAAATATGATACTAAATAGTTGGAAAAAAATGATATACCAAATGGTATCTTTACCTTATGAGAAACCCACAGCGTACTAAGCAAATTATTATTGAACATAGCGCTAACCTTTTTAATACCAGAGGTTATAAAGCCACCTCGTTAAGTGATATTACCACTGCTACTGGTTTTACTAAAGGAGCTATTTATAAGCATTTTAAAAATAAAGAAGATCTAGAGCAGCATGCTCTACGCAGTTTAAGTAAACAAATGTTTGATATTCTTAATTCAAAAATCAAAACTGCTGAAAATTTTCAATCAAAAATTGAAGTTGTCTTTATCTTTTTTGAGAATTATTTTGAGAATCCGCCCTATGAAGGTGGATGTCCTTTAATGAACAGCGCTTGTGAAAGTGATGATCTTGATGCTGGGTTAAGACAGCAGTCTTTTGGTATGCTTGTTACATTTAAAACCACGATTGAGCGTATTTTTAATAGTGCTCTCAAAAAGGGCACTCTTAAAAAAGATACTGATATAGACCTATTAACTCATCTCTTCATTGCTACCCTAGAAGGTGCCATTATGATGAGTAAGTTAGAGCGCAACAACCTAGCATTAAAGAAATGTATTTCTTATTTGAGAACTATTGTTGCTGGAATCACTGTTAAATAAAGAGCTGTAATTTTTACTTAAATAAAAACCCCAAGGCTTTTAAAAAACCTTGGGTTTACATTTTTATGTAAAAGCTATTATTTCAACATAGCCTGAGCTTCTTTTATGACTCTAATCGTTCTTTCTTTAAGCTCCACGATTTCTTGATTTTCCTTTTCTAGAATATCCAGCTGTTTTACAGCTGCTTCTAGGTCATTAGGCAATTTATAGTCATAAGGAAACTTCTCTGAATAGTCTCTCATCCATACCATCATATCATCATGCGCTTTTTGAAGCTCTCCTTTTTTAGACATCATAACATCTGTATTTGTGGAGTCCATCTTTTGAGTTAATTGATTACTCAAGTCCATTAAATCACCCATTTTAGGCATGATCTCATCGTGCGCTTCCATAGCTTGTTGCTTGAGATCATCAAAAGCAATTTGCTGTTCTTTAAGTCCATTATCACAAGAAATGAATAATAGAGCGGCTAGGAGTACATAAAGTGATTTCATAGTTACAAGATTTATACTGCAAAGATACTAACGCATATCAATTAAAAACAGACTTTTCTCATAAAAACGATGTAAGCCGCAAGTGTTTATCGCTACTTATATTTGCAATCGACCAGCACCGTTTTATGTTTCCCATTGCATTTCATTCTATTTACAAACATCCACTGCCAGAAGGGCACCGTTTCCCTATGGTAAAGTATGAATTGTTACCTCAACAATTACTACTAGAAGGAACCGCAGTAGAGCGTGATTTTTTTGAACCTAGCCAGCTTTGTGAAGATGAAGACGTACTGCGTGTACACACAGCAACATATCTCGATGAACTCAAAACTTTAAGCTTAGAACGCAAAGCGGCTCGCAAACTTGGTTTTCCTTTAAGTGCTCAACTAGTGGAACGAGAATTGCGCATCGCTCAAGGAACTATAGACGGTTGTCTCAAAGCGATGGACTTTAAGGTGGCTATGAACATTGCCGGTGGAACGCATCATGCTTATACAGATCATGGCGAGGCGTTCTGCCTCTTAAATGATCAAGCCATAGCCGCAAGATATTTACAACATCACGGGTTAGCAGAAAAAATTCTTATCGTAGACTTAGATGTTCATCAAGGAAACGGAACAGCACAAATTTTTCAAAATGATGATAGTGTCTTTACTTTTTCCATGCACGGTGCCGGTAATTATCCTTTTAAGAAAGAGCAGTCTGATCTCGATATCGCTTTGCCAGATGGTACTGATGATGAGCACTATTTAAGTGAACTCAAAAATATCTTGCCCGATTTGATCTCTCAAGAACAGCCCGATTTCATTTTTTACCTCTGCGGTGTGGACGTCGTTGCAACAGATAAGTTAGGCAGGTTAGGTATGACCTTAAATGGCTGTAAGAAAAGAGATATGTTTGCTTTGTCCGCTTTCGCGAAAGCGAGAACACATAAAAATA
>P_2C_Liq_1_UnCtyDRAFT_1000044_pt1 | contig 45961 bp, 39 predicted proteins | sample Pon2CUnioCityCA_2_FD_10234 | JGI IMG/M metagenome (IMG submission 10234) | reverse complement strand
AAGCCGTTTTAATTCCTAAGTCTTTAGCCGCTAGTAATGGTGCAATGGCTTGTGTGGCTCGTTGTGTGGTACAAAAAACAAGATCTGGTTGATGTTCCTCTAGCTGTGCTTTTAGCTCTTGATAGCGCTTAGTAGATCGCTCTGCGGCATTCATTTGATCCATTAAGGATTGCCAGCCTTTGGGCGTAGTACTAAAAGTCTCATGAATTTTTACAAAGGCACTTTTAAGAATATTCTTTAAGCCATTCCATTTCAACGGAAATCTATACGTAGGATAAACCTTGTCCTTAGTTCGCTTTCGCGAAAGCGCTAATTCTACCCTTTTACGAGCATGACTCAGCACAGGTGTTTTAGGATGAATCTTAGTGCTCGCTATTTTGAGTTCCTTATAACCGAGTTGTTCTTCTAAGGAAAACACCGTATTGTTCCAATAGGTAATATCAAAACCCTGCTGCTCTCCTATTTCTTTGAATTGGGTAAAGGCAAAGTTGCGCAGTCCTACACCATCTGGGAAGAGAATAAATATTTTGGGATTGATTTTCAAAAGTATTTGGAGTTTTAAAAGTGCTAAATTAATGATCTAAAACCTAAAAATATTGAATAGATAACAGAAGTATGAAATTTGCGATAATTTCAAAGATTTGAAAATAATTTGATCATTGTTCATTTTTGACATTGCCGCAAAAAGGAGCCAAACCTGCCTGCCGGCAGGAAAGTCTAGGCTGTGGGACACTTGTCTAAAAATTTCAATGCGCTTGCTAAAGAAAAAACCAAGATCTGAAATCTATAGGTAGTTTATCGTTGATAGGAACTCTTAGATACTCAAAAAGATATTTGATATTCTTTGGTTTGAAAATGATTCGTGTTTTCAACCTTTCCGACCAAAGTAAGCTCCACTTACTTTGCCCACCTTTCCTCATCTGAGGAAAGGAGTTTTTTTATTATTTAAATTAAAAGCTTCTCGCCTTAGATAAGGCGAGGACAGATTTAGCAGCTTGCTGCAAATCAGGAGTGGTTGAACACGAATGATTTATTAGAACTCAACAACTACTTCCTATATTTCAACTTATCACGCTGTACCTGTTCTATGGGTAAAATATCTGTGGCTTTATAGTCTAGTGCTTGATGTACAGCTTTTAAATCACGAGCTAGTTTTCTCATTCCTGCTGGTTCTAGTGAGGCACTGTGATCTGTTCCTTTCCAGGTACGGTCTAGGGTATAATGACGTTCTACGACATTTGCTCCTAGTGTATAAGCAGCCACATCTACCGCAATTCCTAAATGGTGCCCTGAGAACCCTATGGTCTTTACTCGGTCGCCATATTTTTGAATCATAGTAGTTATATCAAGTAAACACACGTCTGGAAATGGTACGGGATAGCCTGATGTACAATTGTAAAGCACTAGATCTTTTGCTCTGTTGTGCTTTTCAAAGAATTCTACAAGTTCTTCAACTTCATCCTTAGTAGTCATTCCTGTGGAGCAGTGAATTTCTCCAGTATAGTTTTCACACAACCAGCCTAGCATTTCATAATGGTTGTTACAAGCACTAGGGATTTTAATGAATTCTGGATGTAGCCCTGCAATTTCTTTGGCGCTTGTTAGGTCCCAAACACTCGTGGAATAAGTAATTCCTACTTCTTCACAGTAGGCTTTTAACTCTGCATGCTGGTGGACATCAAATTCTAAGAATTCTCTATGTGCTCCATAAGTATCTCCATAGGAGTTTACAGGATTAGGGTGTGGTGCCTCGTATTGCTCTTTAGTGAGCAACTCAATGTTATGACGCTTTTGAAACTTTACAGCATCTACTTTACAAAAAATAGCAGCTACTTTAATCAGTTCTTTTGCGATTTCCATATCGCCTTTATGGTTTCCACCTATTTCTGCAATGGTGTATGGTTTTTTATAAGGACTCATAACGGTTGTTATATTTTATAATAAATTCAGTCGCCTCACGGATCGCTCCATCGGCGCTATTATTTTGCAGGATCACGTCTGCATGGTTTTTTATGGGTTGTGTGGCGTTTGCAGGAGTAAATGACCAGCCAGCGGCACATATATTTGCCATATCGTTTACATCATCACCTATATAAGCGATGTTAGAAAAGGATAACTTTCTATCAGTTACTATTCTAGAAAGCAAGCTGTATTTATCTTTTACGCCTAGATAAACGTCTTTGATTTTTAGTTTTTTCATTCGGCTGGCGACGATCTGAGAATCCTCAGAGGTCATGACCATGACTTCTACTCCATACTGGCGCAGGATTTCTAATCCCATACCATCACGCATGTCAAATTTTTTCATCATCTCACCATCTGCTCCGTAATAAATACAACCATCTGTAAATACTCCATCTACATCTAGAATGAGATGTGTGATGCGCTCACTTTGTTTCTTTGTTTTTAATCGTGCTGCGAGTAATTCTTCTACGATTTTCCAGTCTGTTAAGGAGTCTATCTCTGTAAGACTGTCCTCAGGCATAGGGACTGTTGCGATATTACCGCTTATTCTGTTTTGGCTTTCGCGTAAAGCGGAATCAGTAGTCACATAACAAGCTCCGTTTTCTATGAGAAGTCCGTCAAAATCTTGTCTTCGTGGTCTTTTGAAGATGTCATAATTCTTAGGCGTACCGTCTGCATGCCAGGTAAATCTATGGCTATTTACAACCGTTAAAGCGCTGTCGTAATTCTTACTATTTGCTACAGCATCTAAACAGTTATTGATGTCCTGGGCTGTGGTGAATGGCGAGGTTGCCTGCAGTAAGCAGAATAAATCAAACTTTAATGCTGAATTATTTACAAATTCCATCATCGCCATTTCAGTACTGGCCGTATCTGTGGCACTGGCGTCGCTACGTTTTACTGCCATGACTTTATCCGTCGAGTGGTATTCTTTTTCTATAAAGTCTAGAATATCTTGGTCATCAGTATAGACATAAACCTGATCGAGCTGTGAGGCGATGGCTTCTCCTAGTACCCAACAAAAAAGTGGGCGACCTAGTAGTTTCTTTTTATTCTTACCAGGAATACCTTTAGAACCGGCGCGTAATGGGATAAATCCTATGGATTTCATAGATATAAAATTGTGGGCAAATTTAGGGAATCCTTTTTATCCTTGTTTAAATATTAACCTTTAATCAATGAATAAGCTTCCCTTACATCTTTAGTTATTTTAACACGATCCAAACTAGGTACTAAATTTTTATCATTTAAACCAACTCCATTCATAAGTAACTCATTATCAAATAAAACAGATACTAAAATGTTATAGATATGGTTAACATCTTCACAATCTTCAATGAGACAGCCGTTTTTTTCATTTTCTATGATCTCAGCAGTAGCTCCACCAGGATTAGACTGAATAGGAAATGCTCCTGCGCAGATAGCCTCAAGCAAGGTATTAGGCATACCATCACTATTTGAGTTACCTATATAAATTAAGCTCTTGCATAATAACTTAATGATTTCTTCATGACTCACCAGTCCTAGTATGGTGACATGTGGTATACTGCTGTTTTTAAATGCAAGAACCTCTGGGTGTTGTGCTCCAAAAACAACAACCTCATAATTGTGTAATTCATCCTTTAATAATTCAAGTGCTTTTAACACAGGAGCAGCTCTACCCGACCTATCCTGATTTCCCTTAACGGCAATGATCTTGCGTTTTTCAAAAGGAACTTTAAATTTCTCAAATTGAGCTATATCAAAACCGCCACCACCAGGAAAAACTCCTAAGTGAGTTCCTTTAAAACCTAATTCATCTGCGATATGTTGATCGCGTTTACAATCTGCAAACATGTAATCTGTTCTGGCCAGTACAGCTTTTATATCTTTTAAATGATCTGGATCATTTTTATAATAAAACAAATCACTACCCCAAGAGGAATAAATCCAAGGAATTCTATTTTGTGACATCACTTGTAAAATAGGAGTTGCACTTAGATAAAGAGCAAAGCTATGCACTAAGTCAGGCTTGATTTCTTGTATTGTTTTTGCAAACGCATCTTCTACCCTAGTATCATATTTATGAACTAAAGCATTAAAAAGTTTGGGAAGTTTATTTTTTAAAAAGGTACGACCACGTCTTTTTAAAAACCCTTTTTTCCATCCCGTGATTTGATTCATCCAGCTCATGGATGGCGCATATCCTTGATCTTTTATATCAAACCAGAAAACTTCATGTCCACTATCCCGCAACTGCTCAGACCAGCGACGGAAGTGAATGGAATTCATGGAAACAAGTAGGATTATCATGGTTTAAGAATTAAATAAATCGTGGATTGCAGCCATGGAAATCTCTTTTTTACTGGGAGTGGTATGATCTTTATTAACAATAGACTCAAGTTCACTGCTAAAATTAGCACTTGTTTTTGAAATAAAATAATTCAACTCGTCATCAATATAGTTTGAATAAAAGTCATAACCTGCTTGATCTATGATAACGTTAGGGATTCCCATTTGATGTGCCTCAAGAAAACAACCTGAAAAATTAGAAACATGCACCACTGATTGAGCAATACTATTAATTAAAGACTGCTGAGCAGGATATTCGATGCGGTAATCATCTTCTGAAATAAATTGATTTAAATAAACTTTTAGTTCTTCAACGCTAAGAACATTTCTAGGATGTAAGCGTAATACCCATAGGTACTTACTTGATGTTATAGCTTTAAACAGTTCATCAGTAAAAAAGTAGGTTAAATTATCTCTATTCAATACCTGCAACGTATATAATATGTGCGATGGTCGATAAGTAACTTTAGGCAAATTAAATTGTAACCAGGTATTACCTAAAGCAACGGCTCTACCATTTAGATGCCATGAATTAATATTTGCAGCTGAAGATTCATCCCAACACCAGTAATGCGTAGGCATTGTATTAAAACCTAATTTGGGTGTTTTTAACCATGACGTATACGCCATATGGACACCAGTTTGTGGGCCGTGTTGAAAATCTGCGCTAGGAATACCTAGTTGACCTGCTGCAAAAATTGCCGCTGCTGTATCCTCATAGCCATAATAACTAGCAATGACTAGATGTTTTAGATTAGCTTTCTGAAAAATAGTTTTAAACCAAATAGATTTACGATACACCTTATCTGTCCAATTATTCCAGTAGGATTTAGAACAGTCTAAATCACCATTATTCCAAGGCTCATTATTCAATTCATCAACAAAGTTTTCAAATAATGGCAATACTGCAATGGACTTAGAAGCTTGAACTGGGTCGCCTCTAAAAATTTTAGAAAACTTTAAACCACGCCTCAGTACTGGTAAAGAAAAGGATTGTGACTTATTTTGAACATTTGCAGGCATCTGGTCTATTTCAAGATGCAAGAAATTCAGATCAGGTTGAATCATTATGATAGGGTCAAAAAACCTATTCAGTAACGTGTTTTTATAAGAAACGCGGTGCATTTTCAGACCCATAAAAACGGTATCCACCTTATTAAGTTTTAAAATAAAATTGCGGTAGGTAAAAAATGCCTTTATGTAATTGAGCCATTTATTGCCAAAAGTAGTCTGCTCCTTTTGTGGAGTCGTTTTAACCACATCCTTTTTGATTTGATCATCACTATGTAATAAATAGAAATACAATTTAAACCTCATATTAGGCCAGATATGTATTCCATTAATCATCCATTGATCTACTGGATAATGACGTTCATAATTAAGAATGATTTCTTTAATTACTTGATGATTCATGAATGTAAATCTATAGTTAGTAAGATTTTATCATGATTAAAGTGGTAGCGATATGCGCAATTTCTATGCTGAGATATGATCCATTCTAATATTAAATTATTTGCTTCTTCTAGGGATAAGGCGCTATACTTTTCAGGTTGTTTAACCGCTTTTAATTTTTCCTTTAAGGTCTTTTCTTTTATAGAAACTTCTATAGCATAACATCCAGATGTTTCAGAAAGTGAACACAACATCGCTTTCAATTCACTTTTTAAAGTAGATACGGTGATTAGCTTTGGATCACTTAGGGTAGTGAGGTTTGTAATTTGTCCTTTTTCAAAGTTTTGATTTGCCTTAATACGTTTTAATAGCTTGGTCTGTTTTAAGTACTCTTGATTCACACGTTCTAGACCAGTATGTAATGGAGCAGTAGCGTTTAAACGACGATATGCTTTTTCATGCCATTGATGTTTGAAGAGGACTTCGCTTTCGCGAAAGCGTACCTTGTACCCAGCATTTCTCAATCGCACATGTACATCAGTATCCTCGCTGCCCCAACCGTGGTAAAACTCATCAAAACCATTAATTGATTTCAAATGTGCTGTAGGCAACACGGTGATTCCTGTTGCTTCTGAATCGGTTTGAAATTTTATTTGATAGTCATCAAAGGATTTTTCTAAAGCGCTTTCTTGTTGCGTCATGATACCTACCGTAAAGTACACCGATTCTTGTTTAGAAAAAGATTTTAAATGATTTTCAATAAATTGTGGATGCCAGATCATGTCCATATCAGACACCATAATATGGGAGGTTTCACAATTTTTAAGCACCCTATTAATACATCGCGATTTATTCCATAACTGACCTTGAGTAGGACAAAGAATTAATTCTATATTACTTAAACCTTTAATAAGACTATTTAATTCAAATTGATAGGCTGGCTCACTTCCATAATCTACTACTATGATATGCATACCATCTATCCATTGCTCTTGAATACTTGTTAGGCTTCTAGAAACTATTTGTAGATCTCTAGATCGATTAGGTATGACGATGGTGAGATTATTCATTATGATTATGATATTCTTTAATTCTGCTTTTGAATCCTAGGCGTTTTTTAAACCTAATAAAGGCATGCACTACATATGTTCCATAATTCTTAAGACCTATCCATAAAATTTCTTTTAGAAAAATGAGTAACGTTTTCAAGGCAGATTTAGGTTGTCTTTGATGATTAATGAGACCAGCTATAGTTTCATTACTCCATCTTTCTAATAAATCACTAGAATTACGCTTTACATTATAGAAAAAAGCATGTCTCATTTGCTCAATACGGTAACCATAATTTGTCACTTGTTGTGACCATAGTTTATCCTCGCTAAACATTAATCGTTCATCATAATTAAATTCTTGCCAGACTGATTTTCTAATCATAGCACAGGCATTCATCATTCCATATTCTAGAGGTTCTAGAATAATACCATCATTTTCAATGAAGCGTTCATAATCTTTAAATGAATTGATATATCGCAGTCCTGCAATCTTATCATCTAATTGAAACTTCTTGAGACTATCTTTAAAAAAGTCATCGCCTAGTGGATAAGCATGTGCACTTAATAAGGCTATAAAAGGTTGGGTGCTTTTTGATATACCTAAGTTTAGGGCCTTACCATAAGTAAAGTTTTTAATAGAAATAAGTGTTGCACCATATTTATGAACCACTTGCTCACTATCATCAGATGATTCATTATCTACGATGATAATCTCATGGATATCATCCTTATAAAAACGATCAAGTAGCGCTAGAAGTTTTTCTAGTGCTAGTGCTTCATTTTTATTTCTTATGACTACAGTAATCATCGTGGTAAGATAGTTTATAATAATTTTAAAGGATAGATAATCATTATCATTTTAAAAAATTGAAATCGTTTATTTGCGATGACACTTAATTTATAAATAGTCATCAAGGATGATAGAAGGTATCTATATTCCCTATGTGCGGCTATTTGTTCTGTGATATTGTATAAAGATGGTAGTAGCGCTGTGGCAAGTTCTTTATCTAATACTTTTCTACGTAATAATTGATGGACAGTATTAAACCTAGCCTTCCATTCTGAAAGTAAGGTGTTTCTATTTTTAGTAAGCTTTATAGATGCTGGTGTGTGTCTAATGTGTGAAGCGACTATATCATTGTATTTAAAACGTTTTCCTGATATAAGCGCTGTTGCATAAAAATAGTAATCCTGATAACTATGTAAATCCTGTGAAAAGCTCAAATCGTCTAATGACGTTTTTTTCCATAACACGTCTCCAGTTTGCCAGCCAGCTTTTTGTAAAAGAAAATCTCTTATCATATGATCAGACCATAATTGCGGACGCCACTTTCTATAGGCATTTGCAGTTTTAAAATTATAATAAGCACTATTGAGAATAAATCCATCTATTTCACGATGCTTTTTAAAACCTGTAAGATGTGATTCTAGCTTAAATGGTAACATAGCATCATCACTATCGTAAAATAATATGTATTCACCTTTGCTTAATTGATAACCATAATTGCGACAGGCATTTGCTCCCTTAGTTAAGGTAGCTGGTCGTGTGTGAATGGATATTCTAGATTCCGCTTTTGCGAAAGCGGCAACCACCTCAACCGTATCATCTGTACTACCATCATCTATTACTAGACATTCCCAGTTTTCATAGGTCTGTGCAACGATAGAAGACAAGGTTTCACTAATTAAAGTGGCTCTATTATACGACGGAATAATGATAGAGATAAGTGGTTTCATGGATGGTATTGCAAAGCTATAACTTTCTAGATGCTACCGTTAACTTAAGGTATAATTATTATTCTGTTTTTAAAGATCTTGAATTATTTCCTGTTCCCGTTACATATTGAAAGTGTTTTTTAAGCGATAAAAATGGTAGTTCTACTAGTCTATAAGAAAGCCATGAAAAGCTAATTACGATGATGGTATTCTCAATAAGCACTAATAGTAACGGGTATTTTAAAGAAAATAACTCAATCAAATAATCATTAAAGTAAGGTTCTATAAATGCACTAGTGATCAATGTAGGAAGAATCAAATGATAGAGATAAATCCCATAGCTAATTTTCCCTATAAAAATCAGAAATTGATTATTCCAAAAATAGTTAAAGACATAACTATCAGACTCCTTGTTCTTATAAATAAAAGCAACAATCCATAAAGTAAGTATACTGGTTGTAGTACGTATGGAGAGTACATGCCACGATTGTAAGGTGAAACTCATGATCGCGTAACAAAAAACGACGATACTTATGATCGATAAGATTTGATAGAATTTCTTAAAACTATTGATTTTATAGGTAATTACCCAAGCAAGTAATGATCCTAACCCAAAGGCATCAAAGCTAGTAAAAGTGAGAACTCTAGCTTTGCCCACATCGCCTAATAGCCACTGACTGCCTATACCAATAGCGATAAACAGTATAATCATGGGTAGCATATATTTTTTTCTACACCATAAAACAATCCATGGCCAGATTAAGTAATACTGCTCTTCTACTGCTAGCGACCATAAATGCGATACTATTCCATCCCATTTACCTATAGAGAAGAAGTAAAAATTAGACGTATAAGTGGCAAAATAGATAAAAGCTTCTCTTATGGCAGTTCCTGTGCTGGGACCTAATTGATAGAGCACGATTATGGTAATGTAGTAAATAGGAAAAATGCGCAACGCACGCCTGATGTAAAAACTTTTTATGATTGTACTAGATGTAACTCCTTTTAGTACCGCTTTTTCTCTAGCATTGAATAATATAGCAGTAATTAAAAATCCACTTAAAACAAAAAACATATCCACTCCAACCTGTCCCGTAGGTAGAATGTGAATCATAAATTTTTTAGGAATCCAGTGACTAATCACAACTAGTAATACTGCTATGGCTCTAAGGCTATCTAGTTGTTTTATATATTGCATGTATTGTTCTTTTTCTACTTAGCTTAGGGTTAATACCCTAAAGCTTGTTTTAATTGAGATCTAAAAAAGTGATTGTTTCTAATTCTTATTCCGATTAAAATAAAGCCCTATTGCTCTAGTATAAGAAGTACCAATATCAAGTATAAAATTTTCAAAGTAATAATCTGGACGTTTAATACATAATTTTATTAGATGAGGAATCTTGTAAAATGTTATTCTAAATATCACTTTAATGGTATGTAAAAAGGTGTATTTCTTATAAACCGTGTCAAATGTATTTCGATTAGAATGATAAGCTCTTTTTATGTGCCAAGATATTTTAGTCTTATACGGCGCAACTAAATGATCCATTGCCAGTTGAGGATCGAAATAAATAGAGTAACCAGCCTTTCTTATTCTCAATTGTAGTTCATCCTCTTCTGCATAACCGATTTTAGTGCCATTCATTCCTCTTGAAGGGTCAAAGCCATTTAACTCAAGTAGTATCTTAAGTTTACAATACATATTTCCACCAGAAAGATTTCCTTGATCAACTTTTGAAAAAGATTTAGTGAGCATTGTTTTTTTTCCGAAATTATCTGAAATCCATTTAGGCTTTTTAGTTTCATAATATGGATAATACATTCCTCCGAAACAATCAGGTTGATAAGCATGAATGATCTCTATTAATTTATCTACATAATTATCATGTGGAATTGCGTCATCGTCTAAGTAGCCAAGATATTCAGTATCACACTCTTTAATCGCCCTATTTCTTGCATTAGAAAGACCTTGTTTTAATTCCTTGTAGTAACTTATTCTTAATCCACTATTGATATAATGATCTATCAATTCTGCGGTATCATCTTTTGAATTGTTATCAATGATCATTAGTACTAAATTCTCCTTATGATCACCTAATTGTGGTAACAAAGCATCAATACATTTCTTTAAATAAAATGACCGGTTAAAAGTGCATATGGCTATTGTTACTTTCATTTGGTTATGTTAATTGTTTTTTAATTGACAAATAAATATTTACAATAGGACCTGATGATTTCTTTGACAAAATAAAGTACTTTAAATAGTCTTTAATATTTATTACGTGGTATTTAAATAGTAATCTAAGTATTTGTATATCCCTTGAACTTGTCAAACCATTCTTAAACTGAATATAGGTTACAAATATCTTGTGGTGGAAATGATACAATAATTCGATTTTGTTTGATAAAGATGATTCTTTTAAGAGATTGACTAAATCCTTAATAAGTATTAAAAATGATTTTAGCATCTTATCTATAAACTCAGGATTGGAGAATTTATCTATATTTTGATGATCTTTTCTATAAAAACAATCGGCAGTAACATCCGTAAAATCTTTAATTTTAATATCCTTTTGTAGTAACAATTTTATTGAGAAATCAACGTCCTGAAAACGTTGTAACTTTTCATTAAACTTAACATTAAAATGGTCGTGTTTAACTAACATTGATGTTATGGGCCATGGGGACCTGTAGCTTAAAAACATATCTAAGTAGCTTTCATCACTCTTCTTCCTCACATTGACTAAATAACCTAGATCAGCTATGGAATCAGTAAATACTCTCATTGGAAAAATGAAAAGATTATTTTCTGAATCTATCATGTTTATTCTAGATTCGATACAATCAGATGAAATTAAATCATCTCCGTCTAAAAAAATCAAATAATCACCTTTTGCTTTTTCCATGCCTATGTTACGACACGCATTTGCTCCTTTTAAGCGATACTCAGGACGCTTATAAAATCTAAACTTAGAATTTTTATTCTTTACCTCACGAACAATCGCTTCAGTATTATCCGTTGATCCATCGTCTACAATTATACATTCCCAATCTGAAGAGGTTTGAAGTTCTACAGACCTCAAGGTTGCCTCTAAAAGATCGCCATTATTAAATGAAGGGATAATTATTGAAATTAAAGTCATTCAGCATTACTGATTATTATTAAAATAAAATTTTATTTTATTTATCATTAATTAATGATAAGTCGAAAGGTTCTACATCTTTGGCAAATATCTCGGCATTGCAGTGTGGAAATGCGAAAACGTCATTATTACTATTCTTTAAATTTCCTAACATAAATTCAAAGGCTTCAAAAATCGTAGTTCCCTGATATTTTATAGCGGTAAAATGTTTATTCTGCTTCAACATTTTATCATATGTCCAGTCTCTTCCTCGGTTGTACTTGCTATAATGATCGTCTAATTGTTTCTGAAAGAAGTATCCACCTTTTACTAAATCCACGCCAAGCATTAAAATTTTATGATTTGAATATTTAATTGAAATAAGATTTAAAAGTGTAGAAATAGATCCTCTATGGTGATACAATCGCTCATCTAAACTTCTTGCCCAATCATTATCAACCGAACCAGAGGAATGAGGTTTTAAAAAGATATATTTTTTATTCTTCTTCAAAAGAATCGGTTTATAAACCTCGGATATGTAAAAATATTTAACTTTAGCATCATGAAAGTCTTTACTCAATAATTTAAGTGATTTTTTAATAAATGTGTAAAAGTAATATTTGATTTTGTAAATGATAAAAGGGATAAATTTTAAGCAAAATTTTAAAATATTAGTTGAAAAATATTTTTTAAAATTACAGTTGAGGTAATAAGTATGAACGCAATCATTTGTTTTTCTTAAAGCTAGTTTTAAGAAATGTCTTGCGTTTTCATCATGAAAGTCTAAAAAGAATAATTCGTTAGGTTCAATATTTGCTACTTCATAGAAATAACCAAATTTATTAAGCGCAATTCTAACCTGTTGATTATTCAACCATCTTTTTAAATCATATGGTAAATGACTGATTGATGTACCAGAACCTAATATTACGACCCAGTTATCCATTATTAACTTTTATTAAGGTTACTAGATATTTGCTCGAAATTACGACTGACCACTTTTTCTAACCTTGCTTTCGAATCTTCATAAGATGCATTGCTTAAGTATAGACGTGATTTAGAAATCAAAATATCGGTCAATTCATCATCATGCACCTCTATACCTCTTTCCTGTTCTCCTATATCCTCTAAAAAATATTTTAATTTATCATGACTTATTAAACTAATTATACTGATGTTTAAACCATACGGTATCATTTGAGCATGTCCTCGAGTACCTATAACTAAGTCAAGAGTTGAATATTTTTCGAAAATTTCTTGTATTGATGCACCAATTAAATTCAATTCAGAAATTTCTAGGTCATTCTTTTTTGCCCATATATTAAATTCGCCATCGCGTTCACCATGAATTAAATTTATTATTTCACAACCTTCATTTTTAAGTGTCTTCAATGCATCACATATTCTATTAAGAATTTTATCCGCAGTTTTGAATTCACCATATCTAAGATGATGACGATCAAAAGCTATATTAACAGCTATAGTTTTTTTAGTTTTATTCATAGCGTTTGCAGTAAACTCAGGAAATAAACTTTGTAAATTAGTCGTAGGGCAGGGATGGAATACTATTCCTTCATTTTTATTATTAATATGTTTACTGAACTTTTTGATAGAGCCATTATTTCTCATACCGAAAAAAGAAGAAACATTAACCAATTTTTGAACATTTTGATTAAAAAAAGATGCGAACCCATCTTGATCTCTAAATTGATTATATCCTACTGCATGGAGGAATAATGGGACATTAATTTTCTCATATAAATTTAGCGGTATAGCCCATTGCCAATTTGAAATTTCATTAGTATTTGTGTCACTTAAAAATAGACCACCACCACCGACTACTATTGCATCATGATCATTTAAAATTTCAATTAATTTATCGTCAACATTGGAATGTATATTAATTAGTGACCATTGAATCTTTCCTAAATTGACTTCATATTCCCTTCTTACCGCTTGAAACAGTGCGATATCACCAGTATTACCAGATCCATGTAAACCAATATGAGCTATTCTAATTTTATCCGTGAGTAACGATGTTGAACTCGATTTAAAACCAGTTTTTAACTTTAATAATTTCCTTTTGGTATTAACAACAAACTTGTAAAGTTCATATTTGACCTTGTAACCTATAGAACTTCTATTATCATTATTTGACTTTTTTTCTTTTACTAAATTAGAGATTCTTAAGCACTCCTTACTAGGTAAATTAGCTGAATTTAACCTTCTTGATTTCTTAGCTATTATATTTATAAAACCTCTATGTAATTCTAAATTAATTATTTCAAACCCTAAGTCTTCTAGAAGAAATTTTAGTGTGTTGTTTGAAAATGAATTTATGTGTGGAGCCCAAAAGAAATGATCTAAACTTGGACCATACAAACTATCTAATGTTGGACATTCTATATATACAATACCATTAACATTCAGTGAATTAAAAATTTTCTGCAAAAACACTCTAGGATTACTAACATGTTCTATAACATGAAAATTTGCTATTAAATCGTATTTATCTTGACATTCATAGTTTTCAAAAAAAAGTGAATCTATTTCTAAGGCATATGTTTTTCTGCCGTAATCGGAATATACATAATCAGGTTCTATTCCCTTAACGGTTTTACCTGCGGCTTGACAGAGTCTCAGAAAAGAACCAGCACCACAACCTATTTCCAAGACTGTTTGGATATTATCAAAATCTTTTGATGGTAGAGATTCAACCAATTTAGAATAGTTCTTAAATGCGATTGATTCAGCTCTTGAGATTTTACTAGGGGAAGGTTTTTCACTTCCTCTTGCTGTTGAGGAAAAATCACCATTCAAGTACAAATTCTCATGACTTTCATTTGTAGGTCTTGGGATAACCATTACGAAACCACAATTTTTACAAATACAATTATTTAACTCATTTTGAAAACGATCTCGATTGTGCAACAATTCAAATTCCATTTTGTCGCATAATGGACATTCTTGATCTGAAAACATAATTAGTAAGTTAGTTAATATCTCTTTAAGGTAAAAAGAACCTGTTATTCCTGTTCCATTTTGATGGTGACTTTAAACTGACCTGGTCTATTTTTCCTATAGCTTAATTCTTCAATAATAGTAAAATTGAGTTTATCTTTATGTGTGGAAATCACTTTATTATACTCATCTCTAAATCCAAAAGTCACCAAATAATCACCTTCAACGAGAGTATTATTTGGGATTTTTATAGTTACAACGTTAGATTGATTTCTGATTATACTATTGTCATCTTGCGAATCATAAAAGAAAAGCACTTTATAATCCTTATCCCTGAGATAAAACGACAAAAACATTTTTTCCATTCTATTATTGAGCAAATCAAATCTGAAATTAATTTCTTCAGTAGTGTCAAATATATTTTTTAAATCTTCTGACAATATTGATACACACTTTAAAACCTTTGGAGATTCTGGTTTAAAAAAAATATTATTTCCAGCTTTTCTGGAGTCAAATTTCAAATAAGTATTTACGGCTAGCTTTGTATCACCATTAAAAGTAGAATAACCATTCTCCAATACAACACATCGAGTACACAAATCCTGTACCGCAGCCATATTATGACTCACAAAAAGCACCGTACGACCACTGGTATTTGAAATATCCTGCATCTTCCCGATCGCCTTTTTCTGGAACTCTGCATCACCTACGGCAAGTACCTCATCTACCACAAGAATATCGGGTTCTAGAAATGCCGCTACCGCAAAACCCAGTCGCACACGCATCCCACTAGAATAGCGTTTTACAGGAGTATCTATGTACATCTCACAACCTGAGAATTCTATAATATCATCTATTTTACTAGCGATCTCTGCCTTAGTCATTCCTAGGATCGCTCCATTTAAATAGACGTTTTCACGACCTGTTAATTCTGGGTGCATACCAGTTCCTACTTCTAATAAACTAGCTATGCGACCGCGTATTTTTATACTACCAGTGGTAGGTACGGTTACTCGAGATAAGATCTTTAATAGCGTAGATTTTCCAGCTCCATTTTTACCTATAATTCCTAGAATTTCACCGCGTTTTACTTCAAAGTTAATGTCCTGTAGCGCCCACACGTATTCTGAACTGGCTGTTGCACTGCGATCATTTACCGCACCTATTTTTAAATAAGGATCTTCCTTACCACGTATTTTATGCCAGAAACGATTGAGGTCATGACCTATGGTTCCCGTTCCTACCACACCTAGACGGTATTGCTTAGAAAGATTCTCTACTTTTAAAATAATATCATTACTCATGGTTCTGTGCTTTAAAAGGACACACGGCTAGTAAATTATCCTGCAATTGTTGTATTTTTTCTGGTTGTGGCACGGCATTATTATGAGCTTCAATCAGTTTTATAAAATCTGTTTGAGACCATGGATGATCTATTTTTATGGCGTCATAAGTTTCTAAACCTACTGATAAATAGTAATCGTGGTATTTTACACCATCACCATAAATACGGTCAGAAAAAGTGACTTGTACCGCAGGAATATGATAGGCATGAGCCACGATAACTCCATGTAATGAAGAAGAAACAATAGATCCACATTCTAATAGTTCTCGGGTAGTTTCCTCCACATCATTAGTTCTAAAGTTAATGACTTTTATGGAAGGATCATTTTTATACCATTCATTTACCTCTTCATAATCATTAATATGAGGAATGATTCCTAGGTGAAACTTCTTATCAACTTGCGGCTGGTAATACCTGGGCAGCAGTAAGGCAGGATCTCCATAAATTGCTGGACAGTTATAGCCCAGTTCTAAGAGACGCTCACGCGAGAGCGGACCTCTAACCGCAAGAAAGGTAGCACCAGCCACTTGTGCATCTCTAGAAATAATACCACTACCCCAAACGGTACAATGAGCACCGATATGTTCTAAAATACTACCAATGGTGACATATAATGGTGACCATAAATTTTTTAAATAAAATTTATTTGCTCTTTGCCAAATTACTTTTTTAGCAGCTATTTTTTCTACTAAATATTTACCTAGTACATCTCCATAATTCTCTTGATCCAGTTTCTGAATTAACATCTCACTCCACCAGTATAAACGTATCGTTGCAGCCATTATACAGTGTCTATAAAAGTTTTCTCTGTTCTATTAAAAATAACAAGACCTATAAAAAAGAGTACCAGTCCTACCATAAAACCTACGGTAATTCCTATCCAGTGTATTTCTAGATTATCAAACCACAGCGTGCGGTAACTTTCTATAATATGTGCCAGTGGATTCCATTCTACAGCCCAGTAGTAATCCTTTAATTTATCTCGAGCTGCTTCTAAGGAATACATAACAGCACTCAAGTACATTAATAATCCCAGCCCAAAATTAATGAGTATAGATAAATCTCGATACTTAGTCGTTAATGCAGAGAAGATCATCCCTATTCCCATACCTATTAAAATGACATTAAGAACTATGATAGGTAATAACGCAATAGAATAGGATGGTCTAACGTCCATGCCGTTATAAGCATAATAGACATAAAAAATAACGAGTATAATTAATTGAATACCATATTTAAAAAGTCCAGATAACACCTTAGAAGCTGGCGCAATAAAACGAGGAAAATACACTTTACCAAAGAGTCCAGCATTTGATCTAAAGGCATTACTGGTAGCATTTAATGATTCTTTAAAATAGGACCATAGTGTTAATCCAGTTAAGTTAAAAAGAAAATTGGGTATCGCACCATTATCTATTCCAGCGACTTCATTAAACACCAGCGTAAAAACCACACTGGTAAACAGCGGTTGTATTAAAAACCATAAGGGACCTAGAATAGTTTGTTTATAAACGGTAACGATATCTCTTTTTATAAAAAGTACTAGTAAGTCTCTATAGCGCCATATTTCCTTTAGGTTCAAGTCTATGAACTTGCCTTTAGGTTTTATTTCATAAAGCCATTCTTGTTTATCGCTCATTGATTATTGTTATTACGCTTTCGCGAAAGCGGAATGAAAAGACTACTTAGGTTTAAATATCCCTTTTATTAACTTCTTAACTCGTTCTAGCACACTGTTTTTTGCATCATTTTCATGATAACCATTTCCATAAGCACCATAGCCGTAACCATAGCCGTAACCTAAATTACCACGATCACTGAAGTAATTAAATACAAAGCTTAAGTTCTTGATCTGAGCACGCTCGTATTTCTCATTTACCACATCTAGCATTCCTTTTTTAGTATATCCCTGACGTACTAAATACAGAGACGCATCAGCATGTTTTGAAATTTCTAGTGCATCGGCCACGAGTCCTAATGGTGGTGTGTCCAGGATGATATAATCATAATCTTTTTTAAACTGTTCTATCATTTCACCAGCACGTCGCGACATGATGAGCTCACTAGGATTAGGCGGTACTGGACCAGAAAGAGCTACATCTAGATTTTCTATTCCCGTAGAACGTATCATCTCATCAAGGCTGCAATCATTTACGAGATAGTTAGAAACTCCCAGATCATTATCAACCCCAAAATCATCAAAGATCTTAGGTTTTCTTAAATCCAGACCTACTAATAGAGTACGTTTACTGCTTAAGGCAAACACGGTAGCAAGGTTGATACTGGTAAAGGTTTTTCCTTCTCCACTCACACTACTGGTTAACATAATCGTGCGCGAACCATGCTTAGAATCTTGATCATAAATAAAGTGTAGACTGGAACGTATACCTCTAAAAGCTTCGGCAATAGTAGATTTAGGCTTATCTTTTACAATAAGATTAGTAGGGTGATTCATTTTACCTATCACTCCTATAAGTGGGATCTTAGATAACTTTTCAAGCTCCTTAGGGGAATGTACATAAAAATCTAAAAGGGTAAGAACAAAACCTACACCTACAGGAATAGAAATCCCTATTAAAAGAGCCATTAAATAATTAATATTTGAATCTCTACGTGTTCCACCACCACCAGTATCTCGTGCCTCATCAATGACATAAACATCTGAGACATTTGCGGCTTTAACGAGTTCTGCTTCGGCCTTTTTGGCCATGAAAATATTATAGGCGTTTTGATTCACATCAAACTGGCGCTGTATTTTTAAAAACTCCTGTTGTTCTTTAGGTAACTTTTTTATTTGAGCCTCTAATTTATTAATCTGACCATAAAGATCACTTAACTCTTTATTTAATAAAGACTTAGAACTTCTAATATTTTCATAGATCACATCTTTAATAGCGTTAATATCACGATCTAGTTCTCTAAATACAGGAGCATCTGCCCGCATGGCAAATTCTCTTTTCTTGCGTTCTTCAGAGAGGTTTATCAATCGCGTCACGGCTCCAGCAATACTTCCTTCTTCTATCCCTACTACTGATGGTGCTTGAATGACTGTGTAGTCTGTTCTGGTTTGTAAATAAGTTTTAAGGTTATCGTAGTAATTCAGTTTATTTTGAATCCCACGTTTTTTAATTTCAAAATCGGTAAGCTTTTTATTAAAATCAGAATTTTGTACGGTGGCATCTAGTATTTGAGATTTATCTCTAAAATCTTCTAGTTCTTGCTCCGATTTTTTAAGGGCTTTTTCTTGAACAATAAGCGAGCTATCGATATACTTAATGGTACTTACCGCAAACTTATTTTTACGTTTCAACTCTCCTCGTTCTAAAATTATAGAACTGGTATTGATATAGTCGATCAACCGCTGCTTGTTTTTACCTTGTAAGCTTAGCTTTAAAATAGATGAGCCTAATGGCTCTTGACTAATAGAAATTCCTTTATAACGATTTACCGTTCCCCAATAACTGCCAAAATTAAATAACCATTCACCGGTTTTTATAGTTTCACCACGTTTCTCAATGGTAATTTTCAAAAAGGGTAGATCTACTTTCTGACCAAATGTAAAGGTTTCACTCCATGCCCCTTCTGGTACAGAAAGGCTTTTAGAAACTCTATTTGCATAGTGATAACCGCTTGCGGTAGCACTAGAAAAAGTAGTAGATAGCTCATAACGATCTTGATCGAGTACTTTAATCCTAATGTTATTACCGTAAAGCTGTGCAGCACTCGTGTCTGCATAAATAAAGAAAGGTGTTTGTTTATAAGCATCGGTATTAAAATACTCACCTTCTTTGATGTAGTTGATATAAAACTGTAATTCATCTACCACTTGCTCAGCATGCGTGCGGGATTTAAACTGCACAATGGCTGTGGTCACTTTATCAGTAGTTCCACCCCAATTAAAGGTCAAACTCTGACTGCTGGTAAATAATGGGTTTGAATTATCCTTAATACTAATTAAAGAACTAGCGCTATAAATAGTCTGAATAAACTGATTTTTATGGTAAGCATATCCCAACCCTATTCCTAAACATATCACAAACAACCACCACAGCTTGATCAACTTAGTAAAAAATTGTTTTACATCAAAAATACCCGATAAGGAATTGATTTCTTTTTCTTCTTCTTCCATCTTACAATCGTGTGAATAATAATACGGTTGTGACTAAGGTCGTTAGCACCGAAATAATCGTAGTAAAAGAGGCTAATCCAGTCGTTCCTGTTCCTAGTGATTTTTGAGGTAGTGGATCTACCACGATCATATCATTAGGTTGTATATAATAATAAGGAGAATATATCACATCTAGTTGAGTCAAATCTAAATGATGCACCTTCACGCCATCAGGATATTGTCTCACGATACGCACATTAGTTAAATCACCAGTTATAGGAACACCGCCACTATTTGCAATAGCTTCCACAATCGTAACTTGATCTCTAAAAATAACCTGTTCACCTTTTCCTCCTACTTCTCCAGCCATCACATAACGCAATCCACCGAGTCTTACGGTCACAAATAAATCTGCATTTTCTTTAAAATACTCAGTAAGCAGTCTTTTTTCAATATGTTCTCTCAATTCTTCTAAGGTTAAGCCTAGTGCTTTTATCTTTCCTAATTGAGGCACTCTTATATCACCATGTTGATCTATGGTATAACCATTAAAATATAAACCGCCTTGTGCAGGATTAATATTATTCTGACCAGCTGCAGCGGTAGCCGTATTAAACATAGAAACCAGCTCTGGATCATAAGGAGCTTTAATCTGAATACTTAAAATATCATTGATTTGTAATCGATACGGTGGCTGCACCTTTTGAATGGTAATCAATGAATCGTTTTTAACGGTATTAGACTCCTGTAAATAAGTGATTTTACGTGTAGGAACGCAAGAACATATCATTAAAGCCATCAATAAAATAAATATACCTAAATGGGAACGCATATACTTCATTAGAATAAGCGGTAAATATAAAGTTATCTCGTGAGACTGCCTATATAGGAATCGCTAAACTCACCGTAGTTCGATAAAAAGCGAATTTAGTTTTGTTTGAGGTTCTCTGAAAAGTGTTTTTTGTTTGCTTTTTTTGGTTCAAGGTTTAAAGTTGAAAGTTCTTAGTTCTTGGTTCTTAGTTCTTGGCTCTTGATTCTTGATTCTTGATTCTTGATTTTGATTTTGATTTTGATTTTAAGTTTAAGTTTAAGTTTAAGTTTATAACCCACCACTCTTCATAGGAAAATAAAAAACAATAGCCTAAAAAACTCGTATTATTGCAATCCTTTAAAGCATAAGGTTTCATGAACTATATATCTGTTGAAAACGTCTCTCGTAACTTTGGAGAACGCGTGTTGTTTGAAAATATCTCTTTAGGGATCAATGAAGGTCAGAAAATAGGTTTTGTAGCAAAAAACGGGTTCGGTAAAACATCATTACTAGATATCATCATCGGTAAAGAGGTTCCTAACTCTGGTAGCGTTAATAGACGTAATGATTTGCGCATGGCGTTCTTACTTCAAGAACCAGATTTGAATCCTAACTCCACTATAGAAGAAATTATTCTCGCCTCAGATATTCCTACCATTCAGGTAATCGCAAACTACGAGAAAGCCTTGCAAAACATGGAAGATGCAGACAAGTATCAAGCTGCCTTTGATGCCATGGACTCTACCAATGCATGGGATTTTGAAACCAAATACAAGCAAATTCTTTCTAAACTTAAACTGGACGACCTTTCTCAAAAAGTAGCCAACTTAAGTGGTGGACAAAAAAAACGTATTGCCATGGCGATTGCTCTGTTGTCAGATCCGCAATTGTTGATCATGGATGAACCTACCAACCACCTGGATCTAGAAATGATTGAGTGGTTAGAAGAATATTTTAAACAAGAAAACTATACCATTTTGATGGTTACTCACGATCGTTATTTCCTAGATCGTGTATGTAACGAGATCATAGAACTGGATAATGGTAAACTCTATACCTATAAAGGAAACTATTCTTACTATGTAGAGAAAAAACAAGAACGCTTAGAGATTGAGCAAACTACTCAAGAAAAAGCGCAGCAACTCTATAAAAAAGAATTACAGTGGATGCGCCGCCAGCCTAAAGCCCGTACCACTAAATCTAAGTCACGTATCGACGATTTTTATCAGATCAAAGAAGCCGCTCACAACCGTCGCAAAGACCACCAAGTGGAACTCGAGATCAATATGGAACGTCTAGGAACTAAAGTGGTGGAGCTTCATAAAATCTCAAAATCTTTCCCAGGCAAAAAACTCATCGACAACTTTTCTTATAATTTCTTAAAAGGAGAACGCGTAGGAATCATCGGTAAAAACGGTACAGGAAAATCTACCTTCTTAAACATGATTACCGGTCATCTAGAGCCCGATTCTGGTAAAGTCGTTAAAGGAGAAACCGTTAAAATAGGTTACTACACGCAAGGTGGTATAGACATTAAACCTGGTCAGAAGGTGATCGATGTTATTAAAGAATACGGCGAGTACATACCGCTCAATAAAGGTAAAATCATCAGCGCGAGTCAGTTGCTAGAGCGGTTCATGTTTGATAGTAAAAAGAAACATGACTTTGTAGAAAAACTCAGCGGTGGCGAGCGCAAGCGATTATATCTCTGTACCGTGTTAATTCAGAATCCTAATTTTTTAATTCTCGATGAACCTACAAATGATCTAGATATCCCTACGTTAAATATTCTCGAAAATTTCCTTATGGATTTCCCAGGATGTTTAATTGTAGTGAGTCACGACCGTTATTTTATGGATAAGATTGTAGATCATTTGTTTGTATTCAATCAATCTGGAACCATTACAGATTTCCCTGGAAACTATAGTGATTTCCGAGCTTATGTGGGCAACACAGACCTTGCTCTTGATAAGGATGACACCGCTCAAGGCGAAAAAGTAATCGCTACAAAACCCGTAGAAAAAAAACCAACCTCATCTTCAGGTCCTACTCGCGAGCAACAAAAAGAACTCTCGAGACTCGAGAACAGCATTAAAAAACTAGAAGAACAACGCGCAAAACTTCAAGAATCATTTCTGGACACCTCACTCACACCAGAAGAACTCGCAAACAATTCTAAAAAACTGGATCAAGTAAAAGAAGAACTAGAAGAAAAAGAAATGGAATGGCTGGAACTTACGGAGTCCATTGGGTAGGACTGTTGAACTTGAATTAGAAGTATAACGCAAATGTCAGTTCGAGCGCAGTCGAGAACAGTTTTGAATCTCTAAAATTTTTATATAATTTACAGTTTTTACTTTTCTCAACTATGAAGATTTTAAAATTTATTATAGTACTTATCTGCACTCTCTTAAGTGCCTCTTGCAGAACAACTGACTTAATCAAAGTTCAAAAAAATTCTAATTACATTGTAAAACTGAACTACTTACATGAGGGTACTTCAGAGCCTTTTTATGAAAGAGAACCAAAGAGCAAAGAGGAATTAATTGATGGACAATTATACCTGCTTGAATTATTAGATAGTAGCGTTTCCGAGATTAAAATGGAATCTTTAGAAAAAGCCAAAAACACAACAGATTCTTTAACGTTATTACAAACAATAGATTCTCTATATCTAATGCTTAAAAAACCTAAAAGCGATAGGATTAAACAAATTAATGAGACTGACTTTTTGTTATCACCCATGAAATTTGACATTTATAGTAAACTATATCTTGATGCAGAGACAATTATTCAGGATTACAGTAGGTACTTAAAGGTTTTTCAAAAGAACAAAGTAAGTCATGGAGTTTTCTTGCAGTCTGCTTCATACAATAACAAAATATACTATTATGAAGAAGAGACTAAAAATAGTTTAGTAATAGATAGCTTGATTAACATAAAACTAGATAAATCGCAAACTGTAGTCTTTAATGGCATGGAAGGAAATCCGTATACAATTACAGAAAAAGGCAGTTATTATGGATCACCTACTATAATTATACACGAAGGTATAGCTAAATTAGATTTCCCTATGAGATTTAATGACCATATTAATATTGGTTTTATATATGATAATAATTTAAATGGATTGATATTAAAAAATGATCGTTACCTTATTAATAAGGATACCAAATTTGAAAAGGAATTAGAACACTCCATACAATTATTTAGCTACGAGATTCTTAACAAAAAAGATTGGTCACTTAAAAAAATAGTTCAAAATAAATATCCAAATATAAACATCGATTCCATACACATGTCCCCTGAAAATCAACCAAATCTATATTACAATTTTGATAAATAAATATGAGAAGTAGATATTCTTACAAATAAAAACAAAACAACCTTGTATTTAGGTGTGACTTCAATGTTACAATCACGCATCAGATAACATAAAAATAAGTTGTACCCAAAATCTTTTACTGCACGTTACAATCTAAACATCCTAGTTTATCATGAAGCTTACCAAATGATAGGTGACGCTATAACACGAGAAAAGCAATTAAAAGCTGGTAGTCGTAAAAAGAAGGTAGCGCTTATCAACTCTATCAATCCTAATTGGGATGATTTATATGATACACTATTAGATTATTAAAAGCAGATTGCCATGCTACAAAATCACACCGCAAAGTCGCTCGCAATGACGATCAAAAACGTTATTACGAGGAGTGAAACGACGAAGTAATCTGCTTTTATGAAATCCTAGATTGTTTTCATATAACTTTGTCTTCATCAATTTGAATTACACGCACCTTGCTCCACCAAATCAAACATTATATAAAACACTGCCTTAAATCCTTTCATCTTCATGGGATTCACTCGCCGTTTGTGTTTAATCTGGAGAAAAAATGTTTACGAGATAAGAGTCATTATGAGCCGTATGATGCTATGAAACGCTTTCGCGAAAGCGTAAAAAACAACACTACTACCTTACACATTCAAGATTATGGTGCTGGTAGCCGTGTTTTTAAATCAAACAAGCGCAAAGTCAGCGACATTTTAAAACATAATTCTAGCGATGAGAAATCAGCAGAGTTGTTGTATCGATTGTGCCGTTATTTTGAGGTGAAAAATGTTCTGGAGCTAGGAACTTCCCTAGGAGTTGCTACTCAAGCCATGGCGCTATCTGGAGCTTATGTTACGACTATAGAAGGCAGTCCAGAGGTACAAGAGTTTGCAAAAGATCTATTTAAAAACCACAGCATTAACAATATAGAGAGTGTATGCAGTACATTCAAAGACTATCTAGCTCAAGAAAAAGAAATGACTTATGACCTCATTTATATAGATGGCCACCATGATGGTGAGGCAACGATGACATACTTTGAATCGTGTATTTCTAAATCACATAAAGACACCGTTTTTGTACTTGATGATATTTACTGGTCTCCAGGAATGACTGCTGCCTGGAACAAGTTATGTGAACATCCACAGGTCACGGCGAGTGTGAATTTATACGATTTAGGCTTGCTATTTTTGCGCAAGGAACAGCTTCAAGAACGTTTTTATATCAAATTGTAACGTTAAGAGAATTGAAACGTCCTATGAGAAAGGCTAATAATTCTATATTTTTACCCTATGAGCGATAATGTAATAGATGTGCGCGGTATCGTGCGTAATTTTAAACTGGGACAAGAGGTTGTAAAGGTTCTCAAAGGGATAGACCTAGAAGTAAAACGTGGTGATTATGTGGCTCTTATGGGACCATCGGGTTCTGGAAAATCTACCTTGATGAATTTACTGGGCTGTCTGGATACACCGACTGCTGGTTCTTATAAACTGAACGGAACTGATGTTTCTAGCTTGAGCGATAATGAACTGGCCGATATTAGAAATACAGAAATAGGTTTTGTCTTTCAAACCTTTAACTTACTTCCTAGAACTACCGCTCTTGATAACGTGGCTTTACCTATGGTATATGCTGGGAAATCTAAAAAGGAACGCAACGCTCGTGCTACCGAGGTACTAGAAAGTGTAGGTCTAGGCGACCGTATGGATCACCAGCCTAATCAACTATCTGGTGGACAGCGACAGCGTGTTGCGGTAGGAAGAGCTCTGGTTAATAATCCATCCATTATCCTAGCCGATGAGCCTACAGGAAATCTAGATTCTAAAACTGGTATAGAAATTATGAGCCTCTTTGACCAGATTCATGCTGCTGGAAATACGGTGATCCTCGTAACGCATGAAGAGGAAATCGCTGAACATGCTCATAGAGTGATCCGTTTGCGCGATGGAATTATAGAAACTGATGTACGTAATAGACCATGGAAGGACTAAACAGCTATTCAGACTGGATTTATATAGGCGCAGTTGTGATTGCCTTTTTTATATTCTTATTATGGAATCGCAAAACACATGGACGTTCTAGAACTAAAGATCGTCGTAGTTTTAAACAACGCGTTGCAGAACGTAAGAAGGAAGAAAGAAAAAATTAAACTCTAAGTTTCAAGCTCCAAACCCAAGGTTTGAAACTCCAAATTCAAAATTTTCCCCTGTGGGGAAATATCCGCAGGACAATGGGGTTTTTAAGTTCTAAAATCACTTATTAACCATCTCTCTCAATTGCGCAGACAGGTTTACAAAAGAAATCACCGGAATATAAGAACAACAGTGTGTGAACTAAAAATTAATCCATGACTAGCACAACTACTTTTTAACGACTCCTGGACTGAGGACTAAAAGACTGAGCACTACAACCTACTCCACTGGAGTTCCATACAAATCAAAATCCTCTGCCTCTGTAATCTCAACATTTACAAAAGATCCCACAGATAGATAATGTTTTTCTGCATCTATCAACACTTCATTATCCACATCTGGGCTATCAAACTCGGTACGACCTATAAAATAGTTACCACGTTTGCGATCTATAATCACTTTAAAAGTTTGACCTATTTTAAGCTGGTTCAATTCCCAAGAAATTTGAGATTGAATTTCCATAATCTCATTAGCACGTTCTTGTTTCACCTCTTCAGGGACATCATCTTCTAACTTATAAGCATGTGTATTCTCCTCATGCGAGTACGTAAAACATCCCATGCGTTCAAAACGCTGGTCTTTTACCCATTGCTTTAAGATTTGAAAATCCTCTTCAGTTTCTCCAGGATATCCCACGATTAAGGTGGTGCGTATGGCCATTTCAGGAACAGTAGCTCTAAAATCTGCTAGTAAGGCATTTGTTTTTTCAAAAGTCGTTCCACGTCTCATGGATTTTAACACAGGTGTAGAGATATGTTGCAATGGAATATCTAGATAATTACACACCTTAGGTTCAGATTTCATTACCTCAAGCACATCCATAGGAAAACCAGTAGGGAATGCATAATGCATACGGATCCACTCTATTCCTTCCACTTTAGCAAGTTCTCTTAACAGATCTGCTAAGCGGCGTTTTTTATATAAATCAAGACCATAATAAGTCAAATCCTGTGCAATAAGAATGAGTTCTTTCACACCATTTGCGGCAAGTTTTTCAGCCTCAATGATTAGGTTTTCTATAGGCGTACTTTTATGACCACCACGCATTAATGGAATGGCACAAAAAGAACAAGGTCTATCACAACCTTCGGCTATTTTAAAATAGGCATAATTCTTAGGAGTCGTAGTAACTCGTTCCCCTATGAGTTCATGCTTATAATCTGCACCTAGGGCTTTGAGAAGTGATGGCAACTCTGTCGTACCAAAATACTGATCCACAACTGGAATCTCCTTTTGAAGATCTGGCTTATATCGTTCAGATAAACAACCTGACACAAAAACTTGATCCACTTCACCTCTATTCTTACGTTCTACAAAATCTAGAATCGTGTTTACAGATTCCTCTTTAGCATTATCTATAAAACCGCAGGTATTGATCACCACGACATTTCCTTCTTCTTCATGGACCACGTCTTTGCCACTGGCTTTCAGTTGTCCCATTAACACCTCACTATCGTAGACATTCTTAGAACATCCTAGGGTGATGACATTAATTCTATTCTTTTTTCTTGATTTTGTTCTCATAAGCGGCTGCAAATTTACGACTTAGAGTGGTTAAAATGATTGTTTTTATCTCGCTTTCGCGAAAGCGTATATACCAGCACCTAAAACAAGCCTACAGAATTTAAAGTGGTTTCCCTAACTTTACGGTAACTTGCACCCTAACACCTCGCTAAGAATGGAGCAAAATGAGAACGTATCCTACTATAATAAAATAGCCAGAACCTATGATTCTTCAAGGTTTAACAACTCTTATGGTGATTTTATTCACAAGCAAGAGCTGGCATTTTTTAATAGCTATGTTAAAAAACAGGATATAAAGGAACACCTAGATCTAGGATGTGGTACTGGTAGGTTTTTAGAATATGCACATTATGGTGTAGATCCTAGTAAGGAGATGCTAGCCGTAGCTCAAGAAAAATATCCACAAAAAGAATTAAAAATAGCCAGTGGAACTTCTACAGGATGGAACGACCAGCAATTTGAAAAAATTTACTCTTTTCATGTGATCATGCATTTAGATCGTGAAGTTATAAAAGATATTATTAAAGAATCCCACCGACTTTTAAAAACTAATGGCAACCTTATTTTTGATTTCCCATCACACAAGAGGAGAAAACTCATCCATTATAAAGCTGCTACCTGGCATGGAGCTACCAGTCTGGATATACAGGATGTGGAAAAACTAGCCGGCGACTTATTTACAGTAAGTTATTCTCGTGGTTTTCTATTCTTGCCCATTCATAAATTTCCAGTAAAGATACGATCCTGGTTTTATGGAATTGATCAATTGTTATGTCGTAGCTTTTTAAAATCATACAGCAGTTATATAGCCGTAATTTTAAAAAAGAAATGATACGAAAACTGCTTCCAAAATCCTTAAAAATAAAATGGCAACTTTATAAACGAGCCCAAAGAGATCGACGTAGTGGTTTTTCAAAATTACTAGCTCAAAAAAAGAGTTTCACTAACGGATTCACACATTCTATTACTATTACACAACCTATTAAAAATAATACTGGAGCTGTAAACAAGGTTCATAATATTAAACTTGCTTTTCAACATATAGAAAGGTTAATTATTGCTCCAGGAGAAACATTTTCTTACTGGAACAGTATTCCGGCACCTATTGCAAAAAATGGATTTAAAAAAGGACGCAATCTACTGGCTGGAAAATTACAAGAAGATTATGGTGGTGGTTTGTGCCAGTTATCTGGTATGCTCTACATTGCTTTGTTACGCGCTGGTGTAGAAATCGTAGAACGACACCATCATTCCATAGACATTTATACAGACCTGAATCGCTACACACCATTAGGCAGCGATGCCACCGTCGTTTATGGTTACAAAGATTTGCGTTTTAGAAATAATTTGAATCAACAGATTGCTTTTCAAATGTACTTTAAAGAAAATGAGCTCGATCTTCACTTAATAAGTGACAAACCCATAAAAGAAAAAGAAATAAGCTGGCATCTCACTTCTACTAACACTTATAAAACGGTTGAAACTAGAAATAGTAAGGGAACGGTTATAGCAGTCTCTAGGTATCAAGTTTAAGTTTAAGTTTAAAAATAGTTCGTTCTACATTTGTAACAATTTATACGACATTTAAAAAACAAATAGGTCTAACTATTAATAAACGCAACAATATCCTCAAAAAAGAATCTCGTATAAAGTGATAAAGCAATGCAAGCTACGGTTACTATCCAAAAGTACTTCTTAGTCAGGATCATGATTAGACAAATACACAACATGAACAAATGTAAACCTGCCACCACGAAGATAGGGATCTGGTACTCATCAAGAACTGTAGGCTCGGTAGCTTGAGCATCAAAAAAAGTTTTGGCAATAACGGTTATAATGTGAAATGCGGCATAAATAGCCACAAACTTAGTCATGATAACTAGACTCTTTGAACTGAAAAGTTCTGGTTTTTTAGATATGTCTCTCAAGGTGTTAGTATTTAGTTATATGCCTTAGGCATTTTGTAGCACTTGGTTCCAGTTTGAATGGAATCTATTTATTGAACTAAAGGAATGTTTTTTTCTAGAAGGAGTTTATTCATTTGAATGCTTTTGCGAAAACTTACTAACTCCACTATAAAAGATACAAAAAAACTCCTAGACCTAGATTGATCTAGTACTAAGAGTTATAAACTGTTTATGTGATAATTTTAGTTAAAAAAACTATCGACAAATTCTACTTTATTAAAGACCTGTAAATCATCCATGCCTTCACCTACGCCTATGTAGCGCACTGGAATCTGAAACTGATCTGAAATACCGATGACCACACCACCTTTTGCAGTACCATCGAGTTTAGTAACAGCTAGCGAGCTTACCTCAGTAGCTGCGGTGAACTGTTTTGCTTGCTCAAAGGCGTTCTGACCAGTAGAGCCGTCTAACACGAGCATAACGTCGTGTGGTGCGTCTGGAATGATTTTTTGCATCACTCTTTTTACTTTAGTCAGCTCATTCATGAGGTTGACTTTATTATGCAAACGACCTGCGGTATCGAGCAGCACCACATCAGCCTTTTGAGCAACGGCACTTTGTAAGGTATCAAATGCAACACTTGCAGGATCACTTCCCATAGCCTGCTTGACAATTTCAACATCCACACGATCTGCCCATATTTGCAATTGATCTACTGCAGCAGCCCTAAAAGTATCTCCTGCACCTAGCACTACTTTTAAACCTTTTTGCTTGAACTGATGTGCTAGTTTACCTATGGTGGTCGTCTTTCCTACGCCATTTACTCCTACTACCATAATAACATAAGGTCCATCCTTTTGCGGGATAGTAAAATCTGTAGCATCGCCATAGTTCACCTCACTGAGTAATCCAGCGATTTCATCTCTTAAGATAGCATTAAGTTCTGTGGTTCCTAGATATTTATCTTTTGCAACACGCTCTTCTATACGATCTATCACTTTAATAGTAGTAGCGACACCTACATCACTAGAAATGAGTACATCTTCTAAATCATCTAGCACATCTGCATCTACCGTAGATTTTCCTGCGACAGCTTTACCCAGTTTATCAAGAAAAGAAGTTTTAGTCTTTTCAAGACCTTTATCTAAGGTCTCTTTTTTCTCTTTTGAAAATATCTTTTTAAAAAAACTCATTATAGTTAGTAAATAATTCTTGCAAAGTTAATGATATACGAGCGATTATATAAATCATGCTCTATTCTAGGTCAATTAGTACGCCATATTAAGAACACTGCCAAATGGTCCATAAAAAAACCGCTCTACTTAAGCAGAGCGGTTTTTTATAATCTTAACTAACCAACTTTATTTCTTATTCAAGAAATCCTTTACTAATTCTGGCGCCATAATAGCACTCACAAATGTGTATGCACCTGATTTAGGTGACTTCACCATCTTGATGGCTTTAGTTAATCTCTTTGACCCAGTTTGTAGGGTTGCTACTGATTTCTTTGCCATGTCTTATTATTTTATTTCTTTATGAACTGTCATACGCTTTAAGATCGGGTTGAATTTTTTAATTTCCAAACGATCTGGCGTGTTCTTTTTATTCTTAGTCGTGATGTAACGAGAAGTTCCTGGTTGCCCAGACTCTTTGTGCTCTGTACATTCAAGGATTACTTGAATTCTATTTCCTTTCTTTGCCATCTTCTAGTGTCTTAATAGATTACTTAGTAAGAATCCCATTTTCACGGGATTTTTTCATTACCGCAGTAATACCTAATTTATTGATGTTTTTTATCGCCTTAGCAGATACTTTAAGCGTAATCCACTTATCCTCTTCAGGAAGGTAGAAACGCTTTGTAAAAAGATTCACGTTGAATCTACGTTTAGTCTTATTCATAGCGTGAGAAACATTGTTTCCTGACATCGCTCTCTTACCTGTAAGTTCACAAACTCGTGACATGATTATCTGTGTTTAAAATCGGACTGCAAAATAACAAATATTAATTCAATCTCACAAGCCTAAAACAAGGGCTTTTTTATAAAAGTTTTTTTTAAGTAATTTAAAGCGCTTTAAAAAGCCCACAAACCCTTATCATATGGGCAAAAAAGCTATAATTCAATTAATTCCTTTTGAAGGAGTTCTAGAGCTTTATTAATACTTTTTTGAACCACTCGTTCTCTATGATTCCCCATCATAAAGTGCAAGCCATATACTTTTAAAGGTGTGGCAATCCCTATATATACTGTTCCTACTGGCGCATCACTATCTCCTTGAGTAGGACCTGCGTTTCCTGTAGTTGCAATAGCAAAGTCTGACTTAAACTTTTTTCTTACTTGCGCTGCCATTTGAACCGCTACTTGTTCACTTACCACACTGTATTTTTCTATAACTACAGGATCTATACTCAATATATCTACTTTAGACTGTGTAGCATAAGTAACTGTACTACCTTTAAAAACTTGAGAAGCTCCTGGGATTTCTGTGATCAAGCTTGCTATCTTACCGCCAGTACAACTCTCTGCGGTAGCAACGGTTTTATGTTTCTCTTTTAATAATTGAACGACAGAATGGACTAGACTTTCATCATTACTTTCACCTATGATAACATCGTTTATCAAGGCATAAAGCGCCTTAATTTGCTGATCTACTGTTTTTAGGATAAAACCTTTATCTGTTCCACGAGAAGACAACCTCAACCTTACCGTTCCTAAGCTAGGTAAATATGCTAGTTTGATATGGGATGGTAAATTATTTTCCCATTCCTCTATTCTAGTAGCAATAGTGCTTTCTCCTTGACCTGCCGTTAAAATCGTGCGATGATGGATAAAATTTAAATTACCTACTTCTTTAATACGTGGTAACACACGATCAGTCATCAATGATTTCATCTCAAACGGTACACCTGGCATAGAAACAAATATGGTTTCATCTTCTTGAATCCACATTCCTGGTGCGGTTCCATAAGCGTTCATGAGCACTTGTGCTTTTTTAGGAACAAGCGCTTGATCTTTATTCATATCCACCATGGGCGCTTTAACATACTCTTTAAAAAGCATAATTACATGATCTAGAACCTCTTGATTAAGCTCTAGTTCATCGTTAAAAAACTCACAGATGGTCTTTTTAGTTATATCATCTTTAGTGGGACCTAATCCACCTGTTATTAAAACGATATCTGATTGTTGTTTCGCTTTCGCGAAAGCAGATAGAATATGCTCACGTTCATCACTTATAGACAGTATTTCATAAACATGAACTCCTATTTTATTCAATTCTCGAGCCATCCATGCAGAGTTTGTATCCACGATCTGACCGATAAGAATCTCATCTCCTATAGTAATTATAGTTGCTTGCATGTAATGGCTATTTATATGTAAAAATATCTGTCATTAAAACTCCCCATAACTTTTATGAATTCTAGAGGCTCAACTGAATATTCAATTATTATTTTACAAAAGTGAATCTCTTACTTGACTTTAATACAGAACATTTCTCTACCTGAGAGCATTCCTTTTAAAACATCATTCTCTTCTACCTTTGAAACCCCAGCAGGTGTACCTGTAAATATAAGGTCACCTATCTTGAGTGTAAAATATTTAGAAACATGCTCTATGATTTCATCAATATTAAATAGCATGTGGCTGGTATTACCGCTTTGTTGCAAGGTATCATTTTTATAAAGTTCAAAGGAGAGCTTATTTAAATCACCTAGATCTTCTTTTTTTATAAAGTCTCTAGACACTACACTTGCTCCATCAAAGGACTTTGCCTTTTCCCATGGCAGTCCTTTTTCTTTACAACGTTGTTGCACATCACGGGCTGTAAAATCTATCCCTAGACCTATTTCATCATAATATTTATGTGCAAATTTCTTGTCTATATGCTTACCTATGCGATTGATACGCACTACAACTTCAACCTCATGATGGACATCATTTGAAAACGACGGAATAAAAAACGGCTGCTTGTGCAGTAAAATTGAGGTATCTGGCTTTAAGAACACAACCGGTTCTTCTGGACGTTCATTTTGCAACTCAGCAATATGATCTGAATAGTTGCGTCCTATGCATATTATTTTCATAATCTAGCGGCTGTAGTTAGGAGCTTCTTTAGTAATAGTAACGTCATGAGGATGACTCTCCATCATTCCGGCATTAGTAATTTTAATAAACTGACCCGTTTCTTTTAAGGTCTCTATGTCTTTTGCACCGCAGTAGCCCATTCCAGCCCTTAATCCACCTATAAATTGAGTCATACTTTCTACAAGGTCTCCTTTATAAGGAACACGACCTACTATTCCTTCTGGAACCAGTTTTTTAATGTCATCTTCTACATCTTGAAAATAACGATCTTTAGAACCATGCTGCATAGCCTCTACAGATCCCATGCCGCGATAGGACTTAAATTTACGACCGTCATATATAATGGTTTCTCCAGGTGACTCAGTTGTTCCTGCTAGCATGGAGCCTAGCATCACAGAATCTGCTCCAGCGGCAATAGCTTTAGGAATATCACCAGTGTAACGTATACCACCATCAGCAATTACCGGAACTCCTGTTCCTTTAAGAGCATGTGCCGCCTCCATAATTGCACTTAGTTGAGGAAAACCTACTCCTGCTACTACTCTAGTCGTACAAATAGAACCAGGTCCTATTCCTACTTTAACAGCATCGGCACCAGCATCGGCAAGGTATTTTGCAGCTGCTGCTGTTGCTACATTACCTACTACGACATCTAACTGAGGAAAAGCTGCTTTCACTTGTTTTAACACATCTACCACTCCTTTAGTATGACCATGAGCAGTATCTATCACCACGGCATCTACACCAGCAGCAACAAGAGCTCCTGCTCTATCTACTGCATCTCCTGTAACTCCTATGGCAGCAGCTACACGCAATCTACCATACTGATCTTTATTTGCATTAGGCTGTAGAGTGAGCTTAGTAATATCTCTAAATGTAATTAAACCTTCTAATTTACCTTCATCATCAACTACGAGTAATTTTTCAATTTTATGTTCTTGAAGTATGATCTCTGCTTCTTGCAGTGAGGTACCAGCTTTAGCGGTTACTAATTTTTCTGAGGTCATAACCTCAACAACAGATCGAGAGTTGTCGTTTTCAAATCGCAAATCGCGATTAGTAATAATTCCTTTTATAAACCCTTTACCATCTACTATAGGAATACCACCTATACTGTGTTCTCTCATACTAGCTTTAGCATCACCTATGGTAGCAGACTCAGTAAGCGTTACAGGATCTATAATCATCCCACTTTCTGCACGTTTTACACGTCTTACTTTTTGTGCTTGTGCCTCAATAGACATGTTTTTATGCAGTATACCTATCCCGCCTTCTTGAGCCATGGCAATAGCCATGCGGCTTTCTGTCACAGTGTCCATTGCGGCACTTATAACTGGCAAATTAAGTGTAATATTTTTAGTAAACTTAGTTTTAATACATACTTCTCGTGGCAATACTGCGCTATACGCAGGTACTAGAAGGACATCATCATAGGTTAAACCTTCACCTAGAAATTTAGAATTATGGGAGATCATGCAATAGAATTTTATTGCATGCAAATATACATTATTTAATTAGTCTCTATTACCCCATAAAATCACAAACTTTTAGACGTTTTGTAAATTATTTAGAACTATTCTTAATAAGTTATCCTAATAACATCGCTACACAGTATCAAAAAAATCGATTAACAAAATAGTTGTTTATTTTTATTTAATCTAAATAAGGTTTTAGTTTTGCAGGCGTAAAATCAATATTATTTATATTAAGTCTAAATAAATGCAGAAAATATCTTTAGTTTTAATCAGTTTATTTTGTTTCGCTTTCGCGCAAGCGCAACAACCACAACCTACAGCACAAGATTCTATCAACAATTTATCGGTCATACTCTTGCGTCCATCTTCCGTATTCGGTAGTAAATATGAAGCTACAAACAGAACAGGTAGTTCTTATTATATGTCAAAACAGGACTTATCTAAATTTAATTATACCGATGTAAATAGAGCCCTATTGAGCATTCCTGGTGTAAATATCACAGAAGAAGATGGCTATGGATTAAGACCTAATATCTCCTTAAGAGGAACACAAGCAGAGCGTTCTTCAAAAATAACACTCATGGAAGATGGCGTGCTTATCGCTCCAGCGCCATATAGTGCGCCAGCAGCTTATTACTTTCCTAACGTGGCACGCATGGAAGCTATAGAGGTCCTTAAAGGAAGTAGCCAGGTGCAATATGGACCGTTCACTACTGGTGGTGCGATCAACTTTGTTTCTAGCAGTATAAGCAATGAACTAGAAGGATACGCCAGACTTAACGTAGGGAACTATAATAGTAAACAAACAGAATTGCGCATCAGTGATAGTTCTGATCGTTTCGGTTATGTAGCAGAGTTTTTAAACTTTAATGCAGATGGTTTTAAAGCACTTGATGGTGGAGGGAACACTGGTTTTGACCGTAATGATTATTCTGGTAAATTTCGTTACAACAGTGCTGCCAGTGCTAAGGTTTACCAGTCATTAACCTTAAAACTGCAATTTAGTGAAGGTGTTGATAATGAAACCTATCTAGGTCTTGCTGATGATGATTTTAAAGTTAATCCATACAGGCGTTATCTCGCTAGCGCCGTAGATCGTATAGATACAGAGCATGATCAGATACAGTTGACTCATGTCATCCAGCCAGTAAAGAATGTGATCGTTACCACTACGGCTTACTCTAATAACTTTGCACGTAACTGGTATAAACTAAATGATGTTGATACTGGAAACGGAAAAGTAGGTATAGCAGCTATTCTAGATGACCCAACCACCTTTGCAGACGAGTACAATGCCATGGCGAGTGGCAATGATACTAGCGCAGATGTTTTTCTAGTAAAAGCAAACAATAGAGTTTACTATTCTCGCGGAGTTCAAACTAAGGCAAACATCAGTTTTGGTAGTAAAGTGCTAAGTGACTTAGAAATAGGTTTACGCTATCACACAGATCAAGAAGATCGTTTTCAATGGGTAGATACTTATGGAATCACAAATGGTAGATTAGCACTGAATACTCCAGGAACACCAGGAACTGATGCTAATCGGGTGAGTGATGCTCGTTCTATTGCCGCTCATGCGCTCTATAAAGCAAACTTCGGGAAATGGACCGTCACTCCAGGAATAAGATATGAAGACATTAACCTTACTCGTGATAATTACGGCAGTAACGATGTAGCAAGAACAGGTGTAGATCTAAGTTCTAGAGAAAATAATGTACAGGTATGGATTCCTGGTGTAGGAGCTCATTATAAAGTACATCGTGATTTATCATTTTTCGGTGGTGTGCATAAAGGGTTTTCGCCGCCTGGCAGTGCACCAGATGTAAAGGAAGAAGAAAGCATCAACTATGAATTAGGAACCAGGTTTCTATTCAAGGGAATAAGAGGTGAAATAACGGGTTTCTTTAATGATTACAGTAACTTACTGGGCAGTGATCTAGCTGCAAGCGGTGGTGGCGGCACAACAGATATGTTCAATGCTGGAGAAGTGAACGTGGGCGGAATAGAACTCGCTGTTACCTATGATTTTATGGAAGATAAAACAGAATGGTCTTTCCCATTAACTTTTAATTACACTTATACAAACACAAGTTTCCAAAACGCATTTGACAGCGACGTTTACGGTACTGTAAACATAGGTGATGAAATACCATATATAGCAAAGCACCAGTGGAACATTATTGCTGGAATTTCTCATGGTAAATGGGATTTTAACACAAATACTCGTTTTGTAGGTGCCATGCGCACACAAGCCGGAACTGGAACTATCGCAGCTGCCGATAGAGTAGATAGCAATTTCATCATAGATGCCTCTGCTAGATATAAGATAAATGATCACCTAACACTTACCGCAAATATGATTAATCTTTTAGATGCTGAGTATGCGGTTTCTAGACAGCCAGCTGGTTTGAGACCAGGACATCCTTTTGGTATCAATACAGGACTTATTGCGAGATTTTAAGAATTTAAAACGCGAGCTAGTGTACTAAAAAAATCAAATTACTTTCCCCTAAAAATGCCTAACCTCATAAGTTGGGCATTTTTTTATGCCTTACTCGCGAGCACCTCAAAAATCATAGGATATAATCCGTCTTTGAGGTAATACAATTCATCTGGACCTTGCTCCATATTAGGAAACACATTATAAGGACTTCCATCATGCTCAGCTACTCGATTAATTTTTAAACCTGCATCGATCAGCGACTGTATGACCTCGCTCAAGCTATGATTCCAGCCATATTCTTTGGAAATCATAGTAGATGTATCATCACCATAAGTTCCTTCATACTCATCATAAATAGCCTCTTCTTGAGCATAATGATATTTCATTTGAGGTGGAGAAACGGTATAATCATACATCCAGGCGATGGGATGAAACTCTACTATATAAAAAATACCGCCTGGTTTTAATCGCTCTGCGATCATTTGTGCCCACGGTTTTAAATCAGGCAACCAGCCTATAGTTCCATAGCTTGTAAAAACGATATCAAACTGTTCCTGAACATATTGCGAGGTGTCGAGTACATTACAACAAACAAATTGAGCTGGTAATTCTAAATCGCCACTTAATCGTCTAGCTAGTTGAATAGCTTCATCACTTATATCTACTCCAGTAACCACAGCTCCTTTATGTACCCAGCTTAGTGAATCCTGTCCAAAATGACACTGCAAGTGCAACATGGATTTACCAGTAACATCTCCTAGGGCTTTTAGTTCATAAGGGTTTAGTGAGTTTTTCGCTTTCGCGAAAGCGTGCTTATCATAAAAATCGCTTTCATAATGAACCGCCGTTTTCTTATTCCAGGTATCCTTATTTAAATCAAATGCTTTCTGTAAATCCATGTAGCAATTTAGCAAAGTTTAAACAATATAAAGCTGAGCTGGTGAAAATTTTGTTTTAACTTTGGGTCAAATAATTAAACAAATGAAACATATTGATATTGCTCAAATTAATGACATGGACCGCTTTTACCGCGGTAATCTTATCAATAGTGTGACCGGTTATAAAAGTGCAAATCTACTTGCTACACGTTCTAAAGATGGAGTGGATAATGTCGCTGTATTTAGCAGTTTAACACATTTAGGTAGCAATCCAGCCATGTTTAGTTTTGTCCAGCGCCCACTGGGTTATGGAGTAGGACATACTTATGAAAACCTAAAAGCAACTGGGAAAATCACGCTCAATCATATGAATATAGATTTAGTTCATCGTGCTCATCAGTCCAGCGCAAAATACACGACTGAAGTCTCTGAATTTGATATTTTAGATATTGAAAAAGAAATTAAGAATGGGTTCCACGCACCATTTGTAAAAGAATCAAATATCCAGATTGCTGCTGAGTATGTGAACGAGTATTTTCTTGAAGAGAATAACTGCATACTGGTTATATGTAAAATCACAGACATCTTTTTACCTGAAACAGCCTTACAAGATGACGGCTTTATAAACCTAAGCAAAGCCCAATCCATGACCATTAACGGGTTAGACGCTTATGCCACCGCTCACATAGAGCAACGATTAAGTTATGCTCAAGTAGATAAAGAATTAGAACAATTACAATACTAATTTACTAAATGAGACACAAGGCAAGAAACCAGCATGACTTACCTGTTAAAATATGTCCTGAATGCAACCGTGAATTTACCTGGCGCAAAAAATGGGAGAAAAACTGGGAAAACGTAAAGTATTGTAGTAAAAAATGTAGCGGAAAGAAATGAGTTATGAGGTATGAGGTATGAGGTATGAGGTATGAGGTATGAGGTATGAGGTATGAGGTGATTTGCAAAATGTCAGTTTAAGTAACAAGGGAAAAACATGATTATAACCCAATGTTTTCAACGATCGAGAAACACCAAGCCCACTTGAGCAGTAGCACATAAAAAGAACGTCGTAAAATGACATAATAATTCATAACGGCAAATTTACTCTAATAGCTAGCTAGCGAAACGATTAAGACTATAAGAATCTAGAGCCATTCTTATACCAAAAGGAATAATTAAATGGTCTAGAGATTTTTAATTTAAATTTTAGAGTGAGAGGCAAAAAACACAGGCATAGCAGTAGCTATGGCGATTATTTTTAACGAAGCAATCTGGAATTTAAACAGAAATATTGGACTATTTAATTGTTGTTTTTGGTATTAAACGGCTTGATAAAATTAATTATAATGAACAACCTCGTCTGGTTTAGAAATGATTTAAGAATACAGGATAACCACTCTTTAAAGTCTGCTTGTGATCAAGAAGGTGATGTGATTGCGGTTTACTTCTTTGACCCTAGATTTTATAATAAAAGTGATTTTGATCTAGATATAAATGTAACCTTGCCGTTTGGTAAAACGGGTAAATACAGAGCTCAATTTATCAGAGAAGCAATTGCCGATTTAAAAGCTGGATTAGAAGAACATGGTATTCCTTTACTGGTTTTTAATGATCGTCCAGAAAATGTAATTCCTAGGCTAGTTCAAGAATATGATATTACAGACATCTATTTACAAAAAGAGTGGACTCGTGATGAAGTAGAACAAGAAAACGCACTTGGTAAAGCTTTAAGTGAACTAGAAAACAAACCTCAAGGCCATCGCGTTTATGACCAGTTTCTTTTTCATCCCGATGATGTTCCTTTTGAAAACTGGAAGCAAATCCCTAGAGTTTTTACAGAATTCCGTAAAAAGTGTGAAAAGCAAAGTGAAGTAAGAGATATCGTAGACATTGCTGGCTATAAACAAGATATCCTTAAAGTTGAAGAAACAGAAATCCCTACCTTACCAGAATTAGGACTAGAAACCTTTACAAAAGATACTCGCAGTGCTTTTCCATGGACAGGTGGAGAGATAAGTGCTTGGGAACGCCTGGACCATTATTTTTGGGAAACAGAAAAACTCAAATTTTACAAAAAAACAAGAAACGGTTTAGTAGGTATAGATTACAGCAGTAAATTCAGTGCATGGTTATCCATAGGCTCTATAAGTGCCAGACAAATCTACTGGGAAGTAAAACGTTTTGAAAAAGAAATCAAGAAAAATCAAGATACCTACTGGCTCATATTTGAACTGATTTGGCGAGATTTCTTTAAATATGTTTCTTTAAAACATCACAATGATATCTTTAAAATCGGTGGAATTCTTCATAAAGATTATGAATGGAAATCTAGCGAGCGAGAACTCAAAAAATGGATCAATGGAGAAACGCATGAACCATTTGTGAATGCAAACATGAAAGAACTTGCCGCTACAGGATGGATGAGTAATCGTGGAAGACAGAATGTAGCCAGTTACTGGTCCATGCATAAAGAACAAGACTGGCGCATAGGCGCGGCCTATTTTGAACACATACTCATAGATTATGATGTGCATTCTAACTATGGCAACTGGATGTATAATAGCGGCGTGGGAAATGATCCTAGAAACAGAACTTTTAACATACAACTACAAGCCAGTCGCTATGATGGTGATGGAAAGTTCCAGCGATTATGGTTGCAGGAAGGATTGTTTTGAGAATATGGTATGTGGAGTTTAGATGTTAGAATTTAAAAAATAGATTGCTTTATCGTGCAAACTTCGTTTAAAATAGACCTTGATTTTTGGGTTGAAGATTTGAGGATTAAAGTTTAAACCCTACAAATACCTAAAAAAATAAAGAAGAGCCATCTTATAACGACCGGCACATTAAAAAAAATATGAAAACACTACGACTTATACTAGGAGATCAATTGAATCATAAACATTCATGGTTTGATGGCGATCAAGAAAATATTATTTATTTCATGGCCGAAATGCGTCAAGAAACAGATTATGTTACCCATCACATACAGAAAGTGGTGGCCTTTTTTATGGCCATGCGCAGTTTTAACGATTGGATAAATAGTCGTGGCTGGAAATCAATTTACTATCATCTAGACCATAAGGAAAATGAGCAGGATTTAGTTAAAAACCTGAATCAGATTATACAGGAACATGAGATTAAAAAATTTGAATACCTCGCACCAGATGAGTGGCGACTGGATCAACAACTTAAAGAATTCTGCACATCTGTAGATATAGAGTGGCAAGGTTATGATACTGAGCACTTTTTTACTAAAAGAAAAGATGTAGCAAAGTTCTTTGACGGTAAAAAAAGGATGACTATGGAATACTTTTACCGTGATATGCGCAAGAAGCACGCTATCATGGTAGACATAGACGGCGAACCAGAAGGTGGCAAGTGGAACTATGACCACAACAACCGCAACCAGTGGAAAGGTGAAACTGAAATACCGCACGAGCTAGGTTTTAGAAAAGATGTTAGTGAGATCGTTAAACTTCTTGAAAAAGAAAATGTAAAAACCATAGGTCGCATCGATAAGAAAAACTTCAACTGGCCTACGACTCGACAAGATGGACTGGATGTTTTAAACTATTTCTGCGAGCATTTATTGGTTGAATTTGGCACTTATCAAGATGCCATGCACACAGATCAAGTTTACCTCTACCATTCCAGACTCAGTTTTGCTATGAATAGTAAACTACTCAGTCCTCGTGAAGTGATAGAGGCTGTTTTAGTACGCTTTCGCGAAAGCGAGAAAGAAAAAATAGATATCTCTCAAGTAGAAGGCTTTATAAGACAAATACTGGGATGGCGAGAGTTTATGCGAGGTATTTACTGGAAAGAAATGCCTAATTATCAAACTCAAAATCAACTGGATAACCAAAATTCATTACCTGAATTTTACTGGACTGGTGAGACTAAAATGAACTGCCTGAGTCATGCGATTCATAACTCACTGGATCATGCTTATGCACATCACATACAGCGCTTAATGGTCACTGGAAACTATGCGCTACTTACCATGACTGAACCTAGTTATGTAGATGAATGGTATCTAGGAATTTATATCGATGCCATAGAATGGGTGGAGATAACTAATACACGAGGAATGTCACAATGGGCAGATGGCGGCATCGTTGCGACTAAACCTTATGTCTCCAGCGGTAGTTATATCAACAAGATGAGTAATTACTGTAAAGACTGCGCGTACAAGGTCACAAAGAAAAATGCTGAAGTTGATGCGTGCCCATTTAACTCGTTATACTGGAACTTTCTGGATGAGAAAAAAGAACATTTTGAGAGTAACCACCGTATGGGAATGATGATGAACTTGCTCAAAAAAATGGATCCTATAAAGCTAGACGCCCATAAAAAAAGAGCTCAAGATGTCATTAAGAATCCTACTCAGTATTAATAAAACGACACCTAAACTAAAAAAAGGCTGCCATAAAAGTTGTTATTAGTATCATTTATTAGATTCAACCTGTTTTAAAAACCAATGATATTTCATGGCTTTAAATGACAACAAGTTCAGTCACATAATGAATTAACGACTTTTAAGCAGCCTTTCTATGGATACAACAGTAGTATTTATAGGGCTATTGCACGGTTACATTTTCAAAGGTAACCTCAACATCAGTCTCTCCACCAGCATTTGCAAGTGTACCATTATTAGGTTTCATAGGCTCGTGACGCAGTACTATCGTTAAAGCTCCAGAGCCAGTGTTTCCTGTTTGAAAAGTAGTCATCAACCCAAGTGGATTGCCGTTAAGGTCATTATCATCTTTAGAAACACTTAAGTCAGTGATGCTGGTTACATAAAACACTTCATGCTCATCTCCTTCTTCTTCTACCTCTTCTGTAATATTCTCTGCTGGAGTTTCTAACTCATTTAAGAATTTAACGGTACCGCTATAAGTAGCATTTGCCATAAAAGTTCCATTAACTGTATTTACTGGTTCATTAGGTCCATCACCATCATTATCTACAGATAAGAAAGTAACCACATTACCAGTATCGGCAGTGTTTGTTAACTCTAACTCTACTGTTGTAATAACCTCTTCCTCATTAACTTGTACTGGATCGTCATCATCACAAGAGATAAATACAGCTGCGGTTGCTAGAATTGCTAGGGTTTTAATCGTTGTTTTCATAGTTGTTTTTTCATTGTTATTTTTTTCATTGTTACTGTTGTTTCATTGTTTTTAAATGTGATATATAAATTGTAATTGAACATCGCGCCCTATATCATCGGCATAGAAACGCTGTCTGTTTAGGGCATTGCGATAATTAGTATTAAATAAGTTGTTTATGGTTAAGCTTAATTCTGCTTTTACAAAAGCGTAACTCATACCAGCATTCCATAAACTATACGCTGCTGGAGTTTGAGATATCCTTACTCTAGCCTCTTCAAAACCACCTGAGTCAAGAGGGACATTCACGGAGAAATCGTTATCAGGGAATCGCGTTTGTTGCCATACGGTTTGATTTGAAACTTTCAGGTCTAGTCCTGAATGAAGAGCGTTAAACCAAGTGAGCGTATTATTAAATTGTGCTGGCGGCATGTCTATAAGTGGCTCATCATCTCTAATATTAGTACCGTGTATATAAGAGAAATTTGAAGAAAGGTTAAAGCGCTTTGTGACACTATAATCTATTTCTAATGGATCTGCTTGTGGTAAGGGTTTCTTTATCCAGAAATCATAACTAGCACTAACATCTATTCCGTAGAGTCGTGCGTCCAGCTGTTCATACTGATACACGACAAAATCACCTCTCGTGGTGGTTTCAATGTTAGTAGGTACTAATTGCACAAAATCATTTACAAAATTAATATAAGGATTCACCTCTACGTCTAGCGTACCTTTTTGAATATGGAAAGTGGTATTAAGTTTATAGGACTGCTCCTTATTTAAATCCAGCCTACCTAACTCTATGGTAGCCAGTGCATGATGTAAACCTTCACTAAACAATTCACTGGGATTAGGAGCTCGATTTGCAGTACTTAGATTAAGAGCTATATCATAGTGATCATTAAAAAAGTATTTACTTCCTACTGTAAAGGCAAATAAATCATAATCAAGGACTGGATTTGTTAATATTTGGGTTCCTCTGGACGCTACTTCAAATTGCGGAAACTGCTGGTCATAACCCAGCGCATCCCAGCGGCTCTGTCTGTAAAACTTTTTAGCATCTATATGATAGCGGTCATAGCGCATACCGGCATCCATCAACCAGTTTTCTTTAAGTTCATGTGTAGCACTAGCATATAGCCCAGTTTTAAAAGCACTATAGTCAGGAATTAAACGACGTACACCTGTGTCTGGATTAGGCGTGTTTACTTGATACATCCCATCTACCCCTAAGTTAATAGTTGTTTTATCGTATCTATCTATTAATAAGTTTGCCGCTGCAATATGAGTTTGTAAGTCTATATCTAGTGAGGCACGACCAGCATTTGCACCTCTTCTTATATCATACTCTTTACGATTGTTCCATTGAAAACTATAATCAAATTCCAGTTTCCCTAAAGCAGCAAAACGTTTAAAAGCTCCTAGCTGTAGGCTGTGGTGATTCACCTCTTGACGTGGTGCATCTATAGCATAAGTAAAATCGTTAACTACGGTAGGAATTCCAGTATTAATACTATTTACCAGATCTGCTGTATTACCTATATGCGAGGCTCGCAAAATCCCTAGAGCCGATTTATAAAATGTATATTTTAAATGTGCTCCGTATTCAAAACTTTTAAACCCTAGACCTAAATTCATTGCAGCAGTTTCACTGCCTGTATTACTCAACACATAATCTGGCGACTCAAAATCTCCTAGTCTTTTATAAGTAGCTGTTGCTTGTTGATACCATCCTGATTTGCGATAATTATTAATAGTTCCCGTAATAGAGCCACCACGACCATTAGACTGCAACTGACTGATAATGGATCCTTTTAAAGTGTCTTGTGAGATAACTCTTGCTGGCTCTATAATAATGGTTCCACCTACGGCGTCTCCACCATATCTTAAGGCTGTTGCGCCTTTAACCACTTGAATACTATGTGCAGTATTTACATCTATATTAGGTGCATGCTCGATTCCCCATTCCTGATCTTGCTGTCGCATACCATCATTTACAATAGCTACTCGACTTCCATAAAGCCCATGAACTATAGGTTTTACTACGCTATTACCCGTTTTTAAAGCATTTACTCCAGGTACACTAGCCAGTGCATCTCCTAGGGTTGCGCCACTATAGCTTGCTATGGTTTCTTGATGAATACGAGTAGCAGACTGGCTGCTGTTATGATCATCGTGTACATCGGCAATGACTTGAACGGCT
>P_2C_Liq_1_UnCtyDRAFT_1000041_pt1 | contig 47512 bp, 44 predicted proteins | sample Pon2CUnioCityCA_2_FD_10234 | JGI IMG/M metagenome (IMG submission 10234) | reverse complement strand
TTACCTTCTACCATGGACGTAGAACCATCTTCTGCTTTTACTTCTATTTTCTTTCCTTTTTTAACGGTACCATATCCCATGATCACGTCTATCTTATTTTTCTTTAATAAGAACTGTACACCTTTACTCATTCCGTCTGCTACGTCACGAGAGCGTTTTACTACGGCATTAAAATCTTTATCTACACCAGTAACCTTTAGACCATAATCTTCGGCATGGTTGAGGTAATTAAAAACATCAGCACTTTTAATCAGTGCTTTTGTAGGGATACAACCCCAGTTTAAACATACTCCACCTAGAGATTCTTTCTCTACAATTGCCGTTTTCATCCCTAACTGAGACGCGCGTATGGCAGTTACATAGCCACCAGGTCCACTACCTAAAACGATTACATCATATTTACTCATATCTATTCATTTTTAAGAGTCACAAAAATATGGAATAAAGTCTAACGGATTGTAAATTTGCACAACCTTATTCTTATGTATAAATCATTAATACGTCCGCTACTTTTTGCCTTTGATCCAGAGGCTGTCCACCATTTTTCTTTCAAGAGTATAAAATTATTGAGCAAGTTACCTGGTTTTAGTACGCTTTCGCGAAAGCGTTATAAACTTAATCATCCTGCTCTAAAAAGAGAATTATTTGGACTCACATTTGAGAATCCTGTAGGAATGGCAGCAGGATTTGATAAAGATGCTCGAGCGTTTAAAGAATTTTCTAATCTAGGGTTTGGATTTATAGAAATAGGCACACTTACGCCAAAACCACAAGATGGAAACCCTAAGCAACGACTTTTTAGATTAAAGAAAGATCAAGCGATCGTAAACCGTATGGGATTTAATAATGGTGGTGTAGATGCTGCGGTAGAACGACTGAAAAAGAATCCAAAACTTGGTGAAAAAGGACACGTGCTCATAGGCGGAAACATAGGGAAAAACAAGGTGACGCCTAATGATGAAGCAGTAAATGATTACATCACCTGTTTTGAAAAGCTGTTTGATCACGTAGATTATTTTACCGTAAATGTGAGTTCACCTAACACGCCAGGATTACGCGAGCTCCAAGACCGTAAACCATTAACGCACATTCTACAAACGCTTCAAGACCTCAATGATAAAAAGCCTCAAAGAAAACCGATTCTTTTAAAAATTGCTCCAGATTTGACCGATGATCAGTTGTTAGATATTATAGGAATAGTAGAAGATACCAAAATCGATGGAGTGATTGCTTCTAATACAACCATCTCTAGAGAAGGATTACAATCTGATGAATCACTAATAAATCAAGCCGGTGGATTAAGCGGTGCACCACTAACTAATCGCGCTACTGAAGTAATTTCATTCTTACATGAAAAAAGCAACGGTGCATTTCCTATTATAGGAGTAGGTGGTATTATGACGGCTCAAGATGCGATTGATAAAATAAATGCTGGTGCTAGTCTGGTGCAGTTATATACTGGTTTTGTTTATGAAGGACCTCAATTGATTAAGGAGATTAATGAGGCTATTTTAAAGATTTTAAAGTAGCATAGTCTTCAGTTATGAATAGCTTTCCACTTAGTAATTTTGAATCACTAGTGTATGAGTTGAGGTTTTCAAATCTTTAAAACTCTAAACTCTGAATTTATTTTGTTAGAAACCCTAATCTCTTTTGCACTAGCAACCTTTATACTAGCCATATCTCCAGGACCAGATAACATCTTTGTATTGACCCAAAGTGCTGCACGTGGCTCTAGAATAGGAATTGCGATTGCTAGTGGTTTGATTTCTGGATGTATTGTGCATACCAGTTTTGTAGCTCTAGGATTTGCCGTAATTATAAGAGATAATGAATGGTTACTCTACACCATTAAAATTGCTGGTGCGATTTATTTAATTTATCTCGCATTTAAAGTCTATCAGTCAGATGCTTTTATATCCTTAGAATCTCAAACCTCAAAAGGCAACTGGTGGAAGATGTACCGCGCCGGCGTTACCATGAATTTATTAAACCCAAAAGTGACTTTATTCTATCTTGCCTTATTACCGCAGTTTATTATTCAAAATGATATTCCTGAGTGGATACAGGTTTATATATTAGGCGTTGTTTTTATGCTAGTTTCTTTGATCGTATTTTACGCGGTCGCCTTGCTTGCAGGCGCAGTAGCAAGTTTCATAAAGTCTTCTACATGGTTTACATCAGTTATGAAATGGACTCAGATTATTGTTTTTATAGGGATAGCAATTTTTATTTTTGTCAATTAAAACTAGAAAACTCACCCTTTAGGGTTGGGGAAAAGGTTTTCGGCTTTACTGTATGGAAAAGCAGCTAGTTTTATAAAGTTTTCCACTTGGTTTGCTCCAGTTATGAAATGGATGCAGATAGTAGTTTTTATTGGGATTGCGGTGGCGATTTTGATGCCTTAGAAGTTCCTTCCCTTGAGGAAAGGTTAGGATGGGTGTGTGATGTTAATCTTTGTATTCAATAAATATTTAATATATTTACATTTTATAAATATAAATTATAATGGCAACATTTACATCCACGTTACCTGATGATCTACTTAAACAGTTAAGTGATGCTGCAAAGCTTTTAAAACTTCCTAAAAATAAGCTTATTGAAAAGGCTTTGCGTGTTTACCTAGAGCAATTAGATAAGGCCGCTTATGTTAGGTCTTATAAGCAAATGTCCAATGATGATGATATGCTCAACATGGCCGCAGAAGGTATGACAGAATATTTAACAACTTTAAATCAACTAGATGATGAAACAGTGTGATATTTACGAAATGTATTTTGATCCTGTAAAAGGTAGTGAGCAAAGTGGAAGAAGACCTGCAGTTATTATTTCTGGAAATGCGGCAAACGATAATTTGAATACAGTTATCGTTTGTCCGCTTACTTCTAAGATTAAAAATTATAGAGGTAATGTAATTTTAAAACCTAATGCTACAAATGGACTTACCGATAAATCTGAGATTATGACTATACATATTAGATCTGTTGCAAAAGAGCGTTTAAAGAATAAATTAGGTGTTGTATCGTCAGGAGATCTGGAACAGATTAAAGAAACTTTGGGTAAAATATTGAAGTATTAAATGACTTTCGCAAACCTTTTCGTCACCTTATCTTTACACCTCAATGGAAAAGGTGAAAATCATAGAGTGTCCACGTGACGCGATGCAAGGAATAAAAGAATTTATTCCTACGGATCTAAAAGTGCAGTACATTCAGTCATTGTTGCGCTGTGGTTTTGACACCATTGATTTTGGGAGTTTTGTGTCACCCAAAGCCATACCGCAAATGGTAGATACTGCTCAGGTGCTTTCTAAACTGGATCTCTCTAAAACAGATTCTAAGTTACTTGCTATTGTAGCAAATTTGCGTGGTGCACAAGCCGCTTGTGAGCATCCAGAAATTGATTATTTAGGTTATCCATTTTCTATTTCAGAGAATTTCCAGATGCGTAATACGCATAAAACCATAGCACAGTCTGTAGAATTGCTTCAGGATATATTAGATCTCGCTTTCGCGAAAGCAAAACAAGTTGTCGTCTATATTTCTATGGGATTTGGTAATCCATACGGAGATCCATGGAATGTGGAAATCGTAGGAGAATGGACGGAGAAACTAGCAGCTATGGGCGTAAAAATCCTGTCCTTATCAGATACGGTAGGAACCAGCGATCCAGAAACGATTAATTATTTATTCTCTAATTTGATTCCTAAATACCCAGATGTGGAATTTGGCGCTCATTTACATACTACGCCTACCACATGGCACGAGAAAGTAGATGCAGCCTATAAAGCTGGTTGCCGCAGATTTGATGGTGCGATACAAGGTTTTGGCGGTTGTCCTATGGCAAAGGATGAACTCACAGGAAATATGCCTACCGAGAAAATGGTTAGTTATTTTGGTGCAACAAAAATAGATTCAAATGTAAATGCTATGTCCTTTGAGAGCAGTTATAATGAGGCTACTAAGATTTTTACAAAGTATCATTAAATAATTAACGTATTTTGAGAGTCTCAATGTTCGCATTCAAGAATTATGTGAGGTCTGAGATTTTGAATATCGTATTTTTTTTATCGTAGTTCCAATTTTACGTATAATTCAAGCTCGATTTCAAATTCGAGTTCAATGTCAAGTTCATTTGCATCCCAAACTAACAAGTGTTAGTTTTGTGTAAATTTAACGACCATACTATAGTGAGTGAATTTCATAACATAACGCTTTCCCAAGTCTATAAAGAGACAGATGATACGACGGTAATCACCTTTAACGTTCCACAGGAATTAAAAGAAGATTTTAAATACCGTCAGGGACAATTTTTAACCTTGCGCGCCACGATAAATGGTGAAGACGTGAGGCGTAGCTACTCACTTTGCAGCAGCCCGCTGGATGATGAGTGGAAAGTCGCCGTTAAAGAAATCTTTGAAGGTAAATTTTCTACCTATGTAAACCGCGAATTAAAAACGGGTGATACCTTGCAGGTCGCGGCGCCTAGTGGTGATTTTGGCATCGATTGTTATGATGAGACTGAGACTAAAAACTATGTAGCCTTTGCTGCTGGATCTGGAATTACTCCTATGTTGAGTATTATAAAAACACATCTAGCCAGTGAGCCTAATGCTAAATTCAAGTTATTCTATCTCAATAGAACCGTAAAATCTATTATCTTTAAGGAAGAGATAGAAGCCTTGAAAAACAAATATTTAAGTCGTTTTGAGGTGTTTTATTTCTTGAGTCGTGAGCATCGTGATATTCCATTATTTAATGGACGTTTTGATAAACAAAAATTACAAACACTCACACAAACGTTAATCAACGCACCACATACAGATCACGCTTTTATTTGTGGTCCCGAAGAGATGATTTTTCTGATACGTGATGAGTTGGTTGCCGCAGGAATTAAGAAAGAAAATGTCCATTTTGAATTATTTGTAAGTGGATTAAGTGAAGAAGATAAAGCACGTGCCGCAGCAGCGCTAGAGCAAAAAGTAGATGGCGTGGACGTGACGATTATAGATGGAAGTAAAGAATTTCATTTTGTACTAGGAGATGATCACGATAATGTGCTGGATGCCGCAATTGCCGCAGGTGCAGATTTACCATTTGCCTGTAAAGGTGGTGTGTGCAGCACCTGTAAATGTAAAGTGGTTGAAGGCAGCGTGGCCATGAAAGTTAACTATGCACTGACTGATGAAGAGGTAGAAAAAGGCTTTGTCCTTAGTTGTGTGAGCGTTCCTACGAGTAAGAAACTGGTGGTGAATTATGATGTGTAGAACAGCTTTTAGCTGTTAGCACTTGGTTGTTGGCGCTTAGCACTTAGCAATAAATGGGCAGTATGGTGCTTTTTGTTTCGCTTTTGCGAAAGCGGAAAAGGTAAAGAGTTATAGAAAGAAAGAAATGGATGAGTTTAATTTTGAGAACCTGAAAATATATCAAAAGGCTTTAGATTTTATAGATCAAGTACATGATGCTTTAACTTTATTTCCAAAACATGAAATGTATAGTTTAAGTTCTCAATTTTCAAGAGCCTCAAATAGTATTGCTCTTAATATTGCAGAAGGTCATGGTGATACAGACGCTCAATTTAATAGATTTTTAAAAATAGCTGAAGGTTCTGTAAGAGAGTGCGTAGGTTGCACAACACTTGCTTATAGAAGAGGTTATATTATTGGCGAAGTCAATATAGAACTAAGAAAAGTTCTCATCGAATTAGCAAAAATGATAAAAAGTCTAAGAAACAAATTAAAGTAGAATAGTAAACTAAGCGCCAAAAAGCTAATAGCTCAGTGCTAACAGCTAAGCGCTATAAAAAAGGAGACATGAGTGAAGCAGAAATCAAAAGTTTAGAAGCACAATTTGATGCAAAAATTGCCAATGACGAGAAAATCGAACCGAAGGACTGGATGCCAGAGAAGTATCGTAAGACGCACATCAGACAGATTTCCCAGCATGCACATTCTGAAATAGTAGGAATGTTACCAGAAGGAAACTGGATTACTCGTGCGCCATCATTACGACGCAAAGTAGCCTTACTAGCAAAGGTTCAAGATGAAGCAGGACACGGATTATACCTATATAGCGCCTGTGAAACATTAGGAATCACACGTGAGCAAATGTATGAGGACTTACATTCTGGTAAAGCTAAATATTCTTCCATTTTCAATTACCCGACGATGACATGGGCAGATATGGGAGCTATAGGATGGCTAGTAGATGGCGCTGCGATTATTAATCAGGTGCCATTATGTAGTACGTCTTTTGGACCTTATGCCCGTGCCATGGTGCGTGTGTGTAAGGAAGAAAGTTTCCACCAGAGACAAGGGTACGAAATCATGCTGTCGCTTTGTAATGGAACTGAGGAGCAAAAAGAAATGGCGCAAGATGCATTAAACCGTTGGTGGTGGCCATCATTAATGATGTTAGGACCTACTGATGCGGCAAGTACGCATACTGAGCAATCCATGAAATGGAAGTTGAAGCGCAAAACTAATGATGAATTACGCCAGCAGTTTATAGATCAAACCGTTCCACAAGCAGATATTTTAGGACTTACCATTCCAGATCCAGATTTAAAATGGAATGAGGAGACTGGTCACTATGATTTTGGCGAGATAGATTGGGACGAGTTCTGGCAAGTCGTAAAAGGCCATGGTCCTATGAATAAAAAACGCCTAGATGACCGTCGCAACGCCTGGGAAAATGGCGCTTGGGTACGCGATGCAGCAACAGCCTATGCGGCAAAACAAAAGGATAGAAAAGAACAAGCTGCGCAAGCGATTTAAACAATGGCGCATCTCATGCGACCTTATAGCGTATGCAATGCGCAGCGAAACAAACGAAAAGGCGCATCGCATGCGCCATCAAAAAAACATGTTTTCCTTTTGAGGACAATGCGGGAATCGCATGAGTAAACCTTTAAACTTAAACTTAAGTTTAAACTTAAATTTATAAGATAATGAGCACAGAAATACCACTTTGGGAAGTTTTTATACGATCTAAAAACGGACTAGAACACAGACACTGCGGCAGCCTGCATGCCGAAGATGCTGAAATGGCAATGAATAACGCACGCGACGTTTATACTAGAAGGAATGAAGGTGTAAGTATTTGGGTAGTAGAAAGTAAAAACATCACTGCCAGCAGCCCAGAAGATAGCGACGAGCTTTTTGAACCAGCAACTGATAAGGTGTATAGGCATCCTACTTTTTATGAGCTTCCTGAAGAATTAAAACACATGTAAAGGCATAGCTTTTACCTAGTCTTTAATTTTTAAAGTTTAAGCTTAAGTCTAAGTTAAAGTGAAAATTATGGAAGAAAAAAAGTATGGTTTAGAAGATAGGATTATACAGTTTTCTATTGATGTTGTTAAAGTTTCTCGCAAAGCAAACTGGAATGATTATGCTTCAAAATATTATCAACAGCAATTAATAAGATCATCTGGATCAGTCTCTTTGAACTTTGGTGAGTTTTTAGGTGCTCGGTCAGATAAAGATAAACTCAATAAACTAGCAATTACACTTAAGGAAATAAAAGAGTGCAGAAATAATCTTAGAATTCAAGTAGGTGCTGAATTAAATAGTAAATCAGAATTAGAGAAACTAGCCCAAGAATCATTAGAATTAATAAAGATAATTGCTTCAATTATAAACACTAGGTCTTAAACTTAAGTTTAAACTTAGACTTCAACTTTAAGAGATGAAACAACCCATAAAAGAACTCAACCCAAAATTCCTAGAATCAAAGGAAAATAAAGAACACTTAATAAGTTACCTTTTAGGTGTAGCAGATAATTACCTCATTCTAGGACAGCGACTAGGTGAGCTGTGCGGTCATGGACCTAATCTAGAACCAGATATTGCGATTACTAACATTTCCCTGGACATGCTGGGACAAGTGCGTAGTTTTTATCAATATGTAGCACAATTGAAAGGTGATAAAAGCACTGAAGATGATATTGCCTTTTTAAGGAAAGAACGTGAGTATAAAAATGTACTGCTGGTAGAACAGCCTAATACAGATTTTGGATATGTTATTGTACGACAGTATTTCTTTGATGTATATAATAAAATGTTTTTAGGCGCCTTACAGCAAAGTGCTGACGAAACTTTAAGAGCACTTGCCTTTAAAGGAATTAAAGAAGCTAGTTATCACGAGCGATTTTCAGGCGACTGGTTAAAACGTCTAGGTGATGGAACGGCAGAAAGTAAACAACGCGTTCAGCAAGCTGTAAACGATCTATGGGTATATACCGACGAGCTATTCCACACTACTGACGCCGATAAAGCCATGATTGAAGCTGGAGTAGCACCAGATATGCTGCAACTACGTGAATATTATTATGAAAAAGTAGAAGAGCTCTTAACCATTGCAACCCTAGAAATTCCAGAAGTAGAATATTTCCAAAAAGGCGGAAAAAACGGCTTACACAGTGAACACATGGGATACATTCTTGCAGATTTGCAGTATATGCAACGAACTTATCCTGACAGTAAATGGTAACTGTTAGAACTTGAATCTGCATTTGAACTCGTTGAATATCGAACACTGATTAACGAATAATGAATATCCAAAAAAGTAAATTATGAAATTTGATTTAGAAGGTAGATTAATTCAATTTGCAGTGGATATAATTAAAATCGCTGATCATTCTATGAATTCCAGTTATGCCGCAAATCATTTATGCAAGCAACTGATCAGAAGTTCTACTGCCGCAGCATTGAATTATGGAGAAGCACAAAGTGCAGAATCTCACAAAGATTTTCTTCATAAAATGAAAATCGCACTTAAAGAACTTCGAGAGTCTATGGTTAATCTTAAAATCCAAAAAGGAGCTGAGCTTGTAAAGAATATCGCAGTGGTCGAAAGATTAATTGATGAAAACAATCAGCTTATTTCCATCTTTGTAGCCAGTATTAAAACCTCTAAAACTAAAAACTCTTAAATCGAAAATTTTATTATTCATTGATCGATATTCGATATTCAAAATGAACTTTATTAATAACATTTTATCAGACTGATTAGAAGTTTTGGAAATCATTTTTTTAATTTTCTTTACAATTGTAAGAACATCAAAGGCTAAAAACTCTTAAATCAAAAATTTCAGTGTTCGTTAATCTTTAATCGATATTCAATATTCAAAAACATGATTCAAAACTATAACATATCGCCAGATCTATTAGAGATTTTAGAATCCGTGCCCGATCCAGAAATCCCAGTCTTAAACGTGATTGACTTAGGAGTGATACGAGATGTGCAAGTAGATGGAAAAGATATCACCATAAAACTGACGCCAACTTATAGCGGCTGTCCAGCCATGGATGTAATAGGTGATGACCTGGAAAGAGCATTTGCGGCACATGGATATACTACAGCGGTACAATTAATTATGAGTCCGCCGTGGACGACAGACTGGATCACAGATCGTGGTCGCAAAGCGCTGGAAGAATATGGAATCGCTGCACCATTAAGTGAAACAGCAGATAAGGATGTGTTACTGAATAATAAGAAACTCGTAAAATGTACAAATTGCAGTTCACCAAATACGAAATTGGTGAGTCAGTTTGGTTCCACAGCTTGTAAGGCAATGTTTCAGTGTGAGGATTGTCTTGAGCCGTTTGATTACTTTAAGTGTTTGAAGTAAACTCGCTTTCGCGAAAGCGAATTACTAATCCACAACCAACTTTAAAGCAACACTTTGCTCTTGAGATTCAATTTTCAACAAGTAAATTCCAGAATTCAAATCATTGAATTTAATCTTGCTATTTTTTATTGCACCATTCCATATTTCCCTACCATCCAGTGCATATAATACGGCATCTCCTTGATTTATGTTTTTAAGATGCAGCACATTTCCTTGCAATGGGTTAGGATAAATAGCAATAGGTAAAATATCATTTACAGATGCTGGAGCATTAAAAGTAGTGGTCCAAATCTCGGTAAACACAGGTGCGTTATAATCAAAATATATGGCGGCACTAGCCCTAATTACATCACCTACTGCATAAGAAATAGGTTTAATACGGTATTTTATAAATCCGTTACTACCTTCTGGATCTGTCGCTTCTGGTGGTAACTGGATATCATCAAAAAAGAAATCCAGGGACCTTCCATTTTTTTCATAGCTATAAGGATGACTAGCGGTTAAAATTTCAAAAGTACTGTCGTCTAATAATGGATGTAAATCTGATAGAATACGTACAAATTGTGCTGCGGCGCTACCCATGTTTTGGAAACGTATCGTGTACTCTAAATAATCTGAAGAGCTAAATTCATTAACCAGGATTATAGGACCACGTATTTCAGTCACATCATTAGGATCATAAGAAGCGACTACATCTACATCTATAGAATCCATAGTATTTGTAGCACTTAAATCTGTTGAGCTTGGGTTAATCGTTACGTTATGAGTAAAGGTATCGCCCATTTGTACACCAGTTACTGGCGTAGACATAGTGATTAAATAGTACTGTCTTTCAAAGTCAGTTAAGGAATACGGCATTGAAAAACCTGTAGCGTTTGCAGTTGCGGTGCCGTTTAATAATAGATCATTATTACTACTATCAGTAATAGAAAGTACGGTCGCTATGTTGTGATTTGTAAACTGCAGTATTCCCGTAGAATTACCATTAAGCTCGTTATTTATGACTAGAGCTACCGTACTGTCAAATCCAGGATTAGGTAGAGTCTGACTGACGAGATGTACACTAGTATCTCTGTTACTCGTTGAGTTTTCGGTTACGGCAAATTCTGTAAAAGTGGTCGCTCCAGCAGTGGTTAAAATATCGTCATAGTTAGAGGTAGCGATCGTAAAATAGTTGTTATACAAGTTGAGGTTTGCATTTACATCATTTAATTGAACACCAGGATTCAAATCAGATTTTATAACACTTCCTGATGTGCCTTGATAGAACGTTCTACTCGTGCTAGGATCATTATCTGCAATAAATTCAAAACTTGTGTAGGGCATGTTGATCTCGCTAGCATCTCGCTGACCATTTGCATTCACGTCTAGATATGCAGATGCTTCTAGATATCCCAAATTTCCTGGTCCATCAGAGTAACCATGGCTCATTCTAAAATTAAAAGCAAAAGTTCCATTAGGGACAAATGGTGATACTCCATCTACTAGTTGATATGAATTTGTAGGGTTAGGAAAAGAGTTAACGTCTATAATAGCCCCATAATCATAAAAGCTGCCTGTATTAGAGTTATTCATTAGAAATGAATTGTCAAAATACCACCAGCCTTTTTCATTTGTATAGATTACATCTGTATTCCCAGCATTATCATATAAATTTATAGATACATTAGGAATCGCACTATCTATTGCTGGATCATACTGTCCATTCACATCATTATCTATATAGATCACGCCGTAACTAGGAGATTCAGAGCCAAAATAAACTGAATCACCGTCATCTACACGATTACCTTGCGAGTCATTACCATCAGAAAGTTCAGTAATCATCGTTCCATTAATCATGGCGGTAAGGCTTGCTTGTGTAATAAACAGTCCTATTGCGTTATAATTATCTCCAGAGATCGCGATACGACCTGTTTGTGTGACTTGTATTCCTGGACCCAATGTTGACGGACTTAAAACTATGCTAGGAATTAATGCGTCTGGATGAGTAATCGTTACATTAGTATAAGTGTCAGTAGGTGATAGGTTAGTGATGGTATAGGTTACATCAGCATAGCCACCTATAGGTCCACTAGAAACATCCATGTCAAAATCTAGTTGAGCACTCATGATACAACAGCACAATAAGGAGAATATAAAGTTTACTATTTTCATGATTTTAACCTTTTTGATGAATTTACAGCAATTTATGTAGTTTTTTTCGTAATTTCTACTTTAATTTTAAATATCATATGTGTGGTCATCTCGCTTTCGCGAAAGCGTAACAACCATTAACTTTACCACCAGCTATAAATAAAAGAATGTCAGTCTGAGCTTGTTCAAGACGGTTTTTTAAAACACTAATATGTCAGATTCTATCTTATTACAAATCGATCAAGGAGTTGCCACAATAACCTTAAATAGACCTAAAGTTTTTAATTCCTTCAACAAGGAAATGGCTCATGCCATGCAGGATGCGCTAGATCAATGTGCTAGTAATAATGAGGTGCGATCCGTGCTGATTACTGGTGAAGGAAAAGCTTTTTGTGCTGGTCAGGATATTCAAGAAATTACAGATCCAGCATTAAACCCAGGATTTAAAGCCATTCTAGATGAGCACTATAATCCTATAGTTTTAAAAATAAGAAACCTTGAAAAACCTGTCGTTGCCGCAGTAAACGGCGTTGCCGCTGGTGCTGGTGCAAATATTGCTCTAGCTTGTGACGTGGTTATCGCTACAGAAAGTGCTGCGTTCATACAAGCTTTTAGTAAAATAGGTTTGATTCCAGATAGTGCTGGAACGTTCTTTTTACCACGATTGATCGGTTTTGGGAAAGCAAGTGCCACCATGATGCTGGCCGATAAAATTACAGCTCCTGAAGCAGATCAAATGGGAATGATTTATAAAGCCGTACCAGATAATGAGTTTCACGCTGTAGCAAAAGCGACATCTCAAAAACTAGCAGCTTTACCTACAGTAGCTCTTGCAAATACTAAAAAAGCACTAAATCAATCCTATTATAACACTGTAGAAGAACAACTAGCACTAGAAAGTAAACTGCAAATAGAGAGTGCTGCCACAGAGGATTATGCTGAAGGTGTAGCTGCATTTATGGAAAAACGTAAACCTGTTTTTAAAGGTAAATAATCATTGGATAGTTTAACACAAATCGTTTTAGGCGCAGCAGTAGGAGAGGCCGTTCTAGGAAAAAAGATAGGGAATAAAGCAATTATGTATGGTGCTATTGCTGGCACTATTCCAGATCTGGACGTACTCGCAAAACTCTTTACAGACACTATTACTGCGACTGAGTTTCATAGAGGTTTCAGTCACTCTATAGTTTTTTGTGTAATGTTTGCACCAGTTTTAGGCTGGCTTGTAAATAAGATAGAAAAAAAATATGCGCTGGGCTGGCGCGCATGGTCGTGGTTGTTTTTTTTGGGTCTTTTTACACATCCTGTCCTAGATGCATTCACTACATGGGGAACACAATTATTATGGCCATTTGATACTAGAATTGCCTTAAACTCGATTTTTGTTATAGACCCATTGTATACAGTTCCATTTTTAATTTGTGTGATATGGGTTATGTTTTTGAAGAGAAATTCAGTTTTGAGATGGCGTGTAAACCAGGCTGGACTGGTGATAAGTACCAGTTACTTATTACTTACTCTAGCTATTAAAACCATAAGTACTCAAGAGTTTACAAGGGCTTTAGATTCTGATCAAGTTGCTTATAAAAGACTATCAACTAGACCTTCACCCATGAACACCATTTTATGGAATTGTAACGTGGAGACTGATAGTGCTTATTTAATAGGAGATTATTCTTTTTTTGACACTAAGCCTATAAAGTTTGTGTCCTATCCTAAAAATACCTTGCTTGAACAAACATTAAAACCTGCGTCGCAACAGGACTTTAAAAGGTTGAAAGAGATCTCCCAAAACTGGTATTTGTTATCTCAAGAAAATGAGAGTCTCTATTATAATGATTTACGTTTTGGGTTGATTCCTAAGAGAAAGGCTGAGCCAGAGTTTGTTTTTAAATACAAGCTCATAGAACATGAAGATGGAATGAAAGCCATAGAAACAGAAAAAACAAGCATGGATGCCATGTTTGTTTTAACTACAATATGGGAAAGAGTGAAAGGGAATTAAAACCTACTCGCCTACAATCTCTGCATCGGTTTCATTTTTAGTTCCGGCTATGTAAAGTATGGAAGCCCCAATGATACCGCTTATTAAACTACCTATAAGGATACCTACCTTTGCGCTATCGACATATTGAGGTGTTTCTATAAACGCAAGTGTTGCTATGAAAATGGACATAGTAAAACCTACTCCTGCAATAAATGAGGCGCCTATAATGTGGATTCTTCTTATAGAAGCTGGAGCGGTAACCCATTTCAGTTTCATGGCAGTAAGAACAATAGTAGTTATTCCTATACTGTTTCCTAGAACTAGACAAATAGCTAGATTCATAACCAGCGTCCATTCCAGTGGAACATCACTGGATAGAGCTACTCCTGCGTTTGCAAGTGCAAAAATGGGAATTATAAAATAAGCTACCCAATCGTGCAACCTATTTTCTGTGTGCTGTAAAGGAGATTGATACTTTTCAGTGAGGTCTTCTAACTGGTCGATATTCTCAATTTGCTTAGGAGTGAGTAGCACTGCTGCTGGTTTTGCGTTAAGGCTTATTTTTTCTGATAATTCTTTTAATTGTTCTATAAAACCAGAACCTCTAATCTTGCGATGCATGGGAACGGCAAATGCCATTAATATTCCTGCTAAGGTAGGGTGAACACCGGCTTTTAAAAACAGCAACCAAGCTATGATTCCTACAAATATGTTGATATACTTAGAATAATAAACTTTTAAGGAGAAAAAACTAATCGCACCTATTACTAACAGACCGTAAAGCAATAAGTCTACCTCTAATGAGTTAGAGTAAAATATAGCAATGACCAGCACAGCTCCTATATCATCTACAATAGCAAATGCGGTGAGAAATACTTTTAAGGCTAGTGGAACTCTTTTACCTAATGCTTTTAAAATGGCAAGAGAAAAAGCAATATCAGTAGCCATAGGGATTCCCCAGGCACGATCTGTCTCAGGATTATCATTCAGTATAAAAAAGAGTATAACAGGTACACTCATACCACCTATAGCACCAAAAAGGGGAAATAATGCTTTTTTAACAGTATTAAGCTCTCCTACCAGTAGTTCTCGCTTCACCTCTAATCCTATAAGGAAAAAGAAAATAGCCATTAAGCCATCATTAATCCATAAGATCAATGGTTTCTTGATGTTGAAAAAATCAGAGTCAAAACCAAATTCTACATTTAAGAAATATTCATAACCAGTAGCATAAGGACTATTTGCCCATATAAGAGCTACAAAGGCTGCGATGAGTAATAGAATCCCACTTAAAGATTCTAGCTGTATAAACTTTTGAAATGGAGTAAGTAACTTTTTAGTCATAGGATTTTTAAAAATGCTAAGATATTTATTACAAGATAAGTTTTTTTCATAAAAGATCTTAAAAAACACCGCTTTCAAAATCCATATCTTTGCTAGAATATAGCGTATCATTACTTTTTTTATAATTAAGAACCCTTTTTTAAAATGACAAGTCAAGAATCAAAAATCTTAAAAGTAGGAGTAATAGGTGCAGGAACAATGGGAAGTGGTATTGCTCAAGTGGCTGCTACGGCTGGTTGTCAGGTGAAATTGTTTGATGTCAATCAGGAACAACTGGATAAAGCCCAAGCTGCTCTTGAAAAGATATTGAGCCGACTTATTGAGAAAGGTAGAATAGATGCTACTGAGAAATCTCGCATTCAATCTAATATCTCTTATGTGAATACGGTGAAAGATTTAGCTGACTCTAATCTTACTATTGAGGCGATTATTGAAAATTTAGATATTAAGAAAAAGGTGTTTCAAGAACTAGAATCTTACGTGTCTGACAGTTGTATTATTGCATCTAACACGTCTAGTTTAAGTATCGCGAGTATAGCAGGTTCTCTTGAGAAACCAGAGCGATGTATAGGTATTCATTTCTTTAATCCAGCACCATTAATGAAGCTTGTAGAGGTGATTCCTGCAGTGCAAACTGCTCCACAGGTTACAAATATTTGTGTTCAAACTATTGAAAAATGGCAAAAAGTAGTTGCGGTAGCAAAGGATACACCAGGTTTTATAGTAAATCGTGTGGCGCGACCTTTTTACAGTGAATCGTTGCGTATTTATGAAGAAGGAATAGCGAGTTTTGCCACTATAGATTATGCTTTAAAAGGACTTGGTTTTAAAATGGGACCTTTTGAATTGATGGATTACATAGGTCACGATGTGAATTATGTGGTTACCGAAACTGTGTTTACAGCTTTCTATTTTGATCCTCGTTATAAACCATCTTTAACTCAAAAACGCCTTGTAGAAGCTGGCTGGTTAGGTCGTAAAACTGGAAGAGGTTTTTATGATTATAAGGATGTGGAAAGTGAGCACGCTTTCGCGAAAGCGGACCCAGTAAAATCTCCTGAACTCATAAAAGAAATTCAAGATCGAGTACTCATAATGCTTATCAATGAAGCTGCAGATGCTTTATTTTTAAACATAGCAACAGCTCAAGGAATAGATAGTGCCATGACCAAAGGTGTCAATTATCCTAAAGGATTACTCGCATGGGCAAACGAAAAGGGAATAGACTGGTGCGTGAAACAGCTGGATGCGATGTATGATTTTTATAGAGAAGATCGCTACAGATGCTCGCCGATATTGCGCAAGATGAAAAGTGAGAATTTAGTCTTTGAGTCTTTGAGTCTTTGAGTTTAAAATTTAGGATCATGTTTACAAGTCAATATCATTTTAAGTTTGAGGATTTAATTGTTTATCAAAAGGCGATGGCTTTTGGAGAGAGAATTAATGAGATAACCGAACAGTTTCCTAAAAAAGAATTATATCGCTTATCATCACAATTTGCTCGTGCCGCTGATTCTATTGCCGCAAATATCTCAGAAGGTTACGGTAGTACTGATGCAAATTTTAATAGATATCTAAAAATGGCTTGGGATAGCAGTCATGAATGTGTCACTTGGAACACCAAAGCTTTCTTAAGGAAATATATAGATCACGAAGAGTTTGAAGAAAATAGGAGAATGTTGACAGAAATGGGAAAAATGATTTCGGCATTGAGACGAAGTCTCAAGAATAAGTAGAACATTTAATCACAAACTCACAAACTCACAAACTCACAAACTCACAAACTCCATGACTCAAAAACTAAAAGGAACTGAGATACCAGCAAAAATGCTTTCGCTTGATCCGTATTCTACATGGTTGGGTATTGAAATCCTGTCGGTTGAAATAGGTTGTGTAAAATTAGGAATGACCATAAGACCAGAAATGCTCAATAGTATGGGAAAAGCTCATGGTGGCATCACATACTCGCTGGCAGATACTGCTTTTGGTTTTTCATCAAACACGCACGGTAAATTTGCTGTTTCTATAGAAACGAGTATCAATCACATTGAGGCACTGGAAGAAGGCGACTACATCACTGCAGAATGCACTCTAGACAAAACCAAAACCAAAGTAGGTTTCAACATCGTTGAGGTAAAAAAAGGCGATGAACTTGTTGCGCTTTTTAAAGGAGTGGTTTATAGAACTAATAAGGATTGGGGAAATTAGGCATGTGGTATAGTCAATTAGTTACAACGTATAATTTAATCCGAGAGTAAATTGTAATGGACGTAAGGAGAACTGATTCTGGCTTATGAAGTTAGAACTGCTCGTTGCAGTCGTGAAAAAACGCTCATTGAAAATATTGTATAATTCTGCTCGTAGAATGAGCTTTTTATGAGGTTTATAATAAAAACTGGTGTTGAATAAAGAATTGATATTAGTATTTTCACTGCTAGAAAAAGAACTGACTGCGGTTTCTGTATTAAAATTCCATCGTGCTTTATCTGATAAATAAAGATCTAGACCTACATTGTGCAACTGAAAATTATTAGTTGCTCGTGAGCTGTCTATTAGTGATAAGCCAAAGTTAATCGTACCACTATAATTCAAAGCGTAAGAACCACCGGTACTCCAGCTCAATTCTGTACTTATTGTATGATTAATAATGGTGTTGTCTTGTGCTGTGCCATTAAAAATCTGTTCTATTTTTGAAAGATCAAAGTTGTAACTCGTTTGAGTAGATAAGTGTTTGAAAAATCGTTTTGTAAGGGTAGTTGTATTTCTTAGGGTGCTGAATTCATTATCCTGTCTTATCGCATTTATTTGTATCAATCCATTATCATCCAGAGATCTATTAAATATGAATTGAGAAGTAGCCTTATTATAAGACGTATTATTTTTTAAAAGAATCCCAGATAGAACATCGCTGTAACCAAAGAAAATGGAAGCGTCATTGGATCGAGTTACATTTATATCTTGTGGGTTTGTACTCAAATTATCAAACTGTCTTAAAAAAATTCCTGGATACAATTCTTCAAAACTAGAAATAGAATTTTTGATAGAACCGCTTATGCCTAGATCCCATTTCCTGTTAAAATTGCGAGATACCTGCACATTCATATTCATAAAAAGATAATTGTCTTTTTCATTGAAATCAGTTAGCTGTTCTAAGCGATTGATATTAAAGTAAGAAAGTTCTGGGTTTAGATTGAATCGAAACCTTTTCCAGTTAAATGCTGAAGATAGCTGTGTTTGCGATTCAAAAGTATCAAGACTGAAGTCGGTAACAAATGGCGATGTATTGTTATCGATATTCTGGTTCTTAAGAGAACTTTCCAGTTGCTCTCTAGACCATCGCACATGTTGTTTTGCCTTCCATTCTATATCTAGAAGTTGAAATGTATAACCTGTATATGCGCCTAAATTTATTTTCTCCATTGCTACACCTTGTGTTGTAGAAGTAGCGTTTGCTCCAGGTATTAAATCGCTAAATACAGCAGGATCTGTTGTTAGTTGTTCGTCTGTTGATCTATATTCAAATAAAAAACCACTATCTACTATTTGATTATTGATGCTGTTTTTGAGCTCTAAAATATTAGTAATGGCTTTTTCGGTGTTGTTAAAACCTGTTTGTATAGTATTACCATTCAAAAGATTTGAAGAACTACCATTTTGATTTAAAAATTTACCAGAAAGTTTATTATTGATGTATAAATCGTCTCTATTTAACTCTATGGTATTCCCTAACTGATAACGTCGTTGCAATAACTTATTTCTTGAACTGCGATCCACTTGTAAACTATCACTTCCAGTAAAAAACACACTTCTGTTATTTTTTTCTATTTCACTATCTTCATAATTATAATCCACAGAGCCTTTAACGATTAGGTCTTTGGGTAAAGTGGTTAGAATATCATTTGTTGCAGATATGGAATTGTTGTCTAACCAGTATCTGTTAGAAATAGTATTGCCATTAACTTCTGGTGGTGATACAACAGAAGTATTGTTTATTTTTAATTGATAAATATCTCGATTTCCTCTGGTTAGCGATGTGCCAAAGTCTTGTAAAGATTTACCAAAGTTATTTGCGCGTAAACTTGCTATATTCTGTAATTTATCTTGTAAATAGATAGGAGTAACCTCGCCACGAGCAGTGAGAACAGGAGTTCCTAAATCAGCTTTTGAAGAGCCAAAAACCAGACTTTGATCTTTTTTAATTCTCAAATTGAGAGCAACTTCACTACTTAGGGTTTTACCTATTTCAATACGTGCGTGATTATGACGTCTTAATAATTCTATGTCTTCTACAGCGCCAGCTGGTATGCCACGAGTTGCAATATTGTAACGACCTTCTAGCAAGTCTACTCCGTTGATATAAAGATGACTTATGGGTCTATCGTTGTAGGAAATCTGTCCATTCTCTGCAATAGTAACTCCAGGGATGCGATCAATAACTTCTTCTATGGTATAATCTTTTTTTTCTTTAAGTGCTTCTACATCATAGCGTACCGTATCACCTTTTATCGTTATGTTGCGTTTGGCTTTAATGAGAACTTCTTTTAAATCATTGTTGGGCCTGTAAAGTGCTAAATCATGCTCTCTATTAAAATCAGTAATGATGAATTGCTCTGATTTATAGGTGATATGTCTCGCTTCAAGAAATAGTGTGTCTATATTTTCTGAGATTTCTATGGAAAATTTTCCCAAATCATCAGTTGTTTTAAAACCAACAATAGATGCATAATTTGAATCTTTGTAAGCCGTAACGATCGAATACGATAAAGGCTGTTTTACAGAATCGATAACCGTACCTTTAATTATATTTTGAGCGTTACAAAAAAATGGCACCCATAAAAAGAGCGCCACTACATAAATGGTATTGGAGATATGAGAATTATTCAATATGATCTATTTCTATAAATTGATAATCATCCATTTCATCAAGTGATTTACTGTTAAAGTCTACTTCACCATCTTCAGATTTAAACTCTCCTTGAATTAACCCTGCCTGTCCTCGACTTAAATAAGCCATACGTTCATCAAAACTTAGGGCTTGATATGCTTGCTGATGCGTATTAAAATCTTTACGAGTTGTTACTTTTAAAGACTTTTTAGAAAAACTGGGGAAATGCTCTAATCGAACAACTTTCTTTTCTTTAAATGCAACAAGTGAATATTTAAAAATATTATTAGAATCTTCCATTTCAACAATACAACCTGGTAAACCTTTGAACTTATATGGACCTACATCCATTGGGATATCTTTTGTGAACCAAACATTCCAACTTCTGCCTGCATATTTTGTAGTAGCAAGTTGGCAAGTATAAGAGTTGATCTTCCTTATGGAATCAGTGATATTCCATTTGAATTTGAGTTGTTCCACATATTTAAAATTTTGATCTGCAACTTTTGCTGTAAAAGTTGACTTAGTTTTTATTGTCTTAATATAATATGGCAATGAATTAACTCTATTATCAAATCGCTCCTGACTAGACATTTTTCTAAGGGAACTAATAGAATCACGTTTCATTTGATTGTAAAATGATGTGAACGTCGTATCACCCCTTTTATTTACTAAAACATAATCGGTGAGAATTAAATCTGGGCGATTGGTATAGTGTTTAAAATCAAATTTGTAAAGAAATGCGTGAGATTTTACCTGAAAATCTTTTTTTTGATCTTTTAGACCTGAGAAGTAAATTCCTAGCAACATAAATGCTGCTAGGAATGTTTTTAAAACAGTTGTCATTGTATTCATTTAAAGAAACGGTGGCGGTGGAGCTATAATTTCAACTATTGGACGATTATTACAGTAATTTTGTAATCTCCTTTCAGCTTCGTCTGTTTGACTTGGACTAAGAGGTTGTGCAGAACCACCTACGATTACAGAATAACAACCTTTTGTACATGTTGCTCTTATCTCAGTAGAATTAGCAGGGCAATCCCCAAAATCTTCCTCGATCGCTTCTGAAACACTACTAAAAGATAGCATAGCCATAGCAGCAAAACCTAAAAATAAAATTTTCATAAAATAAAGTTTGAGTTAATATGACCTAAAGTAAAGTAAAGTAAAGTAAAAATCCAACTTATGAAGCAAATTAAATTCAAATCTTTTAAAATGATGTCGTAGATTTTAGATGTAAAGTGGTTTAGTAGAACCTTAAATAATAAGATCAAAATTGATGTATATCGATAGAAACACTAGATGGTATGAAAATTTCTTTATGTATTTTTGGGTAAAATAGATGGAAGAGTTTCCGCTTTCGCGAAAGCGGACTAAAAAAAACAAATGAAAAACACATATATAATCGACGGTGTACGTACACCAATAGGAAATTACAAAGGAACATTATCTACCATTAGGCCAGATGATCTTGCAGCTCATGTAATCAAAACCTTAGTAGATAGAAACCCTAATATCCCAACAGATGCTTATGCAGACGTGATCATGGGCTGTGCCAACCAAGCTGGAGAGGATAATCGCAATGTAGCGCGCATGGCTGGATTACTTGCTGGCTTACCAGTTACAGTTCCTGGAGAAACGGTAAATAGATTGTGTAGTTCTGGATTGAGTGCTATTGTGCATGCACATAGAGCGATACAAACTGGTGATGGTGATGTCTTTATTTCTGGTGGAGTAGAGAACATGACTCGTGGACCACTGGTAATTGCAAAACCTAGTAGTGCTTTTGGTACTGACTCAAAGATGTATGATTCTAGTTTTGGATGGCGTTTTGTCAATCACAAAATGGCCGAAATGTACGGTGTAGATGGTATGGGAAACACAGCCGAAAATCTAGTAGAAAAATTTGGTATTTCTCGTGAAGATCAAGATGCATTTGCTGCCTGGTCGCAACAAAAAGCCACCACTTCACAACAATCTGGAAGACTGGCTAAGGAAATAGTAGCCGTGGAGATTCCGCAACGTAAAAAGGACCCTATCATCTTCAAAGATGACGAATTCATAAGACCAACAACTACAAAAGAAGTTCTAGCAAAACTGCGTCCAGCCTTTAAAAAAGAAGGTGGCTCAGTAACCGCAGGAAATTCAAGTGGTTTAAATGATGGAGCTGCGGCAACTATTATTGCAAGTGAAGATGCTGTTAAAAAGTATGATTTGAAACCTATTGCGAGAGTAGTCAGTAGTGCTGTGGTAGGCGTAGAGCCTCGTATTATGGGAATAGGTCCAGTAAATGCTAGTAATAAAGCCTTAGAAAAAGCTGGTCTTACTATGGGCGACATGGATGTAATAGAATTGAACGAAGCATTTGCATCACAAGCACTAGCTTGCACTAGATCTTGGGGACTTGCAGATGATGATCCTCGTATAAACCCTAATGGTGGTTCTATCGCTATAGGACATCCACTAGGTGTTACAGGAACACGCATTGCTTACAGTGCTGCATTAGAATTGCAAATGACTGGTAAAAAATATGCTTTAATTACCATGTGTGTAGGTGTAGGACAAGGTTATGCGATGATTATTGAGAATGCTGGGGTTAAGTAAAATAAGGGTTATGTTAACAAGATCCATAAACGTCACAAAAACAGATATTTCTTTTACAAAACCTAGTTCTCCATCAACCTCAATTAAATTTCCTGTCTAAAATAGTTTAAGGATTAGTAAAGGGTTACACCAGAAATGGGATGGGATGAGTCTGATTTATTGAAGTTTATAAGAAAAAAGTGTGTTTATGCCCTTTTTCATTCTGCGTAATATTCTGTATAGCTCAGACATTTTGTTATATTTGTCGCTTTACAAATGTTAAATCATGATGAATACCCTACGTCTTTCTGGATTTTTTATTGCTTTGTTTTGCGTTGTTTCAGTCGCTCAAGCGCAGTTAAGTTTTTCTCATGAGATAGGTGTGATCGCTGGGCCAGTTGCGTTTCAGTCAGATTATGGAGAGCGCTTAGACTGGTATACTAATAGTGGTAATGTAGGTACTGGGATAGGTATTGTTCATTATATCAACTTTGCTTACCGAGCAGATTGCTTGTGTTATACAGAGGATTCCTACTGGAACGATCATTTTAAGATTAGAAATCAGCTATCATATCACGTTACTACTCTTAATCATTTAAGTGATCTTGCAGACAAGCCAAGTCTTGCAGGTTTACAATTACGCTCTATGGAAGGTAGAGCTAAAGTGCTTGAGTTAGGAACCCACTTAGAATGGTATCCATGGAGTATCCGGGGTTTTCAAGGAGGACAATCTAAGTTTGCACCTTACCTAGGAATAGGTGCCCACTATGTAGATTATAGACCTGAGGCTACTTCTGCTCTAGGACCTTTAAATAGTCCGGTTACCACATACCCTACGTTTCTAGATCGTATAGATACTTCTCAAGGAAGTACATTTGCTTTAGTAGGAGATATAGGTTTTAGATATAAATTGAATAGTTTGAGCGATATACTTGTGTCTAGTGCTTGGCATTACTATGATAGTAATTATGTAGATGGATTAAGTCCTAATAATGTTAATAACCGCTCCTATGATTTTATATGGTGGTTCAATGTAGGCTTTATTTATTATTTATAATTCCTTTTTTAAATTAGATCTTACCTAAAAAAAACACGTAATCACTTTTGATCCAGAGAAATAGTGTTTTTAAGTAAACACATCGTGGTGTTGTTTTTTTAATGAAAGAATACTTCTGCTTTCTAAAATAACATAAAGAATTCTTTTTTTGAAGTTGTAGCATATTTATCAAATACAGTGGATAATATGTTTTGCGAGAAATTATTTTATCAATAGAATTGAGCTCTATATCTCCTAGTGATGAAGCACCTTAATTTCACCTTCTGTTTTTAGTTACCATATATGCACAGATTCTTTGTTTAGGATTATTAGGTCGCTATTCGTTTAATGTCATTGGTGTCCTATACTAAATTGTTTTTTATATACGGTATTTAATGCCAATGTATGTTTCTAATGCCGTATTCTTAACTTGAATTATTTTTTGACTAGATGAAAAAGAAAATTAAAGCATAGCCTAAGCTACGGTTTCATCTTATTTTGAATTATAGGCGAAAAAAGTAACGAATTATATGCGACATTAGGAATGTAAATTGGTATAAATAATCAATTGGTATAATACCGTAGTCAGACAGGACAGATGTAATATATTAACTCTATTTATGTTTTTAAATTTATTGGGTTGATAGACTGTAAACAGTGTCGTATTTTTATGCCAATGAAAAAAATCATTCCTGTAGAAGAAGGTGATTATTACCTCACTGAGCAAGGCTACCGTTGCTTTACAGAACAATATCATTTAAAACGTGGCTATTGTTGTAAAAGCGGTTGTCGCCATTGCCCTTACGGTTATGATAAGTCCTCAGACACTATTAAAAAAAAAGTATGATCGATACAGCCGTAGACTCTTCTTTAGCACGCTTTCGCGAAAGCATAAGACAAGGAATACCAGATTCATTACCAGCTCCGCATGTTTATAATTCAAATGTAAATCACGCACCTAAGCGTAAAAAGATTTTAACTAAAGAGGAAGAAAATCTAGCATTGCGTAATGCATTGAGATACTTCGACCCTAAACATCACGAAGTGCTCTTACCAGAATTTAAAGAAGAACTTGAGCAATATGGGCGCATTTACATGTACCGTTTCATGCCTGATTATGAAATTAAAGCACGTGATATTGAAGATTATCCACATCGATCTAAACAGGCTGCAGCGATCATGTTAATGATTCAGAATAACCTGGATCATGCTGTTGCACAGCATCCACATGAATTAATTACTTACGGTGGTAATGGTGGTGTGTTCTCTAATTGGGCACAATATTTACTAACCATGAAGTATTTAAGTGAGATGACTGATGAGCAAACCCTTGCTATGTATAGTGGTCACCCTATGGGACTATTTCCCTCACATAAAGGTGCACCACGATGTGTAGTTACTAATGGTATGATGATTCCTAATTATTCTCAACCTGACGACTGGGAAAAATTTAATGCCCTAGGCGTTACGCAATATGGTCAAATGACGGCAGGTTCTTACATGTACATAGGTCCGCAAGGAATTGTTCATGGAACTACTATTACAGTACTGAATGCTTTTAGAAAAATTAAAAAAGACCCTACAGGAAATATATTTGTGACCTCAGGTTTAGGAGGAATGAGCGGCGCACAGCCTAAAGCCGGTAACATTGCTGGTTGTATTACCATTTGTGCAGAGATGAACCCTAAAGCGGTTCACACGCGCCACTCACAAGGTTGGGTAGATGTAGTTATTAAAAATACCAAAGATCTTGTTGAAAGAGTTCAGCAAGCACAATCAAATAAAGAAACGATCTCCATTGCCTATGAAGGCAACATAGTTCATGTATGGGAAGCCCTTTATGACGCACAAATTGAAGTTTCTATAGGTAGCGATCAAACAAGTTTGCATAATCCATGGGCCGGTGGCTATTACCCAGTAGATTTATCTTTTGAAGAATCTAATGAGATGATGAGTAATCATCCTGAAGAGTTTAAAAAAGAAGTACAACGTTCTTTACGTAGACACGTCGCTGCTATAAATAAACATACTGAAAAAGGAACTTATTTCTTTGACTATGGTAATGCTTTCCTACTAGAATCTAGCAGAGCCGCTGCTGATATTGCTGGGACGGATCGAGAATTCCGTTATCCTTCTTATGTGCAAGATATTATGGGACCTATGTGTTTTGATTATGGTTTTGGTCCATTTAGATGGGTTTGCGCTTCAAACGATCCAGCAGATTTGCAAAAAACAGATGATATTGCTACTGCCGTTCTAGAAAGATTATCTCAAGATGCTCCAGATCGCATACAACAACAAATGCAGGATAATATAAAATGGATTAAAGGAGCTCAAGAAAACAAACTGGTAGTAGGTTCACAAGCCCGCATTCTCTATGCCGATGCTCAAGGACGTATAGAAATAGCAAGAGCATTTAATAAAGCTATCGCTGCTGGAACTATAGGGCCAGTAATCCTAGGGCGTGATCACCACGACGTCTCTGGGACAGATTCTCCTTACCGAGAAACTTCAAACATTTATGATGGCTCACGCTTTACAGCAGACATGGCTATACAAAACGTAATAGGAGATAGTTTTAGAGGAGCTACTTGGGTTTCCATTCACAATGGTGGTGGTGTAGGCTGGGGCGAGGTTATTAATGGTGGTTTCGGCATGCTTATTGATGGTAGTATAGAAGCAGAACAGCGACTGGAATCCATGTTGTTTTGGGATGTAAATAACGGTATTGCTCGACGCAACTGGGCGAGAAATGAAAATGCTGTTTTTGCCATCCAAAGAGCCATGGAATTAAATCCGCAACTGCAAGTCACGATTCCTAATGAGGTAAGTGACGATTTAATAAAATAATATTCATCACTTTTTTGTGAAGGTGTAGTTGTTACGCTTTCGCAGAAGCGTACTAAAAATCAAAAGCCATGATTAAAAAAGCTACCTTATTAATTGCAGCGGTCATACTTTTCGTAGGATGTAACACCATAAGAGTTTCACAAGACTATGCCGTAGGAACAGATTTTAGTACTTATAAAACTTATGGTTATTTCAAGCAAGGAATCGATGATGCTGATATTAACGATCTTGATAAAAAACGTATCCTTAAAGCGATTGATAAACACATGCTCGCCAATGGATTTATCAAGTCTCAAACACCTGACCTGATGATCAGTATTTTTACTGATTCCCAACAGCGTGTTGATGTTTTTAACAACTGGGGCTGGAACGGTGCCTTTGGTTGGGGTGGATTCGGTTGGGGCGGCCGTGTAAATAATGTGAGCACAGTTAATGAAGGGATTCTTCACATAGATCTCATAGATGCTCAAAAAAAAGAACTCATCTGGCAAGGAGTAGCGACGGCACCTATGTATACTAATAATCCTGTAGATAAAACGGAACGACTTAATAAAATAGTTCAAGAAATTTTAATGCAGTATCCGCCTAAAAAATAGATTTTTATAATAGGTCAAAGTGTTGCTTTGACCTTTTTTTATGAGACCTAGTTTACTTCAACATTAAAACTGATCGCTATACAGTTATCAAAACTCTTTGAAACAGAGCAGTACTTTTCAAAACTTAAATCAGCTGCTTTTTGAGCTTTTATAGGATCAATATCACCTTCTAAGAAAACCGTGACATGCATTGCTTTAAAAGGTTTTGAATCATCCAGCTCATAGCGTTCACCGGTTACCTCTACTTTATAGCTGGTAATTTCCTGACGTTGTTTTTTCAGAATATGGATAATATCTATAGCACTACAAGAACCTACACCCATAAGCAGTAATTCCATAGGACTTACGCCTTGAACATTTTCCATACCGCTATGGTCTATCATTAACGTATTTCCAGAAACCCCTTTTGCTTCTAGTAAGTAATCTTGGTTTTTTCTTTCTAGGGTTATTTTCATAATTGTAATGGGTGAATTTTATAAAGAGCTATTTTTAACTCTAATTCTTGGTCTGTAATACGATATAGTTTCTGAAGCACCCCAATTAATTTTAAGTTCGTTGAAGGTTTGAAATATCAACTTTCCAGAATAAACGTTGTTTTGCTTCAAATAGAAAATACTATCTTTTTTCAAAAAGTATTTATAATTCTCATTTTTAGTAAAGTTATTTTCTTTATTCAACTCATAACCATCTTTGTAAATAACATATCTCTTGTCTCTCGGATAATTAGTAAGCCACTTCCCTTGAATAGCCTCTTTTTTAAATGAATATAGAGTATCTCCTTCCTTTATTTCATAAGTTGATGATTGCACATATTTATAATTCTTTTTTGCACAAGCAGCAAAAATTACCAATATAATAAGGACAAAAAATTTCTTCATATTTAATAACCCAACACCTCCTCAATCTTAACCTTAACTTTCTCCGTACTAGGAATCATTGTTTCTTCTAGCGTACTATTCAATGGGATAGCCGGCATATTTTCTGATCCTATCAACATCACAGGTGCGTCCAGTTCTCTAAAACACTCTTCTTGAATACGACCTTGCAATCCACGAGAGAACCCATTATCGCTAGGTTCTTCTGTAACAATAAGACATTTTCCACATTTCTTGACACTAGCAAAAACGGTTTCATAATCCAGCGGATGCAGCGTTCTTAAATCCACGATCTCTACTCGATCTTGTACGCCGAGCTGCTCTGTAGCATTCATAGCCCAGTGTACGCCCATTCCATAAGTGATGATGGAAAGCGTTTCCTCTTCTTCTTTTTTCCAGATTTCTTGAAGTACCCAAGCTTTTCCAAAAGGCAACACATAATCCTCTCTAGGTTCTATGCTTGTTGCTCCTTTGGTTCCTTTGACTTTACTCCAGTACAATCCTTTATGCTCAAAAATCACCACAGGATTTGGGTCATAGTAGGCCGCTTTCATGAGTCCTTTTAAATCGGCACCATTAGATGGGTAAGCGATTTTTAAACCTCTGATATTAGAAACCACACTTTCCATAGAGCTGGAATGGTAAGGTCCACCGCTGCCATAAGCACCTATAGGCACGCGCAAAATCATGGAAACCGGCCATTTACCATTACTTAAATAACAGGAACGTGATACCTCGGTAAATAACTGATTCAAACCTGGCCAGATGTAGTCTGCAAACTGTACTTCTACGATGGGTTTTAATCCTACCGCGCTCATTCCTACCGTACTTCCTACGATAAATGCTTCTTGAATAGGTGTGTTAAATACTCTATTATCGCCAAATTTCTGCGCCAGTGTTGCCGCTTCTCTAAAAACTCCACCTAATCTTCCTCCTACGTCTTGCCCGTATAGCAAGCATTCTGGATGTTTACGCATCAATTCCTCGATCGCAAATAGTGCACAATCTACCATCACGACTTTCTCTGCGCCATCTGGCGATCGTTCTCCTTTTTCTTCGGTAATCGGTGTCGGTGCAAAATCGTGCGTGAACAAATCTGCTGGATCTGGATCTGGCATGTTCATAGCGTCATTTAGTGCTTGTGCTACTTCCGCTTTCGCGAAAGCGTCATAACCATCCACATCTTGCTCACTAAAACCATTATCGAGTAATAATTTTCTCATTTTAGGGTAAGGATCACGGCTGCGTGCCTCATCCAAATCATCACGGTAAAACTCCATGCGCACACCGCTGGTATGGTGGTTCAATAAAGGAACCGTAGAGTGAACCAAAAACGGTCTGCGTTCTGTCCTGATCTTTTCTATAACCGTATTTATGGTGTTGTAACTTTCCTCAAAGTCAGTTCCGTCTATGGAAATGGCTTCTATTCCATGAAAACCTGCGGCATATTCTGCAGCGTTTTGGGCACGAGTCTCTGCTTCATTGGCACTAATATCCCAACCATTATCTTGTACTAGATATAAAATAGGCAGTTGTTTTAAGGCTGCCATTTGAAACGCCTCGGCAATTTCTCCTTCAGTTACAGATGCGTCTCCTAGGGAACAAACGACTATTGAATCTGAACTTAAACTCGAATTTGAACTTGAATCGATTGCCTCACGTTGCTTGCTAGTTAAACTCTCACGGTAATGAAAACCCAAAGCGACTCCAGTAGCAGGAATCGCCTGCATGCCTGTGGCACTGGACTGATGTGGAATTTTAGGCTTATCGATATCATTCAACGATGGATGCGAGTAATAGGTACGTCCACCAGAAAAAGGATCATCTTTTTTAGCTAGTAATTGCAACATTAAATCATAGGGCTTCATTCCTATGGCTAGCAACATCGCATCATCACGGTAATATGGAAATGCATAATCCTGTGGTAGCAACTGCATTCCTACCGCAGTTTGTATCACCTCATGACCACGACTGGTCGCGTGTACATACTTAGAAACTAATTTAAAATTTTCTTCGTAGAGTTCTGCCATTGCTTTGGCAGTGGTGAGGTTACGGTATGCTTTCTCCAACTTCCCACGAAAAGGGGAATCTGCTTGATTCTTACTCATATTTCTATTCTAACTGAATTTCCGCACTTGATGCGGAATCTGATTGTACTAATCTTAATGTTTTTTAAAATCTATATTCCACCATTGATGCAAATCATTTTCCGCACTTGATACGGAATCACCAACTCTCTGCTAGGTCTATCCACTCTGGATTATCCTTTTCAATGAGATCTATCTTCCATTTACGCCTCCATTTCTTCAATTTTTTCTCTCTTGCTTGAGCTTCTTGTACCCATTGATATTCTTCAAAATACACCAATCGTTTGGTCTAATATCTTTTTGAAAAGGCTTTTTTATATTTTTCTTCCTTGTGAGCCTTAATTCTATGTTTTAGTTCACCAGTCATTCCCAAATAAATAGTTCCATTCTTACGATTTGCAAGAAGATACACATGGTATTTTTTGTTGCTTACAACAGGCATTTTAGTGACTACAAAAGTTTCCGCATCGAGTGCGGAAATTCATCAAATTAATAATCTTTACTAGGTGCAACCTCTAGGTTGTCTGCAACTTTTCTCAAAAACGAGCCACCTAAAAATCCATCTACAACACGATGATCAAAAGATAAACTCAACATCATCATACTACGTATTTCTATGCTATCTTCTCCATTTCGTGTGATCACCTCAGCACGTTTTTTAATAATTCCTGTAGCTAGAATAGCAACTTCTGGCTGATTGATAATAGGTGTTCCCATTAAGGAACCAAATGTCCCAACATTTGATATCGTAAACGTTCCACCTTTTATATCGTCACCACCTAGTTTATTCTCGCGTGCAAGGTTTGCCATACGATTGACATCTGCTGCAATTTCTGGTAGGGATTTCTGGTCTGCATTTTTTACTACGGGAACAATTAAATTTCCTGATGGTAAAGCCGTTGCCATTCCTACATTGATATTTTCTTTTACGATAATGTTTTTGCCGTCTACACTCGCATTGATATTAGGATATTCCTTGATCGCTCGTGCTACTGCATCAACAAATAATGGTGTAAAGGTTAATCGCTCTCCATATTTTTCTAGGAATCGTCCTTTGTTTTTATTACGCCAGTTCACTAAATCGGTTAGATCTGCCTCCACATAAGCAGTCACGTGTGGACTGGTATGCTTGCTGTACACCATATGATCTGCAATCATACTGCGCATGCGATCCATTTCTATAATCTTACCAGTTCCTTTATCTAGGTTTAACTGTGGTATGCGATAGGCTGTAGGATCTGGTTCGTTTGAAACTGCTTGTGCAAATTGGTAGGGACGACCATCATTTAAGTAGTTTACCACATCGCTTTTGCGCAATCTTCCTTTGTTTCCAGTCGCTGGAATACGTGCTAATTCTTCATAAGAAATATGATGCTCGCGAGCGATTGAATCAATTAATGGACTTACGAAAAGGTCTTTGCTTATGAATGAACTTGAAGTTGAAGCTTTGGGAGAACTTGAACTTAAATTTACAACCTTCGGTTGTTTGATTGTTTTGTCATTTTGAGCTTGTTGCGGAATCGGCTGTTTGTTATCGCTAGTGTTTTTACTAGTGACTGTCGCTCCATCAGTTTCTTCAAAAGTCGCAATAGCGCTTCCTATTTCTACCACATCTCCAGCCGCTGCAAGATGTTGCGACATCACTCCAGCAGTAGACGCTGGTACTTCATTATCTACCTTATCAGTTCCTACTTCTACGATAATATCGCCTTCTTCAAATCCTTCTCCTTCTTGCACGAGCCAGTTAAGAATGGTTCCTTCTGTTATTGATTCTCCCATTTTTGGGAGTATAAATTCCATAGTTTTTGCCATGGTATAAAAATAAGAAAACTAACGCTTGTTAGTAGTGAAATTTTTGTTGTAATTACGCTTTCGCGAAAGCGCAATAAAAAAAGCCAGAACATTACTGCTCTGGCTTTAGATTATGGATTGAAAAAATGAGAATTAATCTGCTTTTTGAGGTGCCATAAATTTATATACAATTCCTGCAAGAACAGCTCCTACAATAGGCGCTACCCAGAATAACCATAATTGCCCCATAGATTCTGGAACAAATAACGCTACGGCAGTACTACGTGCAGGATTTACTGAAGTATTAGTTACGGGAATACTGATTAAATGTATTAAGGTTAAGGCTAGACCTATAGCCATACCATCAAAACCTGGCGAGGCGTTTTTATGAGTTGCTCCTAGAATAACGATTAAAAACATAAAGGTCATCACAACTTCTATCACTAATGCGCCTATCATTCCAAAGTTTACTCCGTACACATTTGCATCATAAAAATTAGTGGCAAAGGCACCTGGATTAGATCCTAGTCCTGTAAAATCTGCAGAGCTAATTATGATTAGATACAATATCGCTGCACCTGCCGCACCACCTAAAACTTGTGACACTATATAACCTAAAAGGTTTTTACCTTCAAATCTACCACCCATAAATAATCCTATGGAAACGGCAGGATTAAAATGGCCACCAGAAATATGTCCCAAGGCATAAGCACCTGTTAATACGGTAAGACCAAAGGCTAGTGAAACTCCTACGAGTCCTATTCCTATATCTGCAACGCCTGCTGCTAGTACTGCACTACCACATCCACCTAGGACGAGCCAAAAAGTTCCAATAAATTCTGCTAAAAGTTTTTTCATTATTTAATTATATTAAGTTGAGTAAAATGTATGAAAATGATCATTGTTCAATTTTCAACTTACTAAAGGTAATGTGGATTAAATAATTAGTTGATATTTAATAAGACAGATGGTTTTATTAGACGAATAGATAAATTCATGGCTTAACTACCTTTAAATTCTTTCAAGGTTTTATAAAAATCTTCTTGAACAGGACGATTTTGCGGTATTTCTCTTAAAGGCTTTACTTCTCTCATGCTCTCGTGACAATCTGCTGGTAATTGCTGGTAGAGCTTAGTTCCTGCGGTTTTCCAGTTGATCATTTGATCAGAGATGTTTTTGATTTTTTTAGCTGGATTGCCTACGATTAAGGAACGTGGTTCAAAAACAGCTTCGGCTTTTACAAATGCCATCGCGCCTACTATGCATTCATCTCCTATAACCGCATCATCCATAATGACGCTGTTCATTCCTATCATACAATTGCGACCTAGATTTGCACCGTGTATAATGGCACCATGACCTACGTGAGCTCCAGTTTTAAGCGTGATACTTTTCCCTGGAAACATGTGTACCGTACAATTCTCTTGAACATTAACGCCATCTTCCAGAATAATCTCGCCCCAATCACCGCGGATTACCGCACTAGGACCTACATAGCAATTTTTACCGATGATTACATTACCTATTACCGTTGCTTGAGGATGGATATAGGAGTTTTCGTGAATTACTGGGATGTGGGATTTGAAACTGTAAATTGCCATGTGGTATGTGGTAAAATATTTTTATGGGTTTCTCTGTTTAATTTTGCTGCGTAAACTTGTCAACATTTTTTGCATTACAGTTATCAACTTTCTAACCTCTTCGCGTTGTTCATGAGTAATATAACCTCTTCTAACTGCTTTTTCATTTGCCGAAACACATTCATTAGAACTGTGTAAAGCATGATTGATATGCTTAACAAATTGGGCATCACTTCCTGGATAACCTTCTGCAATATTCAATGCTATAGAGTCTGCTCCTCTCCTGTATTGCGAACTCAGCGCATAAAGCTCTCGTTGAGGAAAAGATTGAACTAAAGTATCTACAACTTCTCCAAAGTCCATAGCCTTTTGATAAACTAATAAGTCTTCAAATTTAAAATGATAATCACTTTTCATAATCCTCTATTTAGAAAGCCTCATCCCACATACCACATACCTAGATCCTAGCGAAAGCGCTTCAACGTCTCCTTAGTAAATTCACTCAACACTAATCTTCCCGAAATTTTTGCTCTTTCAAAAAGTAAGTTATCCCAATCTTCACAACCGGTCCAGAACATCTTTTTCATTTCGGCCATAGCGTCTGGATTGTAGGTGCATAAGTTCTCAGCAAATTTTTGAACGGCTTCATCCATTGCTTCTGTAGACTCGTAAACTTCGGCAAATAAGCCTTGGTTTTTTGCCCATTCTGGTGAGTAGAACTCGTTTGCGTTTATGGCTATCTGGCTCATTCCTGTAAGACCTAGTTTGCGCTCTACGGCTGGACCTACCACAAATGGACCTATTCCTATGTTGAGTTCGCTTAATTTTATGGATGCAAATTTTGTGGCAAAACAATAGTCTGTCGCTGCGGCAACGCCTACGCCACCACCTACGGTTTTACCTTGTACACGACCTATAATGAATTTAGGACACTTGCGCATTGCGTTAATGACATTTGCAAAACCTGAGAAGAATATTTCGCCAGTTTTCTCATCGTCAATCGCAATCAATTCTTTAAAGCTTGCTCCTGCACAAAAAGTACGCTCACCACCAGATTTAAGGATAATGACTTTGGTAGCTTCATCATTTCCAGCATCAGTAATAGCTTGTGCGAGTTGTGCTAGAATATCACCTGGCAACGAGTTGTGCGCTGGATGAAAGAATTCTATGGTTTGTATTTGGTTTTCTGTGTTTGTTTTTACGTAGGGATCACTCATTTTAATATGCTTTTGTGTTTGTATTCAGCGAAGTCGTGCTGCTAAGGCTTGACTCTTGAACTGTCAAGCCGCTGCATAGCGGCTTCGCTTATTATTTATTTCAATCTTTCTTAAATCATTCTTTACTTGTCACAAATCCAGTGAAATCCCAGTCATCGGCTAGATCATTCCAATCGGGATTAATACTTTCTATCAAGTTAATTTTATATTCTCTTTTCCACTTTTTGATCAATTTTTCTCTCCTGATTGCAACAGTAGGATTGTCATGAACTTCAAACCATACTAATTGCTTAATATTATATTTCCCTACATGGGTTTCAAAAGTCGCGTTTTTATGGTCAAAAGTACGTTGCTTAATATCATTTGTTACGCCTACATAGAACAGCTTATTTTTAATATGAGCCATGATGTAGGTGTACATTGTTTTCATAATCTTCTCGTTTAATATTGAGCGAAGCCGTCCTGCGACGGCTTGACAAAAAAACAATCATTTGTTTCGCCTAGTATTGTCTTTTAAAATAGCCTACGCGGAAATATCGAATTGCTCAAAATGGTGACTTAAATGCTTTCGCTCCAGCAAAGTCCACTCATACTTAGTCAATTCCCCAAAAACAGCATTTTTTGTAGTTGCTTTAGGATTGCGTTTGAAATAATCTAAATATTCCTCACGGGCTTCTAGCATTTTAGCTTTGGCAGTTTCTAAGTCGTCGTGGTTTAAATCTTCTAGCTCACCATCTTTCATGAGTGGCATTTTATGGTTTTGTGGCATTTTATCATAATTCCACAAGGTAGCAGCTACTTTTTCCAAGTATTTCTCTGGTGTAGCGACTTCAAAATCTTGTCTTTGTCCAGCAGCAATGCGGTAACTCATTTCTAAATGTTCTACCATGTGTTGTGGTGTCATCGTTCCCCATTGAGGTGTCGCGTCAGCGTTTAATTTCGCGAAGGCGGAACGGATATAATCTTCAGTGATTTCTGGAAAAACAGTTTGTTTCTTTTCTACCATGGTAAGAATGGTGGCAACGGCAACTAGTGATGTTGCTTCTTCATCGGTCTTTCCGTTTTCATAATCTACAGGCTCTGCATCAAAAACTTCTACATACCATTTTACAATTCCAGATGGATGCTCACGACCAGCGACGTCACGCTCGCGTTTTTCTTTACAGGTCAATCGCACATAAATCGTGTCATTATGATACAGCGGTCGTAAAAAACGGATGTCTTCTAATCCATAATTTGCACTCACTGGACCTTTATTAGGATACACAAATAATCCTGCGGCCGCGCTGATGATAAAATAACCGTGTGCGGTACGTTTCTTAAAAATGCTTCCGTCTAGACTGGTAATATCTGTATGCGCATAGAAATGATCCCAAGTAAGATTTGCAAAATTCTGTATATCAGTATCGGTTAGTGTGCGTTTGTGCGTTTCCAGACTCATTCCAGGTTTTATGTCCTCGTAATGGTATGAGAACGGATGGTTTTCTGTCTTTTTATAATCAGAATTAGGCTGGTAAATTCCGGTGATTTCTGTGAGCGATGTCGGACTTCCTTGCACGGCGCATCGTTGCATGTAGTGCTTAATGCCTCGTAGTCCACCCATTTCTTCGCTACCACCAGCACGTCCTGGTCCACCGTGAATCAACAGCGGTAATGGCGATCCGTGACCGGTAGATTGTGGTGCACTATCTTTATTTAAGGTCAATATCCTACCGTGTGACGATGCGGCGTTTATGGTGTATGCTTTCGCGAAAGCGTCATCACTAGTAACTACACTGCTAACTAAGGAACCTTTACCCATGTGAGCAAGTTCTATAGCTTCATCTATATTTTTATATGGCATCAAGGTACTCACCGGACCAAAACACTCGATCTCGTGAACAGCAGTGTTTTTAAATGGCTGATCTTCTCGCATCAAGATAGGCGACATAAATGCACCTTGCTGTGCGCGATCACCATGAATCTCTACTTCATTTAAGTTTCCATAAACCAGGTTTGCGGTTTGAGCTATTTTATTGATTTGGTCTTTTAATGTTGCTTTCTGATCATTGTTAATCAATGCGCCCATACGTGTTTCTTTCAATAAAGGATCACCTATCACGGTTCTAGAAAGCTGTTTCCCTAGTGCGATTTGCACATCTTCCATCAGGTTTTCAGGAACTAGAATACGGCGTATTGCGGTACATTTTTGACCAGCTTTACTAGTCATTTCCTTGCGTACTTCTTTAATAAAAATATCAAACTCGGCTGTTCCAGGAACCGCATCTGGTCCTAAAACTGATGAATTTAAAGAATCTGCCTCCATAGTAAATGGTACCGATTCCTCGAGCAATCGTGAATGTGCTTTTAATTTTCTTCCTGTATGTGCGCTACCCGTAAAGGTCACGACATCTTGGGAATTTACGGTATCTAGAATACTGGTGGTAAGTCCGCTTAATAATTGCAAAGCGCCTTCTGGCAAGATGCCTGAATCTATGATCTCGCGCACGACAGCTTCTGTAAGAAAGGCTGTTTGCGGTGCTGGCAACACTACTGCTGGCATACCTGCCATCCAGTTTACCGCACATTTTTCTAACATTCCCCAAACTGGGAAGTTGAACGCATTAATATGAACGGCAACTCCTTTACGTGGTACTAGAATGTGGTGCGCCATAAAACGACCACCACGAGATAAATCGATAGGATCGCCTTCTACAGCATAGCTCTGATCAGGAAAGAGTTTACGCAGACTTGCATTTGCAAACAAATTACCAAAACCACCTTCTATATCTACCCAGCTATCTGCTCGTGTAGCACCTGTTTTATAACTGATGTCGTAGAATTTTGCCTTACGTTTATTGAGATACAGCGCTAGTTTCTTAATCATGTTACCACGTTGCTGGAAGGTCATGTCTCGCAACACCTTACCATGATCGCGACCGTATTGCAGTGCGCTGGCAATATCTAAACCTTCTGTACTGGTTAGACCTATCACTTCTCCTGTGATAGCGTCGTACATATTACGTGTTGCTTTTTCTTCTCCGGCGATCCACTGGCCGTTAATGTAACTTTCTAGAATCATATGATATGGTAATTATCTCGCTTTCGCGAAAGCGTAAACACAAAACATTCATGCTACGAAATCGTTTTCAAAACAGCCACGAAAATAAGAAATCTAAAAATTGACAACCGCCAAAATTATTTTAATTCTAAGAATAAGTGAAAAGTAAGTGAAAAAGAAGCTATTTGTTAAGACTTTATAAATTCAATTTGGTATAAAACCAAAAGGAATAATTAAATAGGTTTTATAGTGCGGGTTTAAAAAGGTTCCATTCTTTTTTTGAAGAATAAAAAACGATATTCAGATCTTCTTTTCTTTTAATAGAAAGGACTGTTTAACGCTGTTAGGTTATGAGTTTTATGTAGATCATATTTTTGTGAAAGATGAATGCTGAAGATATCGTTTCTAAAGTCCTTAAATAAATGACAAAATTTACATCACTTATGTTCATTAAATTATATTTGCACCATTAACGAAAAAGTTTTCTTAAAACGCAATTATTACTAAAAATGGAAAAAGACATTCAGAGTTTTATCGATTTGATAAAAAGTAAAAATCCTAATGAGCCAGAGTTTATTCAGGCCGTTACTGAGGTTGCAGAAGCAGTAATACCTTTTATCAAAAATAATCCAAAATATGCTAGCGATAAGTTGCTAGAACGCATGGCAGAGCCAGAGCGCGTTACTATGTTCCGTGTGCCATGGACAGATGATAGTGGTGAGGTTCATGTGAACCGTGGTTACCGTATTCAGATGAATAGCGCTATAGGTCCTTATAAAGGTGGATTGAGATTTCACCCATCTGTTAACCTGAGTATTCTTAAATTTCTTGCTTTTGAGCAAGTGTTTAAAAATAGTTTAACCACGCTACCTATGGGTGGTGGTAAAGGTGGATCTGACTTTAATCCTAAAGGTAAATCAGACCGTGAGGTGATGCGTTTTTGTCAGTCATTTATGGTTGAACTACAGCGAGTTATAGGAGCAGATACTGATGTTCCTGCTGGAGATATAGGAGTAGGTGGTCGTGAGATTGGGTATCTTTTTGGGTACTATAAGAAGTTGAGAAATGAGTTTACTGGTATTCTTACAGGTAAAGGTCGCTCTTATGGTGGTTCTTTAATCCGTCCAGAGGCTACTGGATATGGTAATGTTTACTTTACTCAAAATATGTTAAAGACTCGTGGAGCATCTATAGAAGGAAAAACTACAGTGATATCTGGTTCTGGAAATGTAGCACAATTTGCCGCAGAGAAAATTTTGCAACTAGGTGGAAAAGTAGTGACTATGTCAGATTCTGGTGGTTACATTCACGATAAGGATGGGATAGATACAGATAAGCTTGCGTTTATTATGGATTTAAAAAATAATAAACGTGGTCGTATTTCAGAATATGTAGATCAATATCCTGGCGCTACCTATCATGAAGGTGAACGTCCATGGTCTGTAGCCTGTGATATCGCGTTACCATGTGCTACTCAAAACGAGTTAAATGGTGAAGAGGCAAAGATATTAGTCTCTAACGGTTGCATGTGTGTAGGTGAAGGAGCAAACATGCCATGTACTCCAGAAGCTATTGAACACTTCTTAGAAACAAAGATATTATTCTCTCCAGGAAAGGCGTCTAACGCTGGTGGAGTAGCAACTTCTGGTCTTGAGATGTCTCAAAACTCTATGCGCTACAGCTGGACTGCTCAAGAAGTAGATGATAAACTACAAGGCATCATGAACGATATTCATGAGGCATGTGTGGAGTATGGTAAAGATAGTGATGGTTTTGTAGATTATGTAAAAGGAGCAAACATTGCTGGATTTGTAAAAGTTGCTGATGCTATGCTGGCACAAGGGATTGTATAATCTAACTTGCGCAAAAGCGTTACCTAAGTACCAAAAACCTCTGAATTATTTTCAGAGGTTTTTTTATGTCTCATAGTAACCGCTTTATTATCTTATTTTTGCTGTAGATGTATCATTTTAAAAAATAAAAACGTTTGCTTTTTATGAAGCGATTACTCTTACTTATTTTATTTATTTCACAATGGTCTGTGGCGCAAGATTTCTCAAATAATTGGGAAGCTTTTTTCTCCTATTCAAACATTGTGGACTTAGATCAGTCTGGAAACTTGATATATGCTGCTAGTGATAATTCCATCTTTGTTTATAATACCACTTTAAACACTTTTGAAACTATTACAACTGTAAATGGTTTAAGTGGTGATTCTATTTCACAAATCCATTATAGTGAAAATAAAAGTTTACTAGTCGTAGCCTATGAAAATGGATTGATTCAAATTTTACCAGAAACAGGTGATGTTATCAATATAGTGTCTATAAGAGATAAACAAAGTATAGCACCGGCAGATAAAAGAATTAATGAGTTTCTTGAAAGTGGCGATTTGTTGTATATGGCAACAGATTTTGGTATCGCATTATATAATTTAGCCTTGCTAGAATTTGATAATACTTATTTTATAGGAGATAATGGAACTCAGTTGCAAATTAATTCCTTAGATATTTCTGGAGGATTCATTTATGCTGCAACTACTGGCGGTGGTATAAGAAGAGCCAGTATTGCAAATCCGTTTTTGCTAGATTTTATGAACTGGTCGCAACTCAATACTACAGATTGGGATGAAATGAACAGTTTTAATAATGAGATATATGGTGTGTCTGCAAGTCGTTTTATAGCTACTCCTGGAACTAATGGGGTTTTTGCTGGAATAGGGTTGCAGTTGCCTTCTAGAGCTAGAGATGTTCATACTACTGTAGATAGGGTTACTTATGTAACTAGAGATTTTATACTTATTTATGACACCTTATTTAATGAAGTCTATCGCCTGGCTGATCTGGATGGAGAAAGCTTTAATTATACCAGCGCTATTTTATTAGATAACGACCTTTACATAGGTACTGAAACTGCTGGAATGATACGGCAAAATATCCTAGACCCAACAGATTTTGAATTTATTGTTGCTGATGGGCCTTCCCGAAATTCTATTTTTTCTGTACAAACCTTGCCTAATGAACTATGGGTAACTTACGGTGCTCATTCCGTTTTTTATACGCCAGATAATGCACTTCTGGGAATAAGTCATCTGGTAGAAGAAGGATGGATCAACTATACCAGTGATGAGGTAAGTGGATTGCGTAGTATTCCTAATATAACTATTAATCCTGTTGATCCTAATGATATAGTCGTTCACTCTATGAATAATGGTTTGTTAGACTTTGAAAATGGTGTAGCTGGAATACAATATGGTATAAATAATAGTACGCTACTCAGTATATTACCACCATCAGATTTTTTTGTTAGAATACCAGATGGAGCTTATGATTCTCAAGGTAATTTATGGGTCATACAGTCTCAAGTAGATGAGGCTTTACATAAAAGAAATCCATCTAATCAGTGGACCGCTTATGATGTAGGTAATATTTATGATGAGGTAACAAGCTCTGGTAGTACGACAAAGATAGAAATTACTAGTAATGATAAGATAATCTTTGGCTCAACCGGCGGTGGAGTGGTAGGGTTTGATCCAGCTATAGATCAGTTTTCAAGAATTACAGAAGGTATTCAAGAAGGTGATCTTATTAATAATTATGTCAGTTCTTTAAAGATCGACCAGCGCGGTCAGTTATGGATAGGCTCTAACCTGGGTTTAAGAGTTCTTTCCAGTGCAAACAGCCTTTTCACAGATAATATTCCAGATACTAGACCCATAATTATAGAAGATATTAATGGAATTCCTAGAGAACTCCTCGCAGATGAAGCCGTTCTGGATATAGAAGTGGATGGGAATAATAATAAATGGGTTGCTACAGGAAGTTCAGGTGCTTTTTTGTTCAATCCTAGTGGTCGCGAAACTATTTTTCAATTTACTAAGGATAACTCACCATTACCTGATAATGAAGTGCGTGATATAGCCATAGATGAAACGAGCGGCTTGATCTACTTTGCTACTAAAAATGGATTAGTAGCTTTTAAAGGTGATCGAGCAAGTGCGCCTCAAGATAACTTAAAAAATGTATACGCATTTCCTAATCCAGTACGACCAGGTTATGATGGGAATGTGACTATAGATGGGCTTACTAATCGAGCACGAGTAAAAATTACAGATATAGAAGGTAATCTAGTCTATGAAGCTATTTCTCAAGGAGGAAGCATTCTATGGGACACGCGTAGTTTTAGTGGTAATAAAGTAGCAAGTGGAGTCTACATGCTATTTATCTCTACAGATGATAATATAGAAACTACAGTTTCTAAGTTAATGATCATCAGGTAATATGCTCACACGCACACCAGCAATCGTATTATCTACGGTAAAATATAGTGAAGCAGACTTAATAGCTCGTTTATATACAAGAGAGTTAGGAACACAGTCCTACATGCTTAAAGGAGTGCGCAAATCCCGTAAAGGTAAATTAAGAGCTTCTTATTTCCAGCCACTGGTTCAATTAGAAATCGAGACTAACCATAAAGGAAAAGGTTCTTTAGAATACATTAAAGAAGCACAGGTCACTCCTGCTTATGATACCATTCATACAGACATCGTAAAGAGTAGTGTGGTCATGTTTTTTTCTGAGGTGCTTACTCAAGTCCTCACAGAACAACAATCCGATCCAGATTTATACGACTATTTATCTAGTATCTTCCAGTTTTTAGATCAGTCCAGTGCTGTAGCAAACTTTTCTATTAAAACCTTGCTAGATCTTACCACGTTCATGGGGTTTCAACCAGATATAACCACTTTAAATTATTCATACTTTAATTTACTCGATGGTAGCTTTGATGATAATGGAATGTTACCACACCATGCCACTTTAGAAGAAACTAACTTGATAAAACAATTTATAGGCACGAAATTTGATGAAATAAGTCAGATAAAAATGAATCGTGAAGAGCGCAATAGCCTGTTAAACTTGGTCATTGATTATTTTAAGATACATTTGCACGTTTTTAAAAAACCTACATCATTAACTATTCTCAAACAGCTGTTCGATTCGTGAAAAAGCTATTTCTTGTATTTTTAGTTATGTCTGTATTACCTGTTGCAGGACAGGTGGTTACGGTGGTGGATCAGGAATCTAATGAACCACTAGTTAATGTAGCTGTTTATAATAAGTCTAAATCTGAATCGGCTGTTTCTAATATTGAAGGGAAAGTAGATTTAAAAGACTTTACAAATGAAGAAATTATTTATTTCCAGAGTATTTCTTATGCTACTTTAAAAACATCTAAATCTAGATTACCAGTAAACAATGTTGTAAAGCTACAGCAGCAGTCTGACTTTTTTAATCCTATCATTATATCGGCTTCTAAGTTTGAACAGCGTGCGCAGGATATTCCCCAAAAAATATTTGCGATTCATAAGGATGAAATTGCCTTTAACAATCCGCAAACCAGTGCAGATTTGTTACAACAATCTGGCCAGGTGTTTGTTCAAAAATCCCAGCAAGGTGGTGGTAGCCCTATGATAAGAGGTTTTTCTACAAACAGACTCTTGCTCACAGTAGATGGAGTACGCATGAACTCTGCCATTTTTAGAAGCGGGAATTTACAAAACGTTATTTCTATAGATCCATTAAGTGTAGAGCGCAGTGAAGTTATCCTGGGACCTGGAAGTGTAGTTTATGGGAGTGACGCTATAGGAGGTGTGATGAACTTTTTTACTCTTAAACCTCAGTATCATCAAGACTCTTTGCAAGTTAGTGGAAATGGTTTGTTGAGATATGCTAGCGCAAATAATGAAAATACGGGACATCTCGATTTTAACATAGGAAGTAAAAAATGGGCAGCAGTAACTAGCATAACAGCAAATTTCTTTGATGATATGCGCATGGGATCGCATGGTCCAGATGAATATTTGAGAGAAAGTTATGTGGTACGACGTGATGGTCAGGACCTTTTAGTTACAAACGATGATCCATTAGTTCAACGTCCTACAGGTTATGATCAACTTAATCTGTTACAAAAATTCAGGTATCAACCTACTCAAGATTTTGAATTTGGTTTAGGGCTTATTTATTCTGCAACCAGTGATTTTCCTCGATATGATTCTTTAGATCGCTTTCGCGAAAGCGGAGAGCCTAGAAACTCAGAATGGTTTTATGGGCCACAAACATGGCTCATGACTAATTTTAATATCACCCATCGAGGTAATGGAAAATGGTACGATAAGGCAGTTTTAACCACCGCATATCAACGCTTTGAGGAAAGCAGAATTACTCGAAATTTTCAAGATCCTGAGCGTTTTGAAAATGCAGAGCAAGTGGACGCTATTTCTACATCCATAGACTTTACCAGGAGAGATCGTGAGTCTAATGCACTGTTTTATGGTGGAGAGTTTATCCATAACCGAGTAAGCTCTACGGGAACGGTTCAAAATATAGATACTAACACCTTTACAGCTACCGCAACTCGTTATCCAGATGGTTCTACATGGCGCTCACTTGCCGCTTATGCGAGTTACCAGTGGAAAGTTTCTTCTCAAATGATCGTTAATAGTGGATTGCGTTATAACCATGTATGGATCGATTCTGATTTTACAGAAAATAACAGGTTTTTCAACTTCCCTTTTACAGCTGCAAATATTAACACTGGAGCATTAACAGGAGGAATAGGGGCTACTTATGTTACGGATCATAAATGGGAACTCAGAGCAAATTTAAGTACGGCATTTAGAGCACCTAATATAGATGATAAAGGAAAGATATTTGACCCTAGTCCTGGAACAGTTATCGTACCTAATCCAGATCTAGAATCAGAGTACTCATATAATGCTGAGTTAGGAATTAGAAAAACATGGAATAATAAATTCACCATTGATATAGATGCTTATTATACTTATTTAAAAGATGCTCTAGTTGCACAAGATTATGAACTGGATGGTCAGGATTTTATTGATTATCAAGGAGAATTGAGTAGAGTACAAGCCATACAAAATGGCGAAAGCGCTCATATCTACGGACTAGAAATAGGTCTTAATTATAAAATATCTGATCATTTAACCCTATTAGGACATTATAACCTTACTAAAGGTGAACAAGCTAGAGTGGACGGAACTGTTATTCCCGTGCGCCATGTTGCTCCGGCTTTTGGAGATTTACATATAAATTATCAAAAAGGTCAGTGGCAACTAGGAGTTTTTACTCAATTTAACGGGCAACTGAATAATGAAGATATTGCTCCAGTTTTACAAGATCGTGCGGCACTATTTGCCCTTGATCATAATGGAAATCCTTACTCACCATCGTGGTACACGCTTAATGTGAGGTCACGTTATAGTCTTAATGAGGCGTTATCATTTCATGTGACTCTAGAAAATATGACAGACCAGCGGTATAGAACTTATTCCTCTGGAGTAAGTGCTGCTGGAAGAAATTTTATTTTAGGGGCTCGATATCAATTTTAAAGTTCCATATTTATCCTTGTGTACTTAACCATCTCACTTGCTCAACAAACTTTTCAACTCCATGCTAGTGGAGCCGCTTATTGGGTAGAACAAGACACCATTCTCCTTGCCGATGTTCATTTGGGTAAAAGTGCACACTTTAGAAGAAACGGTATGGCTGTTCCTGCCAGTGCTGATGATAAGGAATACGATAAACTTAATGAGATTATTACGCTTTTTAACCCATCTAGGTTATGGTTTTTAGGAGATTTATTTCACTCTTATAAAAATGCTGAGTGGCATTTTTTTGAACAATGGGTGAGCATGCAGTCCATAGAACTGGCACTCATAATGGGAAACCACGATGTGATAGGTAAGTCTTCTTTTGAGCAATTAGGTATAAAAACCTATGAGCAGCTCACTATGGGAACTATTGTGTTAACACATCATCCTCAAGAAATAGATGGTAAGTTTAATATTGCGGGACACGTGCATCCTTCTATAAAAATGAAAGGAGTAGGAAGGCAGCGCATTAAATTATCCTGCTTTTTTAAAAATGAACATGGATTCATTCTCGCCGCTTTTGGCGATTTTACAGGAACTTACACCTTGCAACCTAAGAAAGGAAATCGAGTTTTTGCTATCGTAGAAGATGAAGTCATTGAATTAAAATAGATCAATCTCCACTATATTTAGGTTATGAAAAAAATATTCTCCATCCTCAATTTGATCAGTATTATATTTCTAATCGCTTGGAACGGTTATGCAAACACGGGAAACTATAATGGTAAAACGGTAGGCGAGTTGAGTGCTGAGTATAACAATCTTTTTACGCCTGCGAGTTATGCTTTTTCCATTTGGGGTATTATTTTTTTAATGCTTTTAGTATTTGGTATTTATGGAGTGTATCACGCTTTTGCAAAAGCAAATCAAAACAAACCTCTTGATAAAAACACAGATTTTATAAAAACAACAGCACCTTGGTTTTTAGTTGCCAATATCTTTTGTTCGGCTTGGGTGGTATTTTGGTTAGATGAGATGGTTGGGGTTTCTGTAATCTGTATGCTAGGAATACTGGTAAGTTTATTGATGTGCGTAAAGAAACTAGATATGGAAATATGGGACGCGCCATTTCCTATCATCGCTTTTGTATGGTGGCCATTATGTTTATATAGTGGATGGATCAGTGTAGCGACTATAGCAAACATAGCAGCATATTTGAACGGAACGTTTGATATAGCAGTAGAAATGCAAGTTTATGCTACGCTAGCAATGATTACAATTGCGTTTATAGTCAATTTGTTAATGGTGATTTATCGTAATATGCGCGAGTTTGCACTGGTAGGCGTTTGGGCACTGGTTGCTATATTTATGCGTTTCAGAACACCTATGGATGGGTTGAGTAAGTTAGCAACTAATCAAATAGCTTATTTGGCCATTACTTTAGCCTGTGTGTTAACTATAGTGATCGCCGTGCATGGCTCTAGAAATATGAAGACGAATCCTTTTAAGAAATTTGTAGAGTGGAGAGTTTCTAAAGGGTCATGAATGAAAATACTTTGAAATTTGTTGCATCTAAAATAGGCGGGTTTATGCGATTGAACTCCACCTTATTTTAAGCTAAGTTACGACCTAGTGTTGTGACTGCACATGTGAGTAAATTTCATGTGCAGTCATCCTTGTGTAACTACGGTGTATAGAGTCTATATTTGGAACACTACTCCTAAACAACGATCTTAAAGTATTAGAAAGAGCCACTGTCTATACTCATCTAATAAGCTTTTTTATTTCATTAACATATTAATTAAAAGCAGGAGGCGTATCACCAGCTCCACAACAAGGTGTGTTAATAGTTACTGTAACTGCCGTCGTACCATTACCGCTTACACCACTGTAGCAATCATTAACACCATCATAAAAAGCAGCATAAAAAGTACCTGCATTCACGCTGTTTGCATTTGCTATTTTATTAGCATTGCTTGCTGGTGTAGCATTGTGCCATGTTACACTGGTTCCAGCTGGTGTATTGCTAGCTGTTATACTTGTTAGATCAGCTGTAGTGGCAGGACATACATTATTTAATGTAGACGCACTAAGGGCTGGAGCAGTAACACTTGCATTACAAGCTGGTGGTATGGTAGAGCAAATATTTCCTGCGTCTATAAGGATTGCAGCGTTAGATCCTTGAGCTGCCATTCCCATGACAAAAGTCATAGATGTCGCTGTAGCTGTGAAAGTGAACTGATCAGTTTGCCAGCCACCACCAGCAGTAGGATCCACGGTATAAGTTTGAAAAGTGGTGCCAACACCCATACGTAGATTACCTCCATTAGAGAAAGTTGATACAGCTATTCTTTGCCATTCCACTGGTATGGTGTATTGCTGTCCTACACTCAATCCCGTCAAGGTTGTAAACCAAGATTCTTGAAAAGAATTTACTGATGTAATGTTTCCTGGACTTGAAATAAATAAACCCACAGTTCCA
>P_2C_Liq_1_UnCtyDRAFT_1000039_pt1 | contig 48055 bp, 53 predicted proteins | sample Pon2CUnioCityCA_2_FD_10234 | JGI IMG/M metagenome (IMG submission 10234) | reverse complement strand
AAAATTCTAGTTATTATATAAAGTGGAAAGCAGTATCTTTGCGCCACTCAAAAAAGGCTTTTTAAGCCGTATCTTTTTAAGTTTAAAAACATTACATAATGTCTCAAATTACAGGTAGCGTTTCACAAATCATCGGTCCGGTGGTAGACGTAACATTTGATAGTGCACAAGGCGCACTCCCTAAAATTTATGATTCTCTAGAGGTAGAACTTAATGGCAACCTTCTAGTATTAGAGGTGCAGTCTCACATAGGTGAGAATACTGTAAGAACGATCTCTATGGATTCAACAGATGGTCTTTCTCGCGGTACAGCAGTTAATGCTACAGGAAACCCTATTAAAATGCCTATAGGAGATGATGTTTATGGTCGTCTTTTTAACGTTATCGGTGATGCGATTGATGGTTTAGGTAACCTTACAAAAACAGGTGATAAAGGTCTGTCTATTCACAGATCAGCACCAGCATTTGAGGACCTTTCTACATCTACTGAAGTACTTTTTACAGGTATTAAAGTTATCGATCTTATTGAACCTTATGCAAAAGGTGGTAAGATTGGACTATTCGGTGGTGCTGGAGTAGGGAAAACAGTATTGATTCAAGAATTGATTAATAACATCGCAAAAGGTCACGGTGGACTTTCAGTATTTGCTGGAGTAGGTGAGCGCACGCGTGAAGGAAATGACCTTTTACGTGAGATGTTAGAATCAGGAATTATAAAATATGGAGATGCATTTATGCACTCTATGGAAGAAGGTGGATGGGATCTACAAAAGGTAGATAAAGAAGTAATGAAACAATCAAAAGCGACTTTCGTTTTTGGTCAGATGAATGAGCCACCAGGAGCTCGTGCACGTGTGGCATTATCTGGTCTTACTATTGCTGAGTATTTCCGTGATGGAGCTGGAGATGGACAAGGGAAAGATGTACTTTTCTTTGTTGATAACATTTTCCGTTTTACACAAGCAGGTTCTGAGGTATCAGCACTTTTAGGTCGTATGCCATCGGCAGTAGGTTACCAGCCTACACTAGCTACCGAGATGGGAGCGATGCAAGAGCGTATTACTTCTACTAAAAAAGGATCTATTACATCTGTACAAGCGGTTTACGTTCCTGCAGATGACCTTACCGATCCAGCACCAGCAACTACATTTGCTCACCTAGATGCAACAACCGTACTTTCTCGTAAAATTGCTGAGTTAGGTATTTATCCAGCGGTAGATCCTCTAGATTCTACTTCTCGTATTCTTACAGCTGAGATTCTAGGTAAAGATCACTATGAGTGTGCTCAAAATGTAAAAGAATTGTTACAGCGTTATAAAGAGCTTCAGGATATTATTGCCATTTTAGGTATGGAAGAATTATCTGAAGAGGATAAGCTTGCGGTAAGTCGTGCACGTCGTGTACAGCGTTTCTTATCTCAGCCGTTCCATGTAGCAGAGCAGTTTACAGGTCTTAAAGGTGTGCTAGTAGATATTAAGGATACTATTAAAGGATTTAACATGATTATGAATGGTGAGTTAGATCACCTTCCAGAAAGTGCTTTTAACCTTAAAGGAACTATCGAAGAAGCAATCGAGGCAGGAGAAAAAATGCTTGCTGAGGCATAAATTTTTGAGTGTTGTAGTTATAAGTGAAAACTCATAACTCTATAATTCATAACCAAAAGATATGATTTTAGAAATAGTTACACCAGAGCAAGTGGTTTATAGTGGTTCAGTAGAATCATTATCTGTACCAGGTATTAATGGACAATTTCAGATGCTCGATAATCACGCGCCAGTGGTCTCTTTACTTGTAAAAGGAGCTGTAAAGATCTTTGGTAAAGTAGAGATTGATGAGACTGTAGCTAGTTTATTTGCAAAAGGTGAAGGCGGCACTACAGACTTTTTAATTACTGGTGGCGTTATAGAAATGAAAGATAATAAAGCAATCGTCTTAGCAGATTAATACGTTTTATTAGAATATTAAAAAGCCTCGATTCTTATGAATCGAGGCTTTTTAGTTAGTATAAATCCCAGTTTCCTTGTTGATAATAGCGATAGAGTGTAGGAGAAAAAATAGTGTTTACTTCAATTCCAGTTGTATCTATTAAAGGCTTTCCAAACGCAGTAAGGCCAGGAAGAGCTTCTTTGTTAAGCCATTTTAGGTTTTTGCTTTCAAAACTCATCTTATTGAAATCGTCAAGTGAAATAGGGTCTTTACTACCTATTATCCAACTCCATTCTCCTAAGGTAAGAATCTGGTTGCGTAAGGGTAAAGTGTGAAATGATGCTGTTTCTAGGGTTTTATTGATGCAATAAAATGCTTTAGTGGCATAATATGGGCTACCAGATTGGGTGATAAAAACCCCTTTATCTGATAATCTTAAATAACATAGTTTATAAAACTCNTTAGTATAAAGTTTATTTAAATCCACGTTATTAGGATCTGGTAAATCAACAATGATGACATCATATGTANCATCACTATTTTCAAGAAAAGTGAACGCATCTTTTGAGATTAATTGGACTTTTTCATTTTGAAAAGCGTTCTCATTGATGGCGTTAAAAATGGCATTAGATTTCCCTAATTCAATCATCTCTGGATCTAGATCTACTAAGGTGATTTTCTTTACGTCGTCATATTTTAAGATTTCACGAACAGCACATCCATCTCCACCGCCTAAAACTAGAATGTTATTTCTGGCATCGCTTAAATTCATCACACTATGAACCATAGGTTCGTGGTATAAATATTCATCAAAGGTAGATAACTGTTGATTACCATTGATATATAAGGAGTACCACTCATTCCATGAAGTGATGACGATTTTTTGATACTTAGTTTGTTTACTATAAATGATTTTATCCTTATACTTTGATTGCTCGCCAAATAAAACAAGAGGCTTTGCAAAATAAAGCCCTGATAGTATGGCTATAGCAGTAATAGCATATAGAATGTGAAGTGTTTTTTGAACACCTTGTGTGAGCTTATACTTGAGTTCATAAAATAGCCAAAAGGAGATCCCAAAATTTATAATTCCTAACACAAAAGGTGTGTAAGTAAGGCCTAAGTATGGTAAGCCTACAAAGGCAAAAAATAGTCCTCCTAAAAGGCTACCGTAGTAATCTTTTTCTAGAATATTAGAAATGTTTACTCTTAGTTCTTCAAATTCATTATTGATACGTGTTGCAAAAGGAATCTCAAGCCCTATTAATAAACCTATGGCTATGGAGAGCAGGTAAATTACGATCCAAGAGTTGTTAGTTACCCCAAAAATGATATAAGCAATGATAGCACTGAAAGACACTAACAAGGATAGAGTAAGCTCTGATAAGATAAAGTACAACACTATATGAGTAGAGAATGCTTTACTGATCCTACTACCTAGTCCCATAGAAAATAGCATTATGGATACTATCAAGGTGAATTGAAGGATAGCATTTCCTATGAAGTAACTAGCTAAGGTGGACAGAATATACTCTGCTACTATACCACTAAAACCAGTGGCTAAAAGAGCAATTTTTAAAACGCTAGATTTCTGTTTTGAGCTAGATTTCAATGTCCTGTTCTATTTATTTTCCTATACCACCAGACCTAGATCTAGTTGAGGAAGCGCTCTTGTATCTCGAGCTACTGCGTTTAGCTTTATTACTCTTAAAACTATTCCAGGTGCTGCTGGATCTTTTTCTTGTAAAGAATGATGGTCTTTTACTTTTTTGATAGTTACTGCGTGTACCATATTGGGTGCTTCCATTTGACATGTTACCATAATATGAAGCACCTCTTGAGGCTGCAGACCTATAACCATTGTAGTTGTTTTGATAAGCTGGTCTTCTCATCATCCAGTACCAAAAAAGAAATCCGGTACCATTAGATCTCCATCTTCTAGTTCTTGTAGAACTTGTAGTAGAGGTGGAGTCTTTAGTCGCTTCTTCCCAAGAACCGTATTTTTCATTGCCTATTGCCCAACCAAAGCCTACAGGTTGAGCTTCTCTTGATAATTTACCGTTGTGATGAGAAACGATTTCCATGCCTAGATCGTTTTCATGCTTTTCAAAATAAGCACGATTAACCGTTTTCCAGTCTAGTGAGTCCACAAGCAATGTGTCATTTTCCACTTTAAGCACATTATATTTGTGTTGGAATCTCTTGACACCTGATTGATCTCTAATATCCATATCGTTGAGAACGATCGAGTAATCTTTATTACCTAGTTGGGCGATTAGTTTATCTGTAGGTTCTCTGTCTACGGTAATACTTTGATCTGTTTCATTACAAGCAACTATCGTTAGGGTTAATAGGATTATAGCTACTGTTTTTATGTGTTTTATTATTTGCATAGGTAGTTATTATAACTGAATATCACTTTCTTTCATTTCAATGCCGTAAAAAGCACTATAACTTTTTTGTTCTGTAATTTCTATGGTAATCATTACTTCTTCATTATTGTAAAATAAATAACTTTCTACAGGTGTCCATGAACTCATAGTGGTTTCATTTTTAAATGCTCCTGTATAGCTTTCTTCAAGGTCATAGACTTCACCATTGAAGGTGATAAAACCATCCTGAATAGCAGTTTTCATGTCCTGATCATCTAGTAAAATAGCCTCACTAAAATACAATTCATAAGCACCTTCGTGTCTTTCGACTTCTAAAAACCGTTCCTCTCCATCCTTGTTTTTAATAAGGTACTCTATACTTTTACCATCTACATTCCAGTCATAGTTACATATTTCTGTAATGATCCATTTTTGCTTTCTTATGGTTATTTCTATTCCTTCCTTGAAAAGGTTGAAATCTACCTTTTTTTTGTTCCAAAACATAGTTTAAAGTTCTTTATGGCAATGGGGACAGCATTTTTCAGCTTTTTTATTCTGTATCTCATCTATGTAAGCAGAACTTATAATTCCAGTAGGAAGAGCAACTATTCCTATTCCCAGGAGCGCAATAACTCCACTTAAAAACTTTCCTAAGCCGGTAACTGGATAGATATCCCCATAACCTACAGTAGTTAAAGTTGCTACCGACCACCATAAGGCCTGACCTATGTTTTCAAAAGCGTCTGGTTGTGCCTCATTTTCTATATCATACATGAGAGTGGCTGCAATTATGAGTAAAATACAAACTACAAATACAGTTACTATAATATCATTTTTACTTTTCTTAAATACATTACTAATGATCTTTAAAGCTTCTGAATGTCTGTTTAGTTTTAATATCCTAAGAAGACGTAACAGCCTTAAGGACCTTATCACACGTAAGTCAATTTTAAAGATAAATGGTAAATAGAAGGGTAGAATAGATAATAAATCTATCAGTCCCATAAAGGAGAACATGTATTTTAAACGTGCTTTAAGGAAACCTTGATCACTGTAAATCAGATCTGCTATCCATATTCTAGCTAGATATTCAATTGTAAACACTACAACAGAGAAAACTTCAATAAAATTTAAAACACCTCCATATTCAGAGGATATATTTTGGTATGATTCTAAAAAAAGAGTGATGATGTTTACTACTATTAAACCAGAAATAAAGTAATGTACGAGGTTGTCACCTTTTTGATTTCCGCGTTCATCATCTAATAAACCGCATATTTTATTTTTAAAATTCATCGATTAGAGTTTAAACGTTCAACAATAGATAAATTTCCTCTTACCGCATCCTCTTGAATTAATTCTCGGGCATCAAATTTCTTTTTTAAGAATTCTATACCAGCTGTGAGATCATAATCAGAATTACAAGTAAAAATATCAATAGCTACATAATCATGTTCAGGCCAGGAATGAAAGGTGAGATGACTTTCTTCTATTACGATAACTCCACTTATACCTATAGGCGAAAATTCATGAAACGTAAAGTTTACTATGGTGAGATTCATTAGCGCACTAGCCTCTAGTAGAGTCTCTTCAATAAAAGCTCTTGAGTTTATAGTGGCTGTATTACAACCGTATAGATCTATTGTTTTTTGATACCCTAAATGAGTTGAACGCATCTCATATGATTATAGAAAAAGGCTATCTTTAAATACCGTTTAATAGTTCAATGATCACATGGAACCTGTCTCAGAACTATTAAAAAATAGTTTAGAATTCTACAGGGTCAATCTGAAAATGAGAAAACGAATTTAAAGATAGCCTTTTTTAAAATTTTTATAAAAGTAGATTAATCTAACAGCTTTTTAATTTTAGCTGCACGATCACCTTCTGTAATATAGTCTGCGGCAGTTTTACCATCTACTTTAATCGTAGTGTCTGCACCAGCTTTTACTAGAATAGCTACTAAATTAGGTTGACTATACTTTACAGCTTGCATTAATGGAGTTAATCCACCACAAGTATTGTTAAGATCTACTTTCTTTTCTTGAATTAAGAATTCAAGAACGTCTGCACTTCCCATTTGAACTGCTAGGTGAGCTACAGATGAGCTTGTTCTACCTACCTCATAACAAGTGTTTTTGTTATCATCAGTGACTAGAGTGCTTATCGCGTTAGTATCATCATTTTTTAGAGCTTTGGTTAAGTCCATACTCAATTGTTGTGCACTCGCTATAGTTCCTATACATAGTGCTACTAGAAATATTACTTTTTTCATCGTGTAGTTTATTAAAGTGTCGCTAATATATGATTATCTTTTCAATTCCCATAGATCAATCTTTTCGATACTCTAAAATATCACCAGGCTGACACTCCAGCGCCTCACAAATAGCCTCTAGAGTGGAAAACCGCACTGCTTTAGCTTTTCCTGTTTTAAGAATGGAAAGATTTGCTGTAGTGATTCCTATGTGCTCTGCCAGCTCATTACTTTTCATGCCTTTTTGTGCTAGGACTACGTCTAGATTAATATATATAGGCATGGTTAAATGGTTAGGTCGTTTTCATTTTTAAGGTTTCTTGCCTGGGCTAAAACCTGCGAAAGAATCAATAGAAATAGCCCGAAAATCATTGCTATAACGATAGATTCTAAACCAAAACTAAGATCTATCTTGTTTATTACAGGAAACACGTCGTCAATTATTTCTGGGTTGAAATGATCATAAATTAAAACAGGTATTTTTTTGAGGGCGATACTAGATAAAGTTAGAAGCCCGGCAATCTTTAAGTATCTAGAAACATCAGAATTAAAAAAATCTTTTTTGTACCATATAATAATGCTTTTGCGGCAGTAATGTAGAATACCAAAGATCATTAGGATTGCTATAACCCCTAAAAGATATACTGTTCCAGACGAAACGTCTGTCACAGCAATTAATCTAGAATCTGATTCCATGGCTAAATCCTGAAATCCATTACCGATAAAAAGAACCTTTATCGATAAATAGATCATGTAACTTAAAACTAGCAGAAAGTACATATAAATAATATCTATTAAACATCTCAACAATTGAAGTGCGTTTATGTTCATAATCTATATCGTTAAATCGTTTTCTTGTTGAAGTTTGGCACTGTCTTTAAATATTTTACTGAAGGAATATGAAACAGAACTAAGCAAACCACCTATAGGAATTAAGCCTGCATATTTAAAATCAAGAATACATAATAAAGCAGCTATACCACCTATGATAATGTAAACGGTACTTATTTGTTTCCATAATTTGTAGGATTCACTAGAGAAAAGTTTACCATTATTAGAACCTTTCATAAATCTATAAAAACAGAAAACCGAATAAATGATTAACATAAAAATCACAATACCTGCAGTGTTTTGTGTAATTTCAATGACACTTAATGGAGTCTCTAAAGATGTTGAGGTAATTAAGTTATTTCGTTTTAATATTTCTTTAGAAAATTTACCTAGTAAAACCAGAACAGCAATGACTATAAAAAACATGGTATAGCCTATCGTGAATTTATCAAAGTATCTTTTTTGTTTCATAATCTATATCGTTAAATCGTTTTCTTTTTGTAATTCTCTAGCGTTTTGTGTAATCTTTCCCATAATAAGTAAAAACAGTCCAAAAGCTGTAATCACAAAAAACGAGTCATAACTTAATCCAGGACTCAAACCATTTCTAGTCACTACGGTATCAGGGTGATTTATTTGAACACTGTAGAAGTATATTACCACCGGAATTTTAGTAATGATAATTCCAATGATACAACTCCAGCCTGCCTTTCTAAAATACGGAGCTAGGTCATCCTGAAATAATTTTTTAGGCTTTATACTCCACGCTACTTTGCGTAAATAATAGATCATCGCAACAAAGAAAAAATACCCAATCACCACAGCACCAGCTACCAGGTAAAAACTCCAGTGAATATTATATACCGTATAGCCACTCAATTGTATACCACGATGTATCACAGGATCTATAAACAAGATAGGTGATCCTATGGCTGCCATCCATCCAAAAAAATATACAAATCCCAAAACAGCACGCAATACTTGTAAGCTCTTCATAATTAAATCGTTAAATCGTTTTGTGTTTTATAATAATCTGCTTTTTTGATGATTTGGGATATGGCTAAGAAGAAAAAACCTGAAATACTCAATACTAAGGTGGTATCAAACATGTTTATAAAAAACTCTTCATCTTGTGCATCGCTTAAATAGGTGTACAAAATGGAATGAACTAATAGAGCAATTAATAAACAAAGCCCAATCCATTTAAAAGAGTTACTCATTACCTCAAATGAAAAACTATTCTCTTCAAAAGATTTTAAAACCCTAGCTCCGTTAAAGCAAATTATAGTTCCGGCTACTCCTGTTAAGCTCCCATAACTTATTAAGTTAGCATATGCTTGTGACCCAAAACCACCTAACGGACCATACATCGCAATTGGATTAATTATAGTCATAAGTAAATACAAACTCATAAAGGCATAAAGGGTATACTTTAATATTTTAACCAATTTCATAACAAAGCATTTATCATTTAACAACCACAAAACTATATTAATATTATTGATAAACAATAATTAATTATCGCAAAAGAATAATTTTTTTAATTGAGCCATTGATGTTCAAGTGGTTGTAAAATTATTTTTAAAGTGATTTTGTTACACATATGCAGATTCCACATCAAGTGCGGAATGACATCAAAATAACTACTGGATAATTTTTTACAAAAGCGCTTATCTAGTATTACCAGATTTTATAATTTTTACTCAAAGACTCAAAGACTCAAAGACTCAAAGACTCAAAGACTCAAAGACTCAAAGACTCAAAGACTCAAAGACTCAAAGACTCAAAGACTCAAAGACTCAGTAACTAATACGTACTTTTGCCACATGTTACCCGATAAACTTTTACGCAAGCTAGGAATGCGCCACTTCTCTGGAAGCATGCGTGACCTTAAAGTGCATGAAAACCTCATAGACTTTGCTTCAAATGATTATTTGGGCTTTGCAAAAATGCCTGTTCACTCCATAACTACTGCTGCAAATAGTGCTACAGGATCTCGATTATTATCAGGTCATAGTAAACAATTTGAAACTTTAGAAAAGCGCATCGCGACCTTTCACAAAGCTGAAAACGCGCTGATTTTCAACTCAGGTTATGATGCAAACCTAGGACTCATAAGCAGCACCGCACAGCGTGGCGATTTGATTTTATATGATGAACTGGTGCATGCCAGTATAAGAGATGGCATACAGCTATCTATGGCACGTTCTTTAAAATTTCGTCATAATGATATGAATCACCTGCAAATCCTACTCGATAAATTTGGACTAGGAGAAGAGCAAGAAGTTTATGTCATTACAGAATCAGTTTTTTCTATGGATGGAGATCAAGCACCGCTGCACCAGATCGTGAGGCTTGTTCAATCGCGACATAACGCATATCTTATTGTAGATGAGGCACATGCGCTAGGTGTCATAGGGGAATATGGTGAAGGGCTCGTACAGCATTTAGGGCTGGAAAACGAGGTGTTTGCTCGAGTGATGACTTATGGAAAAGCGCTAGGATGCCATGGTGCTGCCATACTGGGCAGCTTTGATTTAATACAGTATCTCATAAACTTTGCCCGATCATTTATTTATACCACGGCCTTACCACCACATGCTTTACAACTTATAAATGCTGGTTATGACCGTTTAGAAAATGAACACGATAATGTATATAAATTACAAGAGTTAATTGAGAAGTTCAATAGACTTGTGGTGCAAAATGGTTTGCGATTACGCTTTCGCGAAAGCGAGACCGCCATACAAATATGCATCATACCAGGTAATGATAAAGTAAAAAACACAGCAGCTCTCTTGCATAAAAACGGGTATGATGTAAGAGCGATTTTATCTCCTACGGTTCCCCAAGGTCAAGAACGATTAAGATTATGTTTACATAGTTATAATACGATCCAGGATTGTGAACGAGTGTTACAAATTATTGCTAAATCACTGAAAAAGAAATGAGTAAATTCAGAACCATAGCCGTATTTGCTTATCCTGCTGAGGCTGCCGTTATTAAATCAAAACTAGAAAGCGAGAACGTGCCTGTATTTTTAAGAGATGAATTTACCATCGCCACAGATCCATTTGCGACTAATGCTATAGGCGGCGTTAAAATGGATGTATATAAAGAGGATTATATTAAAGCGATAGGGCTCATAGAGACCTCTAATCCTGAGATTACACAGCGCATCACAAACTTAGTAATATGTCCTAACTGTAAAAAAAGACAGGTGCGTGAGCAGAGTGATGTACTTACTGCGAGTACCTTTGCAGAACGTTTAAAAGCAGTTTTATTGAGTATTTTTCCTTTTTCAAATGAGAAACATTATAAATGCAGGAACTGCTCTCATAAATTTGACCTTAATGAATAATTATTTTATAACCGGTATAAGTACTGATGTAGGTAAAACTCTCGTTGCAGCACTAATTACCGAAGCTTTACAAGCAGATTACTGGAAACCTGTTCAAAGCGGCGGCATAGAGCACTCTGACCGCATGGAAGTACAGCGGTTGATTAGTAATTCTAAAACAGTATTTCATAAAGAACGCTATTTTCTTGAAACGCCCATGAGTCCGCATGAGGCAGCTGCCATAGATGGAATTACCATAGAAATAGATCAAATTAAACGACCTCAAACAGAAAATCAACTCGTTATAGAAGGTGCTGGAGGTTTGTTAGTACCATTAAATAATACGCACACGATTATAGATTTAATACAACCTGATGATAAAGTAATTCTAGTAAGTTCAGGCTACCTGGGAAGTATAAACCATACTTTATTAAGTATAGAGGCTTTAAAATCTCGAGGATTAACTTGTGCAGGTATTATCTATAATCAGGTAGAACTAGCTGGAACCATAGAGATTATTGAAAAAATGACTGGTGTTCCTACTATCGCACATTTACCTAAAATAAATGTTTTAGATCAGCAAGCGGTGGCGTCACTAGCCACTGTATTGCGAGAAAAATTATCTAATTGATGACGGCACAAGAACTTCAAGAACTAGATGCCGCACATATATGGCATCCCTTAACGCAACATAAAACTGCAGCACAACCACTGGCTATTAAAAAGGCGCAGGGTAATTATCTGTTTGATTATGATGATAAGCCGTATTTTGATGCGATTTCTAGCTGGTACACTTGTAGTTATGGCCATGCAAATCCTGTGCTTACGCAGGCTATTAAAAATCAAGTAGACCAGTTGCATCATGTGGTTTTTGCGGGAATGACGCATGAGCCAGCAGCAGTTTTATCTAAGAAACTGATCGGTATCTTGCCTTATAATCAGAAAAAATTATTCTTTTCTGAAAACGGATCTACTAGTGTGGAGATCGCTTTAAAAATGGCGTTTCAGTATCATTTTAATCGTGGTGAAAAACGCAATGTGGTCATTGCCTTTGAAAATGGATTTCATGGAGACACTTTTGGCGCGATGAGTGCTAGTGGCTTGTCTATTTATAACGGGCCATTTGAAGACTTTTTCATAGATGTAAAACGCATTCCAGTTCCTACAGAAGAAAACATAGAAAAGGTTTTAAAACGCATCGATGAGCTGGTCGCACAATATCAGGTAGCCTCTTTTATCTATGAACCACTAGTGCAAGGAGCTGCTGCTATGCAAATGCATGATCCAGAGCACTTATGTAGGTTGTTATTACGCTTTCGCGAAAGCGGGATCATCACCATCGCAGATGAGGTAATGACCGGTTTTGGTAAAACAGGAACTTTATTTGCCAGTGATCAGATTACAAATAAACCAGATATCATGTGCTTATCCAAAGCACTTACTGGCGGTATCATGCCTATGGCGATTACCACTTGTACGCAGGAAGTTTATGATGCTTTTTATGATGATGAATTAGCCAAAGGTTTTTTTCATGGTCATACTTATTCTGGGAATCCTTTAGGTTGTGCCGTGGCTGCAGCAGGGATTGATTTATTAACTTCTCTGCCTATTCAAGAAAATATAGCTTACCTATCAAGAATGCATCAAGAACATGTGAAGGTTTTTCAATCGCATAAAGCGGTAGCTCAGGTGCGCTCTTGTGGTGTCATCTTTGCGATAGATCTTGCTATAGAAATGGAACGTTATGGCAGCAAACGCAATGATATTTTTCAATGGTTTATGAGCAATGGCATTTTTTTAAGACCGCTAGGTAAAACGGTTTATATAGTTCCTCCTTTTACTACCTCGCCTGCAGAATTAGAATTGTTATATAAAGCTATTTTATCTTTTCTAGATGAATTAGGGCAATAACGGTAGATGGCTGTAACCATCTAGACGGTTACTATGTGCGCCTCTAAAACTTATATTATACCAAATTCAATTTATTTTAACGAAGCAATCTAGAATTCAAAGAGAAATATTGGAATAATTAATTGTTGTTTTTGGTATAAAGAATACTGAAGACTCATTTCCTATACCTTATAAAATCGCTCATATTTTATAAAGTTGGATGACTTTTTTGGAAATTTTCTTTAGTTCTGCACCTTATTTAAATTAGTTAGCAGCATTTTTGCAACAGCAATATAATACAATTGAAAAACCCTATTTACATTAACGATTCTAGTGTGGTCTCACCACTTGCTCCGTCTGGTTTTGGTAGTTTGATGACGGCTATTAAATCTCTGGAAACCGGACTTGTGGCACCTATTCAACAAGCTCATGAGTTACAATTAACGGCTCTTAGGAATGAATCTAAATGGTATAAACAACTAGACAGATCGGTAATCCTGGCTATGCTTGCGGCTAGAGAACTTAAGATCAGTTCAAATAGAATAGGAATTAATATAGGTTCTTCTCGAGGAGCTACTGGTGTGTGGGAAGAGAGTTTTTCATGCTTTAGCAAAAACGGAAAAGCTACAACCCAATCATCTCCTTTAACTACTTTAGGAAATATATCTACATGGATTGCGCAAGATCTAGGAATAGATGCTGCAGCCTTTTCTCATTCGATTACCTGTGCAACGGCTTCACATGCTGTGCTTAATGCCATCGCGTGGTTAGAAAGTGATATGGTAGATGAATTTATAGTAGGTGGAGCAGAGGCGCCACTGACACCTTTTACTATTGCTCAAATGAAGGCGTTACGTATTTATACGACTCAAAAAAACGACTTCCCGTGTCGTGCTTTAGACCTAGAAAAGAGTGAAAACACGATGGTGCTGGGAGAAGCTGCTGCCTGTTTTACTCTTTCTAAAAAGGAAGCACAAAAGTCTATAGCTCAAATTACAGGCTACGGAACTGCTATTGAACAGTTAAGCAGTGCTACATCTTTATCAGTAAATGGGAAATGTTTACAAGATTCTATGAAAAGAGCACTCAAGCATACTTCACTAGATGAGGTGGATGCTATTATTACCCATTCTCCAGGAACGATTAAAGGTGATCAAGCAGAGTTTAATGCGATTAAAGAAGTGTTTGGAACTAGCTATCCAGTGTTATGTAACAATAAATGGCAAGTAGGTCACACACTAGGAGCAAGCAGTGCCATGAGTATAGCCATGGCAATAGAAATGTTTTCCAAAAAAAAGGTGTTTAAGATTCCTTATTTAGATGATTCTTTTACAAATCCACGCGGTGAAAAGGTTGTTCCTAAAAAGGTTTTGATAAACGCAACAGGTTTTGGCGGTAATGCGGTCAGTTTGCTGTTGGAAGCTTTATAGTTTGCTTTTTTTATCCTTAATATGTATTCCTACTAGTTCAATTATCTTAAATAAAAACAATGATCCATTGTTTGAACTTGCTTTGCAAGTTCAAACAGATAACAGATAACAGATAACAGATAACAGATAACAGATAACAGATAACAGATAACAGATAACAGATAACAGATAACAGATAACAGATAACAGATAACAGAAAGAAATTATTACTTTTACCCCATAGAAAAATGAACATGAGACACGACTGGACCAAAGAAGAAGTACTAGAAGTTTACAATAAACCATTGATGGATTTACTTTATGAAGCGGCAACGATTCATAGAGCATCGCATAATCCTAATCAGGTTCAAGTTTCTACGCTACTTTCTATAAAAACCGGTGGTTGTCCTGAGGATTGCGGTTATTGTCCACAAGCTGCACGTTATCATACAGATATTGAAGGAAATGATTTGATGACTGTACAACAGGTAAAAGCACAAGCCCTACGCGCTAAATCTAGCGGTAGCTCTAGAGTATGTATGGGTGCAGCCTGGAGAAACGTAAAAGATGGACCAGAATTTGACCAAGTTTTAGAAATGGTGCGTACCATTAATAAACTAGATATGGAAGTATGCTGTACGCTAGGTATGATTACAGAAAATCAAGCAAAACGCCTTGCCGAAGCTGGACTGTACGCTTACAATCACAATCTAGATAGTAGTGAAGAATATTATAAGGAGGTAATTTCTACACGTGGTTATCAGGATCGATTAGACACTATTGATAACGTACGCAAAACTAATGTAACTGTTTGTAGTGGTGGAATCATAGGAATGGGAGAAAGTGCCGAAGATCGAGCAGGAATGCTAGTAGCACTTGCTAGCTTAAGTCCGCAGCCGGAGAGCACTCCTATTAATGCTCTTGTTGCCGTAGAGGGAACACCGCTAGAAGAACAAACACCAGTTTCTATATGGGATATGGTGCGCATGGTAGCGACTACTCGTATAGTAATGCCACAAACTCAAGTACGTTTAAGTGCTGGTAGAACGCAAATGACTCGAGAAGGACAGGCGATGTGTTTCTTTGCAGGTGCTAATTCTATTTTTGCAGGAGATAAATTACTAACAACTCCTAATCCTGATGTGAATGAGGATATGGAAATGTTCAAATTACTAGGACTAGAGCCTATGAAACCTTTTGTAAAAAAGGCACAACCAGAAACTGTAGAGGCGCAATATTCTGAGTATAAAGCACTAGGTGAAAAGCCTAAATGGACACGTCCAGGACACACCATAGAGCGTAATGAAGAAGCAAAAGCAGCCGCAAAACCTGTTAAAGCTTAGTAAAATCTAAGGCATTTTTTTGAGTATTTTGATAGTGAATTATGTCATTCCAGATTGGATTTCTTTAAGGAATAAGTTCCTTCACCTTGTCATAAACTAGATCACCTTCCCAACCTCGATAAAGTAAATAGTCAGCTAGTTTTTTGCGTTTGCGGTACTTGTCTTTTTCATGGTGCAGTTGTTCATAACGCTTTCGCGAAAGCGTCTCAAAAGAAGCATCATACTCCTCAGGAGTGATTTCTTGTAAAGCTATTTTGATGTTACGCTCGCCGATTTTACGCAGCTTTAGTTCTCTTACAATCCTATTACGTCCCCAATGCTTATTGCGGAATTTTCCTCGAGCAAAACTCTGAGAAAATCGAGTTTCATTTAAAAATTTGTGATGAATAAGATGCGGTATAATTTCATCTATAGCCAGTTGAATCATACCCATCTTGCGCAATTTCTCTTCTACCTCTTTATGACAGCGCTCTTGGTAAACACAGTAGCGTTCTATAGCTCGAGTAGCTTGTTCAACGGTATAAGTTTCTTGCGGCATGGCGCAAAGATAGTGCACAAAAAAACGCCTGCAAGATAAGCCTGCAGGCGTTTTTAAATAATTTAGAGTACGTTACCGTCTTTATCTTTAAATTTATATTCTAGATAAGTGTAAGCATCTCTAGGTAATACTTTAATCCATTTCTTGTGTTTCATAAACCACTTAGAACGGATCGATGGGTAACCTTTAGTAATAAAAGCAGCTATAAAAGGGTGCGCATTAAGCGTTACTTTTTTATGACCGTTTTTTAAATGCTTTTCTAGCTCTTCTTTAATCTTATTGATAATAAGAATAGGAGCTTGAATTTCATTTCCATTGCCATCAGGATTCTCTTCGCGAGTCTTGATTTCCATCTCTTTTCTAACACGCTGTCTAGTAATTTGAATAAGTCCAAATTTACTAGGAGGAAGTATTTTGTGTTTAGCACGATCATCTGCCATTTCATCTCGCATGTGCTCATAGAGTTTCTTTCTATGATCTGCTTGACGCATGTCTATGAAGTCTACAACAATGATTCCACCCATGTCCCTTAATCTTAATTGTCTTGCTATTTCACTAGCCGATATAAGATTGGTTTCTAGAGCGGTGTCTTCTTGACTGTTTGCTTTATTTGATCGATTTCCAGAGTTTACATCTATCACATGCATTGCCTCAGTATGTTCTATGACTAGGTAAGCACCTTTACTCATAGAAACAGTGCGGCCAAAAGACGTCTTTATTTGTCTCTCGATACCATATTTTTCAAAAATAGGTGTGCGTGGATTGTGATATTTTACAATGGACTCCTTTCCAGGAGCAATAGTTTTTAAGTAATCTTTGATTTCATTACATACTTCTTCATCATCTACCACTATAGAAGTGTAGGTGTCATTAAAAACATCTCTCATGATGGAGTTAGTACGACTGACCTCAGTCATTACTTTAGTGGGGAAACTTGCTTTGTGCAGTCTTGCACACATGTTTTCCCATTTTGTGATAAGGTTCTGTAAGTCCTGATCCAGTTCTGCTACTAATTTGCCTTTTGCAACCGTGCGCACTATAACGCCAAAGCCGGCAGGCTTAATACTTTTAACAAGTCTTTTAAGTCGGCTCTTTTCTTCACGGTTTTCTATTTTTTGAGAAATAGAAATACGGTCTGAGAAAGGAACGAGAACTACATATCTACCAGGAATAGAAAGCTCTGCGCTTAATCTAGGTCCTTTTGTGGAGATAGGTTCTTTAACTACTTGTACTAGAATAGGTTGGTTAGGAGCTACTACATCTGTAATGCTACCTGATTTTTCTAATTCCTTTTCTAGTTTAATATCTTTAAGTGCATAATTCTTGCGTCTACCGCTTAGAATTTGCTTAGTGAACTTAAATTGAGTAAGGTATTGAGGTCCTAAGTCATGATAGTGTAAAAAACCATCTTTCTCATAGCCTACATCTACAAATGAGGCATTAAGACCCGATAAGACCTTGCGTGTTTTGGCAAGGAAAATATCGCTTACTGCAAATTTATTTTCATCTTCATCTTTGTGTAACTCGACTAGCCTACCATTTTTAGTAAGGGCATAGTCCACTTTAGTAGAACCGGAACGGATAATAATTTCTTTATCCATGATTCCAATTGTTAGTTCTACAACTACATTGAGTTATAGAAATTGTTATACTTTAAATTGTCATGAGTATCATACTCATAACGCGACAAGTCACCTTGAGGATGACTCTATTTCAATGAACGTGAATTGTGAATTATATCCACTGGTAGGAACTGCTCTTATGGAATACCACAATGGGGCTACTTTTAAAAAAAAGTGCTGAGCATATAAGGTGACAGAAGTACCAGTATTGATATAAAAAGAAAAAGTAGTGAAATACTACTTTTTCTTCTTGTGACGGTTTGCGCGACGACGCTTTTTACGTTTGTGAGTCGCTACCTTATGTCTTTTTCTTTTTTTACCGCTTGGCATATCTCTTATATTTTTACTTAACTTTTACGTTTGTTTTCACACCTTCTACAAATACTTTAGCAGGTTTAAAGGCTGGTATATTGTGAGCTGGTATTTTAATTGTTGTATTCTTAGAAATGTTACGTCCCGTTTTCTCTGCTCTCGTTTTAACGATAAAGCTCCCGAAACCGCGTAAATATACATTTTCTCCAGATTCTAATGAACCTTTTACTTCATTCATGAAAGACTCTACAGCTGCCTGCACATCAGTCTTTTCCATTCCTAACTTATCTGAAATTTTAGATACGATATCTGCTTTAGTCATGTTTAAATTGAATAATTAATTAATAGCGTTTGTTAAACAGGGCGCAAATATACGGTAATAATGTAAATACGATTCTCTAATTGATTAAATTTTAAGAAGATATATCTTGCCATCTCTTAATGGGTAAAAATAATGAATTTTTCAAAGCAACTTATAAAATGGTATGGAGTACATAAAAGAGACTTGCCATGGCGAGCTACTCAAGATCCTTATCGCATCTGGTTAAGTGAGGTGATCTTGCAACAAACCCGCGTGAATCAAGGCTTACCGTATTATGAGAGGTTTGTGAAGACCTTTCCCACAGTACACGATCTTGCAGGTGCACCTCAAGAAGAAGTGCTTAAATTATGGCAAGGATTAGGCTATTATTCTAGAGCTAGAAACCTCCATAAAGCAGCACAACAAGTGGTTGAATTAGGTGGTATTTTTCCAGATTCTTATAAAAAACTACTCGATTTAAAAGGTGTGGGCGACTATACGGCCGCTGCCATTGCCAGTTTTGCCTTTAAAGAAGTCGTGCCAGTAGTAGATGGTAACGTGTATAGAGTTCTTTCTAGAATATATGGTATTAGTACTCCTATTAATGAGACGAGTGGTATTAAAGAGTTTAAGCTACTTGCTGTGAAATTGCTGGATCAGCAAGAGCCACATACTTATAATCAGGCTATTATGGAATTTGGTGCGCTGCAATGTGTGCCTAAAAATCCAGATTGTACCGCATGTCCTTTTCAACAGGATTGTGTGGCTTTTAATGATCACCGCATAGAAGAGCTGCCTGTAAAGATTAAAAAGACTAAAGTTAAAAACCTACACCATCATTATATAGTATTGCAAACACCAATGGGTAAAACGGTTTTACAAGAACGGCCACAAACAGGTATTTGGGCAGGACTCTATGAATTTCCTTTTATCCAGAGTGATGGAGCACTGCTGGCTGTAGAGTTAAGAGAACTCCTTGAGCAGCAAGAATGGTGGAGTGGAGTGCGCTTTCGCGAAAGCGTATATAACCAAGATCCCATTATTCATAAATTATCGCATCGCAAAGTACATGCTTATTTCTGGATTGTTGAAGTAGACGTAGAACTTGAAAACAGTATATCTATTACTGATGCTTTTAAAAAACCATTGCATATTTTAATGGATCGTTTTATGAGTTCATTCTGGAATTCTTATCTTTAAGATTAATTATCTTTACACGCTTGATAGAATTCAAAATAGTACAACCATGGCAGGAACAGTAAACAAAGTAATACTTATAGGACACACTGGAGACGAAGTGAAAATGAAATACTTTGAAGGAGGAAACTGCATAGGTCGTTTTCCACTAGCTACAAATGAAGAGTATATGAACAGAAACACTGGCGAGCGTGTTTCAAATACAGAGTGGCACAACTGCGTGGTACGCAATAAAGCCGCTGAGGTTTGTGAAAAGTACCTTAAAAAAGGAGATAAAGTTTATATAGAAGGACGTATTAAAAACAGGCAGTGGACTGGTGAAGATGGACAGCAACGCTACACTACTGAAATTCAAGTACAAGAGTTTACTTTTTTAACTCCTAAAGGAGAAAACACGAGTGCACCAGCACAGCCGCAAGTACAACGTGCAGCGCAACCACAAGCGTCGCAACAGCAGCCTGCTCAAAATAATCCAGCACCACCTGTAGCTTCTACTAGTGAAGATGACGATGATTTACCATTTTAATTACATATAAGTGGATCCTGACTCAGCGCATTTATTATTAATGACCATTTCTGGTTCTGGTGAACTGGTTTACTTTTTTATTTTTATAATTTTACTCGTTTTAAGTGCTATGATAAGTGGCGCTGAGGTAGCTCTATTTTCTTTAGAAACTATAGATCTAGAAGAAGATCAAGAAAATTTCCCGCGACGGGAACAAGTGGCTAAGTTACTAGACCGACCTAAAAAACTGCTCGCTACCATATTAATTGCAAATAATGCTATTAATATCACTACGGTACTTATTTTTAGTATTCTAGCAGACAGCTGGTTGAGCACTGTAGAAACGGAGTGGCTGCGATTTATTTTAGAAGTGGTTATAGCTACTTTTTTGATATTGCTTTTTGGAGAGATATTACCTAAAGTATATGCTAACAGGAACGCTGTGAAGTTTGCAAACTTTATGGCTATTCCTTTAATTGTCCTCGATAAGCTTTTTAGCTTTTTGAGTTTACCTATGCGTTATGTGACCATTCAGATTCATGAACGATTAGGAAGTAAAAAATCCAGTATTACGGTTTCACAACTATCACAAGCTCTAGAACTTACTGATCATCAAGATACTACTGATGAGGAACAGCAACTGTTACAAGGGATTGTGAGCTTTGGGAATACAGATACTAAAACGGTAATGCGCAACCGTACTGATGTTTTTGCCCTTGATGAACACATGGATTTTAAAGATGTGATTACTGAGGTGGTTTCAAATGGATATTCTAGAATTCCAGTGTATAAAGAAAGTATAGATCAAATTACAGGAGTTTTATATGTAAAGGACTTATTACCTTATATAGAGCGTAAAAATTATGAATGGACTAAGCTGCTGAGAGAAGCATATTTTGTCCCAGAAAATAAAAAATTAGATGATTTGCTTCAGGAGTTTCAAGAGCAAAAGAAACACCTCGCTATAGTAGTGGATGAATATGGAGGAACCAGTGGTTTAATATCTCTAGAAGATATTATAGAAGAGATCGTAGGAGATATAAGTGATGAGTTTGATGATGAAAATCTAATTTATTCTAAAATAGATGATAAAAATTATGTGTTTGAAGGGAAAACGCCGCTTAAAGATTTTTACCGCATTACTGATCTAGAAGAGCTACAGATAGAACTTTTTGACACAGCAAAAGGTGAGTCAGAAACCATAGCTGGTTTCTTACTAGAGCAAACCGGTTATTTTCCACGCAAGCTTGATAAAATAACCTTTGAAGGATTTACGTTTATGGTAGAGTCCATGGACAAGAAACGTATTAAACAAGTAAAATGTACCAAGCCTTAAAAGTATGTACGGTTTTCATTCTCGTTTTGTTCACTGCTAGCTGTGGTGATAATGACTTGAGGCCTAAACCACAAGCTCAACTTGCCTTGCAGTATCCATCACCAGAATATGAAAAGCTTATTAAGGAAAACTGCCCTTTTGAGTTTGAAATTAATACTTATGCTCGAGTACTTGCAAAAAGTGATTGCTCTATGAAGATTGAGTACCCGTTTATGGATGCGACGGTTTACATGGACTATGCGCCAGTACAAAACAACATTAGAGAATTATTAATAGACGGACAGAAACTTTCATTCTCCCACAACCGCATGGCCGATGTTATCGATGATAAAATTTACCTCAATCCTGATACCTCTGTTTATGGGATGATGTATGCGATAGAAGGTAATGCAGCTTCAAATGTTCAGTTCTATGTTACAGATAGTATACACAATTTTGTGACAGCGTCTCTTTACTTTGACCGTGCGCCTAATTATGACTCCATTTATCCCGCTATAGATTATATTAAATTAGATATGCGCAAGATGATGGAGTCTATGAACTGGAAATAATGGTTTTATTTTTTATGCTTAATAAATAACTATCATTTAGTCTCTGAAAAAGAATGACCTTTGGGCTTTTAATTTTTTTTATGGATAATTCTAAGCTCAAGTACCTTTATCTAGTCATTCTTAGTTTGATATGGGGTACGTCATTTATACTTATAAAAAAAGCGCTAGGCGATGATGGTACTGGTAACTTAATATTACAGCCCTTACAACTAGGAGCTGCACGCACTATTATTTCTGGTTGTATGCTCATCGTGATAGGATGGAAATCCTTTATCGCCACAGATCGTAAGGACTGGAAGTGGTTGTTTATATCAGGGTTATTAGGGACTTTTTTCCCAGCTTTTCTCTTTGCTTATGCACAAACCGAAATAGATAGTGCCATAAGTGCTATTCTTAATTCTACGGTACCGCTTATTACCTTAATTATGGGAGCGGTGATTTTTGGGATTGCTTTTTCACGCACACAATTGATAGGTGTTATTATAGGGCTAGCAGGAGCTATAGGTCTGGTGTTCTCTGGAATGGAAAATAATCCAGAGCAGAATTATCTGTTTGCCGGTCTCGTCTTTATAGCTTGTACATGCTATGCTAGTAATGTAAATATTATTAAAAGGTATTTGCAGAACATCAAGCCACTGGCTATTGCTACTGGGAACTTTGTTTTTATTTTACCACTAGCTATGATCGTGTTTTTAAGTGCAGACGGTGCTTCACTGGATTACACAAGTGAACCTGTATTGCGCAGTTTAGGGTATATACTAGTGCTGTGTGTTTTTGGAACGGTTGCCGCAAAGATCATGTTCAACAAACTTGTTCAGATTACCTCACCAGTTTTTGCTAGCTCCGTAACTTATTTAATGCCTGTTGTAGGGCTTACTTGGGGAATATTAGATGGTGAGATATTTAGTGTATGGCAAGGAGTTGCTACGGCGGTAATTATTTTTGCTGTGGTACTGGTTACTAGAGACCAAAAAAAACCAGCAACTAAGTAGCTGCTGGTTTTAATAATTATGGTGTTTCTGTGATTACGCTTTCGCGAAAGCGTAATTCAATCCATCAACTTTCTAGAAATCTGAATCAGTTAAACCTGGATTTACTTTAAGATCTTTCAATTCAAAAATAAGTTCGCGACCCATCATAGGAATTACCATAGTTGTCGGGAATTTTACACCAGAGTATTCTTTGAATTCTGAATATCTGGTTACTACTTTAGTCTCTCCTTGTGGTGTCATTGAGGTAGTTTCAGTACCTACAAGTAGACCAGATTCAGTATCGTAGAAGGACTTCTTGAAGTTATTCCACTTAATGACGTAAACGTTGTGATCTCCTAATCTTTCAGCACCGTCTAGCTGAGCTTTATCTGCATGATATAATTCTGGTAAGAACATAGCTTCTGCCTTAACAGCTTCTAGCATGTCTCCAGATAATTCTTGAGATTGTCCCATACCGCTTACGGTTCCTTTTCCGTCTTTATAAACTTGCTTGTTCATTTCACGACCTCCCATTTTCATGACCATAGCCCAATTATCACCTTTCTGGCTTTTAACATCCATGATTACTTCACCCATAGGAGAGGTAAAAGCAGAGAATTGAGAAATACCGTTAATACTACTTACCGCATCTTTTCCACCTATCGCTTTGATGTAATTATCTAAAACGGTTTGAGCAGTAAGACCTGCTGGAATCTCTATGGTAGATGGACGTTCTGTTTCATTTGCGTTTTTATCATAAAATTTAATAGGCACTGGTTGTCCATTTAGAGTCATTTTCTCCAGTGGCTCAAGAATGTCTCCTGCTTTACCTACGAGTACAATACGTATTTTATCTGGGCTTAGATATTTGTTTGCTACACGTTTTACATCTTCTTTAGTAACTTTATTAATGTTTGCAATAAAGTTTTTATAGAAATCGTCATCAAGTTCATTTTTCTGAATACTGATAGAGCGATCTGCAACTACAGACTTATCTTCAGACTGCATAATGAAGTTTCCTAGGAACTTAGCCTTTGCGGTAGCAAGGATCTCTTCATCTACATATTCATCACGTATTCTGTTTAGTTCTTTAAAGGTTTCTACTACAGCGCTATCGGTAACTTCATTACGTACTTTGGCAGTTGCTCTAAATGTACTCTTATAGTTTCTACCAGCTCCTATACTAGAGCGGGCTCCATAAGTATAACCATTTTTTTCACGTAAATTCATGTTTAAATAAGACCCAAAAGAACCTCCAAAAACATAGTTAGTTACAAGAACAGCATAGTAATCAGGATCATTCATCTTTAAGTCAGAAAGACTCATGACAGCTAGTTCTGTTTGAACAGCGTTAGGCACATCTACTAAGTTGATTTCAGTTTGCCCTACATCGGCTAGAGTAGGTAGAGTAGGTTCTGGAGCAGTTCCTTTCTCCCATTTACCGAAGTGTGTTTTAACTAGCTTTTTAGCTTCTCTTTTCTCAATATCTCCAGTGATAATTAAGTATCCATTTGAAGGTTTAAAGTAGCTAGCATAGAAGTTTTTAACGTCTTCTAGCGTTACGTTGTTTACTGTCTCTTCAGTTGCAAACTCACCTGCTGGGTGATCTTTTCCATAAACTAAAGCGCTGCGTACTTTACCAGCAATTGCAGCTGCACTGTTCTCACCAGATTTTAATCCTTCTATTAATTGAGACTTTTCAAAGTCTAATTCTTCTTGAGTGAAGTTAGGTTTAAAAGCGGCCTCTGCAAAAAGTCCAAAAACATCATTCTTGTACTTAGATAAACTTGCGGCAAAACCACCACCAGTTCCTACACTTATTCTAGCGCCTAAGAAATCTACTTGCTCGTTAAACTCTTCTTTAGCAGTTTCAGTAGATCCTTTTCCCATTATGGCACCAGTTAAGGACTGTACACCAGCCTTATCACCTTCAAAAATTGGTGGGTTGTTAAGGTCTAAACTCATGCTGAAGGTAGGTAACTTCTTATCAGTTACTACGAGTACTTTTAAACCATTTTTAAGTTCAAAAGAATATGGTTTACCTAAATTAATCTCTGGAGTAGGACCAGAGGCAGGCATTTGTGATCGGTCTATTTGTGCAATGGCGCTAGTTCCTGCTAGGAATAATACCATTAAAAATATAAGTTGCTTTTTCATTATAATGTTATTTTTTAGTAATGGTAAATTCAGTTCTTCTGGAGAGTTCTAATTCCTCTTCAGTACATTTTTTATTTTCACAATCTACTACTGGATTTGCCTCTCCACGGCCTATTGCTTTTACACGGTTAGCAGCTACTCCTTTTGCGATTAGGTAACTTCTCACGGCATCGGCACGTTTTTGAGATAGCGTTTTATTGTAATCGTTACTTCCTTTACTATCTGTGTAAGTTTCTGCAAGTATTTCCATAGATGTATTTTTCATCATCATGTTTACGATGCGGTCTAGTTCTTTAGAGGCACTCGCAGTTATTGCTGCTTTATCGTTATCAAAGTAGATCTTATTAATTTGTAATTTGTTATCTACCACCTTTACCTCATCTGTTGCAGCAGCTGTTTCTTCTTCAGTAGGAGCGCTTCCAGCTAGGTAATCTAGCTCTAATCTTTGATTAGGGTTCAGGTATTCATTTGCAACACGCTTGATGTCTTCACGTGTTATGCTTCTGTATATGTCTAGCTCTTTGTTAATTAATTCTGTGTCTCCTTTAAGCATGTTATAGGTAGCTAGTGATGCTGCAATACCTTCCACACTAGAGTTAGAGCTTACAAATCTAGTTTCAAACTGGTTTTGAAGTTTTTGGTATTCTCTCTCAGAGATTAACTCTGTTTGAAGTTTTACGATTTCTTCATCCATTACCTTAGCAAGTTGATCTAGAGAAACATCACCTTTAGATAGTGCTCCCATCGTGTAAGTTCCATAATCTTGATTAGCCTGGTTAAAAGCGAGTACTTGCAGAGCGATTTGCTCTTCTTCTACCATTCTTTTTTGCATTCTAGAACTAGCTCCACCAGTTAAAACTGAAGAAATGTAATCTAGTACATAAGCATCACGGTCTATAGACTTAGGAGTGATGTAAGAGAAGATTTTTACAGGAATTTGAATATTTGAATCATACTCAGTTGCATAGCGTGTTTCTGTAATAGGGTCTTCTACGATCGTTTTGCGCACATTTCTAGGTGCTTTATTAGGAATAGGACCGAAGTAATCTTCAATCATTTTCTTAGTAGTAGGAATATCTATATCTCCAGCAACTACTAGTGTAGCATTATTAGGGTTATAATATTTGTCGTTGAACTCTTGGAATTCAGAAAGCTTTGCAGCGTTTAGATCTTCCATAGATCCTATAACACTCTGACCATAAGGGTGCTTTTTAAATAAATGCTTGTCTATACCAGTTCTATAGATAATAGCTCCATAAGGTGCGTTATCGATACGTTGGCGTTTTTCTTCTTTTACGACTTCATTTTGAGTATCTACACCTATTTGTTCAATTTTAGGGTGTAACATGCGCTCACTTTCCATCCATAATCCCATTTCTAGATTGTTAGACGGGAAGGTTTCATAATAATAGGTACGGTCTTGAGTTGTGTTTGCATTATTGCTACCACCATTTGCACTAACGATATCAAACCATTTACCGCGCTCAATGTTTTCAGTTCCTTCAAATAATAAATGCTCAAAAAAGTGTGCAAAACCTGTTCTACCTGGTTCTTCATCTTTTGCGCCTACTTGATACATTACTGCAGTTGTTACTACAGGCGCACCATTCTCTTGATGTAGGATTACATGCAATCCATTAGGTAAATCGTACTCAGTGTACTCTACCTCTTGTGCAAATCCCGTCACAGCCATAACTGCTGCCGCAAGACTTAAAACAATTTTTTTCATTTTGTGATTTTTACGTTTCTACTTTAGTTAGTATTTACCCTATTTAAAACGTTACAGTTTTCTTATAGGATTTTCAAAAGTACTGGTAAATACCTTTTAAAGGAGTTAAAGAAATATCAAATAAGGGCTTAAAAACACTGTTTGTATCCTTCCTTTTTGATTTTGTTTATAGGTCTCAACCGTATGTATCACCTTTGTCTGTGGTCCATTATTTCTGTATATTACATCGTTTAGATCGTCTTGTGATTTTATAAAGTTTAAGAAGAGTCTAAGGGTTTCTAAATCAGTATTTTTAGAATAATAGCTGTTGTTTTTATGCTTTCGCAAAAGCGATATTTAAAAAAGTTTGCTAATTACCAGAATAGCAGTATATTTGCGTCCATTTTTTAACAAAGTTAAATTACAATTATGTACGCAATCGTAGAGATAGCAGGGCAACAATTCAAGATCGAGAAAGATCAGAAGTTGTTTGTACATCGTTTACAAGAAGATGAAGGAGCTACGGTTTCTATCGATAAAGTTCTTCTTTTAGGCAATGGCAACGACATCACTCTCGGCGCCCCAGCTATAGAAGGAGCATTTGCTGAGGCAAAAGTTCTGGGACACCTTAAAGGTGACAAAGTAATCGTTTTTAAGAAAAAACGTAGAAAAGGATACCGTAAGAAAAACGGTCACCGTCAATCATTAACTGAGATTCAAATCTCTAGTATTTCTGCAACTGGTGGAAAAAAGGCTGCTCCTAAAGCAGAGAAAAAAGCTCCAGCAAAGAAAGCAGCTCCAGCAAAAGAGGCTGCTCCTAAGGCAGCAAAGAAAGCTCCAGCAAAGAAGGCAACTTCTAAAGGAGATGATTTGAAAAAAGTTGAAGGAATCGGTCCTAAGATCGCTAGCACTCTTAATGAGGCTGGTATCATGACTTTTGCAGACCTTGCAGCAACTGATGCTGCTAAGATTGCAGAAATTATAGCTGATGTGCGTGGAAGTCACGTTACAGATTCATGGCCTATGCAAGCTCAAATGGCTGCAGATGGTAAATGGGACGAATTAAAAAAATGGCAGGACGAAGCTAACGGCGGAGTTATGCCAAGTTAATTAAAGTAGAACACGATATTCTTACTGAATATCCTTAAAATTTATAACCATGGCTCACAAAAAAGGAGTAGGTAGTTCGAAAAACGGAAGAGAATCTCAATCGAAACGCTTAGGTGTTAAGATTTTTGGAGGACAAGCAGCTATTGCTGGTAACATTCTTATCCGTCAGCGTGGTATGGAGCACCATCCAGGTGAAAACGTATATGCTGGTAAGGACTTTACATTACATGCAAAAGTAGACGGACTAGTGAAGTTTACTAAAAAAGCAAATAACAGATCTTACGTTTCTATCGTACCGGCAGAGGCTTAAGAACTAATTATTTATGAAATTAAAATTCCAAGTTGCTTAGGCGACTTGGGATTTTTTGTTTTAAAAACTGGTGTTATGGAACTAATAGAACTGTTGTAAGGCTAATGCCAAATTGAATTTATAAAGTCTTAATAAATCGTTTTTTTAACGAATCAATCAGGAGTTTAAATTAAAAGTCCTTAGACCATTTAATTATTCCTTTTGGTATTATTTCATCAGTCCATTTTTAGTAAACTGAATTACTAGAGAATCTATGAATTCGCGCTGTTTTAAATCGCCGTCGTTTGCCATTTGAATGGTATAAAAGTCGGTAAAACTAGTTTGATCTACTAGAGTAGTGTCTAGTAGTGTGTTTAAATTATTAGTAAGTTTAGACACAGGCCAGTCTGTCATTTGAATAGAATCTAGGGTAATTTTAAGATTTGCATTACCATAAACACCACCTGCATTTCCACCTTCTATAAAGCCCGATAGGTTAGTTGTTTTTATGTCTACTCTTTTAAAATCAGTAGAACAAGATGTTATGGTAGCTGCAAGAATAGCAAGCAATAGGATAGAATGAAGGCTTTTCATGATTTAGAAATAAGAAGGGTTAAGCGCAAAACGTTTTTATGGATGTAAAAGTATTAAAACAAAAATAGCCATTAAAATACTCTAGTAAAATAGAATATTTTAACGGCTATTAGATTTAGAAAATTAAAAACAGACTTATGGTCTACCTTTAAGTCTCTTTTCTATTTTCTGCTTTTTGGCAGTAAGACGTTTCATGAGATCCATGATTTCTTCATCTTTATTTTCTTTGTATACATCGTTCAAACCTAGTATTAAAGCTTTGGCCCTTCTTGAGGCGTGTACTCTATCACTGGTGGACATATTACTCATTGTTTCTGTTTCAAAAGCTAGTGCTTCTTCAATAATCTTCATAAATTGTTATTATTTTGCTTTCGCGAAAGCGTAATATCAGTATTCACGCCATTTGCTAGGCTGTCAAGATAAAAAAATTAACGTAATAGCCAAACAAAAATTTAAATTTAATATCTGTAATACTCTGGCTTGAAAGGTCCTTTAACCTCAACACCTATATATTCTGCTTGGTCTTTCTTAAGTACAGTAAGCTCTGCGCCCATTCTTGCAAGGTGTAGTGCAGCTACTTTTTCATCTAAATGTTTAGGAAGCATATATACTTCATTCTTGTAATTATCTACATTATTCCATAGCTCGATTTGTGCCAGCGTTTGGTTTGTAAAGGAGTTACTCATTACAAAGCTAGGGTGACCTGTTGCACAACCTAAGTTCACAAGACGACCTTCAGCAAGAAGAATGATGTCTTTACCATCTATGGTGTATTTATCTACTTGTGGTTTGATTTCTACCTTAGTATTACCGTAGTTAGTATTTAAGAAAGCCACGTCGATTTCATTATCAAAGTGCCCGATGTTACAAACGATAACTTTATCACGCATGCTCTTAAAGTGCTCACCGCGTATAATGTCCTTATTACCTGTAGTAGTAATAACGACATCTGCATTTCCAACTACATTTTCTAGTTGCTTCACTTCATAACCGTCCATCACGGCTTGTAGGGCACAAATAGGGTCGATCTCAGTAACAGTTACTATAGATCCAGCTCCACGGAATGATGCAGCAGTTCCTTTACCTACGTCACCATATCCACATACTACTACACGCTTTCCAGCTAGCATAGTGTCTGTCGCGCGACGTACTGCATCTACAGCACTTTCACGACAACCGTATTTATTATCAAATTTAGATTTTGTAACTGAGTCATTTACGTTAATGGCTGGCATTACTAGTGTCCCATTCTTCATACGCTCGTATAAACGGTGAACACCAGTAGTCGTTTCTTCAGATAGTCCATTGATTCCTGCTGCAAGTTCTGGGAACTCGTCAAAAACCATGTTTGTTAAGTCGCCACCATCATCAAGAATCATGTTTAATGGCTTTCTTTCTTCTCCAAAGAAAAGAGTTTGCTCGATACACCAGTTAAACTCTTCTTCACTCATACCTTTCCAGGCATATACTGGAATGCCAGCGGCAGCAATTGCGGCAGCGGCATGATCCTGTGTTGAGAAAATGTTACAAGAGGACCAGGTAACGTCTGCTCCTAAAGCCACAAGTGTTTCTATAAGAACGGCAGTCTGTATAGTCATGTGAAGACATCCAGCGATACGTGCTCCTTTTAACGGTTGAGATTCTTTATATTCCTCGCGCAGTGCCATAAGACCTGGCATTTCTGCCTCAGCAAGGGCTATTTCTAGTCGTCCATACTCGGCAAGAGTGATGTCTTTAACTTTATAAGGAACGTATGGAATTTTTTTTGTGCTCATATTGAATTTTAATGTGTTAGCTTTAGGTCGTTGATATGTTTAAAAATCAACAAATTAAACGCTGTTATTTGCTTAAATTGCGGCTGCAAAATTACAAAAAACAAATCGATTCTTGTGCCTCTTTACAAAACCCTAACAAATAGAAATAATACCAGTGTTTACATTTGGAAAATTACAGAGTCTGAGGCATGGTTGCGCACTGGACTAGAACTGTCTGAAAATTCGAGGAATAGACTGTTTACCATGAGTTCAGAACTGCACAGACGTGGTTTTTTAAGTATCAGACACTTGTTAAGAGTGGCTGGTTATACAGATCAGAATTTATACTATTCTCAAGAAGGAAAACCGCATTTAGATGATGATAAATATATATCTATCACCCATAGTTATGAGTTTACAGCAATTATTATAAGCGAGCAACCGGTAGGAATAGATATTGAGAAATTAAGAGATAAAATACAGCGCATTGCTCCTAAGTTTATAGGTTATGAAGAAGATTTTGTTGCACAAGCTATTGAAAAAGTGAAGTCACTAACGGTAATTTGGGGAGCCAAAGAGTCCATGTATAAACTTTACAGCACTAAAGGTTTAGGTTTTAAGGCAAACTGTTACGTAGAGCCGTTTGATTTAGAGAATGAGCAAACGGTAGCTCAACTGGTTTATGGAAATGATGATCTCAAGTTTGACGTTTTTTTCAAACAATTGGAGAATTTTATGATGGCTTATATTCTTCCAGCTCAAGATGCGTAGTATTATAAAAAATATTAAAACAAGCCAGAGATCCATGGCCTTTTTACTGGATCCAGAGAAAACGGCTGTTGCTCATTTTATAGAAACCTTTGAAAGGATTAATGAATTATGCCAGCTGGTACAGCGTGAACTATATGTAGAAAAATTCTTTTTATTTGTAGGAGGCAGTACTATGCAAGACGTGGATTTAAACGAATGGATCACCGCTGCCAAAGAAATCATCAAGATACCGATTGTTATCTTTCCAGGATCACATCACCAATTGAGTGAAAGTGCTCATGGATTACTATTTTTAAATCTCATATCTGGTGATAATCCTGATTACTTGATAGGGCAACAACGTCATGCGGCTGCTCTTTTAAAAACCAGCAACTTAGAAATTATACCTACTGGTTATTTACTCATAGATGGTGGTCGTGAAAGTGCCGTGCAACGTGTTTCTCAAACAGTTCCCTTATCTCAAGAAGATATAGAGACTATTATAAACACAGCATTTGCAGGTGAGTTAATGGGAAATCAATTGATCTATCTGGAAGCAGGAAGTGGTGCTATAAATCCTGTACAACCAGAAATTATTACAGCTGTTAAAGATCAGCTCCATATTCCTTTAATTATAGGTGGTGGCTTGCGATCTTTACAACAATTAAAAGATAGTTATCAAGCTGGAGCAGATCTACTTGTGGTAGGAACTGCTATAGAAGAAAACGTTAACTGGAATAACACTTAATTATGAAAGCATCTATAGAACTTACCATGTCACCCTTACAAGATGATTATGAGCAGCATATTATGGATTTTATAAAAGCGCTACGCAATTCTGAATTTACTGTTTTAGAAAATCCATTAAGTACACAGATCTATGGAGAGTTTGTGCCACTCATGGAGTTTCTCACGCAATTAATGGCTGCGAGTATGCGTGAGACTAATGTGGTATTATTTTATATGAAAATCGTAAAAACAGATCGTAGCGATTACGAACCATTCTTTTAATGGAAGTTTTGGAATACATATTTGGTCAGTATAAAGATTACTCTACATTCCATATTATACTGGAAGTTATTATGGTTATCACCGCTATTATCAGTGTGTTGTACTCTAAGCGCAATAGTGTTTTAGTTTTTCCATATGGTATTATAAGCACTGCTATTTTTTCATATTTGCTTTATGAGTGGAACTTGCTGGGTGATATGATGATCAATATGTATTACTTTATAATGAGTGTTTATGGATGGTATATCTGGACTAGAAAAGGCGCTCATGATCAAGAAACACCTATAACTAGTGTTACTCTTAAAGAATGGTTGATCAGCCTGTTACTAGTAGTTGTCACAGCTATCGCTGTTTATATATTATATGTTAAAACAAACCGACTAGAACATATAGTATCTTACATAGACATGATCACTACAGGAATTTTCTTTGCAGGAATGTGGTTGATGGCATTGCGTAAGATAGAGCACTGGCTGGTGTTATTCATCGGTAATGTGATATCTGTACCCTTGTATTTTTATAAAGGATACAGTTTTAGCGCACTGCTTTATATTTTTCTTGCTATCATTGCTGTAATCGGTTATGTGGAATGGAAAAAATACCTGAACAACGAGAATTTTCTGGAAAAAAAATAGTGCTTTACGGACCTGAAAGTACGGGTAAAAGCACGCTTTCGCGAAAGCTAGCTCAACACTATCATACTGCCCAAATCCAAGAGTTTGCAAGAGGTTATTTGCAAGATAAATATGATACAACGGGAAAAGCTTGTGAATATAAAGACATTTTACCCATAGCGATAGGGCAACGAAAATTAGAAAATGAAGCGACAAAAATTGCTGGAGATTACTTATTTTGTGATACTGACGTGCTAGAGACTTATGTGTACTGTATGGCTTATTTTAATCAAGCTCCACAGGAACTGATTAGCGCAGTAGAAAAGTCAACCTATGATTTATATGTACTTTTACAAGTAGATTTACCATGGCAAGCAGATGATTTAAGAGATCGTCCAGAACAACGAGAAGAAATGTTTACTTTATTTAAAGCAGCACTTCTTAAATTTAAAAAGCCTTTTAAAATAGTAGATGGAATGAATGATGCACGATTTGAAAACGCTATAAAGGCTATTGAACAAACATTATGATTCAATTTACAGAGCAACAAATCGCTCAACTCGAGCGCAAGAATATTTCAAAAGAAACGGTTTTAAAACAAATAGATCGTTTTAAAACAGGATTCCCTGTGGTAAAACTGGATCGTGCTGCAACGGTAAATGATGGAATCAAGAAGTTTTCTGATGCAGAACGTGCTGTAAATATTCAAAACTATGAGGCTCGCATAGAGCAGCTTGAACTCCTTAAATTAGTTCCAGCAAGTGGTGCAGCTACACGCATGTTTAAATTTTTGCATGAATTTTTAAGAGATTTTAATCCTTTAGAAGATTCTATAAACTCGTTTATAAATAAACATAAAGCTCAGCATCTTTTTACCTTTTTTATTGCTCTTGAGAAATTCCCGTTTTATGATGAGGTCATGGAGTCGTTAAAGGATAAATATAAAGACTGGCATGCAAAAACAGAACGAGAAAAAAAACTCTTATTTGTGTCTCAAATGCTACAGGAAGATGGCTTGAATTATGCTCATAGACCCAAAGGTCTTGTGCCATTTCATAAATATAAAGACCACTGTGCTACAGCCTTTGAAGAGCACCTGTTTGAGGCAAGTATCTATGCGGCCGTAAATAATAAGGCAACCTTGCACTTTACTATTTCTGAGGATTATAAAGATGAGTTTAAAGCAGAGTTTGATCGTATTGAGCAAATCGTAGAACAAAAAACAGGAACTCAATTTGAAATCGAGTTCTCACATCAACACTCATCTACAGATACCATAGCCGTAGATCATAATAATCATCCAGTTATTACAGAAAGCGGTGAGTTGTTCTTCAGACCATCGGGACATGGTGCTTTACTTATGAACCTGAATGAAATAGATGTAGACATCATTTTTATAAAAAACGTAGATAACGTCACTGTTTCTTCTTTAGAACAAGAGGTAGGTTCTTATAAAAAAGCGCTGGCAGGTTTCTTGCTGTCCTTACAAGAGACCTGTTTTAATTATTTAAACCTCATTGAAAACCAGCAAGTAGATCAAGCACTACAGTCACAAATTGAAAACTTCTTAACCCAGGAACTCGCTACTGTCCTACCTATGGATTATAAGAAGTATGCACGAGAATATCAGCTAGAATATCTTTTTGACCGTTTAAACAGACCATTAAGAGTTTGTGGAATGGTGAAAAATGAAGGAGAACCAGGTGGTGGACCATTCTGGGTTTATAATCAAAAAGGAGAACTTTCCATTGAAATTATAGAAAGTGCTCAAATAGATACTTCAAATAAGAACCAGGTTGCCATAGCACAAACCAGCACTCATTTTAATCCAGTAGATCTGGTGTGTGCAGTGCGAGATTTTAAAGGAAATAAGTTCAACCTATTAGATTTTTGTGATGAACAAACCGGTTTTATTACCCATAAATCACGTTTAGGTATGGAGATTAAAGCACAGGAATTACCTGGCTTGTGGAATGGTGGTATGGCATACTGGAACAGTGTTTTTGTGGAGGTGCCGCTGCTTACCTTCAATCCAGTGAAAACTGTAAACGATCTTTTAAAACCAGCGCACCAGAACTAAATGAACATCCATCAGTTGCATAAAGAAGTAAAATATACTGCAGTTGCCAGTAGTGGTCCAGGTGGGCAACATGCTAATAAGGTTGCTACTAAAGTTATGCTAGAATGGAAGGTGGAAGAAAGCCTCGCTTTTGCAGAAGCGGAGCATCAAAGAATTCTATATAAATTACACAACCGATTAACTAAAAATGGGGTACTGCAATTGAGCAGTCAGGAATCTAGAAGTCAGGCAACGAACAAAGAACTCGTTTTCAAAAGGTTTGTAAAACTTATAAATCAAGTACTTATCATCCCTAAAGCGCGCAAAAAAAGAACCTTGCCTAGGTCTGTAAAACGTAAACGTTTAAACGATAAAAAAAAGCACAGCGAGAAAAAGGCGCATCGTAGGTTTAGGTTATAAAGTTCTAAAAAACTTAAATTTCTGATTTTATGGTTATCTTATAAAGCCTATAAAAACGGTGATATCACCGATAATTTCTTTTCGTTGTATTTAGGTCGCTGGTATTTTTTCAAAAATGGTGAAAATTATCGTATAGAAAGTCTTTATATGATGGAAGATCAGATTGATACTTTGATTAAGGAGTTAGGGCTTGAAATACGTTCATAGGTGCGGACTTAAGTCCGCACCTATGAAAATTGTACTATGAAAAAAATGATTATCCTCTAAACAAGAAGAAATCATCTTTCATATCTTCAATCTGCTCATCTTCATTGGTGATGATATAATCCAGTGCTTTTTCAGTAAACTGCCTACCTTTAGTAGTTAAAGACACAACCTGATCTTGAATGGTGATCATGTTATTTTTTTCAGCGAGTTTTAGAACGGCATTTGCCCTTACTTTACGCCAGTTAATGTGTTCTTGAAGATGCGCTACACGACGTTCTTCAATGCTATCATGATTGTTCAAATGCAGTAAAAAAGTGAGTAAAGAAACCTCTGTGCGCTGTCTATTCTGTCTTAACAATACCGCAATTAAACCTTTACTAGGCGCAAATAAGTAGATCATTAAGAACAACAATCCCAACACAGTAGTGATAGAACCCGATATAGATGCGTCTAACCATCGTGCTACCCAATAACCACCTATCGCACTTCCTACTCCAAAAATGATCGACAACACCATCATTTTTTTCAAATGCGTGGTCAATAAATACGCTGCTGCTGCTGGCGCAATCATTAATGCAACGACTAGAATTGCTCCTACGGCATCAAATGCAGCAACGGTAGTTACAGATGCGACACTCATTAATCCATAATGCATAATCACTGGTGAGAATCCTAAGGCGCTAGAAAGCCCAATGTCAAAGGTGCTTATCTTCAATTCTTTGTAAAAAGCAACTAATAATAACAAGGTAATCACAAGAATCACAGAAATAATCCACAATCCTTTAGGACCATAATCTACACCATTGATTAAAAAGCGATCAAATGGAGCAAAGGCAAGATCGCCTAACAAAACCGCATCCACATCTAGGTGCACATCATTAGCATTTTTTGCAATTAAGATTACACCTATACTAAACAAAGCTGGAAACACTAATCCTATCGCCGTATCTTCCTTAACCAGTCCTGTTTTTTGAATGAGCTCTACTAATATGACGGTGATGATACCGCTAAACGCCGCAAAAATGATCAACCATGGCGATGCTAAATCATGCGTAATAAAAAAGCCAATTACAAGTCCAGGTAAAATCGAGTGACTAATCGCATCGCTAATTAGTGCCATTTTACGCAATACCAAAAACACACCTGGAATGGCACAAGCGGCAGCAGTTACTGCGGCAATCAATTGTATTTCTACCATCGCATTCATGATTCTGGAATATTAGTGTTGTATAAATTTGCTGCGGTTTCAAAACCTTCACTAGTCATGGACCAGTTATCACCGGCGATCGTGATCCAGTCTTTTTCTACCAGTTTCCCTAAAGTACCTTTAGTAAATCCTTGAAAATTATTCAAGATTTTAATGGCGTGAGGTCTAGAAATATCTTCATGCTTACGCACGATATCGTACATGAAGTAAAGTGTTTTTTTAAGCTCGAGATCACGTCTGTTTCTGATCAATCGGATTTGTTTAAAAAGAATTCCACGACCTGGAGAAAACACAAAAGAGATCACCACAAAAACTGCTGCCACTAAAACAATCACTGGACCAGTAGATAGATTAGATTGAGAGGCACTAATTGCAGTTCCAAAAACTCCAGAAAAAGCACCAAATATGGCAGCTAGAATCACCATGATTCCTAAACTATTAGTCCATTGTCGTGCTGCAGCTGCTGGCGCCAGTAACATCGCACTCATCAATACCACGCCTACGGTTTGTAACCCTATAACAATCGCTAGAACGATGAAAAAACTAATCAATCCATCAATGAATTTAGTATTAAAACCCAAAGTCATGGCATAATTCTTATCAAAAAGCAACAACTTAAACTCTTTCCAAAACAACAGCATTACCACTAGACTTATCGCTGTAACGATGATCATTAAAGTCACGTCACTTTCTACTAGTGTTGCCGCCTGACCAAACAAATACTTATCCAGTCCAGCCTGATTAGCATTAGGTTGTTTTTGAATAAAGGTGAGCAACAACATTCCAAAACCAAAAAACAAACTCAAGATCAATCCCAGCGCGGTATCTGTTTTTAAATGCGTTTTTGAAACAATTCCCTTGATCCAGAACACACCTATTAAACCACTAACTAAAGCTCCTAGAAGCAATACATTAGAATCTTTTGCTCCAGTGATTAAAAATGCGATGGCTATTCCTGGTAAAGCTGCATGAGAAATCGCATCACCTAGTAAACTCTGCTTGCGCAACACGGCAAAACTTCCCAGCATCCCACAAATCGCTCCTAGAACAGCAGTTCCTAGCGTGATGGTACGCAAGGTATAATCTGTGAAAAAATCGGTTAGTTCCATTTAAAAATCAAAATCAAAACGAAAATCAATTTGTTCTAATTTTCGGTTTTATAGGGTTGTTATTATTTCGTTTTCGCGAAAGCGTAATCTTCATGATCTTTTCGAGTTCAAGTTTTAGTTCGAATTCGAATTCCTTACTGCTGCACGGCGACTTTATAGTTAATACCGTAGGTTTTAGTTAAATTATCATCGTTAAAAATATCTTTTACGGGTCCAGTGGCGATGTGCTTTACATTTAAAAAAGTTACCCAATCAAAGTATTCTGGAACAGTTTGTAAATCATGATGCACTACAATCACTGTTTTACCAGCCTTGCGCAATTCTTTAAGTATATTAATGATCGCTATTTCTGTAGTGGCATCTACACCTTGAAAAGGCTCGTCCATGAAGTAGATCGCTGCGTTTTGCACCAGTGCGCGTGCTAGAAAAACACGCTGTTGCTGTCCACCAGACAGCTGACTGATCTGTCTGTTTTTAAAAGCCAGCATTCCTACTTTTTCTAAAGCTTCTAGCGCTTGCTTTTTTTGTTTAACACCAGGACGTTTTATCCAGCCTAAAGCGCCATAGGTTCCCATCATCACCACATCAAGCGCCGTAGTAGGAAAATCCCAATCTACACTACCCTTTTGAGGCACATAAGCCACTTTATCACGTTGCTTTTTATAGCTTTTACCAAAAATCGCCACAGATCCAGCAATAGGATCAATAATGCCTAAAATAGATTTTATCAATGTCGATTTTCCAGCACCATTAGGTCCTACAATCGCCATCAATACACCTTCAGGAATTGATAAATCAATATCCCATAATACTGGTTTATAATTATAAGCAACCGTTAAGTCATCTACTGCTACAGCGATTTTAGATTCCATTATTTTAAGGCGTTAACGATGGTGTTTACATTATGTTGGTACATTCCTATATAGGTTCCTTCTACAGTTCCTGAACTTCCTAAGGCATCACTAAATAATTCTCCACCTATTTCTACGGTGTGATCTTGAGCTTTTACGGCAGCTTGTAATGCCTCTACCGTACGTCGCGGAACACTACTTTCTACAAACACTGCTTTTATTTTATTGTCAATAATAAATTTTGTGATGCGCTGTACATCTTGAACACCAGCCTCGGTAGCTGTAGATAATCCTTGTAATCCTACTACTTCAAAATCAAAACTGCGTCCAAAATAATTAAACGCATCATGAGCAGTTACTAGAATGCGTTGCTCTTTAGGCAATTGATTAATTGTTGCTGTAAGCTCTGATTTTAATGCTGCTAATTCTTTTAAATAGGCATCACGATTTGCTTGAAACGCTTTGGCATTTTCAGGATCTTTTTCTACTAATTTATCAGTGACATAGTTAGTAATCTGAGTCCAGTAATCCAGATCAAACCATATATGCGGATCATAGCTAGATGCAAAATAATCGCTTCCTATTAAGGTGGTTTTGTCCAGCGATTCTCCAACTGCATAAGTTGCCTTTCCTTGAGATTCCATCTTTTCAAAGATATCTACCAGTTTTCCTTCTAGGTGTAAACCGTTGTAGAAAATCACATCGGCATTGGTGAGCTTTCCCACGTCGCCTTCACTAGCTTTATACAAGTGTGGATCTACACCACTGCCCATTAATCCGTTGACTTCAATAAGATCACCACCTATATTTTTAACCAGGTCTGTGACCATGGTTGTGGTAGTGGCTACTTGTAATTTACCGTTTTCTTCTTTTGTATCACCACAGCTTATAAGTAATGTGATGGATAGAATTGCGATGATTTTTTTCATAGTTAATGTTGTTGTTATCTCGCTTTCGCGAAAGCGTAATAATAGAAAGCCTAATTCAATTGTTTATTCTTTAATATTCTATAACTAAATCCTAGACTAACCAGCAGATTTTGATCTGCAGCAGTTCCATTAAAACCTGTTCCTACCGTAGCGTCTAACTGTAAGTTATTATTTACTAAATAAGTGATTCCAGCATCCCATAAATGGTAGGCTTGAGTGTTTTCAGGAAAGGCTCCATAAAGCTCTGCATACGCGCCCCATCTATCTGTGAAAGAGTAGCCGTAAGCAACAGTATAGATGTATTCTAGAGAGCGATCATCGGCAATGCGAGCACCTAAATTGTAGGCGATTCCATCTTTATCGCTTAAGGTATGATCAAATGCAAAGATCATTTCCATACCGGTGTTTTCTGGTCTAAATTCCTGGGCAGCGCTGAATGGCAATCGTAAATGAGTCATTAAACCTATTTGAGGTATCCAGCCGTTTTCATTTACGAGCTCAAACTTTGCTCCTAATAATAATGGTGCAAATCCATTAATGTCTGATAATTCTGTTCCATTACTATTAATGCGTTCATTTAGGTAATCCCATCCTAGACGCAATTCTATAGTTTCATTTAAACCATAACGTAACAATCCGGTATTAAAGACCGTGCTTTCTGTGTTCAAAGCGTCGTTACCAGTGTCTGTGAAAAGTACACCTGTTTCTATCTGTAAGTTTCCAGTTCCTACAGTATATGGTGACTCTGTAGCGTCAGGTCTATCTGTTATAAGCGACTCTGAATTTTTAGGTGATTGAGCGGTTACTACTGCGGTAGTTACTAGGGCAAGAGTTAGTAATGTTTTTTTCATGAGGATAATTTTAAGTATAATTGATCTGCCACGGTTTTAGAAATAGGCAAGGTCTTTTGTGTGGTTTTAATAATAAAAGAACCGTCAAATTCTTCGTGTTCTAAAACCGTAATTTGGGTTCCTAATTCAATATGATGTTTATCTAAATACTGTAAGAATCGTGTGGATGTGTCTAATACTCCAGCGAGCACACCAGTATCGTTGATTTGTAGTTGTGATAATTGGGTATGTTTAGGTTGCTCATAATTTCCTTGAGCATCGGGAATAGGATCACCGTGTGGATCATATTTAGGGTGATCTAGCAATTGATCTAATTGATCGATGAGTTTTCTAGACTGAATGTGTTCTAATTGCTCTGCAACTTCATGAACTTCGTCCCAACTAAAATTTAGTTTTTCTACTAGAAAGACTTCCCATAAGCGGTGTTTTCTGATGATTTGCATCGCACAATTAATGCCAGCTGTGGTTAATCGAGAACCTTTATAAGGAACATATTCTGCGAGCTGCTTATCTGCTAGTTTCTTAAGCATATCTGTTACAGATGATGCTTTAGTATTCATACGACCAGCGATGTCATTAGTAGAAACTAGTGCGTCACCATCCTGTAGATGATAAATCGCTTTAATGTAATTTTCTTCTGATACGGAATGCATACCGCAAAGGTACGGCTACTTTTTGTTAAGAGTAAATTAAAATTTAGTCTTGTCTAAAAAAATGTTTACAATTTCATCTTGTTTACTGACTTAAGCCATTCCACGTTCCTTACGGATCGTTTCATAAGCGTCTTGTACCTTGCGGAATTTCTCTTCGGCACCTTTGCGGTAGGCCTCATCCATGTCCATGAGTTTGTCGGGATGGTATCTTTTGGCCATGGTGCGGTAGGCTTTTTTAACCTCGCTATCAGTTACTGTTTTGTCTATTTCTAGAATCTTGTAAGCATTATCTCGATCCTGAACAAACATGGCTTTTATAGATATAAAATCTCGCTGGGTTAACCTTAAATATCCTGCTATTTGCTCTAGAACGCGTAACTCTGAGTCGCTCACAACACCATCTGCCTGTGCGATGCTAAAAAGGAAATGAAGAATCTGAATACGGGATTCTATTCTAGTTCTGGCATTTAAAAACAGGCATATACGAGCAGCGTTTACTTCACGTTTTTTAACAACCTCATTAAAAATCTTAAAAATTTGTGCAGCGCGTTGCTGGCCGTAGCTCTGGATAAAATAGTTACGTACATATTGCAACTCACTCTGGCTTACTTGTCCATCGGCCTTAATAACTATGGAGGTGAGAGATAGTAAGTGTAATTCAAAATCTTGAGGACTTACCGTTTGTCGCTGACCTCTATAAGGCGATTGCTGTCTAGGATCTCCATAAGAATCACCACTAGAGACAAAAGCCGTATATAACCAGCGCAAAACAAGAAAAATAGCTATGTAACCGAAAAAAGACATTAATTAATAGAGTAAGTCAGTTATGAAAGTACAAATATAGGCAATGGTCATGCCGAATATTAGGGCTGACACGATGTCTTAATCTTCTTCGTTATAAGATGCTTTAAGAATATAAATATCTTCAATAAGTGCTTCTATTTCTTCCATCTTAGTACCGTCATAAGTACGACTGCGCAAACGGCCTTCTTTATCTACGAGCAAGAAATTTTCTGTATGAACCATATCATATTTTCCACCATAAGGAGCGTCTTTTACAGCTAGATATGATTTGCGGGCTAGGTCATAAATTTGTTCCTTTTCACCAGTTACGAGATTCCATTTGTAATCCAGTACACCTTTTTCTTGAGCATAAGCCTTTAAAATTTCTGGCGTGTCATACTCTGGAGTAACGCTATGGGAAAGAAAAAATACCTCGTCATCATCCTTAAATTCTTCTTGTAGCACGGTCATGTTTTTAGTCATTACTGGACATATTGTGGGACATGTGGTAAAAAAGAAGTCGGCTACATATATCTTTCCAGTATAATCATCTTGACTAATCGTGTCGCCATTTTGATTAATTAATTCAAAAGGAGCTACTTTATGGTATTTTTTTACAAATAACATGCTGTCATCTACCAGTGTAGGGTCAAACTGGTCAGGCTGCAACACGCTAAGCGTTTTTTGTGGAGTCAGTGCATGCTGTATAGCAAGAAAAATGACGGTGCATAAAATAAGCATGAATAAAGCACGCCATTTATTTTTTTTCAAGAATTCTAGCATCTTTGAAAGTTTTTACAAAATTACAATCTAATTATTAGCTCTTCTATCCTTTGTCGGACACTTTAATAAAGCTTTAAAAGTATTTTGTGAAATAGGTTAAGATAAATGAGAGCTGGATGATGTTGATTCTCGCTTTCGCGAAAGCGGTGAAAGAACCATTACAGGGTTACTACTATAGTGCTGGTTCAGTGAGGTTTAATTTATGGTATTTAATTTTGAGTTCATGTAGTACTTAACAAAATTCAAATATGCTCAGTGATTGTGTATACTCGCTGCAATGACCTATTTTTGCGCACTTTAAATATTTATTAAAAATGCATCCATACTTAATTGTTGCCATAAATTTTTTACTGAGTCTTTCATTGCTCATCGTTTTACACGAGTTAGGTCACTTTATTCCGGCGCGATTGTTTAAAACCAGAGTAGAGAAGTTCTTTTTGTTTTTTGACATTAAATACTCCTTGTTTAAGAAAAAAATAGGAGAGACAGAATATGGAATAGGATGGTTACCACTAGGTGGCTATGTGAAAATATCTGGAATGATCGATGAGAGTATGGATAAAGAGCAAATGGCTCAAGAACCTAAACCATGGGAATTCCGTTCTAAGCCAGCGTGGCAACGATTAATCATCATGCTAGGTGGTGTTTTTGTAAATATTGTGGTAGGTTTCTTTATTTATATCATGCTGGTCTATGTAAATGGAACCACTATCGCTACAGGTAGCGATTATAAATATGGTTTTGGGATGCCGCAAGTCATGGAAGAAGTAGGGTTTGAACAAGGAGATCAAATATTACTTGTAGACGGTGACACTCTATCAATTGCAGATAATCTTGTAAATAGATTAGTCTTTAGAAACGTTGAAAAAGTAACGGTTATAAGAAATGGAGCTGTTGTAGATGTTGATATTCCCGAAGATATGGGGAATAGAATTTTTAACGCTGGTGTAATGGGATCTCTAGAGCCAAGATTTCCTTTTAAAATAGGAGAAGTACAAGAAGGTACCATTGCAGATTCTATAGGCCTAAAAGCAGGGATGTTTATTACTGAGATCGCAGGTCATAAAATCTCTTATAATTCAGATTATACTTATGCGATGAACCATATCGTAAATGATAGTACGCCGTTTGAAATAAAGTATCAAAACGAGTCTGGTATGCAGCAGTCTAAAATGATAGACTTTAAGAATACTAAGAGGAGAGTTTTAGGACTAATAAAAGAACCTACTACAGATTACGTGAGTGTTACTCCGGTAACATATAGTTTTAGTGAGAGTGTAAGCAAGGGCTTGTCTCATGGTTACTGGACTATGCATGATTATATAGGGCAGTTCAAATATATTTTTACTAAAAAAGGAGCAAGCCAGTTAGGAGGTTTTGGTACCATTGCAAAGTTATATCCAGATACTTGGGACTGGACTAAATTCTGGGAGCGTACGGCATGGATTTCTTTTGTGCTTGCTATTATGAATATTTTACCTATTCCTGCGCTGGATGGTGGTCATGTTGCGTTTTTACTTTATGAAATTGTAACAGGTCGCAAGCCTGGAGAAAAGTTTTTAGAACGCGCTCAGCTCATAGGGATCTTTATATTGCTAGCCTTAATGTTATATGCAAATGGGAATGATCTCTATAAAGCAATTATGGAAAATTTCTTTTAGTAGATTTTTTTATTAATTTTTTAAAAAACTTTGGCGGCAAATAAAAAAACATATTATATTTGCGCTCGCTTAAGCAAATAGCTTGAGCAGTGTGTATATCACATTCCTCCTTAGCTCAGTTGGTTAGAGCATCTGACTGTTAATCAGAGGGTCCTTGGTTCGAGCCCAAGAGGAGGAGCTAATTGTAAAAAGAGGTCATTTTCGACCTCTTTTTTATTTTCCAATTTCTCCAATCCCTTACTGGCATTGAGAAGCAGTTGTATCGGTTTTGTAAATTTAATGGTTGCAACTTCTCCATCCTCAAAAACCAGTTTTTCCGAAAAGATGCAGCTAAGAATCCTATTTTTGGTCTTCCCGTCCACTGAACGATAATATTCAACGAGGTTCTCCAACATCGGTATCTGTTTGTCGACATATTCGTTGAAAGGAGATGTTTGTTTATTGAGTTCATCCAATCGGTTCTTTAGTTCAAAAAGTTTTGAATTGATGGAGTTCTTTAGTTCCTGATAATCTTCAGAAGATAGTTTTCCATCCATATATTCATCGTTAATGAATTCTCTTCTTTTGCTTAGTTTCTCTATCTCCATCTTTAAGTTTCTAATAGAACTTTTTCTGTTTGTTGAATCACTCTCAAAGGTTCGTTTCAGGATATGTCTGTAAGTTCCAACTATCTTTGCAGAGAACTGTATTTTGGAAAGGATTTTCTCAACCTTTTCATGTAGTACGTCGACGGGATATCTATCACATTTTACATGTGGTTTGGTACAGATGTAGTAATGGTATTTTACACCTTTTCTTCCGGTAGACGCATAGGCAGATAAAGACCTTTCGTGTTTTTTACAATATAAGTGTCCTTTTAAAGGATAGAGATTGGTCTTATCGGACTTAAAATTCATTTTCCTTACTCTACCATTTAAAGCATCATTAGCGGCAGCAAAGAGTTCTTCCGACACAATCCCCGGATGTAGTCCTTGTACAATGACCTCTGGCTGTTCTTCAAAGGCCTTTACAAAAATCTTACCAGAGTAAATCACATTTCTGATGAGGTTAGGGAATTGGTTCTTTGAAATTTTGACGCCCTTTGAGTTCATCCAACGTCTTATTTCATCAGCTGTATTGATACCTGCCGCCATCTTTTCAAAGGCTTCTCTTACAATAGGCGCATCGTGATTAAATTCAAGGGTAGAATCCCCATTAATTCTTACATGCTTGTAGCCTATAGGGGCTCTACCAGTATAGCATCCGTTGAGCCTAGCCTTTCTGGAACCTTCCTGAGTTCTTCTGGATATCTTTTTGTTCTCGATTTCTGGGAGGGCATAACTTATCGCCTGAATAAGAAGGGCTTCAGGATTCGTCTCATCGACCTGCCCCTCTACGAATTCAACCTGACACCCCAGTGCAGACAGTTTGGCCGTTTCACTGAATGATAAAATTAGATTACGAGAGAACCTATCAACCCTAAGAATGACAATGGCATCGATGGGATTAGAGGTTTTATTACTAGCCTTGACCAATGATAAAATGCCCTTCCACTGTGGTCTTTTAAAGTCCTTGGCGGAGAAGTCCTCACGGAAGGAGGCAAGGATGTTGTAGCCCCGAGTCTTACAGTACCTTGTAATGGTCTCTTCCTGATACTCCAACGAGTAGCCCTGTTGAGCCTGTTCATCGGTCGATACACGAGAATATACAATGACGTTTTTCATAATCTATGCTGCTTTTTTGATTTGTTCCAATATTCCATTATCACCATTGCTAATGTCTAGAATCTTATTGTGTCTGCAATCGTTTTTGAGACTTTTGTGCTTATGGTATTCATGTTCGATATTTGCCATTTTGACAAAAAAGTTCCTAAGGAGGTTCAGGTCCTGTTCGGACAGTCCTTTCCCCTCATTTTTCAATCTGTTTTTAAGGTTAGTATTTGTTATCATAATCTATTGTTTTAAGGCATAAAAAAGGAGGTTCATATTTACAAACCTCCAAAGAGTATTGAAAATTGACGTTAAGCCGCCTCTTTGAAGTCAAGATGTTCTCTTAACCTAACCTCAGAAGCCATAACGAACTGTGGATTGAGTTCGTACCCAACGTATTTTCTGTTTGTCAATAATGCGACCTCACCTGTTGTTGCAGTTCCTGAGAAAATGTCTAAAACGGTATCCCCCGGTTTTGAAGTAGATAGTATGAAAATAGTAGGCAGATTTAACGGAAAAGTTGCTGAATGTTCCATAGCGAAGGACTTTTCTTTACATTTTTTCCTAAGGCCAGAGGTATTACCTATCTTGTTCTTTAGGATATTTTCTCTAAAATCAAGACCTGAGAAAAGTTTTGGTGAATTTCCTGTGTTAGAGCCATAAATAACACGAGCTTTTGCATCTTTAACACTTTCTTTTTCGTCAACTACCATTTTTAGCCATTGTCTATCAAAATAGTAGTCTTCGGACTTCACGAAGTGAAAGATAGGTTCAAAGTTTCTTACACTTCCTCTATTTGTTGTGTATTGGGGGTTAGGCTTAAGCCAAAGATATTGGTCTACATATCTCCAACCTCTCTTTACCATTTCAATAAGAAACAACTCCGGAACCATTTGGTATTGTCCACTTTCCATTTTATCGTTGATGTTTACAAATAGTGAACCCTCGTCTTTCATTACACGTTTAACCTCGTCAAAATACGGCACTAATTCATCTATGAATGCTATTGCATTGTCCTGAAGGCCGAGTTGTTCCTCACCATTACCATAGTCCCTCATATCGAAATATGGTGGAGATGTGACTACGGTTTGGACTGAACCATCTTCAAGTTCGGAAAGGTCAATACACGACTTGTTGTAGATATCTGCGTTCTCGGTATGGAACTCATAAAAATCAGGGACATTATTTTTATTCATCTTTTTCTTGACTTCTCTTTCCAAGTAGTCACTCACCTTGTTGAGTGTTGATTTTCCACTCTCCACTGATGATAAAACTTCCTCGACCTTAGTGTTGTCCTCACCATAAAGTTCGATACATTTTTTCTTAATGGATTTAAGTGCATTAACCTTATAACGTCCTATACGCTCAAGTGCTTGGTCCTTTTCTTCCTTGACCTGAGCTGCCTGTGGATTCAAGTCGGTTCTTCTACCTTTTCCCACTGAATAATGCTGTTCGTAGAATTCAATCTCACGTAGGATTTCAAAGTTTGATTTTTCCCTAAATTGATTAGAAGATACAGATATTAAGTCCATTTTGTCTTTATCAACATCAAGAAATACCACCGGTACTGTTTTTAATTTCAGTTCAAGGGCAATCTTGAACCTTAGATTTCCGGATATTATATTGAGACTTTTAGTGACTAATAGTGGATTTAATAACCCAAGTTCACGAATGTTAGACTTAATCTCATTGTAGTTTGAAGGGACCTTATACATCGCTGTGGTCGTTTGATTCTCCTTAAGATTTACAGTGGCAACCATTACCACCTTGTTTGAATGTTGAAAATTGTTCATAATAAAAGATTTTTAAGATGAACTTTGACGTTGTTCTGCCGGGTTGTTGACGAGTTTATTCCTCTCGGAAAGAGGGTTTAAAGACAGCCTTCTTGTCTTCAAATGGTTTTAAGACGGTTTGTCGTCAGAAGAGTATACTCAGAAATACAGATATCTTTTATTTCCTGGTACAAATATAAAACAAAAAAATAAACATGTGCAAATATTTTGTAATGTTTTTTTTAAAAGATTTAAAATTTATACCGGTTTAATTCTTTATCCATTAGTTCTATAGGTGCATGTTTATTGAGGTATTCGAATATTTTGTTATCGGCAAATTTTTTTAAATTTTCATCCTCTAATCCTTTCGGGAATTTCGACAAACTCGCTATAA
>P_2C_Liq_1_UnCtyDRAFT_1000038_pt1 | contig 48062 bp, 34 predicted proteins | sample Pon2CUnioCityCA_2_FD_10234 | JGI IMG/M metagenome (IMG submission 10234) | reverse complement strand
AGCGCACCGCGACTGCGGAACAACTTAACAGTCTCAGAGGTGACACTAAACTTACTGCTTTCAAGGACAATTTTATCCCGGCCGACCTGGAAGTTATTGAGGGTATCAATCCCCACAGCCCCCGAGAAGACCCCTTTGGTGAAGGTGGTCCCGCTTGGTGCGCCATCAGCACTGGTTCCATTGGCGCCGATAAACTGACCATTGCTACCAACAAGCAGGTTACTGGCACTCAACCCGGTTCCGACACTGATGTCTGAGGTTGCATTCGTCCCCAAGCTCAGGAAGCTGCCGGATTGGAAGGAACGGAACGACTTCTGCAATGTGAAGCCGGTTTCAAAGGCAGAACGGAAGAGAACGCGGTTGTTGCCCCCTTTACCCAAGTCAATCAAGTCACCATTGCTGATGCCTGAGAAATCTAGGGCAACCTTAGAGGCCTTCGCTCCCTGAATTTGGAACCCATTGTAGGTGCTGCCCGATTCCTCAAACTGGACGCCACCGCCATAGATGACATCATTGCCAATACCGGCGGTAATGATATCGCCAAAGCCTGCCCCTTGCATGACGTTGTTCCCGCCGCTGACGCTGATGTTCAGACTGACGGAAACAGAACTACTGAAGGAGGCACTGCTACTGAAGCCGAGAACGTCATTGCCCTCGCCGCCGGTAAGAGAAATGGCCTGTTGTTCTCCTTCGGGATTGCCCTCGGCATCCAGAACCGCACTGAGGTCATTTAGAACGATGCGGTTGTTGCCCGATAAGGCCGTGAAGCTGGCTCCCGAGTAAGCCAAACCAATGTTGACACTGCTGGAGATACCACCGACGAGGATTTGACCGCCTTGGAAGACGTTGGTGACGTTGATGCTGGAGGATTCACTTTGGCTGAAGTCAAAGATACCTCCTTGACCTAGGGTGAGGGCTGTCAAGGTGTTTTTACCCTGACCCGCTTTACCGGCCTGAATCCTACCAAAGACGGAACCACTGATGTTGAATTCATTTTCACCGCCACCGAAGGTCATGACCCCGGTTTCGGAGATACAGTCAGAGCCAGAGAGATTAACGGTATTGTTGCCGTCACCAGCCGTGACGTTCCCGCTGACCGTGCTACCGACATCAATCGTGTTGTCACCATCGCCGGCATCGACGCTACCTGAGACGTTACCCAAGTCAAAGAAATCGTCACCACTGCCGGTTTTCGTGACTCCCGAGGCATCGTCGGTAATCTCAATGAAGTTGGAACTGTTGCCAGTGCCGGTGGTGACACCGCCAGTTTTCAGGGAGACGGCGCGATTTTGCTCACCGGTGAAGAAGAAGTTTCCATCTCCTTGCACCACGTCTTGAGCGCCAACGGTGACAGCAATGTCACTATTGCCTGCATTGATACCGATATAGGTGTTGACACTGGCACCGGAGAGGTCGGCTTTGATGTACTGGTTGGCGGTGAACATGAAGGTGTTGTTGCCACCCGCACCTTCGGGACCACCGATGAGGGTGTCGCCGGAGCCACTTTCGCTGGCATCGATGGTGTCATCTCCAGCGCCTCCCATGAGGACGTTGTTACTGGCTTCTCCTTCGGCTAGTTCAATGTCGCCCAATTTAGCTACGAGGAGATTGTCGCCGGCATCACTACCGGTGGCGAAGTCGTTCGCACCGCGCAGGGTATTACCGACTCCAATGCCGATAACGGTGTTGTTGCCGAAGTCGCTCTTGATGTTAGGGTTGTCGCCCCAAAATTCCGAGTCGCTGCCGGCCATCATGATGGTGTCATCCCCTTTGTCTCCAAAGGCTTTGATTTGTGCTGGAAGGGGTAATCCAGGGCCGCCGGTTCCCATGAGAACGTCGTTACCAACGCCACCAAATAGGGAGACGCCGATGCCAACATTGATGCCGATGGCCAAACTGTCTTTTCCTTTGTTGCCAAAGAGTTGGTGATTGTCGCCGCCGGCAACATAGAGGTAGTCATCTCCGGCGTCACTGCCGTCAAAACTAGCCTCAAAGTTGGCGTCACCGATGAGGATGGCCCCATCGGCTTGACTGCCTTGAACGGCGAGACTGTCTGAGCCTAAACCACCTCCGAGGATGGGGTTGTCGGCGGTACTGTCGCTGCCAACGGCCACTTGGTCGTCTTCTTGTCCACCGTAGAGGCTATCGGGACGCTCGATACTGACCGACAGGAGGCTATCGAGACCGGTGTTGCCAAAGAGGTAGTTGTTGCCTTCGGGGCCGCCGGTGATGTTGTCATTGCCGCCACGGCCGGCTATGGTGTCTCCGCCAACGACACCTAGGAGGGTATCGTTGCCGCCACCGCCGACGAGGATGTTTTCGCCACCTTCGGAGATGAGGATATTGTCGCCATCGTCGGGGCTATCTTCCATGTCGCTGCCGCCAAAGAGGGTGGCACCGCTTTCTCGGGAGATGAGGTAGTCGTCCCCGGTATTGCCAAGCATTAAACCCTGGCCATTTTCGTTGACCAGGGTATCGTCGCCGGGGTCGCCGAAGGCAATGTCACCGATGCCACGGCTGCGAATGTAGTCGTCCCCGGCGTTACCGAAGAGGGTGCTACTGGGTTCGCTGGCGTTTAAGGCACTGAAGATGGTGTCATCTCCTTCTAGTCCGTCAATTACACCAACGGCAGTTCCTTCGAGGAGGTTATCGCCTTCGTCCCCAAGGAGAAGGTTGTCGGGATTGTCTAGGATTGTAGTCACAAGGTTTCATCCTTACTAAGGTGTAGATGGACGGCCCTGCAAGGACTAAACGGAGTTTAGACCTGGGCATCTCCACCACCAGCACCAGCGATGGTTTGTACCTGTCGATGAGTGAGGAGGGGCCTGCCACTCTAGTCGTTTTTTCCGGATTAAGGGTTCCCGACTTGAATATATGGCGGCCCCATATCTCTTATCCCTGATTGCCCGAAGAGGGCGTACTACTTGCGCTAGATCTAGTTGTGCTAGATCTAGGTTTTGGGTTGCTAGTCAATGTGAATCTGAACGGGAATGCGCATATATGAGCCTCGGGGATCGTTATAGGTGGAGAGTTCGTCGAGTTGGGTGGCTATGTCTTGACGGAGTGTTTCTAGGGGTTCGGGTAGCACGACTTGGGTTGGGGAACCGAAAAGGTCTTCTAAGAAACGTTCGGGAAAGGGTTTGGTTTGGGGATATTCTCGAAGGGTCCAGTCGTCTCCGAGTTCTGCGGTTTCGGCGGCAATATCGATCGCCGTCTGCAACCCCCCGAGGCGATCGACTAATCCGGCATTTTCGGCGGCCACGCCAGACCAAATTCGACCTTGGGCAACGGACTGAACTTGGTCGAGAGGAAGGTCTCGCCAGGTGGAGACTTCTGTGATAAATTCTTGATAAATTTGGTTGATAAATCGCTCTAAAACGGCGAGTTCTTGGGGGGTTTTAGGACGAGAAATGGTTTGGGCGTTAGCTAGTTCGGAGGTTTGTACGACATCCCAATTCAAGCCCACGGTTTCGCTGAGATCTTCGATGTTAAAAAACACGCCAAAGACCCCAATTGAGCCGGTGAGGGTGTTAGGTTGGGCTACAATTTCGTTGGCGGCCATGGCAATCCAATAGCCTCCTGAGGCGGCGACGTTGCCCATAGAAACGATGACTGGCTTTTCTTCGCGCAGTAGTTCGAGTTCTTGTTTGATGACGTCTGAGGCGATCGCACTCCCCCCAGGACTATTAACACGCAAAACTACGGCTTGAACATCATCGTCAAACCGTAGTTCTCGCAGTTGACGCGCGAGACGATCGCCTCCAATTTGACGAAGTTCTCCTTCTCCATCAACAATTGGACCCTCGGCATAGATTAGGGCAATTTGCTGATCGCTCTCCATTGCCCCCCTCTGACTGTCACGGGGATCGAGGGCTTGAATGTAGGTGGCCAGATTCACGGATTCAAAGGATTCATCGACATCGCTGATGTTGCTAAGTTCCCGTAGGCGATTACGAATTTCCTCACTCTCGGCCAGGCGATCGACAACGCCTTGAGACACGGCCTCTTCGGCGAGTAAAATTCCTTGGTTATCGGCAATAGTTTGTAAGTTCTCGGGGGTTAATGACCGCTGTTGACTCACAATATCTAAAATGTCAGTCCAGACATCTCCTAAATAAGCCTGAAGTTGCTCGCGGTTTTCATCGCTGTACTCACGACGCACTAAGGCTTCTCCGGCGGATTTGTAAGCCCCCATACGGACAACCTGAACCCCAACGCCAAGTTGTTCAAAGGTTCCGGCTAAAAATGCGGTTTCTGCACTGAGGCCATTAAAGATGGCGGCGCCAAGGGGGGCGATGGACAGTTCTGTGGCGATTGAGGCTAGATAATATTCTCGTTCACTCCAATCGCGATCGTGGGCAATAATCGGCTTACCGGTTTCGCGAAATTTCGCTAAGGCCTCTCGTACATCCCGTAGGTTGGCATAAGTAGTTGGCATATCTCCCGGTGTCCCTTTGAGATAGAGTCCGGTGATGCGATCGTCGTTGCTGGCCGCTTCTAAGGCCTCGACAACATCTAAGAGGGCCAAGCTTTGTTGACTCGCTCCCTCTAAGGCTTGTTGCAAGGCTTGGCCGGGGCTGATTAGGGCGCGACTGTCTTGGATATTCAAGCCCAAATCTAACACCAGAATTGAGTCTTCCTTCACCTCGGGGCCGCGAGGGGCTAGTAAGGAAGCGGTGATGAGTAAAATGGCTAACCCTCCAACGCCAATGACGGAAAAGAGAATCAGTCCGGCGACTGTCGCAACAACATTTTTGAGAAAATCACGCATGACGTTGGCGGTCAGAGTAAAGTGCTGCCCTTATTTTAGGTTCATTTTAGGGTGTCTAAGCTATTGCTGTGCTGTAAATCCGCTATCGTGCGGTTGCCGGTGCAAAATAAGACGGTGGCTAGTTCGCTGTTGAGTAATTCCACCAGTTGATTGAGGGTGTCCGGGGAGTCGGCGGCGGCTTTGAGAAAAGGGGTCGCCAGTCCCGCTAAGTCAGCCCCCAGGGCGAGGGTTTTAGCGATATCTAAGCCGTTACGTAAGCCCCCTGAGGCAATCAGGGGAATCTCGGGAGCCTGCGATCGCACTTGCACGAGACAGTCAGCGGTGGGAAGGCCCCAATCGGAGAATAACGCCCCTAAACGACGTTGGCGGATATCTTGGGCGCGTTTTCCCTCGACGTTAGCCCAGGAGGTTCCCCCAGCCCCGGCTACATCGATCGCCTGAACTCCAACGTCAATTAAGCGTCGCGCCATCTCCCCAGAAATACCATTGCCCACTTCTTTGGCAATCACTGGAATGGGAAGTAAGTAGCATAGTCTTTGTATTTTGTCAAGTAGTCCTTTGAAGTTTTGGTCTCCTCGACTTTGTACGGCTTCTTGGAGGGGGTTAATATGCAGAATCAGGGCATCGGCTTCGAGCATGGCGATCGCCCGCTGACATTGGTCTACGCCATAGCCATAATTCAACTGCACCGCGCCGAGATTGGCAAATAGGAGAACATCGGGGGCCTGCGATCGCACATCAAAGGTATGACTAAGATCCGGGTTTTCCACCGCGACCCGTTGCGATCCCACCCCCATCGCCAACCCTTGAGCTTGAGCCACTTCTGCCAAGCGTTGATTGATCAGTTTAGCCTGTTCGGTTCCCCCCGTCATCGAGGAAATCAACAAGGGTGAACCTAGAGATTTACCTAAAAATGAAGTGCCCAGGTCAATCTCGGCTAAATCCAGTTCCGGTAAACAGCAATGACGGAAGCGATAGTGTTCTAACCCAGTACGAGTCTCTCGGAAGTCTACATCATCTTCGAGGCAAATACGAAGATGATCGGCTTTGCGGCTCTGGGTTTGCTCGGACTCTGAGGGGTTAACAGTCATTGCGATCGCAATTGAGTAACAAAAGAGGTCTAAATTAGGATAACGTATAGATTTGTAACCTCAACCTCTTTTTATAACTGCGTAATAGCCGATGATTATCATTGACGAAAAAAGCATTGTTAAGGAATATTTCAATACGACGGGTTTTGACCGCTGGCGACGAATTTATGGTAAGGACGAGGTCAATAAAGTCCAGCTGGATATCCGAGAAGGACACCAGCAGACCATTGATAAAGTCGTCGGTTGGTTGTCGGCCGATGGCAATCTGGGTCAATTGACCATCTGCGATGCGGGGTGTGGTGTAGGCAGTTTGAGTTTGCCCCTAGCCGAAGCAGGAGCGACGGTTTACGGCAGCGACATCTCGGAGATGATGGTGACGGAAGCCCAGGAACGCGCTCAGGCTCAACTGAGTGACAGCTCTCGCGTCAAGTTTGAGACTCGGGATCTCGAAGAAATTTCTGGCAACTTCCACACCGTCATCTGCCTCGATGTGCTGATCCATTATCCTGATGACAAGATGGATGAGATGCTCTCCCACCTCTGTTCTCTGGCTGAATCACGGGTGATCTTGAGTTTTGCCCCCAAAACCCCCTGGCTCACGGTTTTGAAGAAAGTCGGTGAACTCTTCCCTGGACCGAGTAAGACGACTCGCGCCTATCAGCATCGTGAAGCGGATATTCTGGCAATCTTTGCTAAAAATGGCTTCCAACCCGCTCGCACGGAAATGACCAGCACTCGCTTCTATTATTCCCGTTTGGTGGAGTTGGTGCGGGGTTAGAAGTTTTAATCTCACTCGTGTCACGGCTGAAGCCGTCAGCCGTGACACGGGGGCTAGGCGGCTCTGTCGCCTGAGAGCGGGAGGCAGAGCCTCCCAAGGGACGTTCCCAGGCAGAGCCTAGGAACGAGGAAATATCTTCTGTTCCCCGTTCCCCGTTCACTATTCACTATTCACTATCCCCTATTCCCCTAAGGCATTGTGATAGATCACCTGGGTGGGATAGGCGAACTCGATACCTGCGGCTTCAAAGCGACGCTTGAGTTCCAGGTTGATTTGCTGTTGGGCATCCATGTACTGGGTGAAGTCGCTGCTGTTGACGTTGTAGACGACTTCGTAGTCAAGGCTGAAATCCCCGTAGGCTAGGAAATGAGCGCGATCGAAGGTGATGGTTTCGATGGGGTCGATGATGTCTTGGATGATTTGGGGAATTTTTTCGAGCTGTTCGACGCCGGTTTCGTAGGTGACACCGAGTTTAAAGACGATCCGACGGGTTTGCATATGCTTGTAATTGCGGATGCGAGATCCTGTGAGATCGGTGTTGGAGATGACCAGTCGCTCGCCGCTTAAACTCTTGAGACGAGTGGTTTTAATGCCGATGTATTCAACGGTTCCGATGAAGTCGCCCACGATGATGAAGTCTCCTAACTCGAAGGGGCGATCGAAGACAATGGAGAAGTAGCTAAAGAGGTCTTGTAGGAGTCCTTGGGAGGCTAGGGCGATCGCAATCCCCCCAATCCCTAAACTGGCAATCATGGCTGAGACATTAAAGTTGAGATTGTCCAGCAGGAAAATAAAGCCGATCGCCCAAACTACGACTCGGATGGCAGGGATGAGAGAATTGAGGGTTGGCTGGATATTGGGGTTGTTTGCCTTGATCCCATATAGGATTAAGCCATATTGAATCACGGAGACCACGAAACGAATGCCAATGACCGTGAAGGCGATCGCCCAGACCCCGTCTAAGAGTCGGTCTAGAATTGGATGTAGGGTTAACCCATTGAGGGCAACGTAAAAAATCCCTAAATAGAAGATCGGGATCAACGCTCGTTCAATAATTTTAATTAGGCTATTATCTAAACTCGCGTCAGTTTGTCGCAACCATTTTTTAATTCTACCCAAAACAAGGTTGGCGACAATTTTAATGACGATCAAGCCAATAATAATAATTGCCAAGGCAATCAAATAATCTAAGACCTGATTGCCGAGAAATTCTTGTTGGCTGAATTGACCTAACATTTCTGTAAATTCTGTTGACATAAAGTTCATTCGGATGTATGTCAAAAATTGTTGACATTTAGATTTTCTCCCCGGTCAGTCAAAGGGCGCGATCGCCTAATTAACGGCTTCGACAGAGTCATCAAACGCTTATCCAGAGAGATTTAGAGACTTTCAGCGATTGCCTCAATGCTGATTCGGGACAAAGGTGTTGTACATTGTTAGTACAACATACCGATGGTGTATAATACAATAGACCACACTAAAGCGTGCTTGTCACTCAGGAAAAACCTCAGATTATGGATACAACACAGGAACGAAAGCTGGCATCTTATCTTGCAGTAGGCGAGAAGTCTGTTGAGTTTTCGATGTCTCTACCGCTACGGATAAAGCGGTCTCTCTCGACGTCTGTTGATCTCCTTTTCGATGTCTTGCACCAAATTGAACGGAATTTAGAAACTCCATAACGGGTAATTTTTAGCCACTCCGACCTCCTTACCAACCGGTAGTAAGGACGATCAGCCGTGGCCAAACATCAGAGTTTATAGACCCCTGTGGCGGGGGATATGCCAGAATCTAGCTTGGGCGATCGCCCTTCCTAATCTCCTACCATTGGGAACGCGATCTGAACCATCTTCTCCCCGGTAAGTGCGATCGCCTCCCTCAACCATTCCAACCCCCTTGATTCTCAAACAAAACCCCCCAGTAGCGACACTGGGGGGAATTTCCATGTTCAGACTAGCCGAATCTAGCGACCGATGCCCACATAGCGGAAGCCGATCGCCTCTAACTGAGTGCGATCGAGGAAATTGCGACCATCGACCATAATCGGCGTGTGCATCAGACTCGCCATCTTGGTATAGTCGAGTTCAGCAAACTGCTTCCAATCCGTCACCAAGACCAACGCATCACAGCCATCCGCAAGCCGTTCGGGATCGGTCTCGACATAGACCCCCGATAAGCCCGAGCGTAGGCCGGTTTGCGAGACAATGGGGTCATACGCCTTCACCTTCGCCCCGAGGCGATTCAGATTCTCAATCAAAACCAATGAGGGTGCATCCCGCATATCATCGGTATCCGGTTTAAAGGTTAAGCCTAACAAGCCGATGGTTTTCCCCTTGAGAATCTTCAACTCATGTTGTAGCTTCTCTAAGGCCATCAAACGCTGGCGTTGGTTCACCTCAACCGCAGACTTGAGCAATTGAGCATCATAGCCATAATCATCAGCCGTGTGAACCAAGGCTGAGACATCTTTGGGGAAACAGGAACCACCCCAACCAATCCCAGCGTTTAAGAACTTATTGCCAATGCGGGAGTCGAGGCCAATCCCTTTCGCCACCTGGGTCACATCCGCGCCAACGCGATCGCAGATATTGGCCACCTCATTAATAAAACTAATCTTGGTCGCCAAAAACGAGTTCGCCGCATACTTAATCATCTCCGCCGAACATAAATCCGTCATCACCACAGGAACCGGCGGTAGATCCTTCTCTTGCGCCACCTCACGATTGACAATGGGTGCATAGAGTTCCTGCATCATCGTCAACGCGCGATCGCTATTACTTCCCAAAACAATGCGATCGGGGTTGAACGTGTCATACACCGCCGAACCCTCCCGCAGAAACTCAGGATTACTCACCACATCAAAGTCCACCTCGATATGGTTGACCAAATCTTCCCCAGTTTTGCCTGATCCCACTAGGGCCTTTTCCCGTTCAGCAATACCATCGAGAACAATGCTACGCACCCAATCCCCAGAACCAATGGGAACCGTCGATTTATTGACAATCACCTTATAGCCTTGCTTGAGATGAGCGCCAATCCCCCGGGCCACCGCTTCTACATAGCGAGTATCACTATCTCCGGTGGGTAAAGCCGGAGTACCCACCGCAATAAACAAGATATCGCCATGATGGACTCCCGCCTCTAAGTCCGTGGTGAACTCAATGTTGCCACTTTGGATGGCGGCGGTCATGATTTCCGACAACCCCGGCTCATAAATCGGCGATCGCCCCGCCTTCATGGTTTTGACCTTTTCCTCGTTATTATCGACGCAGATCACTTCATGACCGGTGTGAGCCAAACAGGCCCCCGTCACCAAACCCACATAACCTGTACCAATCACACAAACACGCATAGCTGTTTTGTCCTTAAACCTTAAAAAAACTGTAAAAAAACGCCGCCACGACCGAGCGTTAGCAAGCTGTCGTCCACTAGCTTAGTCGCAAACTTCAGCTATCCCCAATCTGCGGCTTTTATGTCAACACACCCGGACAGTCCTAATTTACGCCAAGCCGAGGCGATCGCGGAAATCGGCAATGGTTTCCTTCAATCCCTCTTCGAGTTCAATACTCGGTATCCAACCTAACCACTCTTTAGCACGAGTGATATCCGGTTGTCGCTGTTGCGGGTCATCCTGAGGAAGTGGCTCAAACTGAATTTCCACATCAGGGTTAATCAGCCTTTGAATCGTCTGAGCCAATTGCAAGATGGTGTATTCATTGGGATTGCCGATATTCACCGGCCCAATATGCTCATCATTGTTCATCAACTTCATCATGCCGTCGATGAGGTCCGACACATAGCAAAAACTGCGAGTTTGCAGGCCATCCCCATACACCGTCAGCGGAATCCCGCGCAGCGCTTGCACAATAAAATTACTCACCACCCGTCCATCATTTTCCTGCATTCGCGGTCCATAGGTGTTGAAAATCCGCATCACCCGGATATCCACATTGTTCTGACGATGGTAGTCAAAGCAGAGGGTTTCGGCGATGCGCTTCCCTTCGTCGTAACAGGCACGGATCCCAATTGGGTTGACATTGCCCCGATAGGCTTCCGTTTGCGGGTGAACATTGGGATCGCCATAGACTTCTGAGGTTGAGGCCAGCAACAATCGGGCATTGATGCGTTTCGCCAGTCCTAACATATGCAGCGTTCCCAAAACGCTGGTCTTCACCGTCTTGACCGGATTGTACTGATAATGGACGGGCGAGGCGGGACAGGCCAGATGATAAATTTGATCCACTTCAACGCGGATTGGTTCGGTAATATCGTGGCGAATCACCTCAAAATAAGGAGAATCCATCCATTGTTGGATATTGTGTTTATTTCCGGTGAAAAAGTTATCGAGACAAAGGACCTCATGTCCTTGTTCCATCAGGCGATCGACGAGGTGGGAACCCAGGAATCCCGCACCACCGGTGACTAATATTCTCATGAACCACATTGTAGGGAAAACCTGACCTCTACCGTAGCCTGCGATCGCCAAACTGTCTAGTTTCTACCTGTTCTCTGCGATCTCAGTTACCCCTCTGAGTCGTTCTACTGGGGATGGTCTTGATGCAGCACCTGATAGTGCAAAAACACCTCATCCTCGACTTGCTTAACCTCCAGCAAACGTAAACGGGGAGCGCGATCGCGAGTGAACCCCAGCCCATCCACCGGCGTTGGGGCCGCCGTTCCGCCAAAAATATAACCACAGACCGTTAGCCGAACTTCATCAATGGCCCCCAACTCAAACAAAGTTGCAATGAGATGGCCGCCTCCCAACACCGCCAGTCGTTCAATCCCCAAGTCTCGTAATTGGCTCAATCCCGCCTGCAAATCCAGCCCCCTCTCCGCCGCATTTACCGCCGCATTTACCGTCAACAGGCGCTCAAACCCCGGCTGCGTCTGCCAAAACTTAGCTCCCTCCGTTGTGGTCAGTAGCCAGCGGGGAATCGGTTGACGAAAAAAGGGTAACGCCGGGTCAAATTTCCCCGATTCCGAACAAACCACTTGTACTGGTTGAGGGGAGGTCCCCGCCGCTTCACGAGCGGCGAGAAGCTGGGGGGATTGAAGACGCATCGCCGTTCCACCTGACCTTAAGGTGGTTCCTCCCATCAAGACCGCATCAGCCGCCGCTACAGATGCCTCTAAATGCTGATAATCCACAGAGGAACCAAAAGTCACCCCTGAACGGCCAACATCGGAAATTTTGCCATCAGCGGTCATGGCTAAAATCACAGTACTGTAGGGACGAGATCGGGGGGAAGTCAACATAGCGCCAGACCATCAAGATGAGTTAGGGGATTTCTCAGATCGTTAACGAGCCTACCGCAAAACCCCTCAAATTTTGCTCTGCCAGTCAATCCTTGACGGGTTTGAGTGATCTTCGGGTCAAGTGTCGGTTCACTCATGCGTCCCGTTAAGATTCTTGTCTTACGTAGTTTTAACTAATTCTCCCTTCTGTCTCCGTTAAAAGACCCGCTATCCTAGAAGGGGGACTCTGGATGTCAACCATCCCCAACTGCTTGCCAGCCGCTTGTCCGCTGTACTTTCTGCCTCTGCACCTCGTGTCGCTATGCGTCAATTGATGCGTCAACTCAACGGTCGTCGCTTACCCATCGCCGCCAAGCTAACGGCCACAATCGCCCTGTCAGCGATGATCAGCGTCAGTAGTGTGACGCTGTTTTCACTTCATCGTCAACGACGGGTGTACCAACAAGAACTCGAAACCCAGGCGACGCTAGTTCTGAATATGGTGTCACGGCTGGCGGCAGACTCTTTAACCCCACAGACGGAAACCACCGGCAATATGGGGGAGTCACAAGAGCAACTGCGACAGTTGCTTGAAGTACTCGATGTCGAGGACAGCCTGACTAGCGTTGTCATTTATGACCCGAACGGTCAATTGCTGTTAACTCTGCACCCCGAGGAGATGACCCAGCGCGATCGCGACTTTGGAGAGACCATCTTAGCCAGTGGAACCCCCGTGTTTGAGTGGGACCGCCAGCGTCTTCGTTCGGGCAAAACCATCGCTTCTGGGGCGCAAACCGTCGGCGCAGTGGAGTTGGAGTTCTCCATTACCGGCTTCCGTAACCGTCTCGACAACACCCGCAACAGTGCGATTTTACTCGGGGTCTTATTTACGGCGGGAGGCTTGGTGGCGGCCTTATGGGTGGGCCGTTCCATCGGTCGCCCCCTCCACGAACTGGCCCGGGCCACGCAATGGGTGGCTGAAGGGGAGTTCGATCGCGCGATGGACAACGACAGTGCCATCCAACAGTACCGCAGCCGTCCCGACGAAATTGGCGGTTTGGCCTCGGCCTTTGCCCGCATGACCTCGCAAATTCGGGATATGGTTCTCTATCTCGAACAACGGGCCGACCAGGTTCAAAAAAGTGAATTTAAAAATCAAGCCCTCCTCGAAGCCATCCCCGATACGATGTTTCGGCTGCGAACTGATGGTACTTATCTCGATGTTCAGGCTGATAAAGACCAACCATTACTCCTCTCTCGCAGCGGTTTTTTAGGGAAAAGTCTCTATGAAGTCTTACCTAAAGAAGTCGCCGATCTCAACCTGCATTATGCTGATTTGGCCCGTCAATCCCGAGAAGTGCAAATTTTTGAATATGCCCTCGATATTCCCAATCGTAAAACGGGAGATGTCCGACTTCATAACTTTGAAGCGCGAATTGTCACCAGCGGCGAAGATGAAGTTTTAGCCATTGTTCGGGATATTACCGAGCGCAAACGCTATGAGGCGGCGATCGAAGCTGAACGACAACAACTGCGGCAAATTGTGACTCAGGCCCCCGTTGCTATGGCAATGATGGATAGTGAAATGCACTATCTGGCTTATAGTAATACCTGGCTCAGTGATTTCGCGGTAGAGCAAGAGTCTCTCATTGGCAAGTCTCATTATGAGGTCTTTTCGGATTTACCTGAACGTTGGCGAGTCCTGTATGAACGAGCCTTACAAGGGGAAATTGTTAGCACTCCTGAGGATGTTTGGGAGCGCGATAATGGGGCTGAACTCTATCTGCGCTGGGCAATTCATCCTTGGTACACGTCAGATAATGAAGTCGGTGGTGTCGTGATTGCCAGTACCCAAATTAATGAACTGGTTCAAGCTCGGGAAGCTGCGTTAGAAACAGCTCGGTTAAAGTCGGATTTCTTGGCAAATATGAGTCACGAAATTCGTACCCCCATGAACGGGGTGTTGGGAATGACGGATTTGTTGATGACGACGGAACTCGACGAAGAACAGCTCGAGTTTACAGAAGCGTTACGCACCAGTGGCGAACATCTTTTGAATTTAATCAATGATATTTTAGACTTTTCCAAATTAGAAGCAGAAAAACTGCGGTTAGATCGCCATGATTTTGAGTTGCGCTCCTGTTTGAATGACGTTCTCAATATCTTTGTCATGCAGTCGAAAGAGAAGGGATTATCCTTGAAGCTGCATATTAACCCCACACTTCCGGATCAGCTCTCGGGGGATTCTCGACGACTGCGACAGGTCTTAATGAATTTGGTGGGGAATGCGATTAAATTCACAGATAAAGGTTCTGTGGCGATTGGTGTCCGAGCCATTGCGAAAAAGCAAGGGGTTCTCGGAGATCCCAGTGCAGAAACGGGTCAGCTAGAGACGATTTTAACCCTACAATTTGCCGTGCGGGATACGGGGATTGGGATTGCTGCGGGCGATCGCAAATACCTTTTTCAAGCCTTTTCTCAGGTGGATGCGTCGAGTACCCGTCGCTATGGGGGAACGGGGTTAGGGTTGGCAATTTGTCGTCAGCTTGTACAGAAAATGGGCGGACAAATTTGGGTTGAAAGTGAACCGAATCAGGGGTCCACTTTTGTCTTTACGGCTCAGTTTGTCCAAGTAGAGAGTTCAGAACCTCAAGAGCCTGCAACCGCTGAACCAGAACCTGAGACAGCAACGGCTTCAACCTCAGCATCGCAACCGGTTTCAGTAAGCAAATCCGCTGATTCGTCGGGTTCTGTGGAATCTCGTGAATCTCGTGAATCTGATATCGCCTCAGTATCGTCAACCTCAGACGTTCCCCCCCAGACGCGTTCAGGAACCGTCGCTGAGACTGAACCCGTCTCCCTGAAACGCTCCTCCTCGCCGCCGGAATCCCCAGCGTCTGTGGCTGGAGGAAAAGTGTTGGTGGTTGAGGATACTCATATCAACCAAAAAGTGGTGATGAATCAACTGAAGCTACTCGGCTATAGCGCCGCCTGTGTTAACAATGGTCAGGAAGCCTTAGATCAGCTTCAGCAACAACCCTTTGATATCGTGTTGATGGATTGTCAAATGCCAGTCTTAGACGGCTATCGAGCGACTCAACGCTTGCGAAGCTGGGAAAGCGAGGGCGATCGCCATACCGTGGTGGTTGGCTTAACCGCTCATGCGATGGAAGGCGATCGCGAAAAATGCCTGGATGCGGGGATGGATGACTATCTCGCCAAACCCGTCACCATGGAAAAACTTAAGTCTGTTTTGCAGCATTGGATGTCAAAAATTGAGCCCTTAACGTCTGCCAATTCATCGACTATGTCTCATAATGGAAACCGCCCCAATTCTATCGTTCCCCCTTCAGATTCTATGGCAGATTCTCCCCCCTCAAGCTCTGAAATTTATATTGATTGGGATCGTCTTCATGAAGTCTCCGGAGATGATCTAGAGTTCGAGTTAGAACTGCTTGACTCATTTATGGAATCGGCCCGAGAGTATGTCGCTGGGGCCAAAACGGCACTGGCTGAGGGCGATATAGAGACGTTTTTACGCCTGGTGCATCAGATTAAGGGAGCCAGTGGTAATGTGGGCATCCCCGCGATGATGACTTTGGCCGGACAGCTCAATGAACGCATTAAACATGAATCCATGAACCCAGAACTGATGCAGGAGGCGTTAGCTGGCATCGAACAGCTCAGTCAGATGTTAGATCAGGTGACGGCTGTGACGGGGACGTTGTCCCAAGAACTCGAGGCTTGAGCCTTGGTCTCAGCCATCGCTAGAATAGCTCGGGAACGCGTTCTTTGAGGGCGGTGTTGAGTTCCCCGAGGCGATCGCGCATCTGAAAATACCACTTGGCTCGCTCCTGAGCATGATGCTCCAGGAGACGGTTTTGAGCCACCCAATGATAGGCCGCCTGTCCAAGTTCCCGTCGCAAACTCGGACTGATGAGGAGTTCCCGGAATTTGGCAGCAAAATCCTCCACGGAGCGATAAAGTAACCCAGTTTTGCCGTCCTGGAGACTGCGTTCATAAACCGTGGGACTGGCTAATACAGCGACCCCCTGACCGCCACATTCAACGAATTTGAGGTCTGACTTCATATTGTTGAATCGCGTGGGTTCTAGGGGCAGCAGGGCAATGGTACTCGAACGAATTACCTGCTGATAGTTGGCATAGGCACAGAAGGGGGAAAAGGCTTTGTGGGGAGTGTTTAGGGCCTCGAAGAATTGGCGATCGTGGAGGACTTTCACCGAGACGCGATCGCCAAGTTCGTCTAACACCTGGTTGATGGCTCCGATTAGGGGTTTCCAATCTTCTTCTCGGTTGAGTGCGCCAAAAAACACCGTTGCTTGCTCGTAATCGTGATCCGGCCGGGGTTGGGGGAGCGAGGCGAGTTGGTTGGGAAACACTTTCACGTAGGGGTTGTACTGTCGCAAAAACTCAGCTAACGGCTCGGTAGAAGTTTGTACACAATGACAACTGCGATAGGAGAAGAGGTTATGCTCCGAGGCGCTTTCCCAGCGTAAGGGGTCGTCATCAATTTCTGAAACAATGAGATAGCCGCGCTGAAGTAGGTTTTTTTGTTGAGCCAGGGCGGTTTCTGGTTTGAGGAGGGCGCGTTGCCAGATGAATACTTTTTCTTCGTCCGGTTCTGCTAGGCTCAGAGTCGCACTGTGTGTCGAGGAAATGGCCCGCACCCCAGTAATGCGATTGCTAAACTGATCGGGTTCTAAAATGCGCACGCGATCGCAGGCCAACGGGGCCATCATCAAAGTTTGGATAAACAGCCGCCGTTGGGTTTTCACGCCAGTCAGGATATATTGATGGCTTTCTGTGAGCAGTTTCAGGCGATTCGTATCCACCTTGAGATGTTGGGCCAGGGGTTCGAGTTTCGGGTAGAACTCGGCAAATTCTTGGGGATTATGAGCCAGAATGCGGCCCACCGTTTTCACAATAAGGCCCGCTTGGCTAAAGAGCTGCTGCATACTCTCAAGGGTGAAGAAGCGCACATGGGTGCGATCGAGCAGTCCTTCATCTTGATATTCCCATTTTCCCTGGAGGAGATCTCGTAGAATCGTCCAATGTTGGATATTGGGAATTGAGGCCAAAACATAGCCGCCAGGTTTGAGCCAAGAGACCTGATGATTGAGAACAGTCCAGGGATCTTGTAGATGCTCCAAGACATCCCCATAGACGAGAGCGTCACAGCTTTGCGGGGCGATATTTAACTGGCTTTCGTCATCGGTTTCGACGTTGAAATCGAAGGCGCGATCGAGGCGTTCCGTGGCAATTTTGACGGCTTCAGGGTTGAGTTCTAGGCCAATGTATTCACTGTTAGGATTATCTTTTTTGTAGGCGGCTCCCAAGGCTCCCGTTCCACAGCCGACTTCGACAATCCGGCCGAGGTTTTTAGGGATACTATCGAGGAGTTGTTGGTTAATGCGATCGTAGTAAGCAGGAACCGTCATAGTCTTAGAGAGTTTGGTAAAAAATAGAGCGTAGAGACCGTTTTGTTGCGGGTCGATGCGGGGTCAATTGGGGGGAACGGCTCGGGATACCAAGACATGGAGCTATGGCGTAGTGGATGTGAGCCAAATTTGGGCCAGAACCAGTGTGGCGGCGATCGCCACCATGGCCATCACAGCCATCGCATCACCTCGTTGAATCGGTGGCCAGGCCCGTTGAGCCGTCGGCTGGCCATAGCCTCGCAGACGCATGGCCTGATACACCTGTTCCGACTGCTCATAACTGGTCACCAATAGGGTTCCCGTCAGTGCGGCTAACACGCGTAGGGTTCGCCAACTCAACTGTTTGGGGTTGAAGCCTCTGAGTCTCATGGCTGTTTGCACTTGTCGTAGGCGATCGAGTAAATCATAGAGGTAACGATAGAACAAGAGCATCATATCGGTAATCAGACCCGGAATCCCCAGCGATCGCATGGCCCGCAACGTACCGGCGAGAGGACCGGTTCCAAACAAGACCAAAGTCACCGTCACGATACAAACGAATCGCACCACAATCGGCACAGTCGCCAAAATTCCCTCCCAACGAATACTCAGCCAGCCCAACTCTAGCAACACCGTTTCTCCCGTCGTCAAGGGTAAGACAACAATCACACCCAGTAAAAAATAACCCGGATAATGGAGTCGCTGACGTAAGTAAGACCCCGGCAACTGAGACACTTTATAGAGTATCCCGGTTAAGAGCAACATCACCGGTAATAAGACCAGAACATCTATCGCTGAGAACGCAAAAATCAGAGTCATGAGTCCAACAAACTTGCACCGAGGGTCCCAGCGGTGAATGGGAGACCGTAAACCAGCATAAGTATCAAGTCCATGTTGCATAGGTAGAGCAGTAGCCAGATACTAATAAAAAATGCAACAAAAATGCAACAAATGTGTTGATTTGCGAGCTTAACCGATGGTTATTTCTCTTGTTTTTTATGAAATTCCTCCAATCAAACTCGGCTTAACCTGATGCAAAAATAGGACAACCATAGACGTGAATGCCCCTTCAATAAACATTAAGGGAATTTGTGACAGAACCAAGACCAAGGTTGCCGAGCGTTCTAAATTCACATCTAACTCGGCCGGAATAGTGGTGATAATTAACGTAAAAAAGATAACCGTCGAGAGTCCCACCGCTAATCCCCCAGCCACAAACGCAAACAGTCCTAATTTTCGTCGCGTTTCCTCCCCCAAGGACAGTCGAAGTTTAAACAGATAAGCCGAAACCAAAGCAGGAAAGCCAATCATCGCAGCATTCACGCCCAAACTCACCATACCGCCATGTTGAAACATGACCGCCTGAAAAAATAAACCCACTAAAATTGCTGGAAACGCATAATAGCCAAGCAACACACCGAGCAAGCCATTTAAAAGTAAATGAACGCTAGCTGGGGGAATGGGAACACTGACTAGAGAACCCACAAAAAAAGCAGCCGTCAGTAGAGAAGCCTTGGGGATATGTTCTTGAGGATCTCGATAGGTTCGTTGAATTTGTCGGAGGGAAAACCAGACACCACCTCCAGTCATAGCGTAACCCAGCAACGACACCGGAGCCGGAAGAAATCCATCTGCAATGTGCATGAGTCACCTAAGAATCAGAGGACGATGATTTGTGGCCACGACTGAAATAGAGCGCCGTCCCCACACATCCCCAAATCACAGACGCACCGGTTAACAGGCGTTGGGGGATGGAAATATCCGTTAAATCCGCCAACAGCGACGAGTCGGCAGCCTCTGTAACAGAGGTATTGTTGTCGGCTAGAGCCGTTGACTCATCAAGGTTAATCGTAATCATATCCCCATGGCCAGCTTGGCGGACTGTCACCGTCCAATTCCCGGGAATCTCTGGGTTGGGGCGAAACTGATAGCGTCCTAACTCATCAGTTGTTCCAGTTTTCCAGGGTTCTTGGGGATTCTCTGGAGAATAGACGAACACCTGAGCCTGATTAAAGGGTTCACCGCTATCATAGGTGGCTGTCAAAGAAATAGTTGGCTCAACCTCATAGGTGAGTTTAGCCCCGTGAGAGACAGCGGCGTCCATGAAGCCAATCACTCCAAGGCCCACCAGAGGGATAACGACGTTCCACCGGATCGATTTCATCAGCAACTCCTGATTCGTGACAGCATCGTGGCCGCAAAAAAACGGCATCTTGCTCTTTATTGTGTCGCAAGATGCCGTACTGTGCAGCGTTGAGTTGATCACAAACCATTAGGCGGCCGAGTTTACGTCTTCGCAGGTAAACTCAGCAGTTGAGGAGTCACGCAGGACTAGGCACTTCCGAGCAGATAGTCTGCGTCGGGAACTTCGTACATGGACTCTTCAACTTGGGTCACGTCGCTCGTTCCCATGACTACGCCGAGGTAAGCGCCACTGTCGAGACGGATGGCGACCTCGCCCGCACCGTCACCGTTAACATCTTCAACCTCGAGTTGGATTGAGGACATCACCGCGCCGCTGATGGCTAGGCCATCGCCGGCTTTGAAGTCCATGATGAAGTCAGCCGCTTGCGCGGAGGTGATTTCGAGGCTGGTTTCGGCCCGCAGTAAGAACTGGTTGGTTCCACCACCACCGGTGAGAGTATCAGATCCCATGTCACCTGAGAGGACATCGTCACCGTCATCACCCATGAGTTCGTCGTCACCTTGACCACCGTAGAGGACGTTGTTACCGCCGCCTGCCATGATCACATCGTTATCGGTGTTGCCGGCTAGAACATCATCGCCTGAACCGCCCATGATGACATCTTCATCATTAGCACCCGCGAGGAGGTTATTACCGCTTTCACCGGAGATGCTGTCATTGCCATCGGCACCGGAAACGATGTCGTTGTCAACCGAACCGACAACCTCATCATCCCCTTCACTTCCCAATACGGCTTGGTTGCCAATGTCGAGAGTGTTGAGTTCCGTCACACCCATGATGTTGGTGATTTGGAAGAAGCTGCTGCTTTGGAACTTGATGCTGGCAGAGGTGGTAATCCCCCAAACCACGCTCAACTGAGCTTCGCTCTTGATGATGACGGAACCGGCAATGGCGCCTTCTCCACTTCCATCACCACCGATAACAACACCACCGCCATCAAGGATTTCCTGAGCATCCTCCGTCGGCATCGGGTCAAACGACTCAGCTGTGCTGTCATCGAGTTTAACGACAGAACCATAGAGGTTGGCGATTTCAAAGCTCTCTTCAGGCGCATCGAAGCCGGAGGTGATGGTTTCACCGCCATCGGTGGAGAAGCCATCGAGGCTAACGGTGTAGGTGTCTCCGTCGAAAGCAAAGGTTTTCGGAGCTAGTCCGCTCGTGGCAAATTGCAAACGGTCAGCATCTTCAACGGCATCTCCACTTTCGTTAGGAGTATTAAGGATGTTGAAGAGGAAGTCGAAGGAATCGAGATCACCTGCTCCCTTGACGTCGAGATCAAGGCTGAAGCCGAAGTCACCGTCGAAGGTGTTGGTGGTTGACCCATTTTGGTAGAACAGTTGTCCGAGTTTGAACGGCTCACCGACTTCAGTCCCGAAGTCACTCCCATCAAACTGCACCAGGTTTTCAATGCTATCTTCAACAGGAACACCCCAGGAGAAGCGGTTTTTCATGCCACCGTTTTGGTCGGTGATTTCGACAACCGCGTCAGGAGTATCTTCGACGGGATCTGAGAAGCTACCGCCAGAGGTTCCGATAATCACATCCATATCGGAGGTATCGGAGGCATCGTCGGAGACGTCATCGCCACCGTCGTCACCGGCCATGTCGTCGTCACCATCGCCGTCGCCAACCAAGTCGCCATCGAGGTCGTCAGCGTCGTCATCATCACCGGAACCAACGTCTGAGGGGACTGAGCCAGCTAGTTTTCCGCTTTGAGTGCGAACACCAAAGTCCTCACCCGCAAACATATCGAGGGTTAGGGTTTCCGATTCGTGAGCGATCACGAAGGTGACGGATTCACCGCCGCTGACAGCGACGCCCGCGTCAAAGGCCCGAGGAGCAATGGACGCACCACCGGTCACGTTGTTAACACTTCCGGCACCGAAGGTCTCGCCGGAGACTCCTTCACCGCTGATGGAAAGTCCTTCTAAGAGACTGTTGTTTTCCAGGTTGAAGAAAACACCGCGCAATCCTTGTTGGTTACTGTTGCCGGGACCATCATTTTGGCTGACAACAGTGACTTCAATCCCTTCACTGGTTTGATTGAGGGTAACTTCAGCCGAGGCGCTCACGCCAACGAAACTGGTGAGGGTAAACGAAGCGCTACTCGCATCACTCTCGCTCATTTCATCACCACCTACACCCCCTTCGAGGTCATCCCCCTCTAGGTCATCGTTGTCGATGGATTCACCAGAACCGTCGTCGAGATCGTCGTCTAAATCATCAACGTCGTCAACGTCATCGCCGTCGTCGTCGTCATCATCGTCGAGATCATCGCCGTCGTCGTCGTCATCATCGTCGAGATCATCGCCGTCGTCGTCATCATCGTCGAGATCATCGTCGTCATCAATCCCATCATCATCGATGAGATCATCATCGTCTTCATCAACGTCGGTTGTTGTGACCTGATCCTCTGTGTCGTCCACAGTGGTTTCAGCGTCGGTCATCATGATATCGTCTTCCATTCCTAGGTTCCTCTGATATTGGGTTACTTGTTCAGGGACACACCCCCAGCGAGGTGAGCAACTGACTCGCTGTTAATACTTAACTAACTAGATGCTCTGTGTTTCGAGAAGGTTCCCAAAATTGTCTTAAATTTCTCAAAACTCAGAATTTTAAATAGGTTTGTGCGGTAAACAGGTTACTGTCAGGAGATGACAGCGTCAGACTTGAATTTAATCTGTCTGACAGCCTTTTCTAGCTTTCCCAGATTGTCAGCGATCTGAAAGGGTGAAATTACGCAAATTTGTCGGATTTGGCAAAGTCAAGTAAAAATACGGAGTAAATTGAGGTATTTTTACAGATACTTCCCGACTAGAAGACGCATTGATGATTAGATAGGTTTCCGAACTGGGCAAATTTCTGTTGAGTTTGTCTGAAATCCCTATGAAATCGTTGGATCGTATAAGTTGCTCTCAATCGTATACGTTGCTCTCAAGATGAGTCGGGGGGAGTTCACGCAAAAACCGCCGTGCGATCGCGCGGCGGTTCACAAATCTACCCCCTACCCTAATATCGTGAACTAGGGTTGAGTGGCATCGTCCATCGTGGACTCAAAAGTGGACTCAAAACAATGACCTTCACCAACATGACCCAGATTTGGTAGAATCCCAACCAGTTTTTCCTGATCCTCCGGGGATAATTGGGCCATGAGACCGTCCGATGTTATCTCAACGGTTCCATTTTCGGCCAAGGCGGCGATNGGNTCAAAACCTAAGGCGCCTTCATTCAAGTCAGAATCGGCCGGAGCGTCACCTGTACCAAAGAGATGGTCAAGATGGATGGTGGCTTCGAGATCAGCGGTTCCCGCATCTTCAAGAAACCCTTTGCGTTCATCACCGATAAATTCGCCACAGGAAAAGACTAAGGGTTGATCTAGGGCGATCGCAAAATCAAGACGCTCTCCGTCTTGTTCGGCGGTTCCCGTCAGAACCATGACATGGCCCTCAGCGGGTCCTTCTGGGGCGGGAGATAAGGCCCATGACAAGGCGTTGTAATGTCCAGCATCGGCTTCGGCTTCGCCTAAGAGAACAGGACCGCTCCCCTCGGTGAGATCCACGGTTTTTGAGTCTACCAACAGCAAAGATTTACTGGCCTCAATGTCAGATCCATTGGCTTCATAGGGAGGATTGGTTTGATAGGCGGTTACATCGCGCAGATGAACATAGAGATTGTCAAAGCTGAGGGTCCATCCGTCTTTACTGGTCATTCCTTCCCAGGCGTACTCCTCTCCGTTGGCGTACACGGCTAGGGTTCCGCTTCCTTCAGCTGGCGTTACGGCTGTGTTGTCTGGAGTCGTGTCTGTCGTCGGGTCAGAGCAACCGATCAAAAGCAGCGCACTCAGAGCAATCGGACTCAGTTTTGAGGCAGATATCATAAGTTCTCAGAGGTGATGTTAGGGTTGGTAGGGTATAGAAATGAACACTAGAACATAGACAATTCAAAAGCAAGGTAATAGTTCCTTGCTTGGGGTCTGTTTCTTAATTTGTCCTGTTTAATCTGACGTTGTATATAATCTTGGTTCAAGTTGCAGTTAGTTTAACATAGCCACCCATATCAGTGGAGTGACGATCGCGCCTAGGATAACAAGGCGGTGATTTTGGGGAAAACGCTCTGCCAAAGTCCTGTTTCCTGAGACGGGTGAGGGGAGTCTAGGAACTGAAAGAGGATTACAAGCATAAGGGTAAAGACCATGGCCCGAATCAGGCGCGAACTGGAGCTGAGGCGATCGCTATCAAGCATGGTGACACTCCTTCCCACTGGCAGGTGGCTAAAACAATCAGGTCGTTGTCAGTGACTTCAGCCTTAGCATGGAGCAATTTTGGCGACTCGGGAGTGTCTAAAATCACAGCTTGATGTGATTTTAAAGAAACTTAAGAATCCTTGTCATCAACTCTGATGGCGATCGCCCGCTATCGAGAGTAAGCGCTTCGTGGGGTTCTTCGAGAGCAGCAAACTGACTGGCCAAGAGTGTCGGCGGCATAAAATGGTCAGATCTTGCCTGAAGCCGTTGCTGTAACCGCTCAAACTCTCCTTTGAGATACACCCAGACGATCTCATCATCCCCGCCACTCAGGCGATCGCGGTAGGCCTGTTTCAGCGCCGAACAGGCCACAACCACCCCGAGATCTCGATAATCTGTCCGAGTTTGAGCGATCGCCTCCCGTAGTCGCTGCAACCAGGGCCAGCGATCGTCATCATCGAGGGGAATCCCCCGAGCCATTTTCTCCACATTGGCCGCCGGGTGAAACGCATCCCCCTCCAAAAACACCCAGCCTAAGCGTTGCGCTAAGCCCCGAGCCACCGTCGTTTTCCCAGAACCGGACACCCCCATCACCCCAATCACCCGTACCTCTATTTGAGCCATCAGAGTGGCGCTATCCGTCATGTTGACCAAGCTGCTTGCGTTGAACATCAAAGCGGTAAATGATATTCCCCTCATAGGTCACATCAAACGCGCCATCATAGTCTTTCGCACAGCCATCGAGAAACACTTTCGCCTCCTGGCCCGATAACTGAGTCGCCATAGAAAACTCCAGTGGGGTAATCGCACCATCGCCCTCAACAATCATGCGAAAAAAGGTACTTTGTAATCGTTCAGCGCGATCGCGTTGAGCCTCAAGTTGCTCTTGTTTCGACTGTTGCGCCACCGTCCAGAGTAGCCAACTGCCGATCGCCGTCGGTGGAAGTCCCACCAGAGTCAATAAAATCAGGGCCAACTCTCGCTCCCAAGCACTGACCCCTCCCAGATGGAAGGCGGACCAGAGTACCACCGGAATTCCAGATACCATCAGGATTCCGGCGATCGTTTTTTTAATGATTTTTAGGGGAGATTTGGGGCGATTGGCTATCATAATCACTCGCTTGCGGAGAATGGGAGGCGGAACAGGAGGGGGAGTTAGGGGAGACCCCACTCTCTTTAGCATACGGTTTTAACTGGGTAGTCTTGAGGTCGGGCAAACCGAAACTTTCAGGGGTAAAACCGAAACCCTCCTTTTGACACAGAGGTTTCCCGAGCGATTCCCCTCAATGGCGATACTTGTCGTATTCAGCCCGTCGCAACCGTTGCTGGACATCTTGCAGCATTTTGCGGTTGACAGCCATGACATCGGCGATCGCCCCAAACATCCAGAGTTGAAAGCCAATCAGAATCAGGATCGTTGCCAGGATTAAACTCGGGGTGCGCGATCGCGTTGGATCTCCGACGGTAAACAACACTAACCAACGGACACAGAGTAACACCCCCAACCCCATTGGGATCGTCCCCAAAACGGCAAAAAAACGTAGAGGCCGATAGGTCATGAAAATCCGAATAATCGTGAAAATGGAGCGTTGGATATACGCCGGAATACTTTTAACCAGCCGTGAGGGCCGTAGATAGCCATTGGTGCGAATGGGAACCGACGTCACAGACATCCCTTCTTGTCCCGCTTGGATAATTGTTTCGAGAGTATAGGTATATTCATTAAAGACATTGAGACGAATCGCTGTCTCGCGGCTATAGGCGCGAAAGCCACTAGGAGCATCAGGGATGTGGGTATTGCTCGCTAAACGAACCACCCAACTCCCCAACCGTTGCAAGACTTTCTTGAGGGGAGAAAAATGTTGAATCTCCTCAATTGGACGCGCTCCCACCACCATGTCCGCATGACCTTGGAGGATGGGGTCAATCAGTGTCGGGATATCATCGGCGCAGTATTGATTATCGGCATCGGTGTTAACGATAATATCTGCCCCCGCCTTGAGAGAGGCATCAATACCGGCCATGAAGGCCTTGGCTAAACCCCGATTATGGTCAAAACTGACAATGTGATCAACGCCGCAGGCCTTGGCGACATCAACAGTCTGATCAACGCTGCCATCATTGATAATGAGCCATTCAACAGTATCAATACCCGGAATCTCTCGCGGTAGGGCCGTTAAGGCGACGCCGAGAGTGGCTTCCTCGTTGTAGCAGGGGATTTGGATAATCAGTTTGGTCATGGCCGAGTTAACCGTTGATCCTGACGGGTACATTGTGGATGGCCAATGATAGCCTCTCGATTTTGGCTAGGTCTCAAATAAACCCACCTCCGGTGAGTTCACCCGAGCGTAGGGACTGAGGGCGGCAAAAAATTGTTGGCCATAACTGCGATAGATGGCTCGTACATCGAGCAAGATGACAGTTCCTTGCACCTCTCGAATGGGGGCGATCGCCCGTTGTAACTCTCTTAGGGCCGTCGGTAGCAAATAAAGACGAAACCAGTCCTGTCGTTGGTGTTTGTAATGAGCCACCTCAGCGGCCACATAGGGATCTTCGAGGGAAGGAAAGGGTAGGGTGGCGATGGCCAGCAGTTTACTGGTTGGTAACTCCCCTTGGTGGTCTCGCCAGAAAGACCAGCCGCTAATGAGAATGCCATTATCCGCTAAGTCCGTCTGTTCGACCCGTACCCGAGAGCCAAAATCCGCCGCCAGTTGAGCCGCCACGATCGCCCGCAGGGGAACATCCCCAACAATGATGGTAATCAGTCCTGCTGTGGTGTCAGCGGAACTACCAATGCGAATCAGCTCATGGAGTTCTCGTAATAATGCCGCCTTGTATTCCGGGGTATTGGGTAATGGGAGCCGTTCAGGGGCATAGAGATGGAGATGATGGCGATCGCGATTGAATTTAACACAGGTCATCTCTCCTAAGCCCAAGCGTTCGCGAAAGGCCAAAGCATCGCGGTCTAAATCTAAGGCCCCACCTACCCAAACCATGGGTTGACGCTGCCAAAGTGGGGCGAGACGTTTACCCAAATCGACGGGAGAATGATACAGCCAGAGTTGTCCTTGATGACGATTGAGTTTGGCCCAAATCGCTCCAGGGTGCGATCGCCACGAGTCCCAAAACTCTCGCCAGGCTGGCGGCATTTCGGCATCGGGGTGAAGCCGACTTAAGGCAGCGTGTTCGTCTTGATCCATCAAATGAGCTTGATAGGGATTATCCGGGCGCGCTAAACTTCCTCGTACCAGAGCTAATTGCACATCACGAATGGTTGCACTCTGTTCTGTTGACGCGGTAATCCAATCGAACCAATCTTGAGGAGAGATGGTGACGGTTAAACAATGTTGTGTCCAACGTTCCCAGTCATCAGCCCCATCAATGAGCGTGGGAACCCCATCGCGAAAGTTGCTACCTCCACCGAGGCGATCGCGTAACCAGGCGTCAGGGGAGGTGAGCAATAGCCCGTCAAAGCCCGGATCGAGGCGATCGCCCTCAGCAATGAGTTTCTCAGACCCTAGCCACGCTTGTAATTCCGGGATATCTCGCTCTCGTAACTGTCGCCGCACCTGGGGCGCCGCCACGAGCACCACCGCCGTGGGCGACATGAGAATCGGCATTAGATAACTGAGGGCATAGCGTTGTGAGGAGGTGGGAAACACCCCCGTTTGAATCAGCGCATCGCGGCCCAACCGCAAGGCCCGCGCCACCAGGCGGGCCATCGTCAAATGATGAGGCCAGCGATCGCCCCCCGAGGCTCGCAAAAAATCTCGTAACGCACCGTGAACTTTTGCTTCAATCACGCTGTAGCTCGTACCTTGATTTGGAGCATTTGACAGAACATCCTAGACAACCCAAACTATTCTAATGTGGACGTCAGTCAGCCGGAAAGCCCCTGTCCCTAGTCTTGGCCAGGAGTTCAGCCAGCCGTTAGCTGCCGCCCTCAAAAAAATTTCCAAAAGGGGTTGACAAGTTCCCAAAATTAGGGCATGATAGTTATCACGCTCGAAACAAGGGACTGTAGTTCAATTGGTTAGAGCACCGCCCTGTCACGGCGGAAGTTGCGGGTTCGAGTCCCGTCAGTCCCGTTAAACGCAAAAGGGGTAAGGCACAAACCTTGCCCCTTTTGTCATTTTAAAGGACAGATTCTCCCCTGTTGCCTAGGGCGATCACAAGGGCGCGCCCCTACGTCTTTTCTGTTCCCTGTTCCCTATTCCGAAGTTCCCTTAACCTATGTCTATTCGAGTTCGCTTAGCGCCGAGTCCCACCGGAAACCTACATATTGGAACCGCTCGCACGGCGGTGTTTAATTGGCTGTTTGCCAAACATCACGGCGGTCAGTTCATTCTCCGCATTGAGGACACGGATACCGAGCGCTCCCAAGCCGAATTTACCGAGAACATTCTCAGTGGCTTGCGCTGGTTAGGACTCGACTGGGATGAAGGACCGTTTTACCAATCCCAACGATTGGACTTGTATCGTCAGGCGGTGCAAACCCTCTTAGATAAGGGATTAGCCTATCGCTGCTACTGCACTCCCGAAGAACTCAACGCCATGCGCGAGGAGCAGAAAGCCAAGAAACAAGCGCCTCGCTACGACAATCGCCATCGGGATCTAACTCCCGAACAACAACAGGCTTATGAAGCCGAAGGACGTAGCGCCGTCATCCGTTTTAAAATCGATGACGATCGCCCCATCGTCTGGAATGACCTAGTACGGGGAACTCTAAGCTGGGCCGGACGAGATCTCGGCGGTGATATGGCGATCGCCCGGGCCGCTAAACCCGGCGAGATTGGCCAGCCTCTCTATAATTTGGCAGTGGTGGTTGATGATGTGGATATGAAAATTAGTCATGTCATCCGAGGTGAAGACCACATCGCCAACACCGCCAAGCAGATTCTACTCTATGAAGCCTTGGAACAGCCGGTTCCCAAGTTTGCCCATACCCCACTGATTCTCAACCCCAATGGTCAAAAACTCTCGAAACGAGATGGGGCCACAGCAGTTAACGATTTTCAGCAATTAGGCTACACCGCCGAAGCCTTAGCCAATTACATGGCCTTGTTAGGATGGTCGCCGCCGGATGCTCAAGAACGCTTTACGTTAGACGAAGCTGCCGAGCAGTTTGATTTTGCGCGAGTTAATAAGGCCGGCGCGCGCTTTGACTGGGATAAGCTGAATTGGCTCAACAGCCAGGTGTTACATGAGTTATCCCCCGAAACCCTGTTAGAGCAACTGATCCCCTATTGGCAAGAGGCGGGGTATGGGTTTGATGTCGAGGGCGATCGCCCCTGGCTGTTACAAGTGGCCCAGGTGGTAGGAGCGAGTCTCACGGTTCTCCCTGATGCTGTGGAGATGAGCCGTCCCCTCTTTGTTGAGTCTGTTGAGTATGACGAGAAGGCCCAACAGCAGCTTGCGATGGAGCAAGTGCCCGAAACCCTGGCTGCTGTTCGTGAGAAGTTGGCGGAGTCTGAGGCGTTGACGGAAGCAACAGCTAAGGACATCATCAAGCAGGTCACGAAGGAGCTGAAGGTGAAGAAGGGTCTGGTGATGAAGTCGCTGCGAGCGGCCTTAACTGGAGCGGTACAGGGACCGGATTTAATCCAATCTTGGCTGATTCTCAATGCCCGAGGTTTGGATAAGCAACGGCTCGATCAGGCTCTTCAACGCTAGACATTCAACGCTAGATAATGAGCAGAAACCCCCAAGCGATCGAGGTTATCCAGCTTGGTCAACCGGGGAAACGGGGAGTTCAATGATAAATTCTGTTCCTTGATTGGGGGTGGAATCAAAGGTTAGGCTCCCCCCATGATTTTCAGCAATAATTTGCCGGCTTAGGGATAAGCCTAAGCCGGTTCCTCGTTCTCCTTCTTTAGTGGTGAAAAAGGTTTCGAACAAGCGCGATTGGACATCGAGAGGAATCCCCGCACCATTATCAGCGATACAAATCGCAATGCGATCGCCTTCGTCATCTTGCAAGTCTTGGGTGCGAATGGCAATAATATTAGGATTTGCCTCAATCTGACGATAACTTAAGCCTTGATTTTTCTCTTCGACTGCATCAATGGCGTTGCTAAGGAGATTCATAAACACCTGATTGAGTTGTCCAGGCCGGGCGGGAATTTTAGGAAGCTCACTATACTCCTTAAGGACCTGAATTTCGGGTCGTTCGGAATTGGCTTTGAGGCGATGTCGCAGCACAACGAGAGTGCTTTCGAGACCTTCATGAACGTCACAGAGGGTTTGTTCGGCATCAAGCCGTGAGAATTGACGTAGGGAGGAGACAATTTCTTGGATGCGATCGACACTGACTTTCATCGAATCGACAATCAGCGGGAAATCTTCTTTCAGGTAATCAATATCAATGTCTTCAGCATGTTCACTGAGATCAGGGGGAATCTGACTATAATGCTGTTGATATAAACTTAAATGTTCGAGAAGATCGGCAGCGTAGTCAGCGGTATGAACTAGATTTCCGGTGATACAACCGAGGGGATTATTGATTTCATGAGCGACTCCAGCTACTAACTGCCCCAAACTGGATATTTTCTCAATTTGGACTAATTTTGACTGAGTGTATTGTAATTCGGCTAAAGCAGATTCAAGTTGTTTTATTTTCTCTCTTTCCCGTCGTTCTGCTTGTTCTCGCTTAAGTTCTGCCACAGTTCGTGTTCCTAAGACACTGAGAACAATTTCAGCTTGATTCCGTTTATTCTCTGAGAGAGGACGGTCATCTAAAACACAGATATGACCAATCGGTTGACGGGTTTCAGGATCAAGTAACGCCACACCTAAATAGGATTGCGCCTGAAGTTTTACCAGGTTAATATCATCGGGAAAGTGTTCTTGTACCCCCTTAGGAAACCAACATAAGGTCACATTTTTATCAGCCTGACTCGCCTGTTCTAGAAGTTGGCCGCAAGGAGTGCAGGTTAGATCATACTCAAAATTCTCGACGATTCCTTGACCATTCCAGAAACAGAGCGATCGCACCCGCTCGGGTCGATCGCCGTCCCATTGGCAAATCTCACCGATAATGGCATATTTGACATCCAGGGCGGCTGTGAGCTGTTTAGCCAAGACTGGGTAGTAATCCCGTCCCGTGACGGCGGCGGTGCTAGTAATGAGCTTAACAAGAACTTCCCAAGAGATATCTTGGATTAATGTTTCCGAAACTGGATCTGGGGAGGGTTGTGGGTCAATTGAATCGGACATAGTTTGGAAATACTCGATATCGGGGATCGAGTCAGTGGAATCGGAGCAGAAAATGCGGTGGTTTACCATGTCCCTAAGAGCGGGTGTAACGGAGCAGACCGATATAGTAAGTCCAAGGTCTATCATCTATGGTATGGTTGAAGTCAAAAGCTGGGTATGATCAAAATCACATCCTCGACTCAAAAATTCTGATCGGCGTTCGAGGAAGGTCTGCGATCACGTCTGAATCGGGGCTAAGTCATCGACTCCCGCTCATCTTCAAGAAATAATCACAGAGTGTGACTGATTAACTATCAATGATAAGTGACGAGTTAGTTTATCGCTAAATCTTGTCCAGTTGCACTGAGGTAGTAAGGCTTGAGAAACCTATCTAGCCAAGTTTTCAGTTCATAGGTTGCGCGACAATCATCCTCGTTATACTCAAGAATCGACCCTAAGCAGTTGGGATCTCGATGATCGAGCCATTCATTGTACCAACAAATACATTGTGCGCCATTAGCTTGAGGGTTGCGCCAGTGGAACCCTAGCCAGCGAGCGATGGGCTTGAGGGCGTAACTTTCAACAGGGAGAATGGTCGAGTGAGTGACCCACCAATGAATATCTACGCAGCGATCAACTAGGGCTTGATAGCGATGTTTTGGGGTTTTGTAGAGCCGAGCTAGACGTTGAATTGTTTTAACTTCGTAATCACAAAAATGAAAAATTAACGCCTCAGGATAGGATTCCATCAGTCCTAAAAATTGCTGCCAAACGGTCTCCTCTTCGTCAGGGTTCTTTGCCATAAATCCATAATAGGTTTGGCGTTGATGCCGATGATCAATGACTAAAGCCCCGAGTAGAAAATCTAAATCTAAATCCGGTTCCGCTTCAATATCAAAATGAATTTCGATCGCCCTCTGGGGAACCCCTAACCAATCATTTCCCGGAGACTCGAGAAGATGAGCCATCGCACCATCTCGCAATAGGGGCCGTTGTTCATAAGAGGCGATGGCCTGTTGAGCCAGTTGATTTCCCGCCTCAGCCCCGAACGCCATCTTTAACTGCGATCGCGGTGCGTGAGCCAGAGCCGCCAAGCTTGTGATGCTCATTCCTTGCAACTGTTCATAGCGACTTGGGGTGACTCCAGGAATCAAAGATAAATGACGCTGAGACTCAGCCACCTGATGACAAGCACTATACCAGTGACAGAGATTGCATTTTTGCCGCGATAAAAACAACTCCGGCGTCTGCGATCGGCGCAAACTGACAATACACTCATACAGAAGCCGCTGCATTTCCGGAACCCGTTTCAGGAAATCCACCGCATGAGGCTTACGACCCCGTAACACCAGCTTCGTCGTCGCAGGCCAAGCCTCTTGTAGCAGCGATAGCACTAACCCATGAAACGCCCCAACAATCTGATAATCCAGTTTGGGGCGTTTTCCGAAGCGAATATCATGGGGAACATAGATCCAATCACCCAAGCGAGATGACCCTGGATGGCGAACCAATAAATCCGGTTTCGAGAGCAGGTGAACCCCCGGAAGCCAAGGCGCCGAGAGAACACCGCGATAAATCGACTCAACCCCCTGTTCCATCAACTCCAACGTCGCCTGAGTCCCGCCATACCAATCATCGCCCGACCAATCCGGGCGGTGATAGTCATATTGATCTAAGACCTCCTGACGATGACGGCGACTATCCTGACGTAGCTTGAGCAAAAAATCATCAAGGGGATCGCGATCGCCCGAGTCACCGAACACATCTAAAAATGCCCGCCGATCGCACCGTTGGTAATACAGCAGTAAATCATCACTAACGAGCATAAGACGCGGAGAGGCTGGCTCCTATCGATGAATTGTGCTGAGGGTCACCTGTCCATTGTACTGCTTTTAGGGAGAGGGCGTGATCTCGGGGGCGATCGAGGGGAGTGACCCCGAGTTGGCTTAAGATCGCTCAACTTAAGATTAACTCCAAAATTCGCGCAAACCCAGACTATGAAAGTATTTCAGCATTATTTAATTCAGGATTCCTACAAAAATATCCCTCAAAACTGATAAATTCCCGAACAGATCGGCAGTTGCAATGATAATATTGCCTTAAACTAATGTGCCGTCGAGGGTTCGCTGTGAGCCGTTCTGCAACTCTATCGCTTCAGCCTTCCTTACTCTCTGTTGTCGATAACAATCGATTAAGGCTATTCTCTGGGTCTGCCAACCTGCCACTCTCCCAAGAAGTGGCCCGTTACCTCGGAATCGATCTCGGTCCGATGGTGCGCAAGCGCTTCGCCGATGGCGAGCTATACGTGCAGATTCAGGAGTCGATCCGAGGCTGTGATGTCTATTTAATTCAGCCCGTCTGTCATCCGGTGAACGATCATCTCATGGAGTTACTGATCGTCATCGATGCCTGTCGCCGGGCCTCCGCGCGTCAAGTGACCGCCGTGTTGCCATATTATGGCTACGCTCGCGCTGACCGCAAAACCGCTGGACGAGAATCGATCACCGCTAAACTCGTTGCCAACTTAATGGTCGAAGCCGGAGCTAACCGAGTCCTAGCTATGGACTTACACTCCGCGCAAATACAGGGATATTTCGATATCCCCGTCGATCATGTCTATGGTTCTCCCGTTCTGATTAACTATCTGTTAAATAAGCAGCTCAACGACATTGTGGTGGTTTCACCCGATGTTGGAGGAGTTGCACGAGCGAGAGCCTTTGCCAAAAAACTCAATGATGCCCCTCTGGCCATTATTGACAAGCGTCGCCAAGCCCATAATGTCGCTGAAGTCTTAAATGTCATCGGAGATGTGCGGGGTAAAACCGCTGTTCTCGTTGATGACATGATTGACACCGGTGGAACCATTAGCGAAGGAGCGCGACTTCTACGCAAAGAGGGCGCTCGCCAAGTGTACGCCTGCGCCACCCACGCCGTCTTCTCCCCACCAGCGGTGGAGAGACTCTCAAGTGGCGTATTTGAAGAAGTAATTGTCACCAATACCATCCCCATTCCTCCAGAACGGATGTTTGACCAACTTAAGGTCCTTTCCGTGGCTAATGTCCTAGGTGAGACCATTTGGCGCATTCACGAAGACAGTTCAGTCAGTAGTATGTTCCGCTAACGAGAACCAAAAACGAGCTTCGGGGTCGCGGTGGCGACCCCGATTTCTTAGATTTAAGGAATAATAGGGAGGTGAATGCCAAGTCGCCCTCGCCATGTTGAGTTAATCGGGGAACGAATCTATGTTTGATAACCGCCGCCCGAACCACCGCCCTACGCCCTTTATTGCTACAAACCGCCCGGATGAGCATCTGCAAGAACAAACTCAAGAGATTGTCTATAACTATCTACTTGAGATCGTTCGGGCATGGTCCCCTGAAGATGTGTTACAAGAGTTTCGGGGCTTATTTATTGACTGCAACAACGTCAAGAATTTAGAAGCCTTTCAGTCTCTCAAACAATTAGTTGAGGCGAATGAAGAAACGGGGTTTCGTCATACTGTTAAACGGTCCTGTTACATCCTCTTCAATAACTGGGAAGCCAATCGACAACATAAATTTATTCCCAAGCTCGTTCAACTGTTTCAAGAACCCTCCATTCGTGAGCGGACTCTTTCCCCCCATTTACAACGAGTACGGGCTTGGTTACAGATTTTCACCGATGGCCAAGACTACCAAGATCTCAAAGTCTTTACAGCCAAATATGAACAGGGAGAATTTGAGGAAGTTGAAGCCGCAAAATGGAGCGATCGCTACACCGCCTATTTACTGGTTCCTCAATACTCTAACCCCAACAATCCCATGGAACAGCGGGAAGTAGCCCGCGCCGTTTCTCAGCGATTGAAAGACCGTTTCAAATTTGATTTAGCCATTTACATCACCCGCGCCCAAATGGTGCGCTACGACGACCAACAGCATCCGAATCCCACGATTTTTGGGGATGAAGTGCTACGGATTATTAAAACTATTCTTGCTCGTCGAGGAAGCCTCAGCTATGAAAATTTAGCCAACATCTTTTTACGACAAACCGAAAACCAACGCTACCGGGACTTTAAGCGCAGTCTCCAGAAATATCTGCTCTTTTCCTGGTCTGATAAAGACCTCGCGCAAGTCTTGCGTCAACGTCTTTCAGAACGGCTGGATTTACTCTATGTCGATAAGCACAATGATCCCGTAGATGAATCACTACGGTTACGAACCTGTAATCGGGCCATTGATGCACTCATTAGTGAAACGGGAACAGAACCGTCTGCCATTTTTGTCTGGATGCTCTCCTGCGGAAATCCATTAGCATTAGTGGCTATTTTGCTGAAATTGGTCTTAATTAGTCGCCATTCTCGTATTCATTTAGAAACGCGAATTGCTCAGCTTATTCGCTACTATGAACATTTGCCGGAAGATGAGTGTCAGTGGGTTATCCACTTTTTTGAATTGTTTAAAATTGCCTTTGCAATTCATGCTGAAAATGTAGAATATAGTTTAGTTGAAGTTGAAGATTTATCAGAGGGTGATTCGAAATCTTCTAATAAATATCGAGTGTTTGCTCGCCTGAAATACCAGGAACTTGCGGTTGATGTATCCGATGACATTGATGATTCCGATGAATTTACCCAGTTGCTGAGTTAACCTCAAAACTATAACGATGGACTGAATGACTGATTCAATGACCGATTCAATGCAAGAGATGATTGGCGATCGCGCCCGACTCTATATCAAACAACAAATTCGAGCCGGTACAACCCTGTGGTGGGGTGAAGACGACGACGGCGAATGTTGGAGTCTAGTCCCCTTGCGGGAAGCCGACTATCCCGGTTTGCACAACCTAAAAACCCTAGACGTGACCGACGCTCACCTAGCCGATATTCCCATCGTGGCGATCGACGAGACGCTGCAACTGGTGATTATTAACCTCTGGGATCATGGCTACGAGGGGCTACAAGTCGATCCCGACGGCGAAGTCTGGCCCGCCTCCTTCCTAGGGGGAAATCCCCGTCAACCGGCCTCGTGGGAGGTTCCCTATCAATTGGTCTAGGTCCACCCTCTCGGGCCATTAAACTCAGCCAGTTAGACTGGAGTTTTCACAGGTTGTTTCACCGGTTGTGATGATGGTACGATTCAAAGCTTGGCAATGGGCTACGTTAGCCATTCCCCTCGTCAGTATTGTGGGGTTTATTCTCGTGGCGGCGGGCTGGCAAATTCAACATTGGGGACTCAGTTGGATTTGGGCCATCTTCCTGGTCATCCTTCTCGGGTGGCGTTGGCTTCTGGCCAAATGGACAAAACCCCAACTCGCGCAAATCGAGGCTGCTGTCGCGGATGCCAATCAACAACTCGCCGATAGCCGCGATAAGGCAGAAGAGCATGGGAACAATGCTGAAGCCGCCCAGGCCGTGCGAGAGGCTCTCAACGAGATTTTGCAAGAAACTCATCATGATCCGCCCTTTTGGGAGGATTGGCAACGGTTCTGGCAACGGGGCCAGGCGGTGGTTGTGGCGGTGGCCCATGCCTATAATCCCGAAGTGAAATATCCTTTGTTAAATATCTATGTCCCTCAAGCCTATGGGTTAATTCGCGGTACAGTGGATGACCTCGATCGCTCGATGGAGAAACTCTCGCCGGTATTGGGACAGGTCACCGTGGGCCAAGCCTATCAAGCCTACGAGGTTTATCAGAAAATCGAACCCTCGGCCCGCAAATTGCGTCAAGCCTGGGGTTGGGCGCAATGGTTTTTCAATCCTGCGGTGGCGGCGGCCCGTCAAGTGACGCAAAAATCCAGTAGTCGCGCTACGGAGGAACTCCTGGGGAATTTGGGACAACTGTTGCGAGAAGCGGCGTTACGGAATTTAGCCCAACAGGCGATTTATCTATATGGAGGTCAAGGGACGACTCAAGTTGGGGCGCAGACCTTACCCGATGTCAGTCAAGCCGAGGCCGAGACGTCCTCGCGCTTTGGTCGCACGGAAACCGATACCTTACGGAATATCCTCGATCGCGCCGAGTCCCCAGAAACCATCGAGAAAAAACCCGTCAGCCTGCTACTGGTGGGGCGCACAGGGGCCGGTAAAAGCAGTGTGATTAATACCCTCTTTGAGAGCGATCGCGCGTTGGTGGATGTGTTACCGAGTACCGATAAACTCTGTCGCTACGTCTGGGAGGCTCCCACCGGGGATTCTTTGGTCTTGTGGGATACCCCAGGCTATGAACAGGCCAGTCGTCAGGATTACCGAGATCTAGTTCTCGATCAGGCTCGGGAAGCGGATTTAGTCGTGCTGGTGACTCCCGCCCTCGACCCAGCATTACAGATGGATGAAGACTTTTTACGGGAGTTGCAACAGGAGGTCACAGACCTACCGGCGATCGCCATCGTCACCCAAGTCGATCGCCTGCGTCCCTTGCGAGAATGGAGTCCTCCCTATGACTGGGAAGGGGGCGATCGACCCAAAGAACAATCGATCCGCCACGCTACCCAATACCGTCAAGAGGAACTCGGACACCTCTGTCGAAGGGTGCTTCCCCTGGTCACTCGTGACGAACGCGCTCAGCGAGATCCGTGGAACCTCAGTCAGTTATCCAATCAGCTCGTAGAATCCTTAGACCCCGCCAAGCAACTGCGACTGACCCGATTTTTGCGCGATCGCAACACTCGCCTGCGCGGCGCCGCCCAAATCATTGAACGCTACAGCCGCCAAATGGCTACCACCCAAGGGCTGACCAATTTTCTCAAAAGTCCCATCCTGCAATTTATCTCTACCCTGACCACAGGACAACCGACCTTAGCCTATCTCCTCGCCGAACAAATCCCCGTTGAGCAACTTCCCATTGTCATCGGCAAACTTCAGATCGCCTATGATTTGTTTTCCCTATTAACCAAAGATGACGATATCCGCAAATTTGATCTCCTCTCCCTGTGGTCAGTCTTATTAGACAACCCCTCCCCACCCGAACGCAATGCTTGGGCCTTTGGCCATGCGGTGACGGAGTATTGGGTGGAGAAACTCTCAACCGAACAACTCCAGAAACGGTTTAAGGCATATTTTGAGGAGTATGAGCAGCGGGGGAACAGGGCCATACACCCCTAATTCCCAACCCCACCATCGTCGGGGATTTGGGGGAAGATTTCAGCGGCGATCGCCCAGAGATCCGCTACAATTGTTAAGAAATCTGTCAATTGTCTAACAGCGCACCGTCTGGACGCTTCTTTATGTCTCTCCCAATTCGCAACGTTGCAATTATCGCCCACGTTGACCATGGTAAAACCACCCTGGTTGACGCACTCCTCAAACAATCCGGCATCTTCCGCGAAGGAGAAGACGTTCCGGACTGTGTGATGGACTCCAACGACTTAGAACGGGAACGGGGAATCACCATCCTCTCCAAAAATACCGCCGTTCACTACAAAGACACCCTCATTAACATCGTCGATACCCCCGGCCACGCCGACTTCGGTGGAGAAGTCGAACGCGTCTTGGGGATGGTGGACGGCTGCATCCTGATTGTCGATGCCAACGAAGGCCCCATGCCTCAAACCCGCTTCGTCCTCAAAAAAGCCCTGGAAAAAGGCCTGCGTCCCATCGTCGTCGTCAACAAAATCGATCGCGGCCAAGCCGACCCCCATGTGGCTGTTGACAAAGTTCTCGACCTCTTTATCGACCTCGGGGCCGACGACGACCAATGTGATTTCCCTTATCTCTTCGCCTCGGGCCTCGGTGGCTTCGCCAAAGAAGACCTCAACGACGAAGACAAAGACATGCAGCCTCTGTTTGAGGCTATCCTGGGTCACGTTCCCCCACCCATCGGTGACCCCAACAAACCCCTACAACTGCAAGTGACCACCCTCGACTACTCCGACTACCTCGGTCGCATCGTTATCGGTCGCATTCACAACGGAACCATCAAAGCCGGACAACAGGCCATGCTTCTGCAAGAAGGAGATAAGGTCGTCAAAGGCAAAATCACCAAACTGATGGGTTTTGAAGGTTTAGCCCGCGTCGAACTCGAACAAGCCACCGCTGGCATGATTGTGGCCGTGTCTGGCTTTGCTGACGCGAACATTGGCGAGACCATCGCCTGTCCCGACGAACCCCAGGCCCTGCCTCTGATTAAGGTGGACGAACCCACCCTACAGATGACCTTTTTGGTCAATGATTCTCCCTTCGCCGGCCAAGAGGGGCAATATGTCACCTCTCGCCAACTGCGCGATCGCCTGATGCGAGAATTAGAAACCAACGTAGCCCTGCGCGTCGAACCCACCGACTCCCCCGACAAATTCGCCGTCTCCGGACGGGGTGAATTACACCTAGGGATTCTCATCGAAACCATGCGTCGGGAAGGCTACGAGTTCCAAGTCTCCCAACCCCAAGTGATTTACCGGGAAGTCAACGGACAACCCTACGAACCCTTTGAACTCCTAGTTCTCGATGTTCCCGAAGAAGCCGTCGGCGGCTGCATGGAACGCATCGGCGAACGCAAAGGGGAAATGCAAGATATGCGCATCACCGCCGGCCGCTCTCAGTTAGAGTTTGTCATCCCCGCCCGAGGGTTAATTGGCTTCCGGGGGGATTTCGTGCGCATCACTCGCGGCGACGGCATCATGAACCATAGTTTCTTGGAATATCGCCGTCTCTCAGGAGATGTCGAAACCCGCCGTAACGGAGTCCTCACCTCCTTTGAGGAAGGAGTCGCCACCTTCTACGCCCTGAAAAACGCCGAAGACCGGGGTGTCTTCTTTATTGAACCCGGAACCAAGGTCTATAAGGGCATGATTATCGGTGAAAACAATCGTCCCCAAGACTTAGAGTTGAACGTCTGCAAAACCAAGCAGTTGACTAACCACCGCGCCGCCAGTGGTGATGAGTTAGTGCAGCTTCAATCTCCCGTCGATATGAGTCTGGAACGGGCCTTGGAATACATCGGCGCCGATGAACTCGTGGAAGTCACACCTGAGTCGATTCGTCTGCGTAAGATGTCGGCCAAGAAGTTAGCCCGCCGCTAACTTCTTCAGCTAGGGGTCTGTACCCAGTCTCTCAGTATGAGACAAACACGTAGATTGGGTTGACAGTTCCTAATGTCATCAGGCCCTAGGTGAAGGGGATTGGGTAAGTTGACCCAATCCCCAAACGGCTCCAATCCTATACCAATCTTCAAATACCAATCAAATACCAATTTTCAAACTAGGAGTCGTACGACGCAAAGCCCTTAGGTCTTGAGAGTGCCAAACAGCGTTATCTGGATTCTTAAGAAAGCCTTAAGAAAAGCAGCTAACTGCTTTTTTGAGGGTTTAATGGGCACGGGACGGTAAATGGTACAAGGCTCAATGGTACGAAGCAATGAGCAATTTATACTTTGTGCTCAAGATTACTGTACGTTTATTACTAGAGACTGTCAACTTAGTTGTGTACATTGAGATGCTAGTATGAGCAGTAAGATGTCTTCAATAAACTCAGTATCTGAATTAGTTGACTTCTTAGATAATCACAACAAAAATACCTACCGGGAGTCCGTCAGTAATCTTAAATTGAAACCTAAAGATGTCGAAGATTACTGTACTTGGGATCGAAACAACTATACTCGCAATTTAATTCATTACAGCCAAAAATATCATCTTTTAATTCTGTGTTGGCAGCAAGGACAGTATAGTCCCATTCACGATCACGGAGGAAGAGATTGTTATGCTTATGTTGTTGAGGGATTAATTCAAGAAAATATATATCAATTAAGTCAGCAAAAAGAATTGATAAATTGCAGTAAAGAAAGTATTTATAAACAGGGACAAAATTCTTATATAACAGATGATATTGGAATGCATTCTCTCAAATGTGTCAGCGATCGAGCAATAACTTTACACCTTTATGCTAAACCTATTGAATCCTATCACGTATTTAACTCAGAGAAAAATAAGTTAGTTCGTCTGGAATATTTGGCAAATAAATCTAAATAAATACGACGGTAGAATGATGATTAAACAAAAAGAATCTAGCTCCCTAGTTCCCGAAGAAAAATATTTTTTCGATCCTTTTGTAATCAAAGTTGAAATGGACGGTGAGGGAAATGTTTGGAAACCCACACCTCATGGACTCGCCTTGGCGAATGGAATGGTCAAAGTGCCCCATGTTTTCTGTGGAAAATCTATGATTGAAATTGGTGCAGGGTCAGGAATTCATGCAATTCTAGCTCTTAAGTTGGGAGCCAGAAGTATGGATATTACTGAAATCAATCAAATTTCTTTAACCATTGCTCAAAAAAATGCTGACAATAACCAAGTGTTATACCGTCACCAATGGCTCAAAGATTGGATGAATTTCGATCCTCCTCAAAAATATGATTTCGTGCTGTGTAATCCACCATTTTGCAAGTCAGGAAAATCTGATCGCCGTTGGTTTATTAAAAGTCTTATTGAAGAAAGTAAGCGATTTTTAAACCCAGGAGGATACATTATTTTCTGTCAGAGTAGTATGGCTAACTTCTCAAAAACTGAACGAGAATTAACCGAAAACAACTATATTTATGAAGTAGTACACAGGACGCGAGGATTATTTCGGGACTATTACTTCACCGAACCGGGATTTATTGAAGAAAGTCGCCAAGTTGAAAATGGATTCGAGATAATTAACGGGGAATATATTGAAACCTTACAAGTCTATCTAGCGACGTTTAAAGGGTAGAGTTCAGTACTTGGATAAAAGTCTTGAATGAAAGTTGTAGAGAAGCTTATGAAAGCTTTGGCAGATCACTTATCAAACAAGAGTAGGCTAATGAAAAAGAACATCGATCAGTTTTGTGCAGATACATACAATGAATTTTTTTCGATTTTTGATGGCTACAACAAAAGACTTATATCAATATTAAATACCTTATTAGAATCCCCTCCTCAAGTTGTATTAGACCTAGGCTGTGGCACGGGTCTATCCACATTAGCTTTAGGTTCATGTTTTCCCAAGACGAAAGTGCTTGGGGTCGATATTGATGCTGGAATGATTGCTTCTGCTAAAAGTAGAAAAAAACATCCCAATCTTGAATTTCATTGTTCCGAAATTTTAGAGATAATCGCTAAAACTCCTGATAAAACAGTCGATCTAATTTTTGTTAAAAGTGCATATCATTATTTTGATAAGCAAATTACACTCGACCATTTAAAGCCTCTACTTAGAGAAAATGGGGCGATCGTGATCGTCGAAAGAACTGCCCGATCTGCCCGATCTTACGCACTGCCTGAGATTGCATCTAATTACTGGGAGAGTGTTTTTGAGGAGCCACGTCCTAGCCGTCGTCTAGAGAATTCAAGCTTGTTTGACATGCCTCTAACGGTCAGTTGCTACGGTGAGCAAGTCTCCATTCCAACCGAGGTATATGTTCATGCGGCCAAAGAAAATCAGCTTGTTGGTTTATGGATGTTAAAACCTGAAGTTATTTCAACTTGGATCGAGGATAATCTATCTCAGGGTATCGATGTTTTTCGGGTTTTTGAAGAGCACTGGCTCTACATTTATCGAAATATCTGAATTTCTCAGTACGGGGACAAAAAATTAGTTCGAGTGGCTGTAGTCTTCGCTGTGGCGTGAGTTCAGCTTAGATGGAGCTTCGTAGGGTTTTGCCTTCAATGGCTACTACTATTTTTTATAGTATTCAGACCAACTTTTGCTCCCTGTTTTGACTACCCCGAGGTAGAGCGAGATAATCTGCATTTCGAGATGTTCCCTCTCCAATCATCCTTACTTNATAATTCCANGCATCNAGTAACTTCAAAGGTTCTCTCTTGGTTGAACGCACCGTGGGTTGCAACAAAAAGAATCGGGCAATTCTCACGAATCAATTTTTCTCCTCCTTTTAAGACCCAATACTCCATTCCCTCTACATCTATTTTAATGACATCAGGTGCTGAAATTTCCTGTTGTTCCCACAGTTGATCTAACACCAAAACATCAACATCAAAGTAATCTGAATCGGACTGATTTTTAGGTAAAATATCTGGTTTTTTGGCAAAATGTCCCATAAATAAGTTTTGGCGCTTAAACTGTCGTCTGGCTCGTAGACAACCTAGAGCAGATTCAAATAATTTAATATTTTCCACCTGATTTAACTGGCAATGACTCCTAATAAACTCAGCATTTTCAGGGAGGGGTTCAAAGGAAAAGACTTGCCCTGATTCACCTGATAATCGTGATGCAATGAGGCTAAAATAACCGGCTTGTGCGCCAATATCGAATACCGTACTACCGGGAGTGATAGTTTTGGTAAATTCCCGAACATATTCCTGTTCATAAAATCCTAGCCAGTAGGCGTGATTACCCGAGCGTGGCAACCACAAATACCCCTGGAGTGGCCCAGACAGAATCGGAACCACTCGGTCATCTAAAAAACGGTGTAGGAGTCGAGAAAATTGACGTTTCATGAAACAAAAAATTGAAGTTGCTATACGATCTTAACTCACCAAACTGGAGTTTTCGACTTGGAACGAAAACCTCACTGTCAAACTAAATCGNTCAAGTTCTGATTGATCGAGGGTTTTGCCGACCAACTTGCCCACTGCCGCCAAGAATGTTACATTTATTCATAGTATTAAATAAATCTGGCTCCTAATGGACGCGCTGTTATGACAGATACGCTTACTAAACTAGCCTACCAAACCTTCCAACAGGGCAAAAGCTACTTCGGCGTTGCCCATAAAACTCTCAGCACACAACTTGGACAACTCGTAGTCGGCCCGCGAGACAACGAGACCTTTCCCGTCTCCCCGGAACTGCTCGATCGCATCTACACTAGCCTCAATCAAGTCATCGAAACCGACTGGAACGATGCCGAAAAAGGAATTTATCCGGTTGAGACGCTGTTTGATAACCCCTGGGCTGACTTTTTTCAATACTATCCCCTCGTTTGGCTCGATTTAGCCAAAATTTGGGACCGAGTCCGCAACAAACACTATCAATCCTTCGACCCTGAGATTGACCTCAACGACTATCCCAAATACTATCGGCAAAACTTCCACCATCAAACCGACGGCTATCTGAGTGACTTGTCTGCCAACCTCTACGACGTGCAGGTCGATATTCTCTTTAACGGGGCTGCCGATGCCATGCGTCGCCGTATTTTAGCCCCTCTCAAACAGGGATTACGTCATTTTGCCGACGTTCCCCCCAGTCAGATTCGGGTCTTGGATGTCGCCACAGGAACCGGACGCACCTTACGTTTCGTGCGATCGATGTTGCCCAAAGCAGCCCTGTTTGGCACGGATTTATCCCCCGCTTATCTGCGTAAAGCCAATCAACTCCTCGGCGAACTCCCCGGCGAACTCCCCCAACTGTGCCAAGCCAACGCCGAAGATCTCCCCTACCGCGATGACCAGTTCCATGGGGTGTCCTGCGTCTTCACCTTCCATGAACTCCCGGGTCCCGCACGCCAGAACGTGATTGACCAATGTTTCCGAGTTCTCAAACCGGGGGGAACCTTCGTCATTTGCGATTCGATTCAGACCGATGACGACCCCAAACTCAATCCCCTACTCCATAACTTCCAGAAAACCTTTCACGAACCCTATCACCGCAGTTACGCTGACGATGATATGACCGCACGGCTCGAAAGCGCTGGATTTGTTGAGATTGCCACGCAACTGCACTTTATGAGTAAATACTGGGTGGCCCACAAGCCAGCCTAGGGCAAATTTTGACGGGGAGGCGGGGATCACCCCCAAGTCCCTGGTCAATTGCTGAAAAGAAGCGATAGAGTGGATTTGGCAACTGAGATTGTGAGGTACTTCCCGTGACCACAGAACAAGAGACGATGCAAGACAATATCGCCACCGATGACTGGACTGGAGACAATGATGTGGTGAACTATCCCCAAGAAATTGAAACGGTTATTTCCAGCTTGGCCCAAGACCAAAAAGCGATGGTGGGTCATAGTGATGACGCCTATGCGTGGAAGTTCAAATATGGCAGTGTTGAGGTCTTTGTGCAACTGACGGGAGAGACAGAAGAGGATTTATTGACGGTTTGGTCTCCGGTATTGAAGTTACCGGCGACGGATGAACCCGGTTTGATGCGTCACTTGTTGCAAATGAACTGGGGAGGGACGTTTGAGTCGCGGTTTGCGATTGTTGAGGATCAGGTGGTGGTTTTGTCGTCGCGAACAGTGGCGGACTTGAATCCCAGTGAAATTTCGCGAGCGATCACGATTGTGGCGACGATCGCCGACGATAATGATGAAGACTTGCAGGAGAAATACGGAGCCTCCTAAGTGACCTCCTCGGACGCGTGCTGGCGGCTGATTCCCCTCCTGGCGGCTCCGGGAGGGTTTCACATGGCGGCGGATGCTTGGTTACTTGACCAACACCGTCAGGGAATGCTGCCGCCGACGCTACGCTTTTATACCTGGTCATCTCCAACCCTCTCGCTCGGCTATCACCAACGGCGTTATCCCCATCACTGGCCCGAGATCACCTGGCAAGGACAACCCCTATCTTGGGTGCGACGACCCACGGGAGGACGGGCGGTGTTACATGATGGGGATTTAACCTATAGTTTAGTGACCTCCGGTTGGCCCGGTCGTCGCGAGGCGGTCTATCGTCAACTCTGTGGCTTTTTACAACTGGGATGGCAACGGTTGGGGGTTCCGTTGAGTTTTGGCGATCGCCCCCCCTCGGGCCAGAATCCCCATTGCTTTGCCACAGCCACAGCAGCAGACTTAGTCACCCCACAGGGATATAAGTTCATTGGTAGCGCCCAACTCTGGCGTCAGGGAGCGGTTCTACAACATGGCTCAATGCAACTTGCCCCCAATCAGGTGTTACAGGCCCAGTTATTTGGGGTCCAGCAGACGCGATCATCTCCTCTGGGGGGTTATCTCCCCAAAGACATCAACAGCCTCGTCAGCCGCCTAACTCAAGCGGCTCAAGATGCGTTTGCAGTCACATTTGAGGTGCAACCCTTCACCCCCGAAGAAGTGGCCGCCATTCAAACCCAGGCGACAACTTGGAGAGTGGAACCCTACAGGCCATCGCCTCGGGGCTAAGGATTAAGATAGAGACAACAAGGCACACCATAAGCGCGGACATCGTGACTCAGGAATTTCAGGTCTCTGTAACCCCCGTTGGCGTTGATGAATACTTACTACGTACTGAACGGGTTGAACCGGGTGTCCCTCTGGCGGAGGAACAGACGGTGTGGAATCTCGATCGCTGGATGCAGCAAGCCCAGCGGTTGATGAATGATCCGGTGTCGGGCTTGTTAACACAACAACCAACAGGTGCTTCACCGAAGCTGTCAAGTTTAGTGGCCCTGGGACAAGAGTTATATGATGCCCTGTTTTGCGGGGATATGCGCGATAGCTGGATGATGGCCCAGGCCATCGCCCAAAATCATCAGCAACCTCTACGACTGCGTTTAGGGCTAAAGGGTAATCGCCTACCGAGTTTACCCTGGGAAGTCTTACATGATGGGGATTATCCCCTAGCGACGGGAACCAATATCTTGTTTTCCCGTTATCAGCCAGCTACTAATGGCCTGGCCCCTCCCACCATTGCCAAGCCTTTAGGACCTCATCAACCGTTGCGAGTGTTGATGGCCATCGCCGCCCCGAGCGATCGCGCGAATTTGGAGTTAACCCGCGAAGCTGAAGAACTCGAAGCGGAGTTACGGCGATTGTACGCCCAAGGAACGGTTCCCCAAGTTCCCACCCAAGTCGAAATTCTGCGCCAACCCGATCGCGCCCGACTCACTCAAGCCCTCGAACATGGTCATTATCAGGTTTTTCACTATGCTGGCCATAGCAATTCTGGGATAACGGGAGGCAATGTTTACCTCGTCAACCAAAGTACAGGGTTAACGGAAACCCTCAGCGGCGATGATTTAGCGGGCCTGTTAGCCAATAACGGTATTCAACTGGTGTTGTTGAACTCCTGTCGCGGCGCTCACAGTCCAGGAGGGGCGCAACAGGCGGGAGAACGGCATTTAGCGGCGGCGTTGGTCAAACGCGGCATTCCGGCGGTGTTAGCGATGGCTGAGCGTATCCCCGATGAGGTGGCCTTGACGTTGACGCGGCTGTTTTATCGGAATTTAACTCGTGGCGCGGTTTCAATTGATCTCAGTGTCAGTCGCGCCCGTCAGGGCTTGATTTCGGCTTATAGTTCCCATCAACTCTATTGGTCGTTGCCGATTCTCTATCTACATCCTAAGTTTGATGGTTATCTTACCCAACGGACGCTTACTCAAGGCACAGGGGAGGAAACGTCAACATCAGATGAGCCGCCGTTATGGTTGCGCCCCCCGGAGGCTTGGCCGAATCAGGAGACGATCCCGGCCGCCTTAGGCGATCGCCTCGATGATGATACCCTCGGTGAGATGGACTCCTTTGAGGGGGGAGATCTCACGACAGTTCGCGATCGCGGTACGGAAACCCTAAACAACCTCGATCCGGGAACGGCTGAGGATAAGGCGGTGGTGCAAGACCTATTCGAAAGTTTGGGCCAGGATTACGGGCAGAAGTCTCAGGGGAGTCAACCTCCATTAACCGAGTCATCTGAAACGACGCCTTCGGGGTCTAATTCGCTTCCTCAGCCTCCCCCCCGAACGCCCAACCCCTCCGCGACGGCTTTGTCTCAGGAGACGGGAGGCGATGAAACCAGGAAACACCCCCCCTATCCGCTACCTGTCTTGGCTGGGGTGGCGGCGGTGTTGGTGTTGGGGTTAGGCGGTGTAGTTTGGGGCCTGCGCGATCGCGTCCCGGACACTCCCGGACCCGGACCAACTTTTGTCAATGAGCCTCAAGATGGGCCTCAAGATGGGCCTCAAGATGGGCCTCAAGATAATAACAACAGCCCGCAACGGCCCAGTGGTGAGGTAACAGCCGAGGCCATTGCACAACTGAGTCTCGGCAATATCGAGAACGGTGTACCTTTGGTGACGGAGTTGTTAGCCAGTCGTCGCAATGCTCTCAATCAAGCGGAGACGGCGTTGGCCGCAATTCCGACGGAGGATCTCGATCGCCCGGAGGTGTTGTTTCTTAAGGGTCGTCTCGCTTGGCAGAAAATCCAAACCGGTGATCAAGACGATAGTCAAGACTATAGTCTCGATGACAGCCGCCGTTTCTGGCAAGCTGCGGCCCGCCGGCAACC
>P_2C_Liq_1_UnCtyDRAFT_1000035_pt1 | contig 48927 bp, 38 predicted proteins | sample Pon2CUnioCityCA_2_FD_10234 | JGI IMG/M metagenome (IMG submission 10234) | reverse complement strand
GATAAGAAAAAAGCCTTAAAGTACGTGGAAGATTTAGTCAAAGAACATCCTGCCTTATTAGAAAAGTTACTCAAGATGAATAATGCTATTGACGTTTACGAGGAACGAAAAGGCAAAAGATAAATGAGATACGACCCTCTTAAGTCGTACTCTTTAGCTTTACTATTGCTTAGTGAATAGTTATTTATTGACCAAAATATTTGGTTTAGTCTATAAACCTTGGGCTATGATAATGTCTATAACAAAGGCTAACTGAACTTTAATCATTTGTGAATATCATCTTGTTCCTAAAGATAAATACCGTTCTGAAAGCCTACCCTATACCACACTCTACATTACTAAAATAAAGGTATATCATGACACATGCTGTTTATCCTCATTTATTAGCACCCCTTGACCTTGGTTTTACCACGTTGAAAAATCGTACCTTGATGGGCTCAATGCATGTTGGCTTAGAAGAAGAAAAAGGCGGTTTTNCTAAATTAGCTGCATTTTACGCCGCACGTGCCAAAGGTGGAGCAGGTTTGATTGTTACTGGTGGTATTAGTCCTAACATTGCTGGTTGGGTTGCGCCATTTGCAGGGAGAATGAGTGCTCGTCGACATGCTAAAAAGCATCANGTCATTACGGATGCTGTGCATGCTGAAGGTGGCAAAATATGTATGCAGATTCTTCACTCCGGTCGTTACGGTTATCATCCTTTTAATGTTTCNGCATCTGCAGTTAAGTCNCCTATTACGCCTTTTTCACCCAAAGCACTTTCCAGTCGTGGTGTCCACAAAACCATTAATGATTATGTCAATAGTGCTNATTATGCNCAACAGGCAGGGTATGACGGTGTAGAAGTCATGGGCTCTGAAGGGTATCTGATTAACCAATTTTTCTGTGAACGCACTAATTTCCGCGATGATGAGTGGGGCGGTAGTTTAGAGAATCGAGCACGCTTGGCGATTGAAGTTGTCTCTCAGATCCGTGCCAAAGTAGGCGAAAACTTTATCATTATTTATCGTCTTTCTATGTTGGATTTAGTAGAAGGCGGTGCACCTTGGGAAGAAGTCGTATATTTAGCCAAGGAAATTGAAAAAGCGGGTGCAACGTTAATCAATACTGGCATTGGTTGGCATGAATCGAGAGTACCAACCATCGCGACTTCTGTGCCGCGTGCAGCGTTTACCTGGATCACGAAACGCATGAAGTCAGAGGTTAGTATCCCGTTAATTACGACTAATCGGATTAATACGCCAGAAGTAGGGGAGTCAGTACTCGCTAACGGTGATGCTGATATGGTTTCAATGGCTCGGCCATTTTTAGCCGATCCTGATTTCGTAAATAAAGCTGAGCGTAACCAAGCAGATCAGATCAACACTTGTATTGCTTGCAATCAAGCTTGCTTGGACCATGCCTTTGAACAAAAACGTGCGAGTTGCTTGGTGAACCCGCAAGCGTGTTATGAAACCGAACTGATTTTTAAAACCACTAGTACTCCCAAAAAATTAGCGGTTGTTGGTGCAGGTCCGGCGGGCTTAGCTTTTGCTTGTTATGCGGCTGAACGCGGTCACGATGTCCATTTATTTGATAAGGCAAGTGAGATAGGTGGGCAGTTTAATTACGCGAAAAAAGTGCCAGGCAAGGAAGAGTTTTATGAGACTTTGCGTTACTTTGATAAACGACTTGAAGTAACGGGCGTCACGGTTCATCTAGAGAGTGAGGTGGATAGTCAGTTTTTTGCCGAACGAGATTTTGCGGAAGTAATATTGGCGACTGGGATTAAGCCACGTGCGTTATCAATCCCAGGGGCAGAACATGCCAAGGTGATGAGTTACTTGGACGTGCTACGCGATCATAAACCTGTTGGGCAAAAGGTCGCTGTTATTGGCGCCGGTGGGATTGGGTTTGATGTGTCAGAATTCTTGGTGGAACAAGAAAGCCTAACAACGAACAAGGATAAATGGCTGGCTCACTGGGGTATTGACCCTGAGTTTAAACAAGCTGGCGCACTCACAGCACCTAGTGAGCGTACGACTCCACGTGAAGTGTATCTCTTGCAGAGAAAGAAAACCAAGGTTGGTAAAGGCTTAGGTAAAACGACAGGGTGGATCCATCGTACGTCTTTAGCGAATCACAAGGTACAAATGATCCCAGGAGTTCAATATGACAAAATTGATGACGCAGGGTTGCATATCACCGTTAATGATGAAGCAAAGTGTTTAGATGTTGATAATATCATTGTCTGTGCAGGCCAAGAGCCGTTTCGCAGTTTATATGATGAATTGACTCAGCAGGGGTTAACGACTCATTTGATTGGTGGTGCTGATGTGGCGGCAGAACTAGATGCCAAAAGGGCGATTAGGCAAGGGGCAGAGTTAGCAGCAAAAATTTAATGGTATATGTGAACGGTACCGACAAATGAGAAGTTCGTCTCATTTTTGGATTGGTATCGTTGGGAACAAAGTATTTTAAGTAGCTTGTTTAAATAACAGTACTCTTTATCTCACCATCATGAAGCTTGGTGGTAAGCACGTCACCAGTAGTGACATCTTGTGCACGTGTTACCACTTCTTCATCTTTAAAACTTATACTATAACCACGGCTTAGTGTAGCTAGAGGGCTGACTGAATTCAACATGCCACTAAGTTGTCCTAAATGCTGTTCTTTGCGCTGAATTTGCTGTTTGTTGGCTTGGTGTAAACGCTGTGCTAAGTTTTCTAGGTGTTGCGCTTTGAAGTTAATTAAGTTCGTTGGTGTTTGTTGAGCTAAACGGTTATGCAACTGATTGGCTGCTTGTTTATGACGGTTCAATAAGTGTTGCATGGCATTGTTTAATTGTATGCTGAGGCGATCAACACTTTGGGCTTGCTGCTCTAATTTATGTTTGGGGTGATTTTGTTGTAGTTTGCCTGATTTTATTTCAAGTAAGTGTTGTGCTCGTTGGATTTTCTGGGTGATAGCGTCGTGTAAACGACCTTCCATATGTACGATTTGATTCAGTACTTCCAACATATCCTTACTGACGAGTTCAGCTGCTTGTGATGGTGTTGCTGCACGCGCATCTGCAACAAAATCTGCAATAGTCACATCTACTTCATGGCCAACGGCACTGACGATAGGTAACTGTGAACCAAAAATAGCACGAGCTACTTTTTCTTCGTTGAAGCACCAAAGATCTTCCAATGAGCCTCCGCCTCGCCCCACTATTAGTATATCAACTTCACGACGTTGGTTTGCTAGATAGATACTGGAGACAATCTGGTCAGTCGCGGTGGTCCCTTGCACTTGCGTTGGGTATATGACGACTTCAATACTAGGATTACGAGTTTCCAGAACGGTTAATATGTCGTGCAAGGCGGCACCAGTAGAGGACGTCACTACGCCTACTTTTTTAATGTTAGTAGGTAGCGCTTGTTTGGTTTGTGTAGCAAATAAACCTTCGCCAGCAAGTTTGTTTTTCAACGCATCAAATTGCTGCTTCAGTAAACCTTCACCATCAGCTTCCATATGTTCAACGATAATTTGGTAATCACCACGTGGTTCATACAAACTAATTTTTGCACGTAAAAGAATTTTATCGCCATTTTTGGGGCGAATGCCAACACGTGAATTTGCACCGCGGAACATTGCAGCTTTGACTTGTGCATTGTTGTCTTTCAGGGTGAAATACCAATGGCCTGATGCTGCAGCAACAAAGTTAGAAATTTCTGCGGTTAACCAAATTTGTCCGATCTCATTTTCCAATGTGTTTTTAGCCATCCGGTTTAACGCGCTGACAGTTAAAATTTCACGAGATTGAGACTGGTTAGCATACATAGAAAATAACCCTTTAAGACATGATTGATAATGTTGTCATGGAAAATGCAATTTATAGTTTACCTACACGATAAAAGCACCTATAATTATACCGCAATTAACACCCTTTCACTAAAGGTTATTTGCATGCTAAGAATTGCTCAAGAAGCACTCACTTTTGATGATGTACTCATCGTTCCTGGACACTCACAAGTCCTCCCTCACACTGCAAACTTGCAAACGCGTTTGACGCGAAAAGTGAATTTAAATATTCCTTTGATTTCTGCTGCTATGGATACAGTTTCAGAAGCTCGTTTAGCAATTGCGTTAGCCCAGGAAGGCGGCATTGGTTTTATTCACAAAAATATGTCCGCAGAACAACAAGCAGCGCATGTTAGACAAGTGAAAAAATACGAGTCAGGTGTGGTCTCAGATCCTGTCACGGTATCTGCAGACGCAACTATTGGCGAAGTGAACGAACTTAGTCAGCGTATGGGGTATTCAGGTTTCCCAGTAACCGATAAAGACAATAATTTAATAGGTATTGTGACGGGGCGTGATCTGCGTTTCGAAACTCATTTAGATGCCTCTATTGCAACTGTTATGACACCTAAAGAGCGTCTAGTGACTGTTAAATCGGGTGAGTCATCAGAGCGTGTTTTAGAACTGATGCATGAATACCGCATTGAGAAAATTCTAGTTGTAGATGATGCCTTCAAATTGCATGGTCTTATTACAGTAAAAGATTTCCAAAAAGCAGAAAACAAGCCAAATGCATGTAAAGATGAGTTAGGCCGTTTACGTGTTGGCGCTGCTGTTTCTGTTGGTCCTGGTACAGACGAAAGAATTCAAGCGTTAGTAGAAGCGGGTGTCGATGTCTTACTTATAGATACGTCACATGGTCACTCGCAAGGCGTTATCGATCGCGTTAAGAAAGTCCGTGCGGACTACCCTGATGTGCAACTCATTGCTGGTAATGTAGCAACGGGCGCAGGCGCTCGCGCTTTAGCTGAAGCTGGTGTCGATGCAGTTAAAGTCGGGATTGGTCCTGGTTCTATTTGTACTACACGTATCGTTACCGGTTGTGGTGTCCCGCAAATTACAGCGATATCAGATGCAGTAGATGCTGTTGCTGATATGGATATTCCGGTTATTGCCGACGGTGGTATTCGTTTTTCTGGTGATATTGTAAAAGCATTAGTCGCAGGCGCTAGCTGTGTGATGGTGGGTTCTATGTTGGCAGGTACTGAAGAAGCACCTGGTGAGGTCGAGCTTTATCAAGGTCGTTATTACAAATCTTATCGTGGTATGGGGTCCTTAGGTGCAATGAATCAAAGCAATGGTTCGTCTGACCGTTATTTCCAAGATAGTAAAAATGCAGAGAAATTAGTGCCAGAAGGTATTGAAGGTCGAGTCGCATACAAAGGCCCAATCTCCAATATTATCCATCAGCAAATGGGCGGTTTACGTTCAGCGATGGGCTTAACAGGAAGTGCGACCATTCATGAGTTAAACACCAAACCACAGTTTGTCAAAGTCACAGCTGCGGGAATGGGGGAATCTCATGTGCACGATGTAAGCATTACCAAAGAAGCGCCTAATTACCGTTTAGGTTAAGCGATCCCACATATTTTAACAGGCTGGAATTTTCTCCAGCCTGTCTTGTTTTTATAAAGAGACAATGACATGACTGCGAATATTCATTCACAAAAAATTCTTATCTTGGACTTCGGTTCCCAATACACCCAGTTAATTGCACGTCGCGTACGTGAAATCGGTGTGTATTGTGAGCTTTGGGCATGGGATGTCACAGAAGAACAAATTAAAGGGTTTGCACCCGACGGTATCATTTTATCAGGTGGTCCTGAGTCAGTAACAGAAGCCGGCTCACCACGTGCCCCAGAGTATGTGTTTAATGCAGGTGTGCCTGTATTAGGTATTTGTTACGGGATGCAAACTATGGCTGCTCAACTCGGTGGTGCAGTACAAGGTTCTGATGTGCGTGAATTTGGGTATGCTCAAGTTGAAAGCATTGCCTCTAATGCACTGTTTGACAAGATTGAAGATCATATCGCTGCATCGGGTAATGCGTTACTCGATGTGTGGATGAGTCACGGTGACAAGGTCTCTGCTATTCCAGAAGGCTTTACAAAAGTTGCACAAACTGAGAGTTGTCCGTTTGCTGCGATGGCTAACGAAGAGAAAAAATTCTACGGTGTACAATTTCACCCAGAGGTGACACATACTCGCCAAGGTGAACGTTTATTAGCTAACTTTGTGTTGAATATCTGTGGTCTAGAAAAATTATGGACGCCGGATGCGATTATTGAAGATGCGATTGCACGTATTAAAGAAAAGGTCGGTGATGATGAGGTTATCCTTGGCCTTTCAGGTGGAGTAGATTCGTCTGTTGTCGCTATGTTATTACATCGTGCAATTGGCACTAAATTGACTTGTGTATTCGTTGATAACGGTTTGTTACGTTTAAACGAAGGTCAGCAAGTCATGGATATGTTTGGTGACCACTTTGGTTTGAATATTATTAAGATAGAAGCTGAAGAACGTTTCTTAAATGCCTTAGCGGGTGAAAACGACCCAGAAGCGAAACGCAAGATCATCGGGCATGAATTTGTACGTGTTTTTGATGAAGAAGCCGGTAAGTTAGTCAACGCTAAATGGTTAGCGCAAGGTACAATTTATCCGGACGTGATTGAATCTGCAGGTTCAGCCACGGGTAAAGCGCACGTGATAAAATCACACCATAACGTTGGCGGATTACCGGAAGATATGGAAATGGGGCTAGTTGAACCATTACGTGAATTATTTAAAGATGAAGTGCGTAAAATTGGCTTAGAGTTAGGCTTACCTTATGACATGCTTTACCGTCATCCTTTCCCAGGGCCGGGTTTAGGTGTGCGTGTATTGGGCGAAATCAAGAAAGAATACTGTGATTTACTGCGTCGTGCAGATGCGATTTTCATTGAAGAGTTACACGCAGCTGATTTGTATCACAAAGTTAGTCAGGCATTTACGGTATTCTTGCCAGTGCGCTCGGTAGGCGTTATGGGTGATGCGCGTAAATATGATTGGGTGGTATCTTTACGAGCGGTTGAAACGATTGACTTTATGACGGCGCATTGGGCTCACCTTCCTTATGACTTCTTAGGTAAAGTGTCAAATCGTATCATCAATGAAATCGACGGTATTTCACGCGTGGTTTATGATGTGAGCGGCAAGCCACCAGCGACGATAGAATGGGAGTAGTTTTTCTAGTGTAAGTCATTGTTTTAATATGAATAATGACTTACACATTTCTTTGACACTCACACATCAATTGTTGATTGCTGAAAACTCTCATCTAAAATAATTGGAATTGTATTAAATACAGACGATGAGACGGTGGGACTATTTGATTATCTTAAACGGAAATAATGATGATAAGAAAACTATCAGTCAATGACTTGGATGCCATTCAAGAAGTATTCTACAACTCATTTTCTTCTGAGGAAGCACCAATAACATATCCAGTTATAAAGAGTTTGATTGAAGAAAGTGCTTCTGACAACAACTACTGCATAGGGTATGAGTTAGATGGAAAAATTGTAAGCGCAGTTGGCTTCTCACCAGTATTCTTCAAAACTGATACTGGGATATCCGCATACATATTGGCTCCGCTAGCAACTCATCAATCTCACCAAAAGGAAGGACTTGCAACTAAGCTAATAGAGTCAGCTCAGGCGCATTTTCATGCAAATAACATAGACGCATTGCTCGTATATGGGGATCCAAAATACTACGGTAAATATGGATTTGATGCTGAATTAGGCAAGCACTTCATTCCACCTTATCCACTTGAGTATGACTTTGGATGGCAAGCCTTAATGCTTAGCGAAACTGACTTAAACGAAATAAAACTACCTTTCACATGCGTGGATGCTTTGTCTGATGCAGTACTGTGGTAGCAGCTGAAGCAATATTTTTAGCTGCTACCAACACGCACAACAATACAATAACAGATATTGCGGTAATCAGACCTTAAGTATCACGTTCACTTTCAATACCAAGTTCAGAAATGTATGCGCTTACATTTTTATAATGTTTGTTATATTATTACATTAATTAACAAATTTTTAATAAGTAGAAAGTGATGTTTTTAAGTAGTAGAGCGCACATGTTGGGTATAAAAACGAAACAAGAAACGGGTAATAAATCTTGGGTATTGGGTTCAAAGTTATCTAAAGCCAATCTGCAACAGGTTTTATGTACACTAGCGATTCTTACTCTAACAGCTTGTGGGGGCTCTAGTTCTTCATCACCTTCTACACCAACACCAACTACTCCGACGACACCTGCACCAGTTGTTCCTGCTATAACTGACTTTATGTTTATGTCTAGTGTAAACAGCAGTGTATCTGAAACCATCCGAGCTGAGATAAACGACACTACTATTTTCATTAGAACACCGAAAGTCATGGATGTAAGTAATCTAACTGCAACCTTTTCATTTTCAGGTGCCAGCGTCCTAGTCGGTGATGTAGAACAAGTATCCGGTGAGACCATAAACGATTTTACGCAAACACTTACTTATACTGTCCGTAATTCAGCGGGGACTAGTAAAAACTATACAGTTGAATTAATGCAGTTTACTGGTTTACCGGTGATTAACTTGACCACTGACAATGGTAATGACATTACTAATCGTGATGATTATACGACAGGTACCGTTGAAGTTTTTGGGAATGGCCTGGTTAGCGATTTGGATAATATGCAGATGGAAATTAGAGGGCGAGGTAATTCAACATGGGGAATGCCTAAAAAGCCGTATCAGATGAAGTTAGCATCTAAGCGCGAATTCTTGGATATGGAAAATGACAAAAAATGGTTATTTTTAGCGGAGTATGCAGATAAAACGATGCTCCGTAATCAAATAGCTTTTGAAATGGGTTATTTGAGTACATTAGATTGGACGACTGATGCTGAATTTGCAGAGGTATTTTTAAACCAAAATTACATAGGTACTTACCATATTACGCAAAAAGTAGAAGAAGGAAGTGATCGTGTCAATATAGGTGATACTGGCTTCCTACTAGAAATTGATCAGTTGGAGCGACTTGACCCAGATGATGTATATTTCCAAAGCGACATGTTTTTAATCAACATCAAAGAGCCAGAGTTAGTGGAGGGTGACAGTCAGTACCTTTATATTTCTGGTTTAGTTAATGAGTTTGAACAGGCTCTATATAGCAATCAATTTGCAGATCCTGTCAATGGTTATCAAAAGTATATTGATTTAGAGAGTTTTATTGATTGGTATTTGATTAGTGAAATTACCAAGAATGTAGATTCTAGATTTTTTTCTAGTATCTATTTTAATGTGATCCCAGGTGAAAAAATAAAGATGGGGCCTTTATGGGACTTTGATTTGGCGTTCGGTAATGTGGATTATGCAGATCCAGAGTTTCCAGAAGGCTTTTGGATTAAGCAAAACCCATGGTACGAACGCTTATTTCAGGATCCTAATTTCGTTCGTCAAGTTCAAGAACGCTTTACTTACTTCAATAATAACCGAGCGTTTTTGTTAGCTAAAGTAGACGAATATGCAGAAAAGTTACAATACGCCCAAGCTGAAAATGACGCTAAGTGGCAGACCATTGGTGTTTATGTCTGGCCTAATCCAGTTGTGTTAGACACGTATGATGAAGAAGTCGCTAGGTTAAAATCATGGTTTAACACTCGAATGGATTGGCTCGATAATGCGTTGAATCAACTCTAAAAATATTGATATCTACACGGATATTTAGCTCGTACTGTGGAGATTTTTCAGTATTTTTAGGCTTTTTTCTGATATGTCACATATAAGTAGTTAGAATTAAATAAATCACCTAAATCTGGCCAACATGAACCCAAACCCAACACAAGAACAGCTTTGGTTTTTACCCCTTGGGGGGACTGGCGAGATCGGTATGAACCTAAATCTCTATGGTCATGCTGGTGAATGGTTAATGGTCGACTGTGGCTTGACCTTTAATGCACCCATTAATCCTGCTTTTGATAAAGATGAACGAGTTACTCGACACCCTTTAGTGAGTGCCGATCCGACGTTTATTGAAGATCGAAAAGATGCGTTACAAGGCATCATAATTACTCATGCCCATGAAGATCATGTTGGGGCCATTCCTTATCTTTGGCAGCGCTTTAAAAAGCCTATTTATACGACTGCGTTTACAGCCGAAGTTCTCAAACGAAAACTATCCGAAACTGATTTTGCAGAAGAAGTACCTATTGTGATTGTCGATCATAAGGCACGTTTTTGGATTGGTGCATTTGAATGTGAATGGTTAGGAATAACTCACTCTATTCCTGAACCTTATGGACTCGTCATTAGAACACCCGCTGGGTCGGTATTTCATACTGGTGATTGGAAAATTGATCAGCAGCCGGTGGTTGACTCAGTAATGAATGTTGACCATTTTAAACAACTTGGCAATTTAGATATTACGGCCATGGTGTGTGATTCAACAAACGCGTTGAAATCAGGTTTCAGTATTTCTGAAAGTCAGTGTGAAATAGGCTTGTATCACTATGTAAATAGTGCACCGAAACGCGTTGTTGTAAGCTGTTTTGGTTCTAATATTGCTCGTTTAATTACTTTAGCAAGAATAGCCGCTCGGACTGGGCGTTATATGGCACTATACGGCCGTTCTTTAAAAAACATGTTAGCAGTGGCTCGTCGAACAGGATATTGGCCTGATGATTGTCAAGTCATCGACCATAGACATACAGGATACCTTCCGAAACATGAGGTACTCGCCGTGGCTACAGGCTCTCAAGGTGAGCCAAAGGCTGCACTTGCCAGAATGGCAAAACAAAATCACCCGCAGGTCGATTTAGATGCGGGTGATAGGGTCATTTTTAGTACAATCGTGATTCCAGGTAATGAAGAGGCCGTAAACAATTTAGTGTTACGTTTGGAAGCGATGCATGTGGAGGTTATTCAAGCGCAAGATAGTGCATTACCTATCCATGCATCAGGTCACCCTAATGAAGAAGAATTAAAGCTCATGTATCATTGGGTTCAACCTAAAATTGCGATCCCCACGCACGGCGAGCAAGAACATTTGGAGCGGCACGCACAAATCGCAAAAGAAATGAAAATTCATTCTCAGTTACTTGGAAGAAACGGTGATCTCTATCAAATAGCTCCTCAAACTATGGTCAAGCGCGGTTTTGTCGATGCAAAACGAATAGCTATTAAGCAGCCTAGACCACAGGAAAGAAGGGATACTCGTAAGACAGATAAGCGTAAAGGGAATAAGGACCGTGACCATAGTAAACTTAATGATCAGCAGATGAATAGCTGGTAAAGCTCAGTTCAGTTTTAGTTTCTCATGTTTGGCAAAGCAGTCGTTTTGTCGCTGCAATGTAAAATCGTACTGGGGCGAAGATACATTAATAAATTATAAGTAATCAGCTGAACATCAGCGCAAATACGTTGTTGATGCAGCGGTAAATTATAAGAAACGTAGTTGAACACCCAAACCAATGCGTTGTTGATGTCGATTATAGTCAATCATAGAATCTCCATAACCATTAAAGTATTGGAGCATTAAGTTATAGCGTTGTGCGAATGGGTAAGTTAAGTTTAGCTCAAGACTGCCACGGTTATCAGACATGTTTAAGTTGTTTCTCAAGCGGCTCAATAGTTTAAAATCGTGGCCTAGCCGAACAGCTATACCGAATTCGAGACGACCGACATAGTCTAAAATGTCTGGGTTGTCATCCCCAAAGGGATCATTGTCATCAATCTTCTCATCTTCTGCTAAGCGGTACCACGTCCTGAGATAGTACGCAGCATTTTTACTGCTAAAGAAGGTGGTTAAGGTTAGCCTATTCCAACTACGTGAAAAAATGCCTGTTTGGCCGTTCGACTGATGATTAATACCAAGTGCTATCGAATTGAAGCGCATATCAAATGCACTCAAGTCAGTTTGCCATTGATAAAAGACCTCTGGCTCATAGTTAGTTTCGCGAAAGGGCTTGGATAATTCATCGTTGTACACTTGCCAAAAGGACATCAAAGTAAATCCAAAGAATAAACCACTATCTTTTTTATCAGTGACCCATATGGGCATTTTTAAGCTGATTTGATATTTGGCTTCAAAGTTATCAATTTTTTTATTGTTTGCCGTGGGCAAAGAAATATCGTTTGGATTTGTGACGTAGCTAAGCGGTAATAGATAATTTTGGCGATATTGAGAAATGGCAAAAGGGTTGTCTAATAAACGTTTTTCTCTGAGTTCTCTTTCATCAAAAATAGAAGGTGCTTTGGGGTTATCTAATATATCTTCGTAGGTTTCGACGAGTGTTTCTGTTATAGAAGAAAGCGGCTTTTTCGGCTCTTCTTGAATACTATCTGATTCAGGTTCTTCTTGAATACTTCGTTTATCGGTATCCTGAATTTTATGTCCATGTTGAACAACTGTTACCGTCGAACTTGATAGGGACTTTTCTGTAGTTTCTGCTGGGTTTGCATGTGCAAAAGAAGTAGAGCTTAGAGTAAGCACTGTGAATAACAGCACGTTTTTTAAAGAATAAAGAGACATAGATTAACCACTTTTCCATGTGAATATGATTAGGATAGCAGATTACTGGTTCGCTGGAGATTTAATAATTAAAAATAATACCACATAGCGACAACCCCAAATCCATTAGAGATAGAGTGTGCAACACAGTGGTTGGTAGTCAGACATGATAAAAAATATAATAAAAAACGAGATAGTACCTCTACATATCTCGTTTCTTATTCGTTGAGGCTACATTTAATTTATGTCAAAGAACTAAAATAATGCTTAGTCATTTTCGATATATTCAGTTAAAGCCCACTCAAAAATTCAGTAAGGCTATCAATCGAAAGCATACTCTTCTCTCCAGTACGGCGATTTTTATATTCAACTTCGTTGTTATCGAGGTTACGCTCACCGATAACTATAGCGTGAGGGACGCCTACTAATTCCATATCATTGAACATTACGCCTGGACGCTCTTTGCGGTCATCAAATAACACTTCTATACCTTGAGCAAGGAGATCGTCATACAATTTCTCAGCGACTTCTTTGATGCGATGAGACTTGTGCATGTTCATTGGAATAATGGCAACTTTGAACGGGGCAATCGCATCTGGCCATTTGATCCCATACTTGTCATGGTTCTGCTCAATAGCCGCTGCCATGATGCGCGACACACCGATACCGTAACAGCCCATCGTTAATGTTTCGTGTTTACCTGTCTCAGATAACACACCACAGTTCATTGCTTTTGAATATTTGTCGCCTAATTGGAAAATATGCCCGACTTCAATACCACGTTTGATTTCTAATGTACCTTGACCATCGGGTGATACGTCACCAGCTTCTACATTGCGTAAATCAAAATCTGTAAATTCTGTGACATCACGAGACCAGTTCGCGCCACTAAGATGTACATCATTTACGTTGGCCCCACAGACAAAGTTGGGAATTGTCGCTGCAGAACGGTCTGCTATTACAGGAATATCTAATCCTACTGGACCAATAGAGCCAAAATTACAACCCAGCTGTGCTTCTACTACTTTCTCATCAGCCATAGTAAAAGGAACACCAACTAGAGGATGTTTTTCAGCTTTGATTTCATTTAAGGTATGATCACCGCGAAGCACTAGTGCTACTAGTGGTGTGCTACCATCTTCGTTTGGTACGCCGTTAACGATTAATGTTTTGACCGTTTTCTCAACTGGGATATTGAGAAAAGCAGACACTTCAGCAATGGTTTTTTGTTCTGGTGTAGCGATTTTAGTTAATTCTAACTCTGCCTCAGCCGGCTGTGCAATCGCAAGTGCTTCAGCCATCTCTACATTAGCCGCATAGTCAGACGCATTGGAAAAAGCGATATCATCTTCACCTGAATCGGCTAACACATGAAATTCATGTGAAGCGGAACCCCCAATAGACCCCGTGTCAGCAATAACCGGTCTGAAATCTAAACCAATACGCTCGAAGATACGGCAGTAAGCTTGATACATTTTGTCATACGTCGTTTGTAAGCATTCCTCACTCAAGTGGAAAGAGTAAGCATCTTTCATGGTAAATTCACGGCCACGCATTATGCCAAAGCGCGGACGAACTTCATCACGGAATTTAGTTTGGATTTGGTAGACATTCAAAGGTAACTGTTTATAGCTAGATACTTCGTTACGAACGAGAGCGGTAACGACTTCTTCATGCGTTGGACCTAGCACAAAATCACGGTTATGGCGGTCCTTGATACGCAGAAGTTCTGGGCCATATTCTTCCCAACGTCCTGATTCTTCCCATAAGTCTGCAGGTTGAACAACTGGCATTAGTATTTCAATCGCGCCAGCCCGGTTCATCTCTTCACGCACAATGTTTGCTACTTTATTTAAAACACGCAGACCAGTCGGTAAGTAATTATACAAGCCTGATGCCACTTTACGGATCATACCTGAGCGCAACATCAATTGATGCGAAATGACTTCTGCATCGGCAGGCGTTTCTTTTTGAGTGGATAATAAGTATTGAGACGTACGCATATTTTAGCTAAACCTTATCTGATAAAGGAGAATTATTTGCGATGCATTTTAGCATAAGTCGCAGGATGAAAAAGCAGAAAATAGTCTATTGGAAAGTGCTAGTCGGTAATGTCTAAGACCTCAGCAATATTACCTCTAACTTGAAAATGTACGTCTTTATCATATAGAGCAATATGGTATTTTTTGTTGGGATGATTCTCTATAAAACTTGCATTGGTATGAAAAGCGGGTCGGGGATCTTGACTGAGTACTGTTTTTATAATCTTTAGCAAGTCTGGATAGAGCTTTTGGGAAGCTTTGATATATGCCTGTGCAGTTCTAGAAAAGTGAACTTGTAACACTTCCTTGGGTGCCTCTGGAGCAAATGCACTGTTAGCTTGAGGACAGCTATCTGCATAAGGGATATACGGCTTTACATCAATAATAGGTGAACCATGCAGCATATCAACCCCATATACGGTAAGTGATGTCTGCTGGGACTGCCTTGCTAGCTCACCACGTTTAACGAGCGTCACCCCAATATTGTTGGGACGAAAAGAACTTCGCGTCGCAAATACACCTAACTTAGCATTACCGCCAAGACGAGGAGGGCGAACTAGGGGACTAAAACGTTGAGTCGCTGCCGCGTTGGCATGAAATAAGAAATAAATCCATAAGTGACTATGTGCTTCAATTCCACGAAAGGCATTTAGATCATCAAATGGCGGGTTAAAAATTATTTTTCCTGGGATCTGGCTCAAAGCGATCCCTTGTCTAGGGATCCCAAACTTTTCCGTAAACGGCGTTTGCATATGACCTAGGGGCTCAATCTGATAAGTCATAAGCGTTTTGTAGGTGCTTTTCGAAAAATGCTATACCTAAGCTGTTCGCACGGGTGATGTTATCTTCAGGGATATTATGCTCGCTAGTCATGTTATCAAGCACTTGAGATAAGCTTGCTTCACGTAATATATGTAAAATTGGAAACGGTGCACGATTTGTGTAATGACTTGGAGCATCAATAGCTTCCCCATCGAATAAATACTCAGGATGAAAGGACGCGATTTGATAGGTACCGGTAAGTTTCTTATCTTCCAAATATACATTTGCAGCATCAAGCAAGTCTAAATATTCATAAAAAGATAAACGTTTGGTATCAATAATACATAAGGTGGTTTCAATTTCTGAATGAGCATTCAAAATATCAATTTCATTAATGAATCGAGCAATGATTTCTTGCGATGCAGTAGAAGCAATCGTTGAATAACGAATGGCATCTTGGTGAAAAGGTTTTTGCGCAAATGGACAAAAATTTTTACCAATTACAATTTCTGTTAACCAATGTTTGACAGCAATCTCAGCTTTGCTTTGCATAGTATTCTCTAGGGTGATGCAGTGACAAACTTGTACAAGAATTTGTCACTGCGATATGAGGTGTCAGTTAGAAGTGTTACTGGTCACTATACTTGACGTAAGCTTCTAAGGTATTTTCTATTAAACTAGCAACGGTCATTGGGCCAACACCGCCAGGAACAGGTGTAATCCAACCGGCTTTTTCAGCAGCTTTAGCAAACTCTACGTCACCCACTAAAGAACCGTCTTCTAAACGATTAATACCGACATCAATCACGATAGCTTTGTCTTTGATCCAGTCACCAGGAATGAAATTTGGTTTACCAACCGCAACGACTAATAAGTCTGCACGTTGCACGTGCGCTTTTAAATCTTGAGTAAATTTATGACACGTAGTGACGGTGCAACCCGCTAATAGTAACTCAAGACCCATCGGACGACCCACGATATTTGAAGCACCGACAATAACTGCATCCAAACCTTTAATATTGCGTTTGGTAGACTCAATCATAGTCATGATACCTTTGGGCGTACAAGGGCGTAAAGCTGGAATACGTTGGGCTAAACGGCCTATGTTATATGGATGAAAGCCATCAACATCTTTATGTGGATGAATGCGCTCTAGAATTAGCTCTGCATTTAAACCTGCAGGTAGAGGTAACTGTACTAAGATCCCATCGATTTCAGGATCTTCATTCAATGTATCTACTAAGGCAAGAAGTTCATCTTGTTCAGTCGTTGCCGGTAGGTCATAGCTTTTTGATACAAAACCGACTTCATCGCACGCTTTACGTTTATTGTTTACATAGACTTGGGACGCGGGGTCCATACCGACTAACACGACAGCTAGACCAGGTGGACGTTTGTTAGCGGCGGTTGCTTGAGCAACATAAGTGGCGACATCCTGTCGTACAAGTTTGGAAATGACTTTGCCGTCGATGAGATGCGCTTGCATGGATTGATACCCTTCTTTATTACAGTTGGTGATATTGTTTCACATAGTAGCCATTTTGCCAAAGTATGAGCTATGATTATGTGAAATAAATCCTAAAGCTGTTCAATATCTAATCAGGATTAGATTTATTTTGTTAAATAAGCTAATTTAAGTCAAAAAGCGATTGACCAAGTGAGTTCTACTCGGTAATATTCGCGCTCCTTGTCGGTGAGTGGCGCAGCTTGGTAGCGCACTTGGTTTGGGTCCAAGGGGTCGTAGGTTCAAATCCTATCTCACCGACCATTATTCCCAGTTTTATTGTACTTTAACAATAATTTCGATATGCCCACTGCGAGGGCGTAGCTCAGCTGGATAGAGCATCCGCCTTCTAAGCGGACGGTCGCAGGTTCGAATCCTGCCGTCCTCGCCATTCGAAACATCCTTTGTCAAAAACCATCTTATAAAACCAATATATCTATATTTAAAGCAGGGTGAGAACCGTAGGTTTGACTATTTTGCTTGGAGCAAAATAGAATTGCGCGGATGCGCACTGCGAAGCAGCGAGGGCAGGAGCCCGAGATAATCCTGCCGTCCTCGCCATTCGAAACATCCTTTGTCAAAAACCATCTTATAAAACCAATATATCTATATTTAAAGCAGGGTGAGAACCGTAGGTTTGACTATTTTGCAAACTATATAGGGATGCGTACCGTGATTTTTGTACCATTGTATGATTCTATATGAAAGGTAGCGCCGAGAGTTTTTACTCGGTTAGCCATACCGGAAAGTCCAAATCCTTGTTTTTGTGTATCTTTATTAAAGCCAATTCCATCGTCCATAATATATAAAACAATTTCATCGCTTAACACGGTTAAATTGACAATAAAGTTATCAGCTTTTGAGTATTTTATTGCATTGCTTACTGCTTCTTGTACTAGTCTAAATAATACAATGGAAATGTTCTCATCTAGCAATGCTGCACAGGTTTGTTTTGATTTTTTATCAGTGATGACAGAGTCATTGAACGACATTCCAATACCATCAACTATACACATATATTCAATATTTCGTAATTTAAGCTTTTCTGCAAAATAGTCACTTCTCAAGGTGTTCACCAAGCCGTTTTCTCTTAATATTTTAGGATGTAGCCAGTGCACAATTTCATCTATTGAGTAACTTATATGATTAATAAAGTTTCCTACTTTTGTGAATTGTGTTTGTTCAGCGGTTAAGTGGTTCTGTTCAAGCTGAGCCAGTTGGTGATGTAATTTTTGCAGATTACTACCTACTTGATACTGTAATTTATCGGTGAGGCGTTGGCTTTGAGCCGTATCACTCGATAATAATTGCTGATTGAGTGTTTTGATATTCTCAGTGACTAGTTTGAGTTCAGTATTCGAGTTTGCCATTTCAATCTGGCTATCTTGAATTGTCTTCCTGACTTTATCCAGTTCATAAATAAGAGGATTTATAAATAATGTCACTAGGTTAAAAGCTAGTAAAAACCACATCATTTGTGCAAAAGTAAAGTCAGCATGCTCGATGAGGCTATTATTCCATGTTGAATAACTTATTAGGTGCCAGTTATTCCATTCAGCAAGACTTATGTTCCCTTGTTTGAAAGCTATAATCACAGGAAATATCAAAACAACTAAATTGATAGTGAGCACAAAAGTAGATAAACCCCACCACCGAAATTTGTAGCAAAACCAAAGGCTAGGTATAGCTAGGAAAGGAGCAAACAACGAAACTAAGTCTCCGCCATTAATAAGTAGTAAAAATGCGATAAGAGCAACACAGATAATGATGATTGATGAGGCATCATGGATTTTCCAATTACTATATACTTTTTTTGTGTAAAGCATCACTCCCATTAAAAAACTATTACAAGCAATAAAAAGAGCGCTAAAGTTAAACAAAGTCTGTAATAAAACATCATCTTTGCTTTGTACTAGCGAACTGAATGAATTTCCAGCTAGAATTTGTACAATGAATTGATAAACAAGGATGCATACTATAGTACTTAGTATAAGAAGATTGATATAAGTTAATTGGAAAACATTATGTTTGAATGTCATAGTTCTAACGCAAAACACGCTTACTAATAAAAAGGAAAATAAGGTACAGAACTCAACAATAATATTTAAATAAGGTGCACTTAAGCCAATATGCAGATACCCAAAACACAAGGTACTGGGCAAGACCCTAAGACATAAAATGTTTTTCGCTAGTAAAGCACTGAAAAGTAATATAAAAGATACAGTTGCTGGATAGTGTAAATTATCAATATTAAATATGATTTGGTCAAAGCAAATACTAATTGCAAGGACAAATACTTGCCATACCCATAAAGTGAGTAAGCTGACCTTAGAGAATTGTTCCACATCGGAGGAATTCAAACTTGGTCTATGCTGCGGCTTAAATAGGTAACCGAACATATAATTCTGCCCCATTATTGTTATTTTCTAATGACATAGAACCACCCAAGGCTATTACATTATTAGCAATACTCCTTAACCCTAAGCCATATTTCTCTTTCAATGTAGCATTCGGGTAGCCAATTCCATCATCGCTAAAATACAATTTAATGTACGAATTTTGTATTGAGATAGTTAATTTACATTTACTACAACAACTGTGTTTAAGGACATTATCTACACATTCTTGAGTTGTCCTGAAAAGCGCTATTTTAACTGCATCGTTAAGAATATTAACGTCATTGGGGATCGCCGTTATATATTCGATATTTTTTTCTTGCAATTGGACTGAGAAAAAATATCCCGCTAGCGTATCTTGAAGGCCTTGCTCATCAATAATTCTTGGCCTTAACCAATGCATAAGCTGGTAGGCATTATCGTATATGTTCTCGGTTATATCCTGCATACTGCGAAGATGTTTTAAGTCTTCTTTTTGGAATTTATGTTGTTTATCAAGCAAAGAAATTGCGATGCGCAATGCTGTAATATTTTGGCCTATCTCATCATGGATTTCTTGAGATAACTGTTTTTTTTCTTGTTCTTGGGTCGTAACAATATCGGTTGCTAGTTGTTGCATCTGGTTTTTAAGTACGGATAAGTCTTGGTAAGTATTTGCCAATTGTGCTCTTTGCTCCTCGAGGGATTTTCTAGAACGCTTATCTTCTATTTGTAATCCAGCGGTAACTAAACCAATCAAGAAATATGTGACTATGAAGGGTTGAAATCCTACTAAGGTATCTGGTTCTGCATTTGATAACAGTGCCAGTAAAACAATATTTATCCAAATAGCACAGAAAACACTGCCTAACCAAGTGAATTTGTAGCCAAACCAAATAATAGGTAATAAAAGTAGAAGTTTCATAATTTCTTGAGTGACAGGATGTAGATGAAACATGGTAATCATCGCTATGGTCACCAACAACACGTATTCTAGTATGACGCCTTTGGTTAGATTTGGAATTTTCACTTGTTTATCGTTAAACCAGCGGACTAACAAATACACACAAACTCCCATTAATACACCTGGGTAAGCTGCTATATTGTGCTGTAAGAAGATTGAAAACTCTTCTGCAGGTGGAACTTTATCGTAGACAGATGTGTTAGATATAAAGTAAAAACCAATGTTTGTTAATCTAACTAACATCCCCAAAAACACCAGGATAATAATCGACTTTAATGTAAATATATGTTTGTTTATATAATATTTTCGGGCATAAAATATGATAGGGAGTGTGTGCAGAATCATACAAAAGGTTAATATAAAGTGTTTGAGGTACTCATAATAAATTGAGCCTTCGTAACGTAGCGATAGACCGCTACCGATACATATTCCCAGAACAGCTATTGGCCAGTATCTGTAGGGTAAAAACATAAAAATGATGAACTGAAATCCCAAGGGGAAATACCAAATCACGAAGCCCGGTATAACGGTATAATTAAACGATAATGTGAAAAATAAAAATTGAGCAATACAGATAAAAAAGAATACAAGGATATTCGCTAAAAACTGCTTACTGATGGGAGCGTCATTAGAAAAAAAGTGCGACCAAAAGTCATTGCGGGTTAAGGTTGGTTCAGCCATAGCTTATAATTCATCTTGTTCAATCAACCCATACTTTAAAGCAAATTTAGTCAATTGGAACTGATTAGAGAATGCAAACTTGTTTAAAATATTACGTCTGTGAACGTGGACCGTTTTAGAGGCTATACTCAACTCTTGAGCAATTTTTTTGGCTTCTTGACCAAGCGCTAAATATTTGAAGACTTCTTTTTCGCGGGAAGTTAAAGCTAAATATTCGTCGTATTCATCACTAGTTGTAGTATGTTTTTGAATACTAGGACTAAAATACTCACCGCCAAGACTAATAATGTTGAGTGCTTTGACCAGTGTTTCAGAGGCATCTCGTTTTGAAATGAAACCATTGATTTTATGAGATTTTGCAGTTAAGACATAATGCGGATTTTCATACATGCTTAAAATAATCACCATTAGATGTGAATTTTGTTCCTTAACATGACATGCGTACTGCAAACCATTTTCCCCACCTAAGGAAATATCACATACTAATATGTCTATGTTCGCATAATTGGTTTCTTGCTTGGCTTCTTCGGCACTATTGTATGACCCAACAACTTGAAAGCTATCTTCGCTTTCAATTAATTGTTCAAAACCTTCTCGAACCAAGTCATGGTCATCAATCAAAACAATACGTTTTGCCATAGTGCCTCCAAATAAAAATTCATTGTAAGGTTATTTCTTTTTTTTTCACTATATATCGTCTAAGAAAATTTCTTAGATAAACCATGAGGCTAGTTCAGAAGAATAGTTTTTTAGGCCTTAATAATAGTTGGATTAGCAAACCTGTGTTTTTTTCACCAGTCTAATAAGTATCTTAAATTACAGGTAATGTTATGAGCTTATTTCGCAAAGAAGCAGTCCTTGGTTCCACTAGTAACCTAGCCCCTATAATTATATTCAATAGTAAACAATTTATGCATTTGTTTATCGCTACGATTATTATATTTATTTTGTTAGTTGGTTTTATTTTCAATCAAAGTTATGCCCAAAAACTTGCATTAAATGGCCGTTTGTCAGCTTTGGAAGTTGATAGTGTTTTTTACGCGGATACGTCAGGTTATATAGGGGAAATTTATTATGCTATTGGAGATAAAGTCACAAAAGGGGATACGATACTTACTTATATTCCACAGCAAGCTTTCAGTAATGCGACGTTTAATAGTATTGAGATTGAGCACAACGAGCAACAAATAAGGTCGCTTAAAAACCTTGAAGCGCGATTAGAAATTCAGATGACTACACAGTCTCAAAGTGTAGCTGAACAAACTCTAATAATTGATAAACAACTTGAGACGCTTACCGAGCAAATTCAGCACTACGGAGAGCAAGTAACGCAGTTACAAGAATTTCATAGAGATATTACTGATTTAGTTGATCGTCAGGTTTTACCCAAAACACACACTTTAGATAGTGCGCAACAAATATTACACATGAATCAGCTAATGTCTGATAAGCAAGTACAAATAGACACTTTAGCACTACAAAAAGCGCAGTTAGCCGCAAATCATGCACTGTACCTAACCCGAACTGAAGGTACTCTTGAGCAATATAAACATGATAAGTCACGTTTAGAAAAAACTATTTTAAGTATTCAAAAACAACAGCTTATTTCGGTCAAGGCAACTCGTAATGGTCATATAACAGCACTTCCTAAACGGGCATCTGAACATTTTACACCACAGACAACACTATCTGTAATTAAACCACTCGAACAAAATATCTTTGTCGATTTGTATTTGCCGCATAGTCAAAAAGGCAAGGTTAAACTTGGCACTCTGGTGAATCTAGAATTGTCGAGTTTCACTCCCAATGAGTTTGGTTTTATCCGAGGAAAAGTGGTTGATCTGCATCAAACCAGTCAAGAACAAGCTAATGGATTAAATTTCGATACTGTTGTTGTCAGTCTCCCTCGTGAATTACCAGAGGCATTTAGCCAAGAAATATTACAAACGGGCATGCTAGTTAAAGGCAATGTGTTACTTAAAAATCAACCTATCTGGCGCTGGTGTTTTAGTTTTGTAAGCGAGCTTTTGGGTAACAATATTTAGGAGGAGATATGTCGTCAATTAGCTTTCAATATCTTAACTTTTCTTTTCGTCGCAGTGTGCCGTTACTTCTCCAGACAGAAATGGCAGAATGTGGGCCAATTTGTGTTGCTATGTTGGCTGGATATTTTGGTAAACATGTCGATTTGGCTGCGTTAAGGTTGACTTGTCAGCGTTTAGGTTTTTCTCCTCAAGGTACTAATTTATCTGAATTAATGACACTGGCGAATGAATTACAACTAAATGGCACAGCTTTAAAAGGTGAGGTAGATGAACTGCTTGAAATGCGTTTGCCTTGTATTTTGCATTGGAAACTTCAGCACTTTGTGGTTTTGACCAAAATTACTCGCAGAAAAGGTCAGTACCAATATCATATCAATGACCCAGAGGTCGGAGCCGTTGTGGTAAATGCTAAAGAGTTTAGTAGTGCATTTACAGGTATTGTTCTATCGTTAACAAAACATGATGCGTTTCGCAAAGCCTCCCCCTCGAATAAAATAAGTTTCCAAGGTTTATTTGGTGAATGCTTAGGTATAAAAAAGCAATTTGCCATCATTTTAACGCTCTCATTTCTTCTTCAAATGCTCAGTTTAGCAATACCTGTTTATACCCAAGTTATATTTGATGAGGTGTTCGCATTAAATGCGAGTGATTTGCTAAATAGTCTGGCGGTTGGCTTTACTGGTCTTGTAGTTTTTCAAGTCGCTATTGGTGCATTGCGGGGTTGGTCTTTAATTAAGTTACAAGGTATTTTGGGTATTCAGCTTGCACATAATGTGTTTACACATTTGTTAAAATTACCTTATCAATTTTTTAGTAAACGTCATATTGGTGATATTCAATCTCGATTTGGTTCCATTCAAAGTATTCAAGAAAGAATGACAAATGGACTGTTGGCTACTTTCATCGATGGTGTAATGGCATTTTTTCTTGTCATATTAATGTTTTTGTATGCTTGGCAGTTAGCGCTGTGTGTAGTTATAGCAGTATTGATTTATAGCGTAATTAAGTGGGTTTGCTTTTATAAAGTGCAACAAGAACAGCTGGTATTAATCAAGCATGACGCCAGTTTACAAACTCATTTTTTAGAGACTTTGCGACATATCAAAACATTTACTCTCTTTAATTTACAAAAGCGCAGAGAACAAACTTGGTTAGTACAACAATCACATGTTGCAAATAGCGGGATTAAAGTAGCCTTGTGGGACTTGGTCCTCAATCATCTACAGCAAATAATATTTGGTCTAGTGAATATAGGCGTACTTTATCTTGGCGCTCAGCTTGTATTACAGCAAGGTTTGTCAATGGGGATGTTGATTGCTTTTATGGCGTATAAAAATCAATGTACGCAAAGGTTGACTGGTTTAGTCGATCAGCTTTTTCAATTCAAATTATTACATCTGCATATGGACCGCGTCGCAGATATTGCATTGGCTGAGATTGATAACTCAATAGAAACTAAAGGGGGGCATGAGTTTGCTGGTAGAGGCCAGTGTATTGAGCACCATCAACTAGAGTTGATTGATGTAAGTTTTGCGTATGCTGGTCATCCTCCTGTATTACAAAATATCAACTTGGTCATTGATATAGGTGATTCAATAGTGATCACGGGAGCATCAGGGTCTGGCAAGACGACGTTGCTTCATATTATGTTAGGTTTGCTCAAGCCCACTTCGGGTGAAGTTAGATACAATGGTCAAAATATTTATAAAGCCGGTCTGAGGCATTATCGGCACAATATAGCTGCGGTTCTACAAGGGGAACATTTACTCAATGGGAACGTATTGGAAAATATTACTATGTTTGCGGAACAACCATCTTTAGTTAAGTGTAGTAGGGTACTAGAGCAAGCTGATATGCTCCAAGTAATACAGAGTCTTCCATTAGGTTTTTATACACTGGTAGGGGAGTTAGGGAATATATTTTCTGGAGGTCAAATTCAACGTTTGTTGCTGGCGCGTGCTTTATATACTGAACCAAAGATTTTATTCCTTGATGAGGCAACCAGTCATCTAGATAGTCGCACTGAGAAACAAATCAGTACTGTGATTGCGAACCTGGCATTGACTAGGATTTGCATTGCTCACCGAAGCGAGACGATTGCTCAATTTACTACGAAATTATGCCTGAAAGATGGTAATTTAAGCTACATGAGTTAAAATTAGGCAGTCGGCATAAAAATATCAAAGATATTGCAATTATGCCTTGACACTTTGGGCGCTAACTTTTACTATGCGCTCCGCTTTGAACGGCAGTGAAAATACAGTGGTGGGCGTAGCTCAGTTGGTAGAGCCCCGGATTGTGATTCCGGTTGTCGTGGGTTCAAATCCCATCGTCCACCCCATTTTTCATATGCAAACGCTGTATACAAAGTGTCGAAGAAATTCTTCTAAAGATGCGGGAGTGGTGGAATTGGTAGACACGCTGGATTTAGGTTCCAGTGCTTCACGGCGTGAGAGTTCAAGTCTCTCCTTCCGCACCAATATAAGATCGGTGAGTGGCGCAGCTTGGTAGCGCACTTGGTTTGGGTCCAAGGGGTCGTAGGTTCAAATCCTATCTCACCGACCATCTTATTCTGCATTATTCCAAAACCTTTACGTTCCTCATACTACAAAACTAAAAATCTAATACATGTTATAAAAGCTGTTATTAGTGAATATGTTTATATTTTTTTTCAGTTCTCGCCTAAAGTTGACTCAGGTGCCCCCTAAGGTTGCAGTTACAAATTCCTTAATTTGAACACTGTACTATTTAACAAGCAAACTGTATAATGCGCCGTCTTTTATTATGGTTCAGAATCTTTAGATTCTATTAAAGCCGCATTAAACGCGCAAAAAAGCGCACAGTTGAGGTAGAATAATGCAAGTTTCAGTCGAGACGACTCAAGGTTTAGAACGCCGCGTAACCGTTACTGTTCCAGCAGCAAATGTTGATGATGCAGTGAAAGCACGTTTACAACAATTAGCAAAAACACAGCGTATTAACGGTTTCCGTCCTGGTAAAGTACCAGTGAAAGTATTACAGAAACGTTTCGGTGCATCAGTTCGTCAAGAAGTTGCTGGTGACATTATGCAACGTCATTTCTACGAAGCCATTATTCAAGAAAAAGTTACACCAGCTGGTATGCCAACTTTTGATTTAACTAAAGATGTTGCTGGTGAAGACCTAGAGTTCGTAGCTACATTTGAAGTATACCCAGAAGTTGAGTTAAACGCGCTTGATAACATTGCAGTTGAGAAACCAGTTGTAGAAATCAAAGACAAAGACCTGAAAGAAATGATGGTAACTTTGCAAAAACAGCATGCTGACTGGAAAGAAGGTAAGCGTAAAGCGAAGAAAGACGATCGCGTAACAATCGATTTTGTTGGCACGATTGACGGTGAAGAGTTTGAAGGTGGTAAAGCTGAAGACTTTCCTCTAGAGATGGGTAAAGACCGTATGATTCCTGGTTTTGAAGACAACATAGTTGGCCTCAAGCCAGGTGAAGAATGTGTTGCAGATGTGACTTTTCCAGAAGATTACCATGCAGAAAACCTAAAAGGTAAAGCAGCACAGTTCGCTATCACAGTGAAAAAAGTAGAAAGTTTAAACTTACCTAAAGTAGACGAAGAATTTGCGAAGCTGTTCGGTGTCGAAGAAGGTGGCGTTGAAGCATTAGAAGCTGAAGTACAAAAGAACATGCAGCGCGAGCTTGATCAAACTGTAAAAGCTAAAGTAAAAGAAAATGTTATTGAAGCTCTATTAGAGGCTCATGAAGTTGAGATTCCAAAAGCCTTAATTGACCAAGAAGTGAATGCTTTACGCGAACAAGCGAAACAACGTTTTGCTCAACAAGCACAAGGTCAAACAGCTAACTTACCTGAGTTACCTGCTGAGTTATTCACTGAAAACGCACANCGTCGCGTTTCAATTGGTCTAATTTTGGGTGAAGTGATTAAAGTTAATGACTTGAAAGCCGATGAAGGCAAGGTTAACGCATTAATCGAAACAACGGCTTCAGCTTACGAAGATCCTCAAGAAGTAATCGAGTATTACCAGTCTAATCAAGAGCTAATGAGCCAGATGCAGAATGTTGCATTAGAAGAACAAGCTATTGAGTGGGTATTAGAACAAGCTAAAGTGAAAGAAGTGAAAACTAAGTTTGACGAGATCATGAACAAACAAGCATAATTTTATTATGAACGTTTGACTTTTATGGTCATACCCTGATTAAATGCCCAGTATTGCTGGGCTTTTTTTTATCTAAAAGGAAATTTACATTGAACACATTTGACGATGTCCAAAACGCGTTAGTTCCAATGGTTATAGAGCAAACTGCAAAAGGTGAGCGCTCTTTCGACATTTATTCTCGTCTCCTTAAAGAAAACGTTATCTTCTTGGTGGGTCAAGTTGAAGATCATATGGCTAACTTAATTGTGGCCCAAATGCTTTTCTTGGAAGCAGAAAACCCAGAAAAAGATATCTTTTTATATATTAATTCCCCAGGTGGTTCTGTCACTGCGGGTATGGCAATTTACGATACCATGCAGTTTATAAAACCTGATGTTAGCACTGTATGTATTGGACAAGCAGCTAGTATGGGCGCTTTTTTATTATCTGGTGGAGCGAAAGGTAAACGTTACTGTCTACCTAACTCTCGTGTGATGATTCATCAGCCATTAGGTGGCTTCCAAGGTCAAGCATCGGACTTTGAAATACATGCGCAAGAAATTTTGTCTATCAAAGAAAAGTTAAACCGTTTGATGGCTGAGCATACTGGCAAAGATTATGAAGATTTAAAACGTGATACTGATAGAGATAACTTCCTAAGTGCACAAGAATCACTTGATTATGGTTTAATTGACCATATTATGAGAACAAGAACAGATGTAAATTAGGCTTTTTACTCAGTTTATTCTAAAGTTAATGAATAGGATGAGATTATTGAGACTAAATTTACAAAAAATAATAGCTTGCGAGGCGATTAAATGACTGATAAACAAAGCAGTGATGGCGATAATAAACTTTTGTACTGCTCTTTCTGTGGAAAGAGTCAGCACGAAGTACGTAAGCTCATTGCAGGCCCGTCTGTTTTTATCTGTGATGAATGTGTGGACCTGTGTAACGACATCATCCGAGAAGAGATTAAAGAAATCTCACCAAAACAGAAACAAGATTCATTACCTAAGCCACATGAAATTCACAAGCATTTAAATGATTATGTTATTGGACAAGAAAAAGCTAAAAAAGTCCTATCTGTTGCAGTATATAATCATTACAAGCGCCTTAAAAACGGTGATATGCATGATGGGGTTGAATTAGGTAAAAGTAATATTTTGTTAATTGGACCAACGGGAAGTGGTAAAACACTTCTTGCAGAATCCTTAGCACGACTTCTAGATGTGCCGTTTACAATGGCAGATGCAACAACGTTAACTGAAGCTGGTTATGTTGGTGAAGATGTAGAAAATATCATCCAGAAACTACTGCAAAAGTGTGATTATGACGTCGAAAAAGCGCAACGTGGTATTGTTTACATCGATGAGATTGATAAGATCTCTCGTAAGTCAGATAACCCATCTATTACGCGTGATGTTTCTGGTGAAGGCGTGCAACAAGCTTTACTAAAACTCATTGAAGGAACGGTTGCCTCTGTTCCTCCTCAAGGTGGTCGTAAACATCCTCAACAAGAGTTTTTACAAGTAGACACATCGAAAATTTTGTTTATCTGTGGTGGAGCATTTGCAGGCTTAGATAAAGTTATTGAACAGCGTGCGCAGACTGGTACCGGCATAGGTTTTGGCGCGAATGTTAAAACCAAAGAGCAATCAAAAGCAGTTGGTGAATTGTTCAAACAGGTTGAGCCAGAAGATTTAGTTCGTTATGGTTTGATTCCCGAATTCATCGGCCGTTTACCGGTTGTAACTTCTTTGGAAGAACTAGATGAAGCAGCTTTAATTCAAATTTTAACTGAACCTAAAAACGCAATTACAAAACAATACGGTGCACTCTTCTTACTAGAAAATGCCGAATTAGAATTCCGTCAAGATGCCCTGCAGGCAATCGCACACAAGGCGATGGAAAGGAAAACTGGTGCACGTGGTTTGCGTTCAATTGTGGAAGCTGTTTTACTCGACACCATGTACGATTTACCAATGCAAGAAAATGTGAGTAAAGTCGTGATTGATGAAACGGTTATCCAAGGCGAATCAAATCCTATTCTGATTTATGATAGCTCCGACCAAGCAGCTGGTGCTGAAACTGAATAAAAATTGCGAGAATTTAAAAAGGCCTTTGGGCCTTTTTTTTGATTATGCCAGTCATTAAAGTATAGAAATAATGCTGCTAAATTATTTCTATACTTGCTTCCTCCACCTCATCGATATATTTAATATAAGTAATGTTGAACTTTCTAGTAATATCCCCATATAAACAGTACAAGAACTAATAGAGAATCAGAATGTCATCAGAAAACGACTTAATGCAAATGCCCATTCTCGCCCTACGAGACGTCGTAGTATACCCACATATGGTGATCCCATTGTTTGTTGGACGTGAAAAGTCTATCCAATGCTTAGAAGCAGCAATGGAGAATAACAAACAAATTTTTTTGGTTGCCCAAAAAGATGCGAGTATTGATGAACCTACAACGGAAGATATTTATCAAATTGGTGCCGTTGCAACCATTTTACAGCTATTGAAACTACCAGATGGCACAGTTAAAGTTCTAGTTGAAGGCTCAATCCGTGGAAAAATTCAAACCTATACACAAAAAGACCCGTTCTTTTGTGGTGATGTAAGCACTATTCATGACACAGTATTAGGCGATGCTGAAGCTGAAGTCTTATCACGTTCTGCTATTTCTCAATTTGAAGGCTACGTAAAACTCAACAAGAAGATACCTCCTGAGGTACTGACTTCATTAACTGGTATAGAAGATGTTGCTAGATTAGCAGACACAATGGCTGCACATATGCCATTGAAGTTAGCCGAAAAACAAAAAGTCCTAGAAATGAATGGTGTTGAAGAACGTCTAGAATATTTAATGGCTTTAATGGAAGGTGAAATCGATTTATTACAGGTTGAGAAAAAAATCCGTACGCGCGTTAAGAAGCAGATGGAAAAGTCGCAACGTGAATATTATCTAAATGAACAGATGAAAGCGATTCAAAAGGAGTTAGGTGAATTAGAAGACACACCTGATGAATTCGAAGCACTGAATCAAAAAATTCTTGATGCCAAAATGCCAGACGAAGCGTTAGATAAAGCTACGGCAGAATTACAAAAACTGAAAATGATGTCACCTATGTCAGCTGAAGCGACAGTTGTCCGCAGTTATATTGAATGGTTGACGAACGTACCATGGTATAAACGCAGCCCAGTTAAGAAAGATTTGGCAAAAGCTGAAGATATTTTGAATAAAGACCATTACGGTTTGGAGAAAGTAAAAGAACGTATCCTAGAATATTTAGCGGTACAACAGCGTGTCAAAAAACTAAAAGGCCCAATTCTTTGTTTAGTGGGTCCACCTGGGGTTGGTAAAACATCCTTAGGACAGTCTGTTGCGAAAGCTACTGGCCGTAAGTACATTCGTATGGCTTTGGGCGGTGTTCGTGATGAAGCAGAGATACGTGGCCACAGAAGAACTTATATAGGCTCTTTACCAGGTAAACTAATTCAAAAAATGGCAAAGGTTGAAGTAAAAAACCCATTATTTTTATTAGATGAGATCGATAAGATGTCTTCCGATATGCGTGGTGATCCTGCTTCTGCATTATTAGAGGTTTTGGATCCAGAACAAAATTCTAGCTTCAGTGATCATTATCTAGAAGTGGATTATGACTTATCAGATGTGATGTTCGTTGCTACATCGAATAGCATGAATATCCCTGGACCGTTATTAGACCGCATGGAAGTCATTCGCCTTTCTGGTTATACCGAAGATGAAAAACTGAATATTGCTACTCAGCATTTAATTTCCAAGCAGATGGAGCGCAATGGTCTAAAAACCAATGAAGTTGTTATCGAAGAGTCAGCGATAATTGGTATTATTCGCTTCTATACACGCGAAGCCGGTGTGCGGAGTTTAGAGCGTGAAATTTCAAAAATTTGTAGAAAAGCAGTTAAGTTGATTCTATTAAAAGAACAAACTGCCCCGGTTGTTGTCAATCAAGATAACTTAGGTGAATTCTTGGGTGTACAACGTTTTGATTACAACAAGGCAGAAGAAAATAATCAGATAGGTCAGGTCAATGGGCTTGCTTGGACTGAAGTAGGCGGCGACTTATTGACTATCGAATCTACATCCGTAGTGGGTAAAGGTAAGACTACCTTCACGGGTTCCTTGGGCGATGTTATGCTAGAGTCAATCAAGACTGCCATGACAGTAGTGCGTTCACGAGCTGAAAAGTTACGCATTAATGATGATTTTCACGAGAAGCGTGACATTCACGTGCACGTTCCTGAAGGAGCCACTCCTAAGGATGGACCAAGTGCAGGTATTGGAATGTGTACAGCTTTAGTCTCTAGTTTGACTGGGAATCCAGTTAAAAGTGATGTGGCAATGACCGGTGAGATTACCTTACGTGGTGAAGTCCTAATGATTGGTGGATTAAAAGAAAAGTTATTGGCAGCGCACCGTGGTGGAATTAAAACGGTAATTATTCCCAAGGGAAATGCGCGTGACCTTGAAGAAATACCGGAAAACGTTAAATCTGATTTGGCGATTCATCCAGTACAATGGATAGATGAAGTTTTGGACTTAGCGTTAGAACATCCAGTTGCTCAATTTTCAATCCATTCTGCGTCGTAAATACGTCATTAGTTATTAATAAATCCATATAAAATGCCTGATTCAGGCATTTTATACATAAAAAAGAAAAAAAACTGGTAAATTGTTAATTTTTTTACTACTAAGGGCTTTATTATTACAAAATATATGATACCTTAGGACAAGAGATTGCTTAGAGCCCTTATTTTATAAGACTTTGCAATCCAATTGAAATGTTTATCATTTGTAAATTTTGTTAATGCATGGTTTACTGGTAATCGAACTAATAATCACAAAAATAAAAATCTAGGGGATCTTACGTGAACAAGTCTCAATTAATCGATCAAATTGCTGAAGAAGCTGAAATCAACAAAGCACAAGCAGAACGTGCTTTAAATGCATTCACTAATGCAGTGACTGGTGAACTAGCTAAAGGCGGTGACGTAGCTTTAGTAGGTTTTGGTACTTTCACTGTACGTGATCGTGCTGCGCGCACTGGCCGTAACCCACAAACTGGTGCGGAAATTCAAATTGCAGCAGCTAAAGTTCCTGCTTTTAAAGCTGGTAAAAAATTGAAAGACGCTTGTAACTAAATTTTACTTGTGTTTGTAAAAGGCGATGGTTTACCATCGCTTTTTTTGTTTTATTAATAAACTTTTTTCTGGAGTTAACACAGTCTTATGTTAGAAAGAATGAGAGAGGGGATGCAAGGTCCTTGGGCCATGGGTATTGTTGCATTAATCGTTTTAAGCTTCGTCTTCGCTGGGGTTGGCAGTTATCTAGCTGCACCTGCAGAAACGGCTGTTGCTAAAGTGAATGATGAAGAAATTGCAGAAAGAAGTTTAGAAATTGGTTATCAAAACGAAAGAGCCCGTTTAGAAAGTCAATTTGGCGAGGGTATTTCAGCATTATTTGCCAATCCTGAGTATCTAGCTAATTTCAAGCAAGGTGTATTAGAACGTATTATTGCTGATAAACTGATTGAGCAAAAAGCGATTGAATTAGGTCTTCGTGTATCTGACCAACAAGTTCGTGAAACGATACTTGCTATGCAAGAGTTTCAAGTAGGCGGGCAATTTAATAACGATCGTTATAATGCTTTGATTCGTCAAAGTGGTTTTCAAGCAGATACTTTTAGAGAGTATATTCGTTTACAGATGACCAAAGAACAGCTTTCAAGAGCACTAATGGTTTCCGATTTTGCTAGTGAAGTAGAATCAAAGCGAATATTTGCTTTGGAGAACCAAACTCGCGATGCACGTTTTGTTGAGATCCCGCAGAACTTGTTTACGGCATCCGTAACGGTTACCGAAGAACAAATCTCTCAATTCTACCAAACAAATATTGAAGCATACGATACTGAAGCAAAAACCAGTATTGCTTATGTTGAGTTAAAGGTTGCTGATATAATTGAAACTGTTGAAACGACCGACGCTGAGTTAGAAGAATATTATCAGCTTAATATTGCTAATTACCGCACTGATGAGAAACGCCGAGTTTCGCATATTCTTTTAGAGTTGGATGACACGGCAACAGTGACAGAAGTAGCAGAAAAATTAGCAGCTGGTGAAGACTTTGCTGAAATAGCGAAGCAATATTCGATTGATACTTTCTCGGGTGAAAACGGCGGTGATTTAGAATATATTTCTTTGGGTGACTTTGATCCTGAATTTGATACAGCAGCGTTTGCTTTAACGTCTGTTGGTGAAGTCACTGAAGCGGTAACGACAGAGTCTGGTATTCACTTTATTAAATTAACTGAATTAACACCTGCAGTAACTGCTTCTCTAAGTGATGTAATAGAAGACGTTAAGACTGCTGTTAAATATGAAAAAGCATCCGAAGAGTTTTTTGAATTACAAACAACCATGGCGGATTTAGCATTTGAAGTACCTGATACTTTAGAAGACGTTGCAGAGGCGGTTAATCGTCCAGTTGTAGTGACTGACTTGTTCACTAGAAACTCAGCGCCTACTCCTCTAAATACGCCTGTTGCTTTGAATAATGCTTTCTCTGAAGATTTTATTGCTGAAGATTTAAACTCAGACATTATAGAAGTTGCTGATGAGCACATCATCGTGATGCGCATAGCTCAACATGAACCACAACGTACTCAATCTCTAGATGAAGTGCGGGAGCTAGTTGAAGCCTCTTTACGCGCTGATTTAGCGAAAGAAGCTGCGTTAGCGTTCGCACAAGAAGCTGTTGATGCTGATGATACAGTAGCGACCTTAGCGACTCAGTCTTTAAATCTTAATGAATTTACTGGTTTGACTAGAACAGCTACAGATGCAAATCCTGCGGCTGTAGATGCTTTATTTACGTTAGCTCAAGCTGGTGACAAAGCCGTTGTAGATTTAAATAATGGAAATGCTGGCATTGTTGAATTAGTTGCCGTGAATGCAACTGAAGCAAGCGATGAGCAAGCACTAATTGCCTTACGTAACCGTATTGCAGGTCAGCGCGCTCAAGACGAGTATCAGTTATTTGTTAATGCTTTGAAAGAACAAGCAGAGATTGTTTACATCAACTAATCTGTGCTCTTAACAAAGTAATCGTTTAAGACAATTGTAAAAAAAGCTGACATTTGTTCGATGTCAGCTTTTTTTTTGCAAGGATATCTATTTACTGTGCTTGGGTTACCCACATCATAATCATGTAAAACAGCGCGATGACACTTGAAAATACTAAAATGTAGATAAATCCTTGTTTTCCTTGTTTTAAACTATAGTTATTTGCTTTTAAGTAGAGGATCCACAATACACTCAATACCAATGGGATAAGAAACAAAAGTCTAATCATTATCTAGATCCTTAAATTTATTCAGCTTGCGGAGCTGGACGAGGGTCAAAATCACTCATAGACATATATGTTGTCAGCAGTGACCAGATAGTTTGGTTCTGACGAATATCATCTTTATTAATTTTGTCTAAGGTATCGTTAGGTGTGTGGTGATAATCAAAATAATAATATCCATCCTGCTTGAGAGCAACGACAGGTACACCATATTTAGGCAGCATAGAAACATCAGGGCCACCGTTTGTTGTGTTATTGCCTAATTCCACACCTAACTCGGCAAGTGATTTGTAGAGCTTCTGAGGCGCTTCTCTTACTGCATCGGCAAAGCGTGTATCTAAGCGATAAATCTTACCAGCACCAAAGTCTGATTCTGCAGCCATAACGATATTATCTAGCTGGTCTTTGTTTGTACGCACGTATTCATAAGCGCCAATTAACCCAATTTCTTCAGCTGCATACAGGACAACACGAATAGTTCTTTCAGGTTGACCTACCACATCTTTTACGTGTTTAGCCGCAGCCATGACAATGCCAACACCTGCACCATCATCTAATGCTCCAGTGCCTTCATCCCATGAATCTAAATGCCCACTAATCAGGACGACTTCATCAGGACGTTGACTGCCTGTGAACTCACCAATCACGTTATAAGAAGTCTGCCAGCCAGCATCTTTAGCTTGCATTTCAATGTCGATAACTATGTCATTAGACTGTTCAAACATTGCTTCTAAAGTATCCGCATCAGCAGTAGAAATAGCACCAGCAGGGATTTTTTTCACTGCATCGTCATACCGCATTACCCCGGTATGGGCGAAGCGTGAGTTATCGGTACCAACTGAGCGAATAATTACTGCAAGTGCGTTCTTCTTTGCAGCTTCGACAGCGCCTCTTACGCGATTAGGAACAACTTTTCCATAAAATCTACCGGCTTTATCACGTCGCATTCGCGTGTTTAAAAAGACTATTTTATTATCTACCGCAGAAGAGTCTGCTGCACTCAAGCTATCTAGAGAATCAAACATGACAACAGGGGCTGTAATACCACCTTTGGCGTGGCAATTGAGCCACCTAATGCAGTGACAACTAATTGTTGCTCAAAGGGAGCTATTATTCTGGCATCAGCAAAACCACGCTCCCAATTGCGAACTCGAACGGGTTGTTTATATATTTTATCAAAACCTAATTCAGCGAATTTTGCTTCAGCCCAGGCGACTGCTTTTTTATCACCCGTTGAGCCTGCTATACGTGGGCCAACTTCGACGGTGAGTGATTTCACAATGTCATAAGACAAATCACTTTGCTGACTGTTATATTTCACTTGAGCTAGATGTTTGTCCAGATCAGAAATGACTTTGGGCGCTTGTTTAATAGCAGCCGGTGTTTCTTGGTAAAAAACACTGTTTTGTGTTGCGTTACAACCGGCTAATGCAAGTACTGATGCCAAAGCTAATAAAGTCAATGGTTTCGTTAACTGTCTAGTGGTAACTGGTATATATGACATGCGAGATACACTTCCTTTTTATTATCATTGTTTATTCACAATATAGTAAAACAGGATAATTGAGAATGCTAGGCAGCATATAATAAGAGTGTCTAGAGTAAACACCACTATTGTAAACGGGTGATTAAAAATAGGTACATTTTATGTATGAGTTTGTAGATGGAAAATATGCAATTAAATGTGATTTTTAGACATAAAAAAACCAGCCGTAGCTGGTTCTTTACAAAAACAAAAAATTAAAGCGCTTTGATTTGAGCGTTTAAACGGCTCTTATGACGAGCTGCTTTGTTTTTGTGGATAAGGCCTTTAGTAGCCATACGGTCGATAATTGGTGTTGCAACAGCCATAGCTGCAGTTGCACCTTCTTTATCGTTAGCTGCAATAGCAGCAATTACTCTTTTAAGACAGGTACGAGTAAAAGAGCGACGGCTCGCATTATGCTGACGACGCTTCTCGGCCTGAATTGCACGTTTTTTAGCAGACTTGATGTTAGCCAATGTGAACTCCGAAATTCATTCAATGTAAAAATTAGGGCGCAGATTATCGTTTTTTATGAACTCGATGTCAAACCATTTAATGAAGTTTTTGAGTTTACGTACACAAATCACACACTTAATGCTAATCTAGCCGCACTTGGATGTTTATTATAAAAAAGATCTACCTTAAATGCTGTTAAAATCTGGTCTGATTGTAAGTTTTATGACGTTAGTTTCACGTGTGCTTGGTCTGGTGCGTGATGTTGTCGTTGCTAATTTTATGGGCGCAGGTGCAGGCTCAGATGTTTTCTTTTTTGCTAATAAAATTCCTAATTTTCTTCGCCGTTTATTTGCCGAAGGCGCATTTGCACAAGCTTTCGTCCCGGTACTATCAGAAGTGCAGGCCCAAGAAGACCCAAAGGCATCTTTAGCGTTTATTGCAAAGATATCCGGTACCTTGGGTGTCATCGTATTTTTTACATCTATCCTTGGCGTAGTGGGCTCAGGTGTTATCGCTGCCATATTCGGCACGGGTTGGTTTATTGACTATCTCAATGGAGAACCTGCTGGAGAAAAATACGAATTAGCCAGCACGATGCTTAAAATCACCTTCCCTTATTTATTTTTTATCACCTTAACCGGACTGTCAGGGGCAATCTTAAATACTTTAAACAAATTTGCCGTGGCCTCTTTTACGCCTGTTTTACTCAATATCTCTATTATCACTTGCGCCTATTTACTTCACGACGACTTTTCTACACCGGCTTTTGCGCTAGCATGGGGAGTCTTTATCGGTGGTGCTGTACAGCTAGCCTTTCAAATCCCGTTTTTATACAAAGCTGGCGTGTTAGTGAAACCTCAATGGGGCTGGGCTGACAGTCGAGTTAAGAAAGTCCGCACCTTGATGATCCCAGCATTGTTCGGCGTTTCAGTGAGCCAAATTAACCTTTTGTTCGATACGCTTATTGCTAGTTTCTTGATGACAGGTTCGATTAGCTGGTTGTATTACTCAGACAGGCTGATGGAATTTCCTTTAGGTTTGTTTGGGATCGCGATTGCCACAATTATTCTGCCCACGCTGTCTCGTGATCACGTTGCTGACAATCCAAAGGCCTTTCAAAATAACATGGATTGGGCCTTCAGAATGGTGTGCTTATTAGGTGTACCATCGTGTTTTGGATTAATTGTATTGGCTGAACCTTTGTTATCTGTGATTTTCGAGCGCGGTGCATTTAGTACTAGTGATGTGTCAATGGCCGCAGCAAGTTTGTGGGCATACGGTGCTGGTTTGGTCAGTTTCATGCTTATTAAGGTGTTCGCACCGGGTTTTTACGCTCGCCAAGACACTAAGACCCCTGTCAAATTTGGCATTATCGCCATGGTCTCGAACATGTTATTTAATGTGATCTTTGCTATCCCTTATGGTTATGTTGGTTTAGCGATGGCTACCAGTCTATCCGCCACGTTAAATGCAGGCTTGTTATATTTCACGCTACAGCGCCATGGTGTATTTAAACTCTCGAGTGACACATTAATACTCGTCGTACGTATTATCATTGCAGCACTAGCGATGGTACTTATGTTGTCTTACATGCAAACCACGGTTGTTTGGGGAGATCTAACCCAATGGCAACGGGTCTTCCATGTCAGTCAATGGTTAGCATTAGCTGCGGTAGTGTTTGTATCTGTTTTATTACTGCTAGGCGTGCAACCAAAGCATTTTAAGCAAGTGACTGGAAGATAAATTATCAACATGGTCTCTTATAGCAAGCGATTTGAATAAAAGTTAATAAAACAACGATCGTTGGTAAGCGATTGAAGCACAAATGTTTAATGAGTTGTATCGCTGATGACTGACAACGACTTTGCCAAGTCATTCTATTTTCAAGTTATTTTCTTTTCTAGTCATTCTCCCTAGGGAACATAAAACATAGGACATCGCATCGCTTACTCTAAGAAATTTAAACTAAGTTACAAATTTCTTAGAGTACAATTTGTCAATGATCTTAGATATAAAGTAAGGCAAGCTTGACAATTTCGGCGGGCTTACTATAATAAGTTAAAAAGTAATGCTTACTTTACTTTTAGATAAGAGGATTTGACTTGTGCAGACATTAGAAAGTTATTGTGACAAAGAAAAACGTAACACGAAAAGTATCGCAGTTTGGACGGGCTTATGGTTAATTTCCACTGCGGCTTTGGCTTTTGGTCCTAAGTTTCTTTGGGACTATCATACCGTTATTAGTATGGTTTTAGTTTGTGTAAACTTATTTTTTGGTTATAAGATGGTTGTTGCGAATAAGCAATTGTTGGAAGATTTAGATGAGTTACAACAAAAAATAATGTTCTTAGGTATGGCATTTGCCCTCGGCTGCACAGTTGTAGTTGCGACTGTTTTAGGTTTATTAGAGGCAATACGTTTGGTTGACTCAGTCATAAATCCATCGAGTATTTTGTTTGTCACAGGTATATCCTATTTAGTGGGCATCGCTATGGCAAAGCGGAAATACGCATGAAGAATCGTTTAAAAGTGCTCCGCGCAGAGCGGGATTGGACCCAAGCGGACCTTGCCGAACGTCTAGAGGTGTCTCGACAGACTATTGTTGCGATTGAAAAGGGTAAGTACGATCCTAGCTTACCACTCGCGTTTAAAGCAGCGCGTTTGTTTGAGATGCCAATAGAATCCATTTTTCAAGACGAACCAAGCGCGATCTAATCTCTTCTTAGCCTTAAAATACCCACTAATGTTTTAAGGCTTCATCCGCTTTTATCATAGCTTAAATTGAGTAAGTCGTTTATAATTACGCGCCTAAAAATACCCAGTTTAAATAAGATTATACCTAATGGAACTCATCCGTGGCTTACATAATATTCGAGCGCAGCACAAAGGCTGTGTTTTGACTATTGGTAAATTTGACGGTGTTCATTTAGGTCACCAGGCGGTCTTAGAAAGCTTAATGGCAAAAGCCAAAGAACTCGATTTGCCTGCAACGGTAATGGTTTTTGAACCACAACCAGAAGAAGTCTTTACACCACACCATGCACCTGCCAGATTATCGCGTTGGCGTGACAAATATACCGCCCTGAAACGCATCGGTTTGGATCGTCTGATATGTATTCCTTTTACAGCCAAGTTTGCGAGCCAATCACCACAAGAATTCATTGAGCAGATTTTAATCAATTCTTTAGGTGTGAAGTTTTTAGTCGTCGGTGATGATTTTCGCTTTGGGTATAAGCGCAAAGGTGACTTTGCCATGCTACAAGCCGCTGCCGAGCAACAAAATTTTCAAGTGGTAAATACCCAAAGTTTTCGTTTAGCAGACTGCCGAATTAGTTCTACAGCCATTCGCGAAGCGTTAGCTGAGGATGATTTTAGTCGCGCAAATGAGATGCTGGGGCGTGAGTTTACGATCAGTGGGAAAGTCGTACATGGCCAGAAAAAAGGTCGTACGATTGGATTTCCGACGGCCAACGTCAATTTAAAACGAGCTAAGGCTCCTGTAAAAGGGGTATTTGCAGTCCATGTTTATCATGATGATAGATGTTACTTAGGTGTGGCGAATATTGGAGCCAGACCTACGGTTGATGGACAAGATGCATTATTAGAAGTACATATCTTTGATTTTACTGGTAATATTTATGGCCAGAAAATTAAAGTAACTTTACAACACAAACTGCGTGGCATTATAAAATTTGCTACATTTGCAGAACTTAAAACGCAGATTCAGCTCGATGCTGAACGTGCACGACAACTATTACGTTAACTCAACTGGATTACCGATTTTATGAGTGATTACAAAGCCACCTTAAACTTACCTGAAACAGCATTTCCAATGCGTGGGAACCTAGCCCAGCGTGAACCTAAAATGCTTAAAGCGTGGACCGAGAAAAAACTATACCAAAAAATTCGTGAGGCCAAGGCGGGTAAGACTCCGTTCGTACTGCATGATGGCCCTCCATACGCCAATGGTGACATTCATATTGGGCACGCAGTTAACAAAATACTTAAAGACGTCATTGTGAAAGCTAAAACATTAGCAGACTTTGATGCGCCATACGTGCCTGGTTGGGATTGTCACGGTCTACCTATTGAGTTGATGGTTGAGAAAAAAGTCGGTAAACCTGGTAAGAAAGTTTCTGCAGCTGAATTTAGAGAAAAGTGTCGTGCCTATGCTCAGCGTCAAATCGACGGACAAATGAAAGATTTTATTCGTTTGGGTGTACTGGGCGATTGGAATAATCCATACAAAACTATGGATTTTTCATCTGAGGCTAATATTATCCGAGCGTTGAGCAAGATTGTCGACTCTGGACACTTAGAAAAAGGCTTTAAGCCTGTACATTGGTGTACAGACTGTGGTTCAGCCCTTGCTGAAGCCGAAGTGGAATACCAAGATAAAGTTTCTCCTGCCATTGATGTGAAATTTGTCGTTAGTGATATCGAACAAGTCAGCAAAGCATTTGGCGGTGCTGATGTATCTGATGCTGCTGTCGTGATTTGGACCACAACGCCATGGACTATTCCTGCTAACCGTGCGGTGTCTATTCACCCAGAATTACAGTACGCTTTAGTGCAGGTCCCTGGTCAGAAAATTATTATTGCAGATGATATGGTAGCCAGTTGTTTATCGCGTTACGGAATAGACGAAGATGCAGCTCAAGTGCTTGCTACTTGTACGGGTGCTGAGTTAGAAAATGCGGCACTAGCGCATCCATACCTTGATATCAAAGTGCCTTTGATTTTAGGCGAGCATGTGACTACAGAGTCTGGAACAGGTTGTGTCCATACCGCACCGGCACACGGCGTAGACGATTTTAATGTGGGTAAACAGTACGACATTGAAGTGTATAACCCTGTGGGTTCAAATGGTGTTTACTTAGAAGGCACGCCAGAGTTTGCAGGTCAGCACGTATTTAAAGCGAATGGTCCAATTGTTGAGTTTTTACAAGCCAAAGACGCCTTAATGCTAGCCACAGAGTACGAGCATAGCTATCCACATTGCTGGCGTCACAAAACGCCGATTATTTTCCGTGCGACACCGCAGTGGTTCGTCTCAATGGATAAGAACGGTTTGCGTAAAGATTCTTTGGAGCAAATCAAACAGACACAATGGATCCCAGAGTGGGGCGAAAATCGTATTGCCACTATGGTTGAAGGACGTCCAGATTGGTGTATTTCACGCCAGCGTACTTGGGGGGTGCCGATTCCACTGTATATTCACAAACAAACAGGTGAAATTCATCCAAACTCTACCGAGTTGATGGAGCAAGTTGCTGCACAAGTTGAAACCAAAGGTATTCAAGCTTGGTGGGATATCGATGATGCTGCATTGTTAGGCGCAGATGCAGCGTCTTATGACAAAGTGACAGATACGTTAGATGTATGGTTTGATTCTGGTGTAACGCATCATTTTGTTGTGTCTTGCCGAGATGATTTGCCTGCATCTGCAGATTTGTATTTAGAAGGTTCAGATCAGCACCGCGGTTGGTTCATGTCATCGTTAATGACGGGTGTTGCGATGGATGGAGTGGCACCATATAAACAAGTACTTACTCACGGTTTTACAGTCGATCAACATGGTCGTAAGATGTCAAAGTCGGTTGGAAACGTCGTTGCACCGCAAGAAGTATTTAATAAATACGGTTCTGATATATTACGTTTATGGGTAGCTTCTACCGACTACAGAAGTGAAATTGCGGTATCTGATGAGATCTTAAAACGTTCTGCTGATGCGTATCGTCGGATTCGTAACACTGCACGTTTCTTACTATCCAATCTAAACGGCTTTGATCCTAAAACAGATCTAGTACCTGCTGAAGATATGGTTGCCTTAGATGCATGGGCCGTGAAAAAAGCCCAAGAAACTCAAGCAGAAATTACAGCGGCATATGACAAATACGACTTATTAGTTGTGACACAAAAAATGATGCAGTTCTGCTCAATTGATATGGGGAGTTTTTACTTAGACATTATCAAAGACCGTCAATACACAGCTAAGTCAGACGGCTTAGCAAGACGTTCTTGTCAAACAGCTTTATACCATATTATTCAAGCATTAGTGCGTTGGATGGCACCTGTAACGAGTTTTACAGCACAAGAAATCTGGGAAACTTTACCACAAGCAAGCGACGCGGATGAATTTGTGTTTACTGATAGTTGGTATACAGCATGGCCAGAAATGGATACGCCTAAGTTAGCAACATTTGATGATGCATTTTGGCAGCAAGTATTAGCGGTTAAAGATGCGGTTAATAACGCGCTCGAACAAGCTCGTAAAGACGATGTGTTAGGTGGTTCATTGGAAGCTGACGTGGTGATTTATGCTGATGATAGTATGAGTGCTCAATTAGCTAAATTAGAAGATGAGCTGCGTTTTGTCCTTATAACATCAACGGCAACGGTGCAGCCTCTTGCAGAAAAGTCAGCAGATGCAGTAGCAACAGCCTTAGAAGGTGTGTTTGTCCAGGTGACTAAATCAAGTGGAGAAAAGTGTGTGCGTTGTTGGCATCACCGTGAAGATGTGGGTACAGTAGCGGCTCACCCTGAACTGTGTGGACGTTGTATTGAAAATGTCGAAGGTGCTGGTGAAACTCGCGCTTACGCATAAGGAATAATGGATGTTTACGGCACCTACGATGCGAGATTTATTCACTCAAACAGGCTTTCGTTTTTTATGGATTGCCGTATTGGGTTTGGTTTTAGACCAATATACAAAGTATTGGGTTTTAGAAAACTTTGTTTTGTACGAGTCGATACAAATCACCAGTTTTTTTAACCTCACATACGTGCGGAATTATGGGGCTGCATTTAGTTTTCTTCATGATGCCGGTGGCTGGCAGCGCTATTTCTTTACAGGTATAGCATTTGTCGTCAGTGCAGTTATTCTTTGGTGGTTGAAAAACAGTCCCAAAGAACACGTACTTTTACCCGTTGCTTTTAGCTTTATATTAGGTGGCGCAATAGGCAACGTTATCGACCGTTTAATGCATGGCTATGTTGTCGACTTTTTAGATTTTTATTATGGCACCTACCATTGGCCAGCATTTAATATTGCAGACAGTGTGATCTTTATCGGTGCAGGTTTGCTAATTATTGATATGTTTATCAATAAAGAAGAAGAGAATAAATAATGAGTGAAGTCATTGGTGATAACAGCGAAGTCATCTTACATTTTGATTTAAAACTGGAAGATGGTTCAGCTGCAGATAGTACACGAGTGAACAACAAACCCGCTAAGATGGTCATGGGCGACGGTAGTTTAACGCCTAATTTTGAAGCGTGTTTACGCGGTTTAACTATTGGTGAAAAAGCATCATTTACCCTTGAAGCGGTGGATGCCTTTGGCATGCCAAATCCAGACAACATTTATCATGTCGATAGAACTAAGTTCGCTGCGGATATGGACCTGCAAGAAGGTATGATTATGGGTTTTGCGCAACCGGATGGTTCTGAGTTGCCAGGTATTATCCGTAATGTTGAAGGTTTGTCAGTGACGGTTGATTTTAATCATCCATTGGCAGGACAAACCGTTATTTTTGATGTGGAAATTATCAACGTCGTCAACGCAGAATAAATTAGGACAAAATTATGCAAATACAACTCGCTAATCCTCGTGGTTTCTGTGCTGGCGTAGACAGAGCTATTACGATTGTAGAACGTGCGTTAGAGATGTTTGAACATCCTATCTATGTCCGTCATGAAGTTGTGCATAATAAATTTGTGGTTGATGGTCTGAAAAATAAAGGTGCTGTCTTTGTAGCTGAGCTCGATCAAGTACCGGATGATAGTATTGTGATCTTCTCNGCCCACGGTGTTTCTCAAGCTGTCCGCACCGAAGCAGACCGTCGTGGTTTGAAAGTGTTTGATGCGACTTGTCCATTGGTCACAAAAGTCCATATGGAAGTGATGCGTGCCAGTAAAAAGGGCATTGAATGCATTTTGATTGGACACAAAGGTCACCCAGAAGTAGAAGGCACAATGGGGCAATACGATAACCCTGAAGGTGGCATTTATTTAGTGGAAACAGCAGAAGATGCTCGTCAACTGCAAGTAAAAAACCCAGAAGCCCTTTATTACTGCTCACAAACCACATTATCAGTTGATGATACAGCGGATGTTATTGATGCCTTAAGAGAGACGTTTCCAAAAATTGACGGCCCACGTAAAGATGATATTTGTTACGCTACGCAAAATCGTCAAGACGCGGTGCGCGATATGGCCGAGTCTTGTGATTTGGTTTTAGTTGTTGGGGCAACTAACAGCTCTAACTCAAACCGCTTACGCGAATTATCAGAAAAACTTGGCACCCGAGCTTATTTAATTGATGACGCGGAAGCTATTCAACCCGCATGGTTAGTCGGCAAAAAAGCCATCGGTGTTACAGCAGGCGCATCTGCTCCAGAGGTACTAGTTCAGGGTGTCATTGATACCTTAAAATCTCATGGAGCAGAAGATGTCACTGAAATCACTGGCCGTGAAGAAAACATCGAATTCGCCGTACCCAAAGAATTGCAAGTTAAACAAATCGTGTAATTCTCCACTTTTATGGTTTTATCTTTCTTTGCTCACTTGACGGCTTGCGCCTAAATCGCTCACAAAGAACGACAAACCCAGTAGTGTTATGAATCCCACCTCGGTAGATTGATTATCATTTTTAACCTATGTAGATTGATTACCAATGGATAGCTATGTTTCTCTTGAATGATTTGCATCCGCAGGATGCTAAATGAAAGGGAAATGTAGTTATCCAAAATATTGAAGTGCATATCTCACAAAGTATGGTTTTATCATTCTTTGCTCACTTGACGGCTTGCGCCTAAATCGCTCACAAAGAACGACAAACCCAGTAGTGTTATGAATCCCACCTCGGTAGATTGTTTATCATTTTTAACCTATGTAGATTGATTACCAATGGATAGCTATGTTTCTTTTGAATGATTTGCATCCGCAGGATGCTAAATGAAAGGGAAATGTAGTTATCCAAAATAATCAGTAGTCATAGTCTAGTTTTTACATACCAAAGTTTTGTTCTCAGTACTCTTTCCTTTCTTTTCTCAGTCTATTCTTCTATTTGTATAAAGAAGCAATCAGAGGCAATCAGAGGTGATTGAATGGTCAGGCAACCCAAGTTACGTTCATTTCGAAATGAAATCACTGGCATCGGAATGATTGAAATACTGGTGACGTTGGTAATTCTGGCCANTGGACTGATGGGTGTGGCTAGTTTGCAATACATCTCTGCATTAAGTCATTCTGATGCGATGGTACGCTCCCTAGCGGTACTTGTTGCTGAACAATTAAGTGAACGTTTACGCGCTGCTGCTAAACTATCCAATAAGGGTGATGGTTTGGTATTGGATAATGCTTATTTTGTGGGTGATAACTTTAACTTTGCTGGGTTGAGTTGCGCTGATTCAACCAAGAGTGATTATGATTGTTTCTGTTTAGCGATCCCTACTGCAGTCCCTAATTGTGAAACAGGAACATGTTCACCGGCTCAGACCGCTCAATATGATATTCATCAGCTCAGTTGCGCAGCTGTGCAAACTAATCCATTAACAGAGGTGTCTTTGTCTTGTAATGACAATGATACTTCGGATACAGATTCCTGCAGTGCAGGTTCTCGTTACAGTATTTTAGTCCGTTGGCCAGTGGCGCCCTGGCAAAATAAAAATTTAGCTGTGAACAGCATTTGTAATTCTACAACGACTGACTTATTTGCGTGCGTCAGCGTGGAGTTGTTTTTATGAAAGCATTACCAGCTCACCGCATTTTAAAATCAAACAGGGCTCAGGGTTTTACCTTGGTCGAGGTCATGATCGCCTTAGTATTGGGGGCAATTATTTCCTTAGCCATTATTCAAATCATGATCAGTAACTCCGTGACAGAAAGATTAAATAGGGCATTAACGTCCGTTCAAGAAAATGGCCGTTTTGGGATGTTACGCTTGCAACAAAACGTATTGTTGGCTGGTCGTTATGACCCTCTATCGACGGATTTAAACCGTTCTGTAGATATTACAGAAGAATACTTTTTTGTGCGTCAACACCCAGTTGTATTACTCAATGAACTTCGTTTACGTGCAACATTGGGAATTACTGACGGGGCAGATGGGAGCAATGACCGTTTGGTAGTTCTTGGGCAGCATGACTTAGATTGTCGTGGTTACCACCTTGGTTATTTAACGGGAGAAGAGTTTCCTGTGGTGAATGAATATTTTGTAGAGAAAGGCACGTTAAAGTGTCGTGGTTTTGACTTGCGAGTTCTACGCGGTTTGCGAACAGCGGTTGGGCATAACAATCATGCTGCCTATAGCCTGCTTGATGGCGTTGAAAGTTTTCAAGTCTTATACGGCATTGACGCATTAAACGATGGGCGTGTTAGTCAATACGTCAATGCTGATAATGTAGTTATGCCTAAGAATGTGATTGCTATTCGTATTGGTATGCTATTAAAAAGTACAGAGGAGATTAATGTTAATAATACACAGGCATTTGCTGTTCTAGATGAGCCACCTGTTGTTCCGGTTAGTTCTCATGTATATCGTCAGTTTGAAAACACTATATTGCTGCGTAACATGAAATATTATGTGCAACGAGGGCAATTGTGAATAGTATTCGACAACAATGTGGCATCGTTATGATCTTTGCTTTGTTAATGTTGCTCTGTTTAACTATTTTAGGTGTTGCTTCTGTATCCTCAAGTTTACTTCAGACTAAAATGGCGAGTTCTCAAGAGCAACAATTTTTAGCATTTAACGCAGCAGAAGGCGCGCTTTCTGAGGTCTTATTTGAAATGGAGGAGCAATTAGAATTAAGTACTACAAGTTTACTTAATCCTTTGTTAGAAGCGCGAAAAATATCGGAGTTAGTCCCTTCGGTAACCGGTCTTAGTTGCTTTGTTAAGGACGGTTTTATTCAAAGTAATGTCACCAGCGCTGGACCAAACTTTGCGGAACGTCATACTACTCTTGCTCAATCTGACTCTCAATATCGTTTAACACGTTGGTCGCGTATAGCCTTTGTTCAAGAGCAAACGTGTCGAGGTTCATCAAATGTTATTGGTGCGAATAAAATAAGCTGTCATATGTTTGTGGTGCGCGGTTGCGGACAATTAGAGAATAGCCCATTTGCCGTTGCTAACTCAATGACGGTATCGGTTTTTGCGCCAACGTCTCAATAAAGAGGGCATACTTATGCATTTCTTATTACCAGGAAAGATGTGTCCTTTAGCTGTATTTGGTTATGCTTGTACTTGTGTACTGCTATATTTGATTAGTCTTGCGTGCATGGCTGATAGCGAAAATGCTGTTGATAACTTTGTTATAATACCACCAGAATTCATCCCTAACCTCTCTAAGGATTACCAAGATAGCTCTTTGTTTAATCATATTTACGAATTAGATGGGGATTTAATTTTGCGTCGAGTGGCTGATAAAACGTATTTATATATAGGTATGGGCCGTGGTGGTGATAACTACTATGTCTTTGACGTTAGTAACAACATAGATCCTAAATTAGTATTCACAATAGATGGAGGCCAAGGTGCTTTTAGCAAACTAGGACAAACATGGTCTCGTCCGACATTCACTAAGATGAAGATTGGCTCCCAAGCAAAGAATGTGATGATCATTGGTGGGGGTTATGACGAAGGCCAAGACAGTAAAACTCTGCGAAGTCCAGATGCAATCGGCAATGCTATTTTTATTATTGATGCAGATACTGGTACCAAATTGTTTGAAATTAGTTCAGCTAACGCAGATTTAGTTGTGAGTGATATGAAATATTCGATTCCTGGACGGATTTCGAGTATCGACCGCGATAATGATGGTTATGTAGATCATCTTTACTCGGCAGACACTGGCGGTCAATTATTTAGATTTGATATTTATAACGGGCAGACAGGAAGTAACTTGGTTAAAGGTCAGCGCATAGCTGATTTAGGTGGGGATACAGTAGCGACTCATCGACGTTTTTATTATGGCCCAGACATCATTGCAATAAACCAAGGTGCTCAAGCACACTTCGCGATAGCAATAGGGTCAGGAGACCGAACCCACCCCTTGAATACAACCAACCAGGATAGTTTTTATCTATATCGTGATGCAGGTGTGTTTAAAAGAGATAAAGATGGTGCGTATACTTTCCCGGTAACAACGATAACCCCCGCGAATCTATATGATGTCAGTGCACATCTATTAACAGCAGATAATAACCTCGAAAAAGTGGCTGCATTGACTGCATTTCAAGGTAAAGAAGGTTGGCGTATTGATCTGCAAACAAGTGGTGAAAAAGTATTGGCTTCACCGTTAATTTTGGATTACCAAGTATTTTTTACAACTTATGTACCAGCTTCATTGAGTAACAGTTTGTCTGCATCTGGAAACTCTCGTGCGTATTTGGTGAATTTATTCAATGGTAATGCGGTCACTGATTTAGATAAAAATGGTATCACGGAAAGTGCAGATCGCTATGCTCAACTTAGTCAAATCGGTATCGCCTCTGATACTAAGATTTTAATCGATAATATTGTGAAGCCGCTGGTTTGTTTAGGCGCTGAATGCGTATCTGCGGTTATAGAATATGACACTAATGGCAATGAGATTCAGTGTGCGGGTGAATTTGCTTGCCTAGCTCGAAATATTTTCGGGCGTTTCGAACGTGTTCA